>WNFC01009421.1_pt1 | contig 10814 bp, 9 predicted proteins | sample 5400541 | NCBI WGS metagenome assembly WNFC01 (sample SAMN13153342, study PRJNA577476) | soil metagenome | isolation source: 120 cm saprolite under Douglas fir tree site 2 hole 2 replicate 1 | place: USA:California | collected 2015-04-18
GGGATCCCGGCCCGGGAGCGGCTCGACACGACGTTCGCGCCCGAGGCGTGGCAGAAGGTGATCCGCGACAAGCGGTACCCGGGGAAGCTGGCCCGCCGGCATTTTGAGCTGTGTGTCCTGTCGTGCCTGGCTGATGAGCTGGTCCGCGGCGACGTCGCGGCGGCCGGCTCGGATCTGTATGCCAACTGGCAACGCCAGCTGCTGTCGTTCGCCGACTGCCAGCCCTACCTTCCCGGCTACTGCCGCGAGGTTGGCCTGCCCGAGGACGGGGCGGACTTCGTCGCCGAACTGAAGGCGGCGATGAAGGATCTGGCGATCCAGGTGGATGCGGGCTACCCCGACAACGCTGATCTGGTGATCGAGGAGGACGGTCGGCCCTCGCTGAAGGCACGCAAAGGTGCTGAGCGGACCGCGTCGGCACGAGCGCTGGAGTCCGAGGTGAAGGAACGGCTTCCCGAGCGGTCGCTGCTGGAGGTGCTGGCCCGCGCGACACGCTGGGTGGGCTGGCACCGCCACCTGGGCCCGCTGTCGGGATCAGACCCCAAGCTCGCCGAGCCGCTCGAGCGCTACATGCTGGTCGCCCTCACCTACGGCTGCAACCTGGGCCCGCACCAGGCGGCCCGCCACCTGTCCGGGCGGGTGAGTGCGCACGAGCTCGGCTCCACCTTCCGCAGGCACGTGACCGTGGCAGCGTTGAACAAGGCGATCGCCGATGTGGTCGATGCCTACCTGGAGCTGGACCTGGCCAAGGTCTGGGGCGATGCCTCCGCAGTGGCCGTGGACGGCACCAAGTACGAGATCTACGTGGACAATCTGGTCGCCGAGTACCACATCCGCTACGGCGGCTACGGGGCGATCGCCTACCACTACGTGGCCGACAACTACATCGCCTTGTTCTCGCGCTTCTTCCCCTGCGGGGTGTGGGAGGCCGTCTACATCGTCGACGGGCTGCTGCAGCAGCAGAGCAAGGCCGAGCCGAAGGAGATCCACGCAGATACCCAAGGGCAAAGCTTCCCTGTCTTCGGGCTGGCCTACTTGTTCGGGTTCGACCTGCTGCCACGCATCCGCAACTTCAAGGACCGCGTGTTCTTCCGGCCCGACCCCGAGGTCACCCACACCCACATCGACGCCCTGTTCGGCGAGCCGGTCAACTGGAAGCTGATCGAGTCGCACTGGGAAGACCTGATGCGGGTGGCCATCTCGATCCGCCAGGGCAAGCTCAGCTCGGTCACCCTGCTGCGCCGACTGCGCCACGACTCCAAGCGCAACAAGATCTACCGGGCGTTCCGGGAGCTCGGCCGGGTGGTCTCCACCATGGTGCTGCTGCGCTACATCTCCGACCCGGTGGTGCGCGGACACGTCAGCAAGGCCACCACGATGATCGAGTCCTTCAACGGCTTCGCCAAGTGGCTGAACTTCGGGAACGCCACGATCGGCACCAACGATCCCGAGGACCAGGAGAAGTACATCAAGTTCAACACGCTGGTCGCCAACCTGGTGATCCTCAGCACGGCGGTGGACATGTCCCGGGTGTTCAACGGATTGCGCGCTGACGGCCAGCCGGTCCGCCGGGCGGACGTGATGGCCATCGCGCCCTACCAGCAGGAGAACGTGCGCCGCTTCGGCGACTTTGTCTACGACCTGACCGCGCCGCTGGAGACGATCGAGGCCCGGCTGGACATCGATGATGACGACGAGACCGGCGAGGGTGATCGCTCAAGTCCCGACACGGATCTGGAAGGTGGCGACATCGGGACGTCCCAGTCACAGGCTGAATGATCTGGCGTGGGCCGGCGCACCACAGGTGCTGCCCGGCCGCGCCGGCAGTCACCCCGAAAGCGTTCTGGCCGGGCAGGCCACGCTCCAGCCATTCGGCGAAGACGGCTTTGGCCTCGTCCCACAGGGACCGGTCTCCGTATTGGGTGATGGCGCGTGGATCGAGCAGGCTCGTCGAGGTGCGCGCCGGGTCGGCGTGGTGGGCGTTCCAGGTGCTGCGCTGGGAGCGCATCATCATGTAGCCGCAGCCGCCGTGGAACCGGCCGATGGCCCGGCCGTCGGCGCCGACGTGCAGGCGCAGCTGGTGGCGCGCATATCCGGTGGCAGCCAGGGCAGCACGATGAGCGCACCGGGGCGGCATTGGGTCACCCATGTGTAGGGATGCGCGTGATTCCGCAGGTGACGCGGATGCGGTCATAGGGGCGGCCTGCGGCCAGCCGTCCGCGCCGTCGCCGGTGACGGCCGCCCAGCAGCATCTTAAGCGCCGACCAAGGTGCTCTGAAGCTGCATCGCGACCGCATCTCACCGGTCGTCCTCGCGTTGGCCGCGGTTGGGTGAGCTGATCCTCGACCTGCCGGCCGAGGGCTTGTCCACGGGCCCCAACACCTGGGCCTTCAAAACCAGCGGCCTGAGCAGGCATGAGCGCGGCCGGACCGGCTGGTGGTATGAGGTCACACACCGATCAAGTCACCATGGCGTAGAACTTCCGAGATCGACGCAATCTCAGAAGTAGACTCCGGGAGTGACTTCCGAGATTCCGGTTCCGGCGGCTGCCGAGAGCGACGAATCGACTTCCGAGATTACGAAGCGGCCTCCTGGTGCTCGCCCAACCGGGCTCCCCGGCGATCTCACCGCGCTCCTGGCCGGCTACGCCGCCGAGCTCGCCGACACGACGCTGTCGGCCGAGACGTGCCGCACCTATATATCTCGCGTCCGGCAGTACCTGGCCTGGCTCGCCGCCACTCACCGGCGGTGCCCCGGCGATCAGGACCCGCTCGCCTCCCCCAAGGCCCGCGACTTCGCGATACGCGACTACCGGCGCTGGCTGCTGCATGAGGGACCCATCAAGCGCAGCGTCGTCTATGCCAACTCCGCGCTCACTGCGATCGACGACTTCTACCTGCGGCGCGGCCTCGGCGCGTCGAAGATCGACCGGGACGATCTGCCCAGGCAGGCACCCCGCGCACTGGAGGAGAAGGCCCGCATCCGCTGGCTGCGCGCGGTCGAGCAGGTCACCTCACCCCGCGACCGGTGCATCGCCCTCATTCCCTACTACGCCGGCGCTCGCATCAGCGAAGTCGTGCGCCTGGACACCGGCGACGTGCGCCGCTCAGCCCGCAAAGGCGTCCTGCGCATCTACGGCAAGGGCGACAAGGTCCGCGAGGTCCCTATCCACGCCAAGCTGCGGCCCGGGCTGGAGCAGTGGCTGACCGAACGCGCTGCCTGGCCGGGCGCCGACACCAGTCCCGCGCTCTTCCTCAACACCAAGGGCGGACGCCTGTCGGCCCGCGCGGCTGGCAGCATCATCGCCGCCATCGCCGAGCAGGCCGCGCTCGACGACGACCCGACCGCCCATGTCCTGAGGCACACGTTCGCGACCAGTCTGGTGCGCGGCAAGACCGACCTGGTCGTGGTCGCCGAGCTCATGGGGCACTCCCGCCTGGACACCACCCGGCGGTACAGCTTGCCCACCGAACAGGACAAAGCCGACGCGCTTAACCACCTCACCACCGACCACTGAGGTAACCAACCGCAGGTCAGGCCCCTGCTGGGCACATCAACATCAACCCATGGCCGGTTTCGCACGTATCTCGGTCGTCCCCGAGGCTGAGGAGGCCCGAGGCGGACGCCGAGGCAACCGAAGAGGGATGACCACGTCCGAGCCCGGGACAGCGTCAGCATCCCCCGCCAGCGGGTTACGTGACGGCGGCCGCGCAGCTGCAGCCGCCCCTCGGGGAGTCACGAAACATGCTAGGTTCCGTGACATCACCGGCGCACGCGATCGCGCGCCCGGGCGGTCACGGAACACGGGAGGCCCCGCCAGTGAACGACGTCGTGCGGTGCGCCGGGCCGGGCTGTGCCCGGCCCCTGAACCGGCCCGCCACCGGCCGCCCGGCCAGGTACTGCGGCGATAACTGCCGCCAGGCCGCGCACCGCGAGAAAGCCCGCGCCGCCCGAGCCGAACGGGAACGCGCCGGACGGCTCGCCGCCGCGAAAGCGGCCACGGCGCGGCTGCGGCGGCCGCTGGAAGAAGCAGGATTCCACGACGTCGCCGGCCACGCCGCCCTGGTGGTGTCCTGCGCCACCGACCCGGCCCGGCCGCGCCGCGAGCTCGATCAGGCCCTCGCCGGCCTCCACCACGCCGCCGCGAACCTGGCCAGCCTGGCCCGCCAGTACCGCGAGGCGGCCGACCTCACCTGTCCGCTGCCATCGAAGTTGAGGCACCCGTAGGTGCTTGCCGCCGGATCTGAGGCACAGGCGGATCTACCTGTGCATCCGGCCGGGACGCTTCGCTGTGATGCCTCAGGTCTGATGGCACGTGGGGGTCGATGACCTTGCCGCTCAACTTGAGGTACCGCAGGTCGGACCCGCCTTGGTGCCCCGTCTTCGGCGGCAGGGGACATCACCCGCGACCTCGCCGTTTCGTGCCTCCCCGGGGCGCGCCGCGGCGGGCCGCGGCGGAATGTGACAAGAATCGTGAGACTGGATTATCAAATGCGCCCGCGGACCCGGTATTCTTTTGCGCACGACGGTGCTACGGCCCCGCGGTTTCCTGAATGGCCTTTCGTGCCGGAAGTCTCGCCCGATGCGAGCAGCTGCCGGATCGAGCCGCTCCGGCATCCCGGAGGGAACCTGCCCTCCGGGGGCAGGCCAGAAAGGAAGCCCCGTGTCCAAGCCCCGTCGGATGCGTCTGTCGTGGGATGGTGCGGAGAAGCTCCTCCGGAGACTGGTCAGAGCCGCTGACCTGGTTGTCCGGCTGATCAACGAGCTGTCGCGCATCCATCGCTGGTAGACGTACGGCCCCCTGTCCGGCACGGTTCGCGCTCACGCTGGCAGGGGGCCGCAACTGTCACTTCTACAAAATACCAAAGATATAGACCGCGTAATACTCTGCTGGACAAGCTGTTGTCCAAACAGTGTAGAAAAGCCTGTAGAAATGATGCTTCATAAGGCTGTGACAACGCAGCTGCGTAGTCCAGCGTAGAACGATGCTGCGGAAGCTTCCGGCATCGGGGCTGTGGGATGACGTAGAAAACCCCGGAAAATTAGCATGCAAATGAAGCGCACAACTTGCCGCACGGGCGTGACATGCTCTGACCAGCCGGTTTGCTCAGAAGAGGCATTCCTGGCGGGGTGGGATACCCCCGGCTCCGATCGTCTGCTGCAGGGCCTCCTCGGTGCTGGTGTCGTCCCGGCCGTGAGACCCGAGCACGAAGCCGCCCCGGCGCACCTGCTGGAAGACCGTGCCGTCGCCGGCCTCCACCACGCCGCCGCGAACCTGGCCAGCCTTGCCCGCCAGTACCGCGAGCTGGCCGGGCCCGGGCCGGTGGCTCGCCGACGTCGGGCCTTCCGTGACGGCGGCCGCGCGGATCCGGATCCGCCCGGGCGGTCACGGAACTCCGGAAAAATGTCGGTGGCCTGGTGTAGCTTTCGAGGTGGCTGAGCGCCAGCCGATCCGAGCCCGCGCCGCCCACGCCGGCGCGTGGTGCTCGAGGAGAAGACGTCCCCGACTCAGCGCCCCTGGTCTTCCTCGCATCCGGTATGCCCATCGTGCGGGGCCGGGCGTGGGCGTGTCCCGCCGGAAAGAGCAACCGCGATGCCGAAAGACTCCCGCGCCCGGACCCGTGCCACTCGCACGCGCATGGCCGCCACGGGCGAAACCTACACGCAGGCCCGCGCGGGCCTTGCCAGCCCGCCCCGGATGGACCGCGACACGCCGCCGGACAGCCTGGTGGCCGCCCTGATGTTCGGCGAGCTCATGGCCGCAGGCCGCCGCGCCGCCATCACCGCGCCCGGGGACCTGGCCGCCGCGGCCGCCGCGGTGCAGACCGCGATTACCCCGCTGTGGCCCCAGGTCGTGCCCGAAGCCGCCCGGGACGTGCTGGTGGCCTGCGCGCAGCTGGCCGTCAACCGGGGCATCACCGCCCTGCCCGCCAGCACCGGCGACATAACCGCGAGCGCCATGCTCGAGCTGACCGCCGGATGGGTGGCCGCCGGCAGCCCCGGCGCGCGGTTCACGCCGCCGGTCGCCTATGCCAGCTCGGCCGCGTTCGACCGCGACGAGGACGCGGCGACGCTGGCCGCCGTGTCGCTGCTGATGGCCGTTGCCCATCCCGCTGCCGGCGTGGTCTCGCCTGAAGACTGGCCAGCGGACGGCGAAGACTGGCCGGCCTGCCCTGAGTGCGGCGGCGACGACCCGAAAGGCACCTACGGGTGCGAGTGCTTCAATCCGTCCGCGTGCTCAGAATGCGGCGATCCTGACGGCCGTTGCGACTGCCGGATATGACTGGCGTGCCGGGTTACCAGGACGTGGCCGCCGTGGCCGGCCGGGGGCTGGCCGTGTTCCCGCTGCCCGCCGGGAGCAAGGCAGCCGGGCCGGGGTGGCAGCGGCGCTGCACCGCCGACCTGGAGGTGCTGGCTCGCACCTGGCCGGACGGGGCGAACATCGGCGTCGGCTGCCGCGCCTCGGGCATCGTCGGCCTCGACCTGGACCGGCACGACGACAGCGGCCCGGACGGCATCGCCACCTTCGCCGCGCTGTGCCGCGTGTACGGGCAGCCCTGGCCGGGCACGCTCACCGTCGCCACCCCGCACGCAGGCCTGCACCTGTACTTCCGCGTCCCGCCCGGCGCGGCGGCCGCCAGCACGATCAGCCGGTGGCCCGGCATCGACATCCGCGCGCCCGGCTACCGGACCGGCGGCTACCTCGCGGGCCCCGGCTCGGTCGTCGGCGGCGCGGCGTACGTCATCGAGCGCGACGTCCCCGCCGCTCCCCTCCCCCGCTGGCTGGCCGGGCTCCTCATCCGCCCCGCGCCGGTTTCGTGACACCGGCGCCGACGCCGGCGAGCGGGCCGCGGCGGTCACGGAACACCCGGGCGCCGGTAGTGCGGGTCTGAGAACGGCGGCCGGCTCGCGTTCGCTTTCCGGCGGCGCCCTTCCTCGATCCAGGCCGGGATGGCCTCCGGGTCGGCTCCGGCCTGGCGGCACAGCCAAGCGCACTGCCGCGCGAGCGGCTCGTTCAGCTCTCCCCCGGATGCGCCCTCGAGGATTCCGGCCACCTCGGCCAGCAGGTCGCCGCGCCCGTCCGCGAGCTCGCGGAGCTCGCTCACCGCCGCGGCTTCCTCCTCCCCGGTCAGCTCGCGCCACCTGGCGTGATGCCCGGCGGTGCCGGTGAGCTGCGCGACGAGGATGCGGTCACGATCCGGGCCCGGGCGGCGGTCGGCCATGTTCCCCAGTGTCGCTGACCTGTGCGGAAAAGCTATGCCGAACTGCAAAGATAGACGCCTACCTGGTCGACACCGCCCGCTGCGTCATCCAGGCCGGGCACGCTTTCGCGCCGCTGCTGACCGATACCGCCCTGGCCGACGCGGTCAACCGGGCCGAGGTGGCGTTGGGCATCGAGTTCGGCCTGTGGCGGCCGCCTCTTGTAGGGGTCCGCCGCGGTGGCACCACCAAAGGGACTGGCCGGCCCGTTACTCTGGCCGAGTAGCAAACGAGGAGGAACGGCCAGATGGCGACGACATCGGGGCACGACTACCGTCCGGTCATCGAATCGCGTTCTGACACGGAGCGCTCCCCAGACCAGGTGGCCCGTGAGGCAGCGCTGCACGAGGTAGAGGAGACCCTGCTCAACATTGAGCAGGCCATCAAGCGAGCTGACCGCGGCCGCAAGGCCATCCCCGGAGGGGGCAGCGAGCAGAACCTCAAGCTGTGCCTTGACGACGCCGTCGAGCAGCTCGAGGCCGTCCGCAAGGAACTGTTCCAAAGCGCGTACTTCGGCGGCGATCAGCAGCGACTGATCTGAACCGGTGCGCAGTGGTGAGGAGATCCAGGCCGACCTGCGCAAGTTCGTCACGCGGTGGCGCAGGTACGCGGAGGGTGAGCGCAGCGAGGCTCAGACATTCCTCAACGAGCTGATCGCGTGCTACGGGGCGGACCGCAAGGCCGCCGGCGCGCTGTTCGAGGACGCGCACACGGCCACGGGCATCATGGACCTGTACTGGCCGTCGCGGTGCATTGTGGAGATGAAGGCCCCGCACCGTGCCGGCAAGCTCAGTGAGCATCGCAGGCAGGCGCTCGACTACTGGCACAGCTCAGATGACGCTGCCTCGAATCGTGCCGCGCCACCGTACGTCGTGCTCTGCGCGTTCCAGCGGTTCGAGGTGTGGGAGCCGGGCCGGTTCCCGTCCGCGCCGCGCGCCGGCTTCACCCTCGGCGAGTTGCCGGAGAACTACGAGAAGCTGCTATTTCTCGCGGGCACCGACGAGGAGCCACTGTTCGGCGCCAGCTATAAGGAGCTGACCACCGAGGCCGCGAAAGTCGTGGCCGGGCTCTATCAAGTGCTGCTCGAGCGAAAGGCCGCGGCACCGGAGACCCTGCGCTCGTTCGTGCTGCAGATCGTGTGGTGCCTGTTCGCGGAAGACCTCGGAATGATCGAAGGGCATCCGGTCCAGCGGATCATCGAGGACCTGATTCGGCACCCAGAGCGGTCGTCCTACGTGGAACTGGGCGCACTCTTCGACGTGCTCAACGATCCGACCGACTATGGACGCCACGGCGTCCTCGAGGGCACTCAGTACGTGAACGGCTCGCTGTTCGCGCAGCCTGCGAAAGTGCACCTGCAGGTGGCCGAACTACAGCGGCTCGCGAAGGCAGCGCAGTTTGACTGGCGGAAGGTCGACCCGACCATCTTCGGTTCACTGATGGAGGGTTGCCTCGGCTACGACCGGCGGTGGGAGCTCGGCGCTCATTACACCCACGAGGCCGACATCATGAAAATCGTGCGCCCGACGATTGTCGAGCCATGGCGCCGACGCGTCGAGGCTGCCACGACCCTCGCCAGGGTGCGCCAGGTCCTGGATGAACTGTGCGCGTTCCAGGTGCTCGACCCGGCTTGCGGCTGCGGCAACTTCCTCTACATTGCATACCGCGAGTTGCGCTCCCTCGAGCACGAGCTCGAGGAACGCACGGTGACCGTGGCCCAAAAGACGGGCATGCCGCCACCAGAGAGGAATGACCTTCCGTACTACCCGTTGAGCAACCTCCACGGCATCGACATTGAGCCAACCGCAGTGATGATCGCGCGTGTGACTCTCTGGATGGGACAGCGTCAGATGGTCGACCGGTTCGGCGCGGCCGAGCCGGTCCTGCCCCTGGTTGACCTGTCCGGCATCGCAGCAGGCGACGCGCTTGCCCAGGCATGGCCGAAGACCGATTGCATCGTCGGCAACCCCCCATTCCACGGATCGCAGCAGATCCGCGCGACCTTGGGCGACGCGTATGTGGAGTGGTTGAAGACCACCTTCCAGATCGGGGTGAAGGACTACTGCGTGTACTGGTTCCGCAAAGCGCACGAGCACCTCACCGCGGACCAGCGCGCCGGTCTGGTCGGGACCAACTCCATCTCACAGAACCGGGCCCGCGGTGCCTCACTCCAGTACATCGCGACCAACGGCGGCGTGATCACCGATGCCATCTCCACCCAGGATTGGCCAGGTGAAGCGGGGGTCGACGTCAGCCTCGTGAACTGGGTCAAGACGCCGAGCTCCCCGCCGGCGGAGTTCGTGCTCGACGGGAAGCCGGTGCCGGGGATCACGCCGGAGCTGCGGACTCCCGATCGCTCTACCGGAGTAGCGGTCAACCTGGCGGCGAACAAAAGCCGAAGCTTCCAAGGGCCCATCCCGGCAGGCGCGGGTTTCATCCTCGCGGAAGACGAGGCGCAAACCCTGCTCGCGCGAACCGATGTCAAGTACAGCCAGGTCGTCCGTCCATACCTAATCGGGGATGACATTGCAGAGGATCCGGCGCAGAAGCCGAGGCGCTGGATCATTGACTTCGCCAAGCTGCCCCTCGAGGCCGCGATGCGCTATCCGGCAGCCCTGGAAATAGTCAAAGAGCGTGTCAAGCCGATCCGTGAGACCAACAACCGCGCGGCATATCGGCAGTACTGGTGGCAGTTCGCCGAGGCACGACGAGAGATGCGCACTGCGCTGAAGGGGCTCAAGAGATACATCACAGGCGTAGCCCAGGGTAAGCGGCTTCTGCTGGCCTGGGCGGATGCCTGGACGTGCCCGAGCAACCTGACCAACGTCTTCGCGTTCGACGACGACTACGCAATGGGCATCCTGTCGTCATCGACCCACGGAGCATGGGCCAAGTCGCGGTCATCAACGCTCGAGGATCGGCTTCGGTACACGCCGTCCACCGTGTTTGCGAGTTTCCCCTGGCCCTACCCGCTTAGCGCTGAGCAGCGCGAGGAGATCGGCATCATCAGCGCAAGCATCATCAAACGGCGCCAGGAGATCTGCGCCGCGAGCGCCATCGGCCTCACCACCCTTTACAACCAGGTTGACGAGGGTGCTTATGCCGATCTCAAAGCCCTGCACCGCAAGCTAGACGAGACGGTAGCAGAAGCCTATGGATGGCCCAAGGCAGCGGCGCACGACAGTGATGCGATCGTCCAGCAGCTGCTCGCGCTCAACCGGGAGATCTCCGCCGGAAAACGGAGATACGACCCCTTCGGCACCCGGGCATCAGCAATGGACGAGCTTCCCATGCAGGACTTATCCCTTGGCGTACCCGTAAGGGGTGCCGGTAACAATCGAGCCGTGAGCACCGCTACGGCGTCCAGTTTCCTGAACGCGGCTGGCAGGCTGGGCGCGTGACGATCAGCGAGCGGATCGCGGCGGCCCGGCGGGAGCGGCGGGTGCTGGTGCGGGTCTCCCGCGCCGCGTGGCGGCTGGACCAGGCCGAGCGGGAACGGACGTGGGCGCTGGTCTCGGCCCGCGCCGAGGGGATCTCGATCCGCACCCTGGCCG
>WNFC01009423.1_pt1 | contig 10813 bp, 11 predicted proteins | sample 5400541 | NCBI WGS metagenome assembly WNFC01 (sample SAMN13153342, study PRJNA577476) | soil metagenome | isolation source: 120 cm saprolite under Douglas fir tree site 2 hole 2 replicate 1 | place: USA:California | collected 2015-04-18
TACGACGGACCGGCCCATCGGGACGACGTCGGTTCAGCGCTGGTGTTGGACAGTGAGAGCAATGTGTATGTGACCGGATGGAGCTATGGGATTGGTACCGAGCTCGACTATGCGACAGTAAAGTACGACGGCGATGGAAATGAAGTTTGGGTTACCCGCTATGATGGCCCCGCCCATCAGAACGATTCTGCCCGCGCCATGGCGATCGACCCCAAGGGCAACGTTTACGTCACGGGCCACAGTCCCAGCTTGAGCACTATGGATTATGCGACAGTAAAATATTCACCGAAGTAATGTTTCGAGCACGCCAAAGTCTGCCGCCTGACCGTCTCGCTCCATTTTGTCGGAAGGCTGGTCGTGACTCGTTCGTGCACCCAATTGTGAACGGTTGTCATTTATTGATATCTATTGTCACGCCGGGTGCAAGGTGTCGCTTGCGAAGTAATGGGTTTTGTTCAGTATCACTTCGTAATGGCATTCAAGAGGTCACCGGTTCGATCCCGGTTAGCTCCACTAGTTTTTTCTGATTCCGGCAACCAGTAGGGGGTGGTTGCCAGCTGGTTGAGTGTCTGGTCTGAGAAGTTCTCGATCCCACCCGGCAGCTGCCGTTGGATAGGACTTCTGCAATCAAGGGATGGGCGTGTTGTTAATCAGTACCGAGAGATTGTTGGGACCGGTCCCCACGGCCAGGTCCGTTAGCCCATCGCCGTTGAAGTCTCCCACCTTAACGGACTCTGAACCGTAAATCCCGACCGCGAAGATTAGAGGGGCCTGGAAGCTCCCATCCCCGTTGCCCAAGAGCACCGAGACATTCCCGCCCGGCTGCATTTGGAGGTAGCTCACGACTAAGTCTTGCACTCCGTCGTGATTGAAGTCGCCCACTGCAATGGAATTGGGAAAACTCCCATCGTCCGCGGGCCTAAAGTTCTCCGCCGGCTGGAAGCTCCCATCGCCATTGCCCAAAAGCATCGAGACGTTGTTGGAATGGTAGCTGGCAACGGCTAGGTCCTGCATCCCGTCGCCATTGAAGTCACCCACTGCAAGGGACAAACCACCCAACTCCACCCCGTCCAAGAGTCGCGCCATTTGGAAGGTCCCATCACCATTGCCCAAAAGCACCGAGACGGTGGTCGCAAAGCCGCCCACTGCCAAGTCCGGGACGCCGTCGCCATTGAAGTCGGCCACGATAACGGATACTGGATTGCTGCAGCCCTCGAAGTTACGCGCTGCCTGGAAACTCCCATCCCCGTTGCCCAAAAGCACCCAGATGTCGTTGGAAAAGTAGTCGGCCACGACCAAGTCCTGCCACCCGTCGCCATTGAAGTCGCCCATCGCCATAGAGCTAGGACTGATCCCGGCCCCGAAGTTCCGCGCCGTCTGGAAACTCCCATCCCCGTTGCCTAAATACACCGAGACGCTGCCTGGGTAACGCGGACTTATACCGCGGTTGGCCACGGCTAGGTCCTGCACTCCGTCGCCATTGAAGTCGCCTACCGCAATGGACATCGGGGCGCCCCAGCCGGGAAGGTTTCGCGCTGCCTCGAAGCTCCCATCCCCGCTGCCCAAGAGCACCGAGAGAGTTGGTGAGACGGAGGAGTTGCCCGTGACCAGGTCCGGCACCCCGTCGCCATTGAAGTCGCCCACCGCCATGGTCGCAGGCCGAGTAACGTCATAATTCCGTGCTAGGAAAGACACGTCCTGCGCCAAGGCTACCGCGCCAATCAGCACATTGCATACCGCAAGTACTCCGCAAACCAACGCGGTCCTCATGTTGGCGGTTGTCATCCGACTTTCCCCTCATTTGTGACGCGCCGAGAGCGCAGGAAAAAGATTTCAGAGGCTGGGTTGTGCTCCGCCAAAATACGAATGTCAAGGTGCGCAGCCAGAGATTGCTGCGGGTGGTTTCCGCAGATTCAAGATTGGAATCAGAAGATTCATGCCCAGCCCTTTGCACTGGCAAGGGCTCAGTTCGCGCGCTCGAACCTCGTTGCGACGCCTTGGCGGCTGCGCAGGGAGGTTCGTGTCATTGTAGCTGCGAGGTGCGATGAATCTTCGCGCCCTCCAGAGCCCCGCTGTCGGCGGCGCCTATCGGGCGGCTGCGAGTGCCTTGTCGTAGTCGGGCTCCTGCCCGATCTCCGGCGCTGGGTATCCAAAACGCCCCGAGAGCAGGCTCGTTTGGTTGTGCCAGCGCTGGATACGACGTGACGCATCCGGCGTAATTCGCGAGCAGCTAAGGCCAGCAACCATCTTGCACCACGTTGCCCAGGATTTCCCCCGATTGCATCCGGTTGTCACGGTGGTTGCTGAACGACCCTCCCAACGGGTGGAATTTACCGCGACTGGGTCTAGATGGCATTCAAGAGGTCACCGGTTCGATCCCGGTTAGCTCCACAGAATTACTGAAGATTTTTTTCGAAAACAGCGGTTTTGGGTGCATAGTGGGTGCAAACTTCGTCATGCACCCAAGCTCAGAGCAGGAGTAAAGCGGCCTACTTAGAGCTGGATCGCCTTTCAGCCTGTAAAGAGATCTCGCGAATCAGGCTGGGGGCGAGGTAGCGGCCAAGTTTCGATGCCTCGCTTGCGAGAAACTTCCCACAGAGCGGGGCATAGACCTTCTGCGTGATGCGGACGTCCGAGTGCCCGAGCAGCTTGGACACGCTGTAGATGTCCACGCCTGCTTCGAGAAGCATGGCGCCATAGGTCCGGCGAAGATCGTGAAACGTCAAGAGCCGCGTGATGCCAACTCGGCGAGCGGCTCGTCGAACTGAAACGGCGAACCAACGTGTTGTTGGACTTCGGCGCGTTTCGTCACGTCCAGCGAAGACCCAGGCTTCGAGCCCGGGCTTCACATTCTCCTTGAGATGTCGTTCCACGAGTGGGCGCAACGTGGGATCCAACGGAACGCTGCGCTCTTGCCCGCTCTTCGGACGGAACCCCAGCTGTGGCTTGGCTCGTATCTGGATTACGCCATTGATGAGGTCGATGTCGGAGCGCTGGAGAAATACGACCTCACGCCTGCGTAGGCCGCTGAAGATGGTGAACCTTGCGATGGTTGCAAAGTCCGCCGTACATGCGTCGAGGAAAGAACCGATCTCACTGGATCTGAGCCAGTCCTTTGGTTCGTCGCGAAGCTTAGGCTTCTTGACTGAGTTGGCCACGTTCTTGAGCACCAGGCCTTGTTGCTTCGCGTAACCGAGCAACGCTCTGAGCCGGTCCATTTCGCTATGGACGGTGGTACTGGTCAGGCCCTCGCGAAGACGGTCGTCGCGGTAGCTTTCGATCTGCTCTGGAGTCACTTCCTGAGGATGGCGGTGCGGACCAATCCTCGGCAAGACCGTCTGCTGCAGCAGATTGCGGTACGTGTCGAGTGTGCTCTGGGCGAGCCCTTCATTCTTCTTGGCTTTCAAGAAGGCTTCACAAAGCGCTGACAGGGTTTGAGGCTTGCGCGGAGAGGGCTGCTTCAGCTCGCCCCGTTTTTCAGCCTGTCGGACCTGCTTGGCGAAGTGCTTCGCGTCTTCGAAGTTTTCGAACGTTCGCGGATGTCGTTCAGTGCCTCGCCTAACGTCGACGATCCACTTGCCAGGGCGATCGGCTCTGGTCCTGATGGAGATCCACAATTGGGACATGAGAATCCTCCTTCCGGCAAGCGGCACCTTGTACCCGGCGCGACGGATTCAGTTTTCAAAGAGCGGAGGGCCTCGAGCGGGATCAGGATCCGGCCGTAGTGCCCCGCGGGTTGATACGCCGGAAGCTCCTGGCGGTGGGCGACTTCAATGGCGACGGGTTGCCGGACCTCGCCGTGGCCAGTAGCGGTGGGTACCCGACCATAGGAGGAAGTGTCTCGCTGCTTCTGGCTACCCGCGATGGGTCTTTCCAAGCAACGAAGAACCTCGCGAGCGTGAGCTGGCCTAAGTGTATTTGGGTGGGCGACTTCAATGCTGACGGCCTGCCGGATCTCGCCATGGGAAACTATGCCTCCAATGTCTCGGTCTTGATCAACAACACGCCGAAAATTGCGAGATGATTCTCTTCTCACCAGCAGCGGACACCATCGCGAGGGTCGGTTGGCGGCTGTCCACGGCGAGTTCCGTGCTGCTTTGCGGCACAAGCGCGGACGCGGCCTACGATATCAGCGGGGTCGCCCAATCAATGAGGTCGTGAATTGGCTTCTGCAGGTCTGCTGCAGCATTGACCGGTGAGAAGACTGGGAAGCCGGTCGAGCTGCGCTGCCTCTCGCACCCTCCTTGCTTCGAGATTCCATCTGCTCTGGGCCCTTGTGTCTGAAGGCCGTTGGTCATTTTGTCCTTCTGTCTTCTTCGAGCTTGACTCGGAGTGGTGGATGAACAGAACTACCTGCCGCAAGGAAGAGGCAAGGTCCAAGAGGTAGATCCATTGGGCGATGCGTTGTCGCTCCGTGAGTCGTCGAGCAAGGGGGCGGAGATTTTCCTATGGCACAATCCTGCGTGCTCAGCGATCGCATGACTTCAATATCCCTGCTGGTCGTTCTATTTGAAATTCTCCCTTCAACTGCTTCCCTCGCCAAGTCTCCCAACCTTGATTCGACGTTCTCAGAGTATGTCCTGGACGGAAATCCGACGCACGCAGGAGAAATTCGAGCTGCCCTTGGCCCTGGACAATGGTCCTGGGAAAATCCGCGGCCCCAAGGCAACCCGCTTAGTGCTGTTTTCGTTCTAGCTCCCGATGACATTTGGGCCGGCGGTCAGAGAACTCTGATGCATTGGGACGGACAGGATTGGCACCTGGCCTCTTTGCGCGCGAACGAAGGTGACGTGGTGGTTCGCCAAATTTGGGGAAGCGATTCGCAAAGCATATGGGTGGTACTTGGCAATGAGATTCTCCAGCTCCGGGAGGGAGAATGGGTGCCGAGCGGACTGCCTACTTCATATTTCGCTGAATGGGGACAAATGTGGGGAGCCGGACCGAGCGATGTGTGGGCAACCGGCAACCTTGGAGTGTTCCATTGGGACGGCGCCGGCTGGTCTAATCGGACCCCAGACTCTTGGGAATACCTCGCAGCCACCCTTTGGGGCGTTGCGACGGATGACGTCACGGCGGCTGACCGTCTATCTCAATATTTTCACTGGGACGGAAGCTCGTGGCAGCAAAGAGAACGTCCTCCCGCTGATTATCTGGGTGGGTTCGGACCGGGTGAGCCGTGGTTCTACAACGATCTTGATCGCATTCTGCTGCGATTTCGGGCGGGAACCTGGGAGAGCTACCCAGGTTTAACCCAAGCCGTTGGACGAGTGTGGTCTTATGACGATAGCCAAACTTGGGCCCTGGGATATGACCGATGGGACCTAAGCTCTTTCCTTCATTTCAATGGAGAAGGCTGGTCAATCGCCGATACCGTTCCTCACGTGTTGAGTGGAATCGGCGGAAGTGCTTCTGGCCAGGTCTGGGCGGTCGGCGACAAGGGAGCCATCCTTCGGTTGGACCAAGGACGCCTCGAAGAACGGCGGGCTGGTGTAGTCACAGATTTGAGCAGGATTTTTGGCTTTTCTGAGGATGAATTGTGGACCGTGGGATTCTCCGGGACATTGCTGCGCCGGACAGCCAGTGGATGGGAGCGTATTCAGGTGCCGAGCAATGAGAACTTGAACGGGATGGGTGGAGTCTCGAGTTCGGACCTATGGATCGTCGGAGAACGTGGCACGTCGCTCCATTTTGATGGCGACGGTTGGGCGAACGTGCCTACGGGCACGATAGACCCTCTCATTTCCGTATGGGCCAGTGGTCCCTCTGACGTCTGGGCCGGCACACCGCAGCGTCCTTTTGCGCCAACAGCCTTTCTACACTGGGATGGAAACACGTGGTCGAATTGGAGAGGCCAACCGTCTCCCTTCGGGAGCGTGCAGCGATTCTGGGGATTTGCGCCGGACGATGTGTGGACGGTCGGCTCTTACTGTGACTATTCCCATCCCGTCGATCCGGTTTGCAGTAAGACGTCGTATCACTTTGATGGGTCAGAGTGGACGGGCCGTTACGTCGGACCTCCTGTGCACAGCATCAATGAGAGCTTGGTCGGGATTTGGGGGATTGATTCTCGGGACGTGTGGGCTTTGGCGCTGATAGGTGCCAGCTACCACTGGGATGGAGAGAGCTGGTCTCAAGTGGAGTTTCCGGGTTCTCTTGAATGCGGCTCCCTTTGGGGACGCGCTACCAACGATGTATTTGCCGCATGCGGGAATGACACTGTTCACTGGGATGGCGTCCGGTGGTCTCTTCTTCCAACACCGAGTGCACAACAATTGTTAGATTTGTGGGGGGTCGACTCCAAATTCTGGGCCGTCGGGGCTGGTGGAACAATCCTGAGGTATCAAGTGAACGATAAACAATGACGGTTTGACCGGCGAGGTGGTCCGGCCATGATTCGCGCGTGCACCCAATTGTGAACCGCTGTGATTTATTGGCATCTATTGTCACGCCAGGTGCAAGGTGCCGCTTGCGAAGTAATGGGTTTAGTTGAGTATCACTCCGTAATGGCATTCAAGAGGTCACCGGTTCGATCCCGGTTAGCTCCACTTTCGCGAACATAACCATTGTTTACCGCGGCATCCCATCGGAATCGATCCACGCGATATGCCGCCTCTCGCGCCCGTCGACGTGCGTAAAGCTCCCACCGATGACGAGCGAATCGTCGCCCATCGGCAGAACCGCTTGCACGGGAACCGTCGACCGAATGGGTTCTGTCGTCAGTGCTGCCAAGTGCTTCGGATCGAAGCGACGTGAAAATTCGATGTCGATCTTAGCTTCGGCGAGATCGATGCGCGCTAGCGCACTCCTAATGCAAATCGGCGGTTGCTGCAGCAGCTTACCGCCTGATGGCCGATCGACGTCGCGCAGTGCTCCATCGCCAATAGAAACGTTACCGGCAACCAATAGGCGTCCGCTGCGGTCGACCGCGATATCGGCCACCGTCCCCCGACCCTCCGTCGCGCACCAGGTGGTTGCAAATCTGGCCGTGACCGCGCCCGTCCGAGCCATGACGGTGATGAGAAGCTTCTCGGTCGGTCGGAAGCTTCCGACGCAATCGGCCCAAGCGGGTACGTTCTTTTCGGTGCAGTACTGCCCATCTTCGATGGCCACCTCGATGATCCGTCCATCAGCCAAACCAATGATCTTGCTTCCGCGGCCGATCGCTGCCGTTGTTTGCGTGAAGGCCGTGTCCCAACCGCCGTCAGCCTGAATACGCGCCAGCCCGAAAAACGGCATTCCGAGCGGGTCGCGACGTCTCAAACTACTTTGCAACAGCAACGATCCACTCGACTCAGCCGCGAGAAATGAGTCCGTCCGAAGAACCTCTAATTCAGCGCTCGGCCAGCTTGTGACGAGCCGATTTAGATTATCGACATACGCCAATCTCCATTGTTCCGGCACCTCGTGCGCGCTTCGACGATGCCAAAAGCCTCCCGTCAGCGCGACGTCGCCATTGTGCAAGACGGCTGCATGGTAAACGCTATAACTTTCATTGAAGAACGCGAGCGCGTCGAGAAACCCGCGGTCGACGTGCCCATCGCGCATCAATTTGAGGACCGGGATTGTGCCGAAGCTTCCGATTAGGATCGTAAATGAGCCGTCGGGCGCGACCACGATCCGATTCACATACCCCGAGCCGTAAGACAAGAGATCGTTCGCGGCGCGATCGGTAAAGACTCGATCGAGGTGTCCGCTGCTGTCCATACGCACAATCCCAATGCCAGGATAATGAAGACCTCCGGCCGCAATACCATCGCCCCAACGGGCGAGCGCCCGAACTTCCGTGCTGAACAAGTCAATAGTGGATCCTTCGATCCGCTGAGCGACTCGCGCTTCCTCTTTGGCATCTCGCGGGAGGGGAGGATGGCTCGTGGCGGGGTTCCGCCGACGCGCCATACGGACCGAATCTCGGACGGCCAACGCGCTATGCCAGAGTGCATCTCCAAAGCCCGGAAAGAGGAACGCGGTGATTGGCAGGAGCACGACCAGCAGCCCCCCGATGCGCACAATGCGCAGCCGCGTTTGGCCCCGTCCTGCTTTTTCCGGTTGTGTCGCGCTCATTCTCTTCTCTTGCTTTCGGGTGGATGCCTCCTCGAATCAGAGCGAAGGTCTATCCGCCATAGGAAACCACAACTGGACGAGGTGGAAAGTTAGCGCCTCAGCCATCCTGGCGGTTGGCATTCTCTCCCTGAGCCAATAGGACGCAACCAGCCGTGTTTATTCTGAATGAGCGAAAATCGATCTGGAGACTGTGCGATTTCCGCTCTTCTACTTTAAAGGCGTAAACTTGATGCAAATCACCGGAATAGACTTTACCCTCGGCGAGGTATCGACCGGTGCCATCTTCATGGGCGACATTCACTTTGAATGATCCCTAATTAGAGGAGGATTGCAATGTATCGTTCGACTCTATGGATTCTTGCCTTCGTGATCGTTACCGTGGTGAGCGTAGCTGCCGAGGGTGCCGAGACTATTACGGCCAAAAAGGTACTCGTTAGGAAACGCACCGCTGATGGGTCCGAGCAAAAAGTGCCCGCAGTAGAATTTACTGTGACGAGCAGCGTGAAATTTGGGACACAAGCCCTTGAGCCGGTTTTATTTGTGGGGAAACTATACATAATGGAATACAGGTCGGGAAATACGAGCCACACGCTAATTTTCACCTGTTTTGAGCCCGATAAGCTGGAGGATAATGTTCCGATGTTCGTCGGGTTAGTGGGTGATTTCCATGAGCCGCGCAAAGCGTACTCTTTCATGACACAGTCGGCGTTGGACAAGCTGCCGAGATTTCGTCTGAGTATGATCGAGCCGCTTTGAGTTCAGTTGCGAGGAACGGGCTGGTCGGCGGCAATGTACCGTTATCTTTTATGCAGGATCGTATTGTTCAGTGATGATAGCCGGATCCGGGTGCCTCCGATGCCTCCGGATCTTCTGAGCGACGGCGAGCAATTAAGCCGGCTTTCATACGCCGGCTCTTTCAGAAGAAGGGTTCCTATCGTGTGGCGGAGTGTCGTGGCGCGGCACGGGTGCCGTGACCAAGATAGGTTTACGCACTCAGCGCGTGCGTAATGAGGCTGTGTATTCGGCTGGGCCGATTCCTGTCGAGCCGAAACCACCGATCACTTCCTTGCACTTGGATGCACTTCCTTGCACCTCCTCTCACGCGGTGGTTGCAGGACTTCTTCCTGAAGGGGTTGATATGACGACAACTGCGGTTATATGGCATTCAAGAGGTCACCGGTTCGATCCCGGTTAGCTCCTCCACTTTCAGAATCAGTTGGTCGTGATCAACCGCGAAAATCGCTGGCGAGCCATCACGTCACCTTTGAGGGCTCCGAAGACCTCAGAAGTTGGCTAGGTGCTGGCCCCGCGCCACCAGCGACGTTGGGCAGAAAGTCACGTTCCAGCTGAGTCAAGACGGTGCGGCTCGGCAGTCAGTTACCAAAGTGTTTGTCTGTGGTACCGAGCAGGAAGTTCATCAGCACGTCGGCCAACTTCTCGCGAGCGGTGTCCATCGCATTGTGTTGCTGACCCTCGAGCACCACGACGGTCGGATTTGCCAGGGAGCCCAGCAAACTACTGATTGCTTGCTTCATTTGAGGTGAAGCGGTCTCGCTGCCGGTGAGAAGCAGTGTCGGAACCCTCACCGTGCTCATCCGCTTCGCGTCGAATCGGTAGGAAGCCAGTGCACGCATCTGGCGAATCTGCGATTCAACGGTCGCCACGAACCCGGGCCATGACCGCCGCGATCGCATCGCCGCCACTTCGCTCGGCGAGAGCATCACAACTTCTCGAAAGAAGGTCACCAAGGCCTGCTCGCGCTCGCCGTCCTGAATCATCCTCTCCATTCTGGCAGGGACAGTAAGGTCGGCGCGGTCCTGCACAGGCGGTTCATAAAGGACGAGCTTGGAGATCCTGTCCGTGAGGAAGGTGGCTTCCAGGGCAGCTACCCCTCCGTAGGAGTGGCCGAGCACAAATATCGTGCCCGGTCGAGAGTTGACGACGGCTGCTACGTCCTCAGCTTCCTTCTGTAGGGTGTAGTCGGGCGAATCACCGCTTGCGCCGTGACCGCGGCGGTCCATCGCACAAACGGTGAAGCGCGATGAGAGTAGCGGGAAAATGGGTGTCCAGCGAGTCCGGTCGCCTATGCCTCCATGGACCATTACGAGCCTTGGGCCGGCCCCTGTGCATTCAACCGCTATGGATGTCCCGTCCTTTGACGGGACTCGGATTATCTGGCTGTCCCGGCCGGGCGGGGGTCCCTGCGAAGGGTTGGCCCCATTAGGTCGCGAACTGGAACAACCGCCGAGATGCGAAGCCACGACACCGAAGACGACGAAGGGCACCGCGAACGCGATCAACGAGAACGACACCCTCAAAGCTCCAATCCTCGCAAACACAAACGCCAACGCAAGAATCAGATTTCGTTTCATCTTCAGCAACCACCTTGCACCGGGTTGCCCATAATTGCACCGGATTGCATCCGGTTGTCACGGTGGTTGCTGAACGACCTCCCAAGTGGTGAACATGACTGCGACTTGGTCTAGATGGCATTCAAGAGGTCACCGGTTCGATCCCGGTTAGCTCCACTTTTTGAGTCAGCGAGGTGCGGCGCGCCAATACTTTCAAATCAATGGGTTGCGGGGCGCCCCACTTTCAAAGTCACCGGGTTGCGGCGCGCATGAATCGCTGCAAAAATCGACAGCGAGCCAATAGCGAGCCAACACCTCAAAAAATGTGCCGACGGAAAGCCTGAACATTTGAGCCGACCTGGAATCTTCGTCTCCCTAGCCGACGCGATCGCAAAAGCGCG
>WNFC01009425.1_pt1 | contig 10812 bp, 8 predicted proteins | sample 5400541 | NCBI WGS metagenome assembly WNFC01 (sample SAMN13153342, study PRJNA577476) | soil metagenome | isolation source: 120 cm saprolite under Douglas fir tree site 2 hole 2 replicate 1 | place: USA:California | collected 2015-04-18
CCACCCGATGTTCAGCGTCGGGACCCGGACGTCCTGATAGCGGGGCTCGACGTCCATCTTCGCCCAGAACGGGTCGTAGTTCGGGTGCGCGATCCAGTCGTAGTAGTAGGGCGCCAGCGGTTGTGGATTGCCCTTGCGGAAGACGTTGAACGAGTTGAGCGGCAGCTCCCACACCCACTTGGTGAGGATGTCGCGGCGGCCGGCGTTCACCCAGTCGGTGGTCCTCGCCTTCACCTCGGCCGGGGAAAAGCCCTGCGCCTCGAGGTTGCGCATGTACTGCTCGCCGGCGAAGGTGAGCAGCATCCAGCTCTGCCCGAACCAGAGGTCGAACGCGCCGTTCACGTACGTCCAGTGATCGTGTTAGTCCGATGCGGTGATCATCGGCGCGATGGCCGCGAGATGCGGCGGCGTGTGGATCGCCGGCTGCCACTGCGTGAGCCCGACGTACGATCCGCCGAACATCCCCACCTTCCCCGTCGACCAGGGTTGGACGGCGGCCCACTCGACCGCGTCGTAGCCATCCTGCGCCTCCTGCTGCATGGCGTTCATCACGCCGTGGGAGCGATAGCGCCCGCGCACGTCCTGGTTCAGCGCCGCGTAGCCGTGGTTGGCGAGGTAGATGAAGTCGGGGCCGTTGCAGTTGGCCCCCGGTCCCGGCGGGAAGCGATTGTACGGCGTGCGCTGAAGGATGACGGGCAGGGGGCCAGAGGGGTTCGATGGCAGGTAGACTTCCGTCGCGAGCGTCGTGCCGTCGCGCATCTTCGCCCATTCGATGTGACAGGTGGCTGCCGCGCAAACGGAGAGCGCAGTCGCGCAGGTGAGCACGGCGAAAACAGCGAGTGCTACCGCGAGGCGCCGAGGCCGCGTCGCTACGGAAGCCCGATGTCTCTTGCCTGCTCCTGGCTGATGATGGTGGCGGCATCCTCCGGGAGCAGCAAGCTCTGCGCGAGCTGCTCCTCCACGGCCTCCATCACCTCCGCCATGTATCCCGCCTTCGACCCGTAGCGCTCCTCGAGCGAGGGCCGCGGATCGCCCTTGCGCTCGGCCTCATGCACCGCGAAGGGAATGTACTGCCCGGTCAAGTCGCACAGATCGGGGTGAGCAAAATTCACTTTGCGCGTGTTCCAGCCGGAGTAGGTCCCCAGCGGTACGCGCAGCTGCGTCGAACGAACGCCGTCCACCTCGTTGCCGTCCTCATCCACTCTGGGCAGCAGCTCACGGTAGGTGTGCCTCGCCACGGGAGGCTCGTTCATCACGCCCGAGTCGTTCCTGGCGTTGAACCCGGGCCCGCGATCGAGCACCTGCCGGCTGTTGAAGAGACCTGCGAAGGTGACGCCGGGGATATTGGGGAACTTGACGTGGTCGGCTGACACAAGCGTGCCGCGGCGCAGAGTCGGATAACGGCTTTGCGGCGGCTCTTCGCGGTTCGCAACCCAGGCATTGAGCGCAAGCAGCAACGCGCGGAAGTTGTAGGTGTACGAGTTGAGGTTGCTGAACTGTTCGCAGATGGCGCTCCGGGTCGCTTTGACAGCGGGCTGCGATCCCCCGTGCTGAGTTCCTGACCAAAGATAGATGCGCACGTTCTCGGGGATCGCGACGTCCTCATCGCCGTCGGAATCAACCGTGGTGGCCGACATGCCGGCTTGCCAATACTCCGTGCTGCTCACGGTGTTGAAGACTTTGGGACAAGTATGGCTCCGGCGGCAGCGGTCGAGCAGTCCTCCGGTGACATGGGAGAAACGGTCGTGCGAGTCGCCCCAGGTGGTGGGAGACTCCTGGCCGGGGAACTGCTTTTCGGTGTGCTGCGTGCCCGCCAGACGCGTGGGCTGCGCGAAGCGGATGTTGAGCGAGATGCGATAGCTGGCGATCTCCGCGTCGAGCCCGTCGAACACCCGGTTCCCTTTCTCGTCCTCGTTGAACCCGAGGTCGAGGAAGGCGCGGAGGAAACGGCCGCTCTGCGAGATGCCGAAGCCGATGGTTCGGTGAACCGCCCCCGCCAATGGATTGGCCGGCCCGGATGCAATGGTCGCATCTTCGCCGTCGTCATCATCTTGCTCTCGCTTGCTGCCTCGCAGGAAAGCGACCAGGTCGCGGGTCGCCGCAAGCCCCATCCCCATGACCTTGGGATCCTTCCCCCTATAGACCAGCTCATAGATGTGATTGGTATCGAATCCGCCCTGTAGACAGACTCGCGCGCTGTTCGGCGTGCCGGGGAACGGATTGGTGGCGCTGCAGTCCGCGAATGCCCATTGGCGCTGAGGGATGAGTTCCTTGGGATCATCCTGGTGCACGCGCCTCGTGAGCGTGGCCGTCGAGTTGTCCAGCGTTGCGGTCTCGATCGGCGCGGTGAGCGCGTTTCCAGCCAGAGGCTCGGATGGCACGGCTACGGCAGGGGTGTACTCCTGCCGCACTTCGCCGGTGATCGAGGAGCCGTCTTGGTGATGCGCAACCGGGACCACCGTCATGACTTGCCGTCCCCCACCCGAAAGCGCGTCGGGCTGCCACCCGCTCCACACCAGGATGAATCCCTGCTTCTCGAGAAACCCGTCGCCGGCGGGATTGGCCGCAGTCGCTCCGACATTGAGAAAACCGCTGATGAGCTTGTTCCCCCGGTTCACCACGTCATAGATGAGCGTATTGTTGCTCTTGCTCAAAGCGACCGGCTTGAGGATCGAGAACAGCATGCCGTACTCGACCTTGCCGCGCGCGTTGCGGGGCGCTCGCTGGATGTCCTGGATGATCCGATTGTGTGGATCGTTCGGATCGATCTCGCCGGTGACGGTGCCGTCGAGTTGCTCGTACGTTCCCGCGCTCCCGAAAGTCGTGGCGCCGAATGGCGCACTACTGGTGTAGGTGATGCCCGTGACTTCCGCGCGCGCGGTTGCCGCCACCGCGAGCAAGGCAATCCCGGTCACGGTCGGAAGGTAGCTCCCGCGAAGCGACGTCATGTCGATCCCCCTTGAAGGGCCACTGCTGCCTTGGCCTGATGCTCGTCTGGGCCGCGCCCGGTGAGTGCTTCTTGCCAGGTGCGTAGTCAAGGCGCGCCGCGCTAGCGAACGTGGGCGCCGACACGAATCGAAACAATTTCTCCACGTGTTCGACTCGCCGTTCCTTGACTCTTTCAAGTGACAAGAGGTAGGTCGCGGTTCCGTCCGCCGAGGGTCGTATTGGGAGATGCAAACATGCTGAAGCGAATGTTGTGCGCGACGAGTCTGCTCTTGTGCATGTCCATCGGTGCAGTTGCCGGCGACGACGACGGGACCGGGCTCAGTATCCGGACGCTCTCGACGCGCGCCGACCGCGTCAGCGGTGGCGACGTGCTGGTCGAGATCCGCTTCGAGCACCGGAACAATGATCGCCCGCTCCGAATCACCCTGAATGGCAAGGACGTCTCCGCAGCGTTCCGGCCGGGCGAGGCGCCCAATACGCTGGTGGGCCTGGTGACCGGGCTCGCGCCAGGAAGGAACACGCTCCGAGCGCAAGGCAATGGATCGGCGACGCTGGAGATCACCAACTACCCGATCACCGGCCCCATCACCTCGGGCCCGCACATCCAGCCGTTCATCTGCCAGACGCAGAGCTTCAAGCTGCCGGACGGCACCTTCTTCGGCGCTTCCACTGACGCCGACTGCTCCGCACCGACGAAGATCACCTACCTCTACATGCCCGCGGGCGGGTCCGCGTTCGTGCCGCTGCCGAGCCTCACCAGCTTGCCCGCGAACGTCGCCAAGACGACGACGACGACCGGCGCGACGGTGAACTTCGTGGTGCGCGTCGAGACGAGCACCATCGACCGTGGGATCTACCAGAGCGCCATCCTGCACGACCCGACGTCCGATGCGCCTCCCGGCCCGTTCTCGCCGCCCAAGGGATGGAACCGGCGGCTGATCGCCATCGAAGGATTCGGGTGCCCGGGCGGCTGGTACATCCAGGGACCGTCGATGGGCAGTCTCGTCCTTCCCGGCGCGCTGGACGCCAACCTGTTCAGTCCCGCGCGGCTCGGCGAGGGATATGCGACGTTCAGCAACACGCTCCAGCACCCGTCCAACAACTGCAACTCGGTCCTCTCGGCCGAAGCGGCGATGATGGGCAAGGAGCACTTCATCGAGACGTACGGAGTGCCGCGCTACACGGTCAGCACCGGATGCTCGGGCGGATCGTACGGCAGCATCCAGCTCGCCGATCAGTTGCCCGGGTTGTTCGATGGCGCGCTCATCGCCTGCACGTTCCCGGATCCGCTTGGAATCGCCTTCTCCGGCTCCGATGGCCGTCTCCTGACCCACTACTTCACAGCCACCGATCCGGGAGGATTTACCGAGGACCAACAGGTACAGGTCTCGGGCTACAAGGGTCTCACGGCGTTCGTCGATGCCGCGCGTCAGTCGGGCCGAACCGATCCGGTCCCGGGCCGCGTAGATCTTCCCCGCTACGCCTCCGCGCCGTTCAGCGATGCCGTCCCGGTGTCGCTCCGCTACAACCCGATGACGAATCGGACGGGCGCGCGGGGAACCGTATACGACGCCGCGCACAACATTTACGGAATCAATCCGGTCACCGGATTCGCGCTTCGCCCGTTCGACAACGTCGGCGTGCAATACGGCCTGCGTGCGCTCAACGCCGGCAAGATCACCGCGGCGCAGTTCCTCAAGCTGAACGAGAGAATTGGCGGCTATGACCAGGACACCAACTACGTGGCGTCCCGGTCGGTTGGCGATCCCGGAGCGATCCGGCGAGCGTACCAGAGCGGCCTCCAGCTGGGAGGCGGCGGGGGCCTAGCGTCGATCCCGGTGGTGGACATCAGCGGCATCTACAACGACGACGGCGGATATCACTACCAGTGGTTCCATTTCGCCACGCGCGAGCGCATGGCCCAGGCGAACGGCAACACCGACAACCACGTGATGTGGCGCGGCAACCCCGTGCCGCAGGAGCACTCCTGGCCAATGTTCATCCAATGGGTCGAGGCGGTCAGCGCCGACACCTCCGATCGCCCCGCGCGCGAGAAGGTCATCCTGAACAAGCCGGCCGCCGCTGTGGACGGCTGCTGGTCCAGCCCCACGCAGTTCATCGCCGAGCGGCAGACGTTCAGCCGCGACCCGAATTCCTCGCGCTGCAACGAGCTGTTCCCCTCGTTCGGCTTTCCGCGCCACGTGGCGGGCGGTCCGCTCGCGGCGAACAACCTCCAGTGCCGCCTGAAGCCGATCGATCTGGACGACTACGCGGTCTCGTTCACACCGGCCGATTTGGAGCGGCTGCGTGGCATCTTCCCGACCGGCGTGTGCGATTGGTCGAAGCGCGGCGTCGGCTTCCGCGGCGTCGTGCCCTGGGCCTCGTTCGGGCCCGCGCCCGAGAACCTGATTTTCGACCTGACGCACCCGGATGCCGGCGACGAAGACGAGGACGACGACCGGTAGTCGCCGCCGTGATCAACCCCCGCGCGCGGCCACCTCGGGTTGCGGGACTGGAAGTCTGGCTGTCTTTTTCCATGGCAACCTATCCGAACGATCCCCTCTGGACGCCGACAGCGCTCAAGCAGTAAGGACTCGGCGGCAAGGCCTCCGGCCAGGGAGATACCCATGAAGCTGGACGTAAATGGCGCTCTCCGCGAATTCGACGCGCCCGACGAGATGCCTCTGTTGTGGGTGCTCCGCGATCTTCTCGGATACACGGGAGTGAAGTTCGGCTGCGGAATGGCCCAGTGCGGGGCATGCACCGTCCATCTCGACGGCGCGGCGGTGCGCTCCTGCGTGCTGCCGGTCTCGGCCGTGCAGGGGCGGAAGATCACCACCATCGAAGGCCTCTCGCCCGACGGCACGCACCCGGTGCAGCGGGCGTGGGCGGAAGCCGACGTCGTGCAGTGCGGGTACTGCCAGTCGGGGCAGATCATGTCGGCGGCCGCGCTCCTCGCGCAAAAACCCGACCCCACCGACGAGGAGATCAAGCTCGCCATGGCGGGCAACATCTGCCGCTGCGGCACCTACCAGCGCATCCAGGAAGCGGTGCACCGCGCCGCATCGCTGAAGAAGGTGGTGCGATGACCACGCTCAGCCGAAGAGGATTCCTCCGCTCCTCGCTGCTCTCGGGCGCGGGGCTCGTCATCGCCTTCTACGTTCCGCGCAAGGGGCGCGCCGCGGCCCTGGAAAAGAAGGCCGCCGTCGATCCCAACGCCTTCGTGCGCATCGCGCCCGACGATTCGGTGACCGTGATCCTCGCCCACTCGGAGATGGGTCAGGGTATCTGGACCACGCTCGCCATGCTCATCGCCGAGGAGCTGGAGTGCGACTGGTCGAAGATCCGCGTCGAGCACGCGCCCGCCGCCCCGGCTTACGTGCACACCGCTTTCGGAATCCAGATGACCGGCGGTTCCACCACCACCTGGTCTGAGTTCGACCGCTACCGCACGGTCGGCGCGATGGCGCGCGACATGCTGGTGCGCGCGGCCGCGGCGAAATGGAAGGTCTCGCCCAGCTCGCTGCGCACCGAGAACGGCTTCGTCGTGCGGGGCGCGAACAAGCTCTCCTACGGGAAGCTCGCCGAGGCGGCGCAGAAGCTCTCGCCCCCCTCTTCGGTGAAGCTGAAGGAGAAGAAGGAGTGGAAGCTGATCGGCAGGCCGATGAAGCGCCTCGACACGCCGGAGAAGATCACCGGCAAGGCGCAGTTCGGCATCGACGTGCAGGTGCCGGGGATGCGCACGGCGCTCATCGCGCGGTCGCCCGTCTTCGGCGGCAAGGTGAAGTCGTTCGACGCGGCCAAGGCGAAGCAGGTGCCCGGCGTCGAGCAGGTGGTGCAGGTGCCGTCGGGAGTCGCGGTGGTGGCGTCGAACTTCTGGAGCGCGAAGGTGGGGCGCGATGCCTTGCGGATCGAATGGGACCTGGGGCCCGGCGCGGAGCTCGGCAGCGAGAAGCTCCTCGCGTCCTACCGCGCCCAGGCGCGGACCGGCGGCGCGGTGGCGGCGGAGAAGGGCGACGCGGAAGCCGCGCTCGCCGCGGCGCCGAAGCGCATCGAGGCCGAGTACGACGTGCCCTATCTCGCGCACGCGCCCATGGAGCCGCTCAACTGCACGGTGAGGTTGGAAGGCGGCCGCTGCGAGATCTGGACGGGCACGCAATTCCAGACCATCGAAAAGATGACGGCCGCGCAGATCGCGGGCGTGCCGCCGGAGAACGTCGTCATCCACACGCCGTTCCTCGGCGGAGGATTCGGACGGCGGGCGAATCCCTTCGCCGATTTCGTCTCCGAGGGAGTGCACGTCGCCAAGGCGGCGGGCGTGCCGGTGAAAGTGATCTGGACGCGCGAGGACGACATCCGCGGCGGCTACTTCCGGCCCATGTTCCTCCACCGCATCGAGGTGGGCGTCGGCGCCAAAGGCATGCCTCTGGCGTGGAAGCACACCATCGTCGGCCAGTCGATCATCGCCGGCACGCCGTTCGAGAAGTTCATGGTCAAGAACGGGGTGGACGCGGCCTCGGTGGAGGGCGTGGTCGACTCGCCCTATCTGGAGGAGGTGCCGGCGAGGCGGGTGACGTTGCACTGACCGCGGAACCAGGTGCCGGTGCTGTGGTGGAGATCGGTCGGCAACACGCACACGGCCTTCGCGATGGAGAGCATGATCGACGAGCTCGCCTGGGCGGCCAGTCGCGACCCGCTCGAGTTCCGCGCCGCGATGCTGGCCGGAAAGCCGCGCCACTTGCGCGCGCTCAAGACGGCGGCGGAGAAAGCCGGCTGGGGCGCGCCACCGCCCGGCGGGCGCGCGCGCGGTCTGGCGGTGCATGAATCGTTCGGGAGCATCATCGCCGAGGTGGCGGAGGTGTCGGTGGAGAAGGACAAGCGCATCCGCGTGCACAAGGTCACTTGCGCGGTCGATTGCGGGCAGGCCGTCAACCCGCTGGGCGTCGAGGCGCAGGTGCAAGGCGCGGTGGCCTTCGGTCTGTCCGCCGTGCTGCACGGCGAGGTGACGCTCAAGAACGGCCGCGTCGAGCAGAGCAACTTCCACGACTATCGCGTGCTGCGCATGCCGGACATGCCGGAGGTTTCCGTGCACATCCTCGAGTCCGACGCGAAGATGGGCGGCATCGGCGAGCCCGCCACCGCGCCCGTCTCTGCCGCAGTCGCCAACGCGGTCTACGCGCTGACCCGGCAGCGGCTCCGCTCGCTTCCGCTGAGGCTGGCATGAAGGCGCGCGTCCTCGTCGGCGCTCTCGCTTTCGCATGTTCCCACGCCGAGCCCGCGCCGACCGCCGCTGCGCCGCGAGCGGCCGATCCCATCGCCTCCTTCGAGACGGTCCGCGCCGTCCTGCAGAGCCCGCGCTGCGTCAACTGCCACCCCGCCGGCGACGCGCCGCTGCAGGGCGACGACGGCCACATACATCAGCAGTTCGTGCAGCGCGGTCCCGACGGCACAGGTGCACCGGGGCTCGCCTGCACGACCTGCCACGCAAAGGCGAATCCGCCCGCCAGCTACGGCGAGCACATGCCGCCTGGCGTATCCACCGGCTGGCGTCTTCCACCTCCCGAACACCGGATGGTGTTCGCGGGACTGTCTTCGGCCGCGTTGTGCGAGCAGCTCAAGGACCCGAAGCAGAACGGCGGCAAGGACATGGCGGCGCTCGTGCATCACGTCTCGGCGGACCCGCTCGTGCTCTGGGGCTGGTCGCCAGGGTTCGGGCGCGCGCCGGTGCCGGTCCCGCACGCCGAGTTCGTGCGCGCCTTCAAAGCCTGGGTCGATGCGGGCGCGCCTTGCGCCCCGATCCGCGCCGCGGGGAACCCATGATCGGCAAGTCAGCGGCGCCGTCGCTCTCGTCGAGCGCGACGGCGTGCGTGTCTCGCGGAGGCGCGAAGAAGCCGCAGCGCGCACAGACGAGGTAACGCGGCACCTATACCAAGGTATAGGGGCCGGCCGTCGCTTTTCGCCACATCTCCGGAGCGCACGCCGCATCCATGGGTCATCACCCATCGCACTGGAGTGCCTATGCCTAAAGTGAACGTCGGAACCGAGAAGTCCACGCCCGTCGAGCTTTATTACGAGGATCACGGCGCCGGGAAACCGGTCGTGCTCGTCCACGGCTGGCCGCTGAGCGGCCGCTCCTGGGAGAGCCAGGTTCCCGCGCTCATCTCTGCCGGGTACCGTGTCATCACCTACGACCGCCGCGGCTTCGGATGGTCGTCACAGCCTTGGAACGGCTACGACTACGACACGTTCGCCGCGGATCTCGACGCGCTCTTGCAGCACCTCGACGTGAAGGGCGCCACGCTCGTCGGCTTCTCGATGGGCGGCGGTGAAGTGGCGCGCTACATCGGCAAGTACGGCACCGGCCGCATCGCGAAGGCGGTCTTCGCGGCCGCCGTTCCGCCTTATCTCTACAAATCGCAGGACAATCCCGAGGGCGGCCTCGACGAGGCGACCATCGCGCAGTTCCAGGGCGGGGTGAAGAAGGACCGCCTCGCGTTCCTGGATGAGTTCACCAACAATTTCTTCAGCGCGGGCGGCAAGCTGCTGGTGAGCGAGCAGCAGCGCATCTACGCTCGCGACATCGCGGCGTTCGCCTCGCCCAAGGGCACGCTCGACTGCATCGCCGCGTTCAGCCGCACGGACTTTCGCGGCGACCTGAAGAAGATCGCCATCCCGACGCTGATCATCCACGGAGACTCGGACGCCATCGTCCCGTTCGAGGTCAGCGGGAAGCGGACGCTCGAGGCCATCAAGGGCAGCCAGCTCGTGCTCATCAAAGGCGGCCCGCACGGGGTCAACGCGACCCACCCCGAGCAGTTCAACAAGGCGCTGATCGAGTTCTTGCGACGCTAGTGCGAGGGCTTCGGCCCTCGGGCAATGGGCCTGTTCAGATCTAGCCGGCCGGTAAATCGCCCCGCCGCGGGCGGTCTGATACGCTCTGTCCAGTGCTGGTAGGAAATTGTCGAGCTGGCAGAACGCCCCTTAGCGGTCCTATGGTCTTGAAAGCAAGATGGTGGCGATGAGCGGGGGGAGCGGCGGTACCCCCCCTGGCTCGGGCGGCCCTGGATCGCCGGGGCGAAAGCGGGGCGCGGTCGCGCTCCACGTCCGGCTTGCCTGCGCGTCGCTCGACGCGGTCAAGTCGCGCTATCCCGAGCTGGCCGACCGCCGCTTCGTGCTGCGCTCCAAACAGCCGCTAGCCATTGACACGCTGGTGAGGCTGGTGACGCAGCTCAGCGTAGGCACGCCGTGCTTCCAGGCCACGGCAGTAGTGGAGCGGATCACGCCGGCTGGCCCGGATGTGGCGGCGATGACGCTGGCGATCATCGCCATGGACGAGGCGGGGCGCGAGCTGGTGGCGTGGATGGGAGGGAAGCCGCCGCGGCTGTTGAAGGAGGGCGCCGAGCCGGCGCAGCGCCCGACGCCCGCGCCGCCGCAGCTATCCGCCCCGCAGCCGCCCCAGCAGCAGGCCCCACCGCAGACATTCGCGCCCCCTGTCGTTTCAACCGGACCGCCGCGGCCCGCAGCGGCACCAGTCGCTCCCGCCGCGCCCGGCCCGCCGCCAAAGAAAGACGCAGCGCCGGAAATCGACTGGGATGCGGCCTTCCCCGCGACCGTCGTCCGGGCGCCCGAACGCCCCGCCGCAGTCGACTGGGAGGAACCGCCCGCCGCGCCGCCGCCCGCCGTACCGCCACGCGCCGTACCGCGACGCGCCGCGCCGCCGCCTGCCGCCCCGCCGCCCGAAGAAGATGTGTCGCTGCCGGAGAGCTGGTCCGAACCATCTCCCGAAAGTCAGCCGCCTTCGCAGGAGCCGGAGGTCGTGGCGCGCGCCGCCAACCTTCGCGCCCTGGAAGCCGACCTGCCCCC
>WNFC01010396.1_pt1 | contig 10811 bp, 9 predicted proteins | sample 5400541 | NCBI WGS metagenome assembly WNFC01 (sample SAMN13153342, study PRJNA577476) | soil metagenome | isolation source: 120 cm saprolite under Douglas fir tree site 2 hole 2 replicate 1 | place: USA:California | collected 2015-04-18
GTTGCAGCCCCACAACGAACCAGGGCCTGGGGGCGCTCGTTCGGCAGGGTGCTCAGGACGCCGAGGACACGATTGATCTGCTTGTGCGCGATTGGACAATGGGTGAGGGGCAGCACGCGATGTGTGCCCCTGGCCGTCAGGCCGGGTTGACCATCGCGGTTCACAGAGAAGCGCATATGATTGCGATAGTGCCAGGGGTCATCACAGGCTACTGTTTCTAAGACGGGTGGATTGTCAAAACCGCTCTCTTGCAGCAACTGCCGTACAATCGAATGTTTCCACTCCAGTTGCGACTCGTAGCGCATATGTTGCAACTGGCAGCCGCCACATACCCCAAAAACCGGGCAGGGTGCCTCCACACGGAGCGGTGAAGCCTGCTGAATCTCTGTAATCCACACGCGCGGTGGGCGAGGCTTCCAGTGGCGCTTGCGTCTCCTGGGAGGTGATGCTGCTGCCTCGATTGCGATGGTAACGGTTTCCCCCGGTAAGCCGGCAGGTACATGCAGCGTGTGGGTGCGCCCTTCATCAGGCTCATCCTGCCAGGTGATCTCTGCAAGCGCATCACCATCGCGGGTCAGCGCGCCGAGCGTGACAGTGTGATAGGTGATGGGAAGTTCTGCTCTGATCATTTCCTCCTGGTTTTATTTTTAGCTTTCTTCACGTTGGGTAATTGTTTGGTCTTCCGCGCGCCTGGAGCGGCTTTATTTAAAGCCGGCAGCTGCCTGGTTTTATTCATATTGAGCAGCATGCGGAACATATCTATTATCTCTAGGTCGGGGTCGATGCTCTCTGCCTCGTCCAAAAGCGCTTCAGCCGCGCGATAGTCACCGCTTTCTGACATCACTAACGCGAGGAAAGCACGTATTTCGGCGGAATCGGGATTGGCGCGTAACCCTTCCTCGAGTACCTCGCGTGACGTTGTAAGCTGCCCATGCTCCATGTACATTCTGCTCAGTGCAGAATAGTAGTCAGTGTTATCGGGTTCTAACTGAATGGCATGTCTATAGTTGTTTGCCGCCTCTTCAACATTTTCGAGCAAGTTATAGGTTTCGGCGATATCGTACCAGGCCTCACCGCTGCCAGGCTCGAGTTCCGCCACACGATTGAAGTGTTGCAGCGCTTCATCGTATTGCTCCCGGTCCATAGCGATATCGCCCAGGTCTTTTTCGACGGCTAATTGGACAAAGGCATCTGTGGTCATCGCCTTCGCCTGGTTCAGGTGATCCTCTGCCTCGCCGGGGCGATCATCCTTTAGCAACTGGCCAAGAAGTAAATGGACCATGTAGCTATTCTCGACAGCGAGCGATGCGTGTAAATTCTCCTCTGCAAGCTGCTTGTACCGTTCAGAGGCATCATCCTCTTCCTCGTCGGACAGGTTTTCGCTGAGTTGGATCTGGATCGCTGCGAGCTGCAGTAAGTTTTCGCTTTGCTTATCGGGGAAGTGCTGTACCAGTGGCTCGAAGTAAACGATGGCCCGCTCAAATTGCTGGAGTGCAAGCATAGAAGCAGCGGCGTTCTCATACGCTCCCCGGTCAAGCGGCGATTTCGCGATCAGGGCATCGGTGTAATGCAAGGCGTGTCCCAGGCGCCACAACAACTCCTGGAGGTATTGCTGCGCACCGGGGTCGGTTGGCTTATGCTTCCTTGTGATTTGATCCACCCGCTTATACTGCTCTGCGATATGCTTCTGCAATTCGCCAAGCGGCAGGCTTTGGGCATTGGCTCCTTCATCTACCATGCTTTCGATGCGCCATGCGTCTTCGATCTGCACAAGTGTATAGCGTGTCCAGAACCAGCGACGCTGTGTCACCGTATTGATTGCGGTGCCCACGGGTAGCTCTTTGATGCCTTCGCTGAGAGGCGTATCGTCCATTTCGAGCGACCAGCCCGTATCGAACTCTTTGCGCGTGCTCGATAGATTCTCTTTCAAACGATTGGGCAGCCACAAGCCTCCCTGTTTCTGTTCGAGTTCGCGTATAAATTCTGGCTCAAAGTTGGCCGGGTCTGCTTCTTCTGCCCAGTCGCGCCTGCGTTGCACCCATGCATCTTTTGAAAGCCCCTCGCGGATACTGTTCTCGCCGGTGAGCAGGTCATAAGCCAGTTCAAAGTCGTCTGAAGCCAGCGATTCGACAAAGCTGGTTACAACCTCCAGGGGAGACATTTGATGCCTGGTGGAACCAATGCCCCGGTCTTCGCCAACATCGGTGGCATCGAGCACGAGTTGCTTGATGAGAGAGAGGTTGTTGCGATAATCCCTGTGGGGCAATGAGCCGTAGCGCTTGTTGACTGCCAGCGCATCCTGGAGCAAGCGGCGCCCCTCCGCCAGTGTGCAATCGGTGATTTCGATGCCGGGTACGCTCGTTCGCATTTCATCAATATGCGTTTCGATATGGCGCTTGCTGGCGACTTCGGTAAAGAAATCTTTGACACCTTCGCTCCAGAATTCCAGCAGGAAGCTGAGAATACGCGCCTGGCTGTACTCCTCACCCAGTTCCCAACAAAGGAGCAGTTGTACCTCGCCCTCATCAAACGTTTGCGTAACGACGCCCTTCCAGAAACGAGGAGGATTTGCGCTGGCCCGGATAGCAGGTTCAACCGGTGGGCTCCACTTTGGGTGGATACGATTTTCTTGCAGTCGTATGAGTGAGCGGCGAGCCTCTTTGCGAATGGCCTTGATCGGACTCAATTCGTTGATAGCACGCAGCACATCGGCGGCATCGGTGTCATGTTCCTTCGACAGCCCCTTGAGCAGGGCCATCTGAGCTGCTTCCGGCAAACTGTTAACAGCGGCCAGGGCAGCCTCGGCCTCCTTCTGGTCTGAACTGCTATGCAGGTTTTTAGCGATGTTGTGGATTTGTCCAAGCACGTCCTGTACTTGCGCAGCATCCTCCTGCGAAATAGCTTGACTGGAATCTTCTTTGCTTGCCATAAACTACCTTCTTCCCAGCACGAGCAGCCTTTTTACTTACGCCTGGTATTTGTATTAAAAATGTTCCGTATGGAACGAACGATCTCCAGGTCGGAGTTGATGCGCTCCGCCTCTTCCAGCGCTGCTTGTGCCCGGCGGCGATCGTTCCTGTCCATGTATACTGCGGCAAGCAGCGCCCGCAGTTGAGCGGACTGTGGGTGGAGGCGCAATCCTTGCTCGACCGTCGCATAGGCCTTTGCTGTCTGGCTGGTGACTACATAGAGGTTGGTGAGTTCGACGTAGGGCGCGAGGTCCTTGGGCTTTGCCTCGAGTGCGCGTATAAGATACGTCTCTGCCTCGGTGTAGTTCTTTAGCCTGCGGTAGGCAATGCCAATGTTGAGCCAGATGCCATCGTAGTCCGGGTTAATTTCGGCAACCCGCATGAAGTGCAACAGGGCCTCGTCAAAGCGTTCATGCATCATTGCGATGGTTGCCAGGTCAAATTCGATCAGCGCTTCTTCATCTCTACTGGTGCTCAACGATTTAGCTGATGCATACTCTGCCAGCGCCTCCTCCTCTCGATCCGTGGCCATCAGTAGTTCGGCCAGCAAGAGGTGTCCCAGCGCCGTGTTATTTGCCGCGATCGATCGGCGGAAGTTTGCCTCGGCAAGTTCAAAGAAATGCTCGCTGCGTTCAGTCATCTTGAGATCCCTGTATTTTTCAGCAAGGTCTGCCTGCGCCGCACCGAGATTCCTGAGAATATTCCCAATGTCATAATCCCTGGGAAAGCGCCGTACAATACCCTCCAGGTAGACGATACTCCGCTCGGATAAACCTAATCCTCTTGCGCGGCCAAAGGCATCGTCATAGATCTTCCGGTCAAGCGGGAGCTTCACCAGCAGCGCGTCATCGTAATGCAAGGCCTGGATCGTGCGCCAGACGATCTCTTCCAAATATTCCTGCACGTCTGGCTCATCTGGCCGGTGTGTTTGCATGATCTCATCTATACGCTTATCGTGCTCATCGAGTCGCTCCTGCAAGTCTTCAATCGACAGGCCCTGCGCGTTTCTGCCTTCATCGGTCATGCGATGAACGCGCCACTCTCCCTCTTCTCGCATCAACGTATAGCTCGTCCAGAACCAGTGCCGCCCCGTCTCCTTATAAACGGCGGTTCCCAGCGGCATCTCGGACAGCGTACCGCTCAGAGGCGTATTCGCCAGTTCGAGCGACCAGCCTATCTCAATTTCTCGTTGTGACGAAGATACATTGCTTAAGAATGCGGTAGGCAGCCAGAGAGATTGCTGGTTATGCTCGCGCTCGCGCATGAAGCGCATCTCAAAGCGTGCGGGGTGCGCCTCGTCCGCCCATTTGCGGCGCAGGCCGACCCATTCGTCTCTTGAAAGCCCCTCAGGCAGCGGGCTGTTTTTTGCGGACAGGTCGAAGCACAGTCCGAAGTCGCCCATCGACCAGCCCCCGATGAAGTTCATGACGATTTCATCAGGCTCCAGGCCGGGCTTGATAAAGGTGCGTCCCCGGTCAACACCCACATCGGCAGCGTTCAACACGAGCTGCCGCACGGTTGGGAGATAGTGGCGATAATCTTGATGGGGTGAGGTCCCGCGCCACTTATTCACTGCTAGTGCTTCCTCTAAGAGACGCCGCCCTTCTGCCAGCGTACAATCGGTCATTTTGATAGGTGAGTCGTCTGGGGAGGCGAATTTCACGTTCAACTCCTGGATGCGCGTGTCCATATGGCGTTTGCTGCCGACCTCCGTCAGGAAGTCCTTGACGCCATCTTGCCAGAAGTCAAGCAGAAAGGCCATGAGGCGGGCTTCGCCATACTCAAATCCCTGTTCCCAGCACAGGACCAGCTCTATCTCACCCTTTTCGCGCATCTCTGAGACGTAGCCTTTCCAGAAGCGCGGTGGGCTAGAAACTGCCAGCGGTGCTGGCGCAGGTTCCTGCGCCGGAGTCCAGCTTGGATAAATCTTTGTCCCTGCGAGTTGTATCAGTGCGCGGCGCGATTCTTTACGGATGGCTTTGTTTGGGGTGAGTTCGTTAATAGCCAGCAGGATGTCAGCGGCGTCGGTGTCTTGTTGTTTTGCCAGTGCCTTCAGTAGAGCCAGCTGCGTGGCTTCATCAATGTTCGTTAGCCCGGCCAGTGCTGTCTCTGCCTGTGCACGGCTGGTGCTGCTGTGTAATGCTTCTGCAATCTCGTGACGTTTTTCAAGTAAGCCCTGGATCTGCGTGTCGTCTCCACGTGGAACAGAGGTGTGTGTATGTTTGCTTGGTGCCATGTTCTCTATCTTCTTCTCCGCAACATTTTTTCGCGCGAAAGCGCCTACTGCTGTCCCTGTGGATTGTATCACGAAGAGCAAAAAGAGTCGAGAGTGATTGACTTATCCCGCCGACTCCTGCGGCCGTACGCGAGCTATCACCCAATTGCGCAGGTAGTGTATGCCCTGGAAAGCCGTTCCGGCGCCGACCGGTATGGGAATGTCGTGTATACCTGCCCTCTGGTAGTCGAACGGCAGAGGCTCAGGCCGCTGCAACAGGCTGGCCCGTTTGCTCTTCTCCGGAAAGGCCTTTGTTGCAAGCAGTATGAAGAGCGGAAAGGCTGCGCAGTAAAAGTATGATGGCAGGCTGCGCCACGCGAAGAACAGGGGAAGGACCGCCAGCAGCATGGCAGCTTCTGGTCGTTCTTTGCACAAACGCCAGTACCATGCCAGAGCCACGAGCATGGCCATGCATTCGAGAACATCGTATACCCATGGTGGAAAGAAGGGCAGAAGCGGTGTCGAACTCAGGCCAATGATACCGACACCCGATGGAAACATGGGGTCCACGACCGGGGCCATAACTCCGGCGAACCAGGCTTGCGGGTTCCATAGAATGAAGGGAAGGTTAATCGCCAGGGCAACGCCACCTGCAATGAGCAAGCGGCGCACCACTTCCATAAAGTTATCCTGGCGCCACACCATAAGCGCATAGAATGGAACGAAGAGCCATGCTTGCTGCTTACTTGCCAATGCCAGGCCCAGGAATAGCGCCGACCACCATCTTCGTTTGCGCAGCAGCCAGGTCAGCACGATCGGCAGGATATAAAGAAGATCGAGGTTACCTCCCACAACGGAGGTCCACATTGGCACGTTTGCCAGCGCCAGGAGCAGCACCCATGGTCGCAGTTCGGGCCGCACCACTTTCCAGGCGATTGCAACCAGGGCGATGTAGCAGAAAAGATAGAGCGCCAGCACGTTAAAGATGTTGAGCCAGATGAACGGCACCAGGGTAAGGAAGGAGAGCGCGGGGTAGCTCACTTTTGATTCAAATTCGGGTGCATGCCCTGTCTTCTGATCGGTAGCCATCGCGCTGCCTAGCTCAGCAGGCGACGGGTAATCGAGGCGATTGGCGAATTGGCCCGCCCGCAGCGGTGTCGTCCAGTCAGGCTGGATGGAAAACTCCCGCACCACATTTAAGATGTTTGAATCGGCATAGGGATTGCGGCCTTGCAGCAGCAACACTGCGGCGTTTGTATCAAGCGATGTACCGTCATTGGTGTAGCGCGGGGGCATGAAGAAACTCATGACAATTGATTGACCGAACACGACCGCGCCCGCGATTGATGTGAGCAGGACACCTATGAGAATAAGGCGCTGCCAGCGGCTTGGATGTGCAGGATGCAGTAGAGATGCGCCTTTAGCGCGCCCCAAGCGCTGTTTCAGAGTGGTGGGGCGGAAAGCCATCCACAGGGCTACGAAACTTCCCAGCATCAAGGGAAAGGAAATCGCACCACTCCAGATTTTCAGGAGCGGTATGCTGCCCTGGTAATAGCCGCTGACCATTTCGTTGACTTCGTTGAGCGCCTGTAGAATCAGTGCAACGCCCACCCAGGCGGCACGCCGTTGTAGATCGATGACCGGGTGATTATCCGGGGATGTGTCTTCGGTAAAGAAGTGACGCATCCACCCGGATGTACTTCCACTTTGCTGTTTCTCGCGCTGCGTGATCTGCGTTAGTGGCGTTTTTTGTGGCAGGGAAGTCTCTGAGATTTTTCGCTCGTCGATCCCCCGCTCTATACTTTCGCGCATTACTCATGCCTCGTGTCAAGCTGAGAGTGGAAGTATATTCCCCCTCGAAGTACCGAGCATGGCTATGCGCCTTGTCTGGGCATGCACTACCCGGCCTGAGTCTTACAACGAAGCCGGTTGCGACTACGTCACAAAATGAAGGTTTCGTACCGGGACAAAAAGGGGCGGGAGTGGCAAGGCGGATAACCTGGGGCGAAGTTGACGGTTCATCATTCATGCTGCTCTCCCTGCTTTTTGAGCTAGCCCCGTCTTTTTCGCGGCAGCAGCAGGAGAGAGATCAGCGCGTAGAGAGAACAGCCCAGGATCAGAATAGCATAGACGGTCGTTTCACCATCTTTGTGTGGGTCGGAAAGCATCGAGATGCCCCACCACAGGAAACCAAGAAAGACGGCAAAGAGAAGCACCGTGCTCATAAACTTCTTTGTAGACATTGCGTAGTCCTTTTCTCTTACTGCTGCAAATGTTTTGTCCAGTTCTCTTTCCACACAAGTGCATCCCCCAAGTCACGCTTTTTCTTCGGCATCAATCGGACGGGATGCTATATCAATCCTATTCTATCACAACCTGTAAGTATGTAGGTGAACGAGCGGGGGACGGCTGAGCGGCCGTTTCCCCCTCGTACTGTTCAATAATCTTCAGCGCCCACTCACGGGTTAGCTCTAGCCATTCCCTGAAGGTAATTTTGCCCTCGTTATAGGCGTGGTTGATGGCGAGCAGCCCGTAAGTAGGTACGGTATCTTTTTCAGTTTCTTTCTTGGATAGTTGCATGTGAGTGTCCTTTATACCACCTCACCCAACAATACACACTATGGCGTAAAACCATCACGCCAGCGCACCAGCCGTTCCTGGTACAGTAGCAGGAAATCAAAGAGCACGACACCTATGCAAAGCGCCTAGCACGGCAACTGCCTGCTTAGCCGCTTAGCACCGCGCCGCTGCTAAGGAGCCTGGCACGGCTTGACCATGCTAGGCGCTAGGTATATACTGGTGATATAGCAACCAACCGGAAGGAGGCATATGCAGCCAGCACACTATAAGGACCCACACGCCGCAGCTCTCGGCCAACGCGGCGGCCAGAAACGCATGGAACAATTAAACGCCCAGGAGCGCAGCGCACTTTCAAAACACGCATTGCGGGCACGCTGACACCAGCACCAATTCAGACAGGAGCAGGAACGCGCTCAGGAAATCACCTACACCGTCATACAGGTCTTAAAAAACGGCAAGCAACTACCCCTCATCTGATACCGGCCTAATCTATAAACCCAAAAGTACCAGCAAAGCGGTACTTAATTCTTGAGCCTTATTCGTAAAAATATACTTTAGGTATGAGTAATATGCCAGTCTCAATATACTTAGATCAACTGCATTGGATACATTTAGCACAAGCTCACACAGGCCATAAAAATGGCGAACGCTATAAAGAAGCGTACCGGTATCTACTCAAACAGAGAGAGGCTGGCAAGATTGTTTGTCCCTTGTCCCTTACCCATTACATGGAGCTTTCCGCTACTGGCAATTACCGACAGCGTACTGATGTAGCAACGGTAATGGCAACCTTATCAGGATTTAGAACTATTGCGCCGACATCAGTACTACGACGTGCCGAAATAGAGCAAGCTTTAAATAAGCGCTTTGGCAAGCCAGAAGTTCCAATGCAGCCTAAACCGTTTGGTTTTGGAGCCTCGTACGCAGCAACTGGCGAAAACAAGATGATGAAGATTAGTGGTAGTGATTCCAGTATGGAGTCGTTAGCCTCTAAAGTAGGTGGTATCGATAAGATTAAAGAACTCGAACGTAAATTTACTGCTATGGCAGAATTTGAAATACTCCGTGGCCCTCATGAGAGTCAAGTTCAAGAACTTCGTGATAAGTATGGCTACGCACCTGAAGCGGCAGTAGAGGTTGCTCGTAGACGCGCCGCCCAGGAAGAAGAGCTAGCGCAGCAACTGATTGCCAATCCAAGCCAAAGAAGAAAACTCGACAATATAGTAACAGCACGCTACCTACTGTGGGAATTAAGTGATCCACTCATGCCTGCGCTAACAAAAATTGGCATGACCATGCAGGACTTCCTGGCGCTAGAAGCCGAAGGCATCACGCAATTTGTGCATGATGTTCCTACAGCAGATGTTCTAGTTGCCTTCACGAAAGCAAATCTCAAAAATCTTAATCGAACTTGGGCAAAGAACGATATTCATGACATGGACGCCCTGGCTGTTGCAATACCGTACTGTAACATCGTGGTTACAGACAAGCACGCCTATACCCAGATGGTTAATGCTGGAATGGAACAGAAGTATAACACTCAGCTTTTCAGAAATGTAGAAGACTTACTAGATGTAATTTGAATGGGAAGAACGCCATGAGCAGCTACGCAGGTCTTTATGTGAACGACAAAGCAGTGTTTACTTACCGCAACGAAGTAGATCCAGAAATGCTTTATCTATTCTCCGCAGACGAGTTATTGCATTTAACGGGGAACGAAGCGACTAAGCATGCGCCTGGTTGGATCATTGAAGATATGTCTCCTGAAGAGATTGAGGAGCTTGAGGTTTATGCATATGCAGCACCAGCAGGAGTGCTCAAAGATAGACTAAGCGTCTTGGGGTTCGGTGAGACTCTCGTAAAGAAAATCTTTGAAGAAGCCCTTAAGGAAGATATTGAACATGCTATCACTTCTGTTCAGAGGTATTCAGGCGAAGACCCTTTAGTATATGGACAGGTTGAATATGGTACCTCTGTTCAGAAGTTTTCAGGCAAAGACCTTTTAGAATATGCAGAAGAAAGTTTAAAAGAGCTCCAAAAACTCGACTATGACACCTGGATGCAACAACTAGTACAGCCTCGCAGAAATTCTGCAGGAGCCTATGAGCGAGCAGGAGGCCCTTTGTAGGTCCAGTGAAAAGCCCCGTTGGACGTGCGATTGTAGTAAGCAATAAAGGCCAGGATGCCCTGGCGCAATTGCGCGACGGAGACCCAACTGGCACGTGCCAACAAGCGGCGCACCAGAATGCTGAACCAGATCTCAATCTGGTTGAGCCAGGAACTGTGTCTGGGAGTATAAACGAAGCGAATGCGATGGCTTGTGTCGGAGAGAAAGGCGGCACGCGTGCTCATGCTGGAGAGATGACCGCTTTTGCCTTTGCTGCCCAGATCCTCCTGGATGCCACACTGGGCAGCCACCAAGCGCACCAGCGCTTCGGATTGATGGGTGTTGAGTTGATCGGTGACAAAGATCCAGGCGGCTTCTGGATCGGTCTGGATGGTCTGGGTGATGTGAGCAGCGAAGTCGGCTTCGGTACGCGTGGGTCCGATGCTGGGAGCCGCCGTTCATATTCAAATTCCTCTCGCTCGACGTGACCAGGCTGCATGGGCAACGAGGAGTGGAGGCGCTCGAGGGCCTGAATGCCGGTCATCTCGTCGGTGCTTGCCACATGCGTGCCCGCCGCGGCGAGCGCCGGAGTGGCCTCATACACCTCACACACCGTGCAGATCTGCGCGGCCAGTTCGGCGGGGTCGTCGGGAGGGGGAGTGAGCCAGTACCGCTTACGATGCGGCTGTAAAACGCTCACCTTTTAAAAAGCGCTCCACCGTGCGGGCAGAAATCTTGGTGACGATGCCTCGTTTGATGGCTTCATCGGCCAGTTCGCGCGGCGTCCAGCTACTCACCGGCCGATCTGCCGCCTCTGGTTTTTCACACGCCAGCGCCATGATCTGCATGAACTGCTCGAAGGTGAAGGTGGCTGGCGCTCCTGGGCGTTGCTCATCAGTCAAAAGGACTTCGATGGCCTGACTCAGCAGTTTTGGCTTCC
>WNFC01009431.1_pt1 | contig 10810 bp, 10 predicted proteins | sample 5400541 | NCBI WGS metagenome assembly WNFC01 (sample SAMN13153342, study PRJNA577476) | soil metagenome | isolation source: 120 cm saprolite under Douglas fir tree site 2 hole 2 replicate 1 | place: USA:California | collected 2015-04-18
GCGTGATCTGCTTGCCGTCGTAGAGATATTCCGGGCCGATGAAGCCGACGACCGAGTTGAGCAGCAGCGGCGCAAAGTGCCGCGCCACGCCGTAGGCGCGCGCCTCGAGCGTCTGCTGGTCGACGCCGTGATGCGCCGAGGCGGAGAGCGCGCTGCCCTGGCCGGTCTCGAAATACATGACGTTGTCGCCGACGCTGCCGCGCTTCTGCGCCAGCGCGGCCTCGCGCGCCTCGTCGAGCAGCGCGAGGCTCACGCCGAACGCGCGGTTCGCCGCCTCGGTGCCGGCGATCGACTGGAAGACGAGATCGACGGCCACGCCCTTGGCGATCAGCGCCATCGTGGTCGTGACGTGCGCGAGCACGCAGCATTGCGTCGGGATGTCGAGCTTCTGGCGGATCTCGTCCAGCATGGCGAGCAGGCGGTGCGCGCGCTCGGGCGAGTCGCTCGCTGGATTTATGCCGATGACCGCGTCGCCGGCGCCGAGCAGCAACCCATCGAGGATGCTCGCCGCGATGCCGCCGAGATCGTCGGTCGGATGGTTGGGCTGCAGCCGCACCGAGAGCCGGCCGGGCAGCCCGATGGTGTTGCGGAAGCGCGTCACCACCCGGCATTTCGCGGCCGCCACCATGAGGTCCTGCAGGCTCATGAGCTTTGCGACCGCCGCCGCCATCTCGGGCGTCACTCCGGGCGCGAGCGCGGTGAGCGCCTCGGTGGTCGCCTCGTCGGACAGGAGCCAGTCGCGCAAGCCGCCGACCGTGAGGTGCCGGATCGGCGCGAACGCTTTCTTGTCGTGCGTGTCGACGATGAGGCGCGTCACCTCGTCGGTCTCGTACGGCACGACGGCGTCGCTGAGAAACACCGTGAGCGGCACGTCGGCGAGCGCGTATTGCGCGGCGACGCGCTCTTCGCTGCTCGCCGCCGCGATGCCGGCCAGGACATCGCCGCTGCGCAGCGGCGTCGCCTTGGCGAGCAGCGTCACCAGGTCGGGAAAGACGTAGCGGCTGGTGCCGAGCGTCGCGACGTACATGGGGCCCTCACCCCACCGCGGCGGCGGCGCACACCAGCACGAGACATTCCGCCACCTGCTGCTGCGCGCCCAGCACGTCGCCGGTCTGGCCGCCGATCTGGCGCAACGAAATCCAGGCAAAGACGATCGCGGCGGCGAGCATGAGCAGCAGCGTCAAGAGACCCGCCTTGAAGCCGAGACCGAGGAGCAGCACGATCAGGCCGAGCACGCAGGCGACCGCGACGCGCGCGCCCGGCGGCTGGCCGGCGGTCGCGGCGAGCCCGTCGCTGCGCGCCGGCACCACGATGAGCATGAGCGGCGCGAGGAGCGCGCGCGAGGCCGCATGCGCCGCGACCAGCGCCCACATGATGACGCTCGCGCGCGCCACCTGGGAAAGCTCGGTGAGCGCGCCGACGCGGATGAGGAACGACATCGCGAGCGCGCACACGCCATAAGTGCCGATGCGGCTGTCGCGCATGATCTCGAGCTTGCGCTCGCGCGTGTCGCCGCCGCCAAAACCGTCGGCCGTGTCGGCGAGGCCGTCCTCGTGCAGTGCCCCGGTGAGGAGAAGGACCGCTCCGACTGTGAGCGCGGCCGCCGGCATCGGCGGAACCTTGAGGCGGACCGCGATCCAGTAGACGAGCGCGCCGCAAAGCCCGATCAGCAGGCCAACGATCGGCGAGCACCAGATGGCGCGGCCGAGATCGGCGCCGCTGACCGCCGCCGTCTGGCGCATCGGCACGCGGGTATAGAAGGCGATGCCGGTCCACAGCTCGGCCAGAAGGTCGCTGACCTTCAGGTCCGCCACGTATTTGCGCAGTTGCTCTTGCGCCGCCATGTGCCTTTATAGAATCGGTGTGGGGTAAATTGCTATCCACGTATGCTGCGTTCTCGCAGTGTCGCCGCTTGCCGCAGCGTGCTCCCTCCCCCCTTGCGGGGGAGGGTTGGGGAGGGGGGTGGCCGCGCGCGCATGAGTCTGTGGCCACCCCCCTCCCTGTCCCTCCCCCGCAAGGGGGGAGGGAACGATGGAGCCGATGCGTTCTTGCGTGTGGAGATTCCGTGACCGACGTCTCATCTACCACCACGCCCTTCACCTCCCTCGCGGCGCTGCGCGAAGCCTGCCGCGCCTTGCCGTCCGGCGACGACGGCGCGGCCGCCGCGGTCGCGGCGCGGCAGGCGCAGCTCACGAAACCGCCGGGCAGCCTCGGCCGCCTCGAGGAGATGGTGGCGTGGCTCGCGCGCTGGCAGGGCCGCGCGCCGCGGCTCGACCACGTCGAGATCCTGGTGTTCGCCGGCAATCACGGCGTGACGGCGCACGGCGTCTCGGCCTTTCCGGCCGCCGTGACGGCGCAGATGGTGGCGAATTTTTCCGCCGGCGGTGCCGCCATCAATCAGCTCGCCCGCATGGTGGACGCAAAACTGCGCGTCATCCCGCTCGCGCTCGAGACGCCGACCGCCGATTTCACGCAAGCGCCCGCGATGGACGAGCCGTCGTTCCTCGCCGCGGTCGGCGCCGGCTACGCCGCGGTGTCGCCATCGGCCGATCTCGTCTGCCTCGGCGAGATGGGCATCGGCAACACCACGGCGGCGTCGGCGATCGCGGCGGCGCTGTTTGGCGGTGGCGGGCGCTGGGTCGGCCGCGGCACCGGCGTCGATCAGCAGGGGCTGGTGCGCAAGCGCGCCGTCATCGACGCGGCGCTCGCGCGCCACAAGGCGGTGCTCGACGATCCGCTCGCCGTCGCGGCCGCGCTTGGCGGGCGCGAGCTCGCCGCGATTCTGGGCGCGACGCTCGCGGCGCGCCGGCAGCACGTGCCGGTGCTGCTCGACGGCTTCGTGTCCACCGCGGCCGCGGCGCCGCTCGCAAAGCTTTGCCCGGGCGCGCTCGATCATGCGCTCGCCGGCCATGTCTCGGCCGAGCACGCGCATCGCATGCTGCTCGACGAGCTCGACCTCGCGACCGTCCTCGATCTCGGCATGCGGCTCGGCGAAGCTTCCGGCGCCGCCGTCGCGGTCGCGGTCCTGCGCGCCGCACTCGCCTGCCACACCGGGATGGCGACGTTCGCGGAAGCCGGCGTGGCGGAGAAGCACTGACTCTCACTCCCTCCCTGGCTCTGACTCTCCATCCCCTCCCCCGCCTGCGGGGGAGGGTAGGGAGGGGGAAGCCGCTTGCTCAGTGCTGGTGACTTCCCCCTCCCCGCCCTCCCCCGCAAGCGGGGGAGGGAGCGCAGACTCAGTGCGGGGAAGGAGTGAGAGTCAGTGCCTCGCAATCGCATGAAAAAAAGTGCCGCTGACATTGCCGCGCCGGCTGCCCGCTTCCGCCACCGCCCGCCCCTGCGCGTCGGTGATCTCCGCAAGGTGCAGATCGTTGCCTGTCCCGATCAGCGACGCATGATGAAACTCATGCCCGCGGATCACGGCGCCGGCGGCGCCGAGCGGGCAATCCGTGCGCAGCCGCGCGGCGCGATAGCCGAGGTGCAGCTTGCGCTGCGCAAAGCTCGTCGCATGGCCGAGCAGGCCGGTCATGGCATGGCGGACGCCGTCCGCATCCTCCAACCCCTCGCCCAGCACCATGTATCCGCCGCACTCGCCGTGCACCGGCCGCGTCGCCGCGAAGCGCGCGAGGCCGTCGCGAAATCTTTGCGCGCCGGCAAGCGCGCCCGCATGCAGCTCCGGATAGCCGCCCGGCAGCCAGCACACATCGCAGTCGTCGCGTGGGGCTTCGTCGGCGAGCGGCGAGAACGAAAAAATCTCCGCGCCGGCGCGCCGCCAGCCGTCGAGCAGATGCGGATACATGAACGAGAATGCCGTATCGGACGCGAGCGCGATGCGCTGGCCGGGGGGAGACAGCTGACCCGTCATGGCCGGGCATAGCCGTTCGAAGAACGGCGTCGCTTCGCTCGCCTGTGTCCCGGCCATCCACGTCTTTGCCACACCGCAGATCGCATCGACGTCGCAATGCTTTTCGATCGCCGCGCCCAATCGTTCCAGCCGCGCCGCCAGATCGTCATGTTCGCGCGCCTGCACCAGACCCAGATGCCGCTCGGGTAGCGCCAGCGTCTCGTCGCGCGGAATGGCGCCGAAGATCGGCACGTTCAACGCCGCGATCGCGTCCGTCACCAGCGCGCGGTGGCGCTCGCTGCCGACGCGATTGAGGATCGCGCCGGCGAGCCGCACGTCCGCATCGTAGGACGCAAAGCCCGCCACGATCGCGGCCGCCGATTGCGATTGTCCCGACACGTCGAGCACGAGCAGCACCGGCAGGGCGAAGCGCGCCGCGAGATCGGCGGTGGCGCCGGTGCGGCCGCGCTCGGCAGGCACGCCGTCGAACAGGCCCATGGCGCCTTCGATCACCAGCATGTCGGCGTCGCGCGCCGTCTCGGCGGCGAGCGCGTCGAGCAAGGCTGGCGGCATCGCCCAGCTGTCGAGGTTGACGCCGCTTTGTCCGGTGGCGGCGGCGTGGAACGCGGGGTCGATGTAGTCGGGTCCCGACTTGGCGGCGCGCACCGCCACGCCGCGCTTCTTGAGCGCCGCGAGCAGCCCGAGCGTCACCGTGGTCTTCCCCGCGCCCGAGCGCGGCGCCGAAATGATGAGCCCGCGCGCCGTCATGGCACTGGCTCGCGTTTCCATCTATACGCACTTCCATGTCCCCAGCCCGCCCGCTGCGCCGGGGCTGGACCACCGGCGCGTGCGCGACCGCCGCCGCCAAGGCGGCCTACGCGGCGCTGCTCACCGGCGAGTTTCCCGATCCGGTCGAGATCGCGCTGCCGCGCGGCGAGCGGCCGTCCTTCGCGCTCGCGACCACGCGCCGGGACAAGGATTTCGCCACCGCCGGCATCGTCAAGGACGCGGGCGACGATCCCGACGTGACGCACGGCGCGCTGGTGCTCGCGACCGTGCGAGCAGCGGCGGCGGGCAGCGGCGTCGTGTTTCGCGCCGGCGAGGGCGTCGGCACGGTGACGCGCCCCGGCCTGCCGATCCCGCCGGGAGAGCCGGCGATCAATCCGGTGCCGCGAAAGATGATGCGCGACGTGGTCGCCGAGGTCGCGGCCGCGCACGGCGCGACCGGCGACGTCGAGGTCGAGATCGCGATTCCCGACGGCGAGGCGCTGGCGAAACGCACGCTCAACGGCCGGCTCGGCATCGTCGGCGGGCTCTCGATCCTCGGCACCACCGGCATCGTGATTCCGTATTCGTGCTCGTCGTGGATCCATTCGATCCGCAGCGGCATCGACGTGGCGCGCGCGATGGGCGTCACCCACATCGCGGGCGCGACCGGCGCCACGTCGGAGAGCGCCGTGCAAAAACTCTACGGCCTGCCCGAAACCGCGCTCATCGACATGGGCGATTTCGTCGGCGGCATGCTCAAATATCTGCGCAGCCATCCGGTGCCGCGCGTCACCATCGCGGGCGGCGTCGCCAAGATGACCAAGCTCGCGCAGGGCCTCTTGGACCTGCATTCGAAGCGCGGCGCGGTCGATCTCGCAGCACTCGCGGCGTTCGCCGATCAAGCCGGCGGCGCTCCCGATCTGCGTGCGCGCATTCTCTCCGCCAACACCGCGGCGGAAGCATTCACGCACGCGCAGCACGATGGCATCGCGCTCGGTGACGCGGTCGCGCGTGCCGCGCAGACGAGCGCCGCCGCGGTGGTCGAAGGCAAGAACATCGCGATCGAGGTCGTGCTGTTCGATCGGGATGGGGTGCTTGTAGGCCGCGCGCAATGAGCCAGCACTCCCTCCCCCGCTTGCGGGGGAGGGTGGGGAGGGGGAAGCCACCAGCGCATGCGCAAGCGTCGTCCCCTCTCTGTCTCTCCCCCGCAAGCGGGGGAGAGAACGCAAGAGCCGCAGGCGCTCAAGCAAGCGGCTCACGTCTCGCCTCCGCGAAACCGGCGGCGATAATCCGCGTCGTAGAGCGCGCTCTCGCGAAAATCTTCCGCGGCGAGGGCGCGGCCGACCAGCACCAGCGCGGTACGCTCGATCGGCTCGGCCGCGAGCTTCTGCGCGATATCGCCGAGCGTGCCGCGCACGATGCGCTCGTCCGGCCAGGTGGCGCGCGCCACCACGGCGACCGGACAGTCGGCGCCGTAGAACGGCAACAGCTCGGCGACGATTTTTTCGAGCGCCGGGATCGCCAGATGGATCGCGAGCGTCGCGCCGGTCGCGGCGTAAGCGGCCAGCTTTTCCTTCTCCGGCATGTGCGAGGCGCGGCCGGCGACACGCGTGAGCACCACGGTCTGCGCCACTTCGGGCACGGTCAGCTCGCGGCCGAGCACGGCGGCGGCGGCCGCGAAGGCCGGCACGCCGGGCGTGAGCGTGTAGGGAATATTTTGGCGCTCCAGCCGCCGCAGCTGCTCGGCGAGCGCGCTGTAGACCGAGAGATCGCCCGAATGCAGCCGCGCGATGTCATGGCCCGCCGCGTGCGCGGCGACGAATTCCGCTTCGATCTGGTCGAGCGACATCGGCGCGGTGTCGACGATACGCGCGTCGGCCGGGCAATGGGCGAGCAATTCCTTCGGCACGGTCGAGCCCGCGTAGAGGCAGACCGGGCAGCGCGCCAAAATATCGCGGCCGCGCAGCGTGATGAGGTCGGCCGCGCCCGGTCCGGCGCCGATGAAATGCACCGTCACGGCTTGACCCACGACCACTGCGTAACAGGCAGCGCCGGCCGCCACGCGATCATGCCGCCGAGCGGCTCGGCGCGCTCGATTGCGATGCGCGTGAGCTCGCCGCCAAGCTCTTTATGCCGGGCGATCAGCAGCGCCTCTGTCTCGAGCGTGACGGCATTCACCACGAGGCGACCGCCGGCGCGCAGCGCCGCGACCGCGGCGTCGAGCACCGCCGCATCGCAACCGCCACCGATGAAGATCGCATCGGACGTCGCCAAACCTTTCATCGCGGCAGGTGCGGTGCCATTCACCACGGTGAGTCCCGGCACGCCGAACGCCGCCGCGTTGCGGGCGATGCGCGCCGCGCGATCGGCCCGCGCCTCGATCGCGATGGCGGAGAGCGACACGTCGGCCAGCATCCATTCGATCGCGACCGAGCCGGCGCCGGCGCCGATGTCCCACAGCAATTCGCCGCGGCGCGGCGCGAGCGACGCGAGCGTGACGGCGCGCACCTCGCGCTTGGTGATCTGGCCGTCATGCTCGAACAGACGGTCCGGCAGGCCGGTCGCGCGGGCGATCACGCGCGCGTCTGGTGCGGCGACCACCTCGATCGCGACCGTGTTGAGCGCGTCGATCGCGCCGAGATCGAACGCGGCCGCGGTCGTTGCCCGCATACGCTCGCGCGGACCGCCGAGTGCTTCGAGCACGGTGAGGCGCGATCCGCCGAAACCGCTTTCGGCAAGCAGCCGCCCGAGCGCCGCCGGCCCATCGCCATCAGAAGTGAGCGCGAGCACGCGCGCGCCCGGGTGCAGATGTGGGCGCACCAGATCGAGCGCGCGGCCGTGCAGCGAGACGAGCGCGCAGTCTTGCAGCGCCCAGCCGAGCCGCGCGGCCGCGAGACTGAAGGCCGAGGGCGCCGGCAGCACCAGCGTCTCGGCCGGATCGACATGGCGCGCCAGCACGGCGCCGACGCCGTAGAGATAAGGATCGCCGGAGGCGAGCACGCACACTTGGCGACTGCGCTGCGCCAGCACTTCCGGTGCCGCGCCTTCGAACGGGGTCGGCCAGGCGCGCGCCGCGCCGCGGATGAGCGGCGCCGCGAGCGCGAGATGCCGCTTGCCGCCGAACACGATCTCGGCGCCTGTAATGAGATTGCGCGCGACCGGGGTGAGGCCCTCGACGCCGTCCTCGCCGATGCCGACGATGGACAGCCAGCGCCGCGGTGCGGCACTCTCGGGCGCGATGGTCTCAGGGAGCGACATGCGCATTCTCATTCTGGGCGGCACCACCGAGGCGCGGCAACTGGCCGAGCGGCTCGCGCCGCGCCGCGATCTCGACGTGAGGCTTTCGCTCGCCGGCCGCACCCGCTCGCCGGTGCCGCATCCGGTGCCGGTGCGCGTCGGCGGTTTCGGCGGCGCCGAGGCGATGGCCGAATATCTGCGCAGCGAGCGCATCGACGCGCTGGTCGACGCGACGCATCCCTATGCGGCGGTGATCTCCGCCAACGCGGCGCAGGCGGCGATCATTTCCGGCGTGCGCCTGCTGGCGTTGCGTCGATCGCCGTGGACGCCGGTCGCCGGCGATCACTGGACCGAGGTTGCCGACACCCGGGAAGCCGCGCACGCGCTCGGTCCGCTGCCGCGCCGGATCTTCCTCGCGCTTGGCCGCAACGAGCTCGCGCCATTCATCGGCGCGCCGCAGCACTCCTATCTGGTGCGCAGCGTCGATCCGGTCGAGCCGCCGCTCGCGGTGCCGCATGCGAGCTACATCCAGGCGCGCGGCCCGTTCAGCGAGGCGCACGACCACGCGCTTCTCGCCGAGCACAAGATCGACGTTCTGGTATGCAAGAACAGCGGCGGACCGGCCGCCTACGGCAAGATCGCGGCGGCGCGCGCGCTCGGCGTGGCAGTCATCATGCTGCGCCGGCCGGCGCTGCCTGACGTGCCGGCAGTCGAGGCGGTCGACGACGCGGTGCGCTGGCTCGATCATGCGCAGACCGTCTTGGATGCGCGCGGCGTGTAGACCAGTGGGGCGCGGCCGGGCCGCGCGACCAACCGCGTCTCCGCCGAGCCCACAATAATGAGTGTCGACATGTCAGCCGCAGTCCCGTCGGCGGCGTCGAGCGTCGTCACGCTGATCCGCTCGTCGGCACGCCCGACCGCGCGCCCGAATACCACCGGTGTCGTTTTCGGCAGATGGCCGCGCAACCGCTCGAATGCCTTGCCGAGCTGCCAGGGCCGCGCGCGCGAGACCGGGTTGTAGAGCGCGAGCACAAAGCCGGCGCCCGCCGCCGCATCGAGCCGGCGCTCGATCGTCTCCCAGCTTTTCAGATTGTCCGACAGCGAGAGCGCGCAGAAATCGTGCCCGAGCGGCGCGCCGACTTTTGCGGCGACCGCCAGCATCGCGGTCACGCCTGGCACGACGGCGACGTCGAGCGCCCGCCATGCGTCGGGGCCGTGCTCGATCGCCTCGCACACCGCGGCCGCCATGGCGAAGACGCCGGGATCGCCGCCCGAGACGAGTGCCGCGTCGGCGCCTTGCGCCGCATGCGCGAGCGCCGCTTCGGCGCGCGCCGCTTCCTCGCGATTGTCCGACGGATGCCGGCTCTGGCCCGCGCGCACCGGCACGCGCTCGAGATAGGGACCGTAGCCAAAAAGCGCCTGCGCGCGTGCGAGCGCGGCTTCCGCTTCCGGCGTGACAGCACGAGCGTCGCCGGGGCCGAGCCCGATGATGGTGAGCCGTCCGCTCACGGACGCTGCTCCCAGCCCGGCACCAGCACGACCGCGAAGTAGGGGGCCTCGTCGTCTTTCTTCTCGGCAAGCCGCATCATCACCGCGTCACGCATGGTGCCGCGCTCGACGTAGATGGCGCGGTCGAGCCGGCCGCTCTTCTCCAGCGCGCGCCGCACCTTGGGGAGATGGCGGCCGAGCTTCATCACCACGGCGGCGTCGGCGTCGGCGAGCCGACGCTCCAACTCGTCCTGCGGCAGCGTGCCGGCGAGCACGACGAAGACGTCGTCGCCCTGCGCGATCGGATGGCCCGCGGCCGACCAGCAGCCCGCCATGCCGCTCACGCCCGCGATGATCTCGTACGGATATTTCGGCGCGAGCCTTACGTGCAGATGCATGTAGGAGCCGTAGAACAGCGGATCGCCCTCCGCGATCACCGCGACGGTGCGGCCGGCGTCGAGATGTTTCGCGATGGTCGCGGCGGATGTGTCGTAGAATTTTGTGATCGCGTCGCGATAGCACGCCGCCTGTTTCGGCTGCTCGGTCGTCATCGGATAGAGCAGGGGCAATTCCTCGACGTCGGCGCGCAGGTGCGGCGCGACGATCGCGCGCGCGTTGCTCGCATGCCCCGCCTTGGCGAAATGCGCGACCACGTCGGCTCGTTCAAGCGCGCGCAATGCCTTGAGCGTCACCAGCTCGGGATCGCCCGGCCCGACGCCCACCGCCAAAAGGCGGCCTGTTTGACGGCCGGTCACAGCCCTGCCCTCGCCAGCGCGTTGACGGCGGCGGCCGTCATGGCGCTGCCGCCCATGCGGCCGCGCACGATCAGGAACGGAATGCCGTGCCGGTTGGCGGCGAGCGCCTCCTTCGATTCGGCCGCGCCGACGAAGCCGACCGGAATGCCGAGGATCGCGGCAGGCTTCGGCGCCCCCGCGTCGAGCATTTCGAGCAGGCGAAACAGCGCGGTCGGCGCGTTGCCGATCGCCACCACGGCGCCGGCGAGTCTTTCGGCCATGAGATCGAGCGCGGCGGCGGAGCGCGTGGTGTCGAGCTTTTGCGCCAGCGCCGGCACGCGCGCGTCGCGCAGCATGCAGACGACCTCGTTCTCCGCCGGCAGGCGGGCGCGCGTGATGCCGTGCGCCACCATCTCGGCGTCGCACAGGATCGGTGCGCCGCGGGCGAGCGCGCCGCGCGCCTCGGCGACGAGGTTCTTTCCGAACACGATGTGCGGCGCCGCCTCGACCAGGCCGCAGGCGTGGATCATGCGCACCGCGACCTCGGCCTCGTCGGCCGAGAAGCGCGAGAGATCGGCCTCGGCGCGGATGATCGCGAAGGAGCGCTGGTAGATCGCGGCGCCTTCGCGCAGATAGGAGAGGGTGTCAGCCATGCGCCGCTCTCCTGTGCCGCCGTTGCGCCAGTTGCGCAAGAGTTTGCGGCAGTGCCTCGGGCGCGACCACGCCCGCCGGCCCGCCG
>WNFC01019161.1_pt1 | contig 10810 bp, 10 predicted proteins | sample 5400541 | NCBI WGS metagenome assembly WNFC01 (sample SAMN13153342, study PRJNA577476) | soil metagenome | isolation source: 120 cm saprolite under Douglas fir tree site 2 hole 2 replicate 1 | place: USA:California | collected 2015-04-18
TAGCGATAATGGCGCATTCACGCAACGCGTCGCCGTTGACGCGCCCGTATTTCGCGCGCGCGCCTTCTTGTTGGCGATGGGGGAAAGCACAAGAACTTTGGCCCTTCTCATGTAGCAGTTCATGTAGTAATCCAAGGCTCTGTAACGGCTCGAAACCGGTCTAACACGCATGCCCGATGCCGCCAAACCAGCTCAAAAGCCTCGAAAACGCTCTCCGTGGACGAGACCGCCCAGATTTCGGGACCGTGAGGCCGAGGGTTCAAATCCCTCGCCCCCGACCAATTTCTGAATTCAGAAGTGACTCAGGCTCAGCACCTAATGCAACAACATCCCTGTCATCTGTAGTAGTTCTGTAGTAGTTTCCATGAGCGGACGACCCCTCGGGTGTTCCCAGCCTCGCACGGACCATCTTGTGCATGATTCGCGATTACGCCCAACCTCGCGACAACCCTGTGCCGCTAGGTTGAGCCGATGATCACCTTTACTAGCGACCAGACCTGGTGGCTTGGTCTTCCTATGGCCTTTGCCTGACATACTTTCTGCGGCCTGATGCCTGCTGAACCACCGCGCGGACCCGTCGATGCAATGGCGGTCCCGCGTTTTGCAGGCGCACCGACTTTCGCTCGGTTGCCCCGCATCGATGAAGTCGGCGCATGTGACATAGCAGTCGTCGGAGTCCCTTTCGACAGCGGGGTCACATATCGGCCTGGTGCGCGGTTCGGGCCGGCAGCGATTCGCCAGGGATCCCGGCTGCTGCGGCCGTACCACCCGGATATGGACGTGAAGCCGTTCGCCCTCCAGCAGGTTGCGGACGCGGGCGACATCGCATGCAATCCCTTCGTCATCGCCGAAGCGATCGCGCAAATCGAGGCAGGCGCCGATCGGTTGCTCGGAACTTGCCGTCACCTCCTTGCCCTGGGCGGTGATCACACCATCGCTCTGCCTCTGCTCCGCGCTTCCCACCGGAAGTTTGGGCCACTGGCCGTCGTCCATTTCGACTCCCACCTCGACACGTGGCAGGGTCACTTCGGCGTCTCGTACAACCACGGGACGCCTTTCCGGCGTGCCTCTGAAGAAGGCCTGCTTCGGCTGGATCGCTGCATCCACGTCGGGGTGCACGGTCCGATCTTCTCCGAGCAGGACCTGATCGACGATGCCGCGCTCGGCTTCCAGATCGTCACCACGATGGACCTCGAAGAGCACGGTGTCGACGAGGTCGTGGATCGAATCCATCGCCGCGTTGGGGATGCCCCGATGTACATCTCGGTCGATATCGACGTGCTCGATCCCGCGCACGCTCCAGGGACCGGAACCCCCGAGGCGGGAGGCATGAGTACGCGCGAGCTGCTCGCGGTGCTCCGGCGCCTCGTCGACCTCGAGCTCGTGGGGGCGGACATCGTGGAGGTGGCCCCCGCCTACGATCACTCCGAGGTCACCGCGATCGCGGCGGCCCATGTGGCTTACGACCTGCTCGCGGTCTTCGCCCGCCGCAGCTCTATCTAGCTGTCCCGCCGGCGGAGGGCGAGGAGTGCCAGGAACTCGTGGACCAGGGTGCCCGCAAGCAGCGAAGTCACCTCACCCGAGTCGTACTGCGGTATGACCTCGACCAGGTCGAAGCCCACAAACTGGATGCCGCGCAAGCCGCGAACCAGGCGAAGGGCATCCCGGCTGCTTGGCCCCCCGACTTCAGGCGTCCCCGTGCCCGGGGCGAATCCCGGGTCGATGGAATCGATGTCGAAGCTGAGGAAGACCGGGCCGGAGCCGATGCGCTGCCGCACTTCGGGCAGAACTTCGTCGACGCCCCGCCTCAGGAGTTCCTCGGTCGGGATCAGGTGAAGCCCCAGCGCCCTCGCCCCGCCGCGGTCCTCCGATCCGTACAGGCCACCGCGGATGCCGATCTGCACCGCCCGCCGGGTGTCGATCAACCCTTCCTCGATAGCCCGCTTGCACCAGGTGCCGTGCGTGTAGCGCTCACCGCCCCAATAGCTGTCCCACGTGTCGGTGTGGGAATCGAAGTCGATCAGGCCCACCGGGCCATGGTGCTTGGCGACCGCGCGCAGCTCGCCAAGCGTGATCCCGTGGTCGCCGCCGATCGATAGCGGCACGACACCGGCCTCGAGGATCGGATTGAGCCCATCGACGATCACTTTGTAGGTCGCCTCGATGTTGCCCGGGATGACCGGGAGGTCGCCCACATCGACCACCGAGAGATGGTCGAAGATCTCGATCTCGTGCTCGGCGTGAAAGGGGCGGAGCAGCCGTGAAGCCTCGCGGATCGCGGCAGGCCCGAATCGGCCGCCGACGCGGTAGCTGACGCCGGTGTCGAAGGGAATGCCGACGATGGCCGCATCGACACCCTCCATGTCCTTGACCTGCGGCAGGCGCATGAAGCTGCCAATCCCCGTGAAGCGCGGGTACTGCATCGCGTCCAGCGGCCGATAGCGCTTCGGGTCAGGCACTCGCCAGCTCCGATTCGACCGCCTTCATGCTCTCTTCGTGGATGATCCCGACCACCTGGTTGCGCAGCTCGGCGAAGCGTGGACCTCCAACCATGTCGAAAGTCCGCGGCCTTGGAAGATCGATGCTCAGCGTGGTGCGGATGCGGCCCGGCCGGTTGGTCATCACGTAGATCACGTCGCCGAGAAAGATTGCCTCATCTATGTCATGGGTGACGAAAAGCACCGTCTTGCGATATCGCTGCCAGATTTCGGTAAGCATCTCCTGCATGATCTGGCGGGTCAAAGCATCCAGAGCGCCAAACGGCTCGTCCATCAGCAATACCTCGGGATCGTTCGCCAGCGCCCGAGCGATCGCCACCCGCTGCTTCATGCCACCAGACAGCGCCTTCGGGTACGCCTCCGCAAACCCGTCAAGCTTCATGAGGCGAATCAACTCGCTCGACTGACGCGTCCGCTCGGGTTTGGGCGTGCCCTTGACCTCGAGGCCGAACTCGATGTTGCGCTGCACCGAGAGCCACGGATAGAGCGAATACGACTGGAACACCATTCCCCGATCGGGGCCGGGCGAGTCCGCAAGTTTGCCGTCGACCAGGACCTCGCCCTCGGTCGGCGTCACCAGGCCGGCGGCGACGTTTAGCAGCGTTGACTTGCCACAGCCGGATGGCCCGACGATGCAGGCGAACTGTCCGTCCGGGACCGTCAGCGAAATCTGCTCTAAGGCTCTGACTTCCCCGCGACGCGTGGGGAAGCGCATGGCGACGTCGACAAAGCGGATCTCGCTCATGCGTGGACCTTTTCGACGTAGGGAAACGCCCGGCGATGGATCGCGGCGATGACCGCATCCGTGATCAATCCGAGGATCCCGATTGTGATGATCGCGGCGATGATGCGATCCGACCGGAGGTACCGCTCGGAAACCAGGATGAAGCTGCCGATCCCGCGCTCGGCCGACACGATTTCGGCCACGATCAGGTAGGTCCACGCCCAGCCCATGGTGATGCGCAGCGCATCCACGACCTCAGGAAAGGTGGCGGGCAGAAAAACCTTGTAGAAGACCTTCCAGCGGGAGGCACCAAGCGTGTAGGCGACGTTGAGCATCTCGTCTGGGACCCGGTGGGCGATGTCCATCACCATGAGCACGAGCTGGAAGAAGACGCCGATCCAGATGACGATGAGCTTCTCGTTTTCATCGAGCCCGATCAGCAGGATCAGCAGCGGGATGAAGGCGGAGGCAGGCATGTAGCGGATGAAGTTGATCGGGGGTTGAAAGAACGACCGGACCACCTCGAATGAACCCATCAGCAGGCCCAGCGGCACCGCCATCACGGCGGCGATCAGAAAGCCGCCGATGATCCGGAAGGAGCTCCACCCGACGTCGGACAGGAAGCTCCTGTGCAGGATCATGTCGACCCACGACGTCCAAACCCGCGCTGGGCTGGGGGCAAAGAGGTCGCTGTTGATGAGGACCGACGCCAGGCTCCAGCTGGCCAGGATGACCACAAAGCTCCCGATCCCTAGCCCGAAGACGATCCTGCGTGGGATCGCCTGCTTGGGCGTCAGGTAGGTACGCAGCAGGCCGCGGCGCCGGCGCTGCCCTCCGGGAGGACGCGCCAGCGCCGCCTGGGTCACAGGGACCCGCTCACTCACGAATCCCTACAAGCTGTTGATGAAGCTGGGATCGATTGCGTCGTTCAGGTTCATTACCGTGTCGATCTTGCCTATGGATTTCCAGAAATCGGCCGCCGCTTTTGCAGTGTCATAAATCTTTCCGTGGCTGCTGCTCGTGCCCATGATCTGCTTTCCCGTCGCCAGGTCGTACATCGCGATAGTGCTCAGGTCGGCCTTGACGTCGTCCGCCGATTCACCGACCGCGTCACCGATGATCTTGTCCGCTTCGGCCGGATTCTTCTGCATCCAGTCGAAGGCGTCGTAGTACGCCCTCATGAACTCCTTGACCGTGTCCGGATAGCTCTGGATGAAATCCTTGCGGAACCCGAAGCTGTCCATGATCAGGTCCGGATACTGCTTCGAGGACACCAGCACCTGACTGTCTGCGCGAGCCTTGGCCTTGCTCAGCCAGGGCTCCCAGGTGACCGCAACGTCAACCCGACCGGCGACGAAGGCCGCACCAGCTTCGCCGGACTTCATGTTGAGCTCCTTGACGTCTTTCAGCGAGAGGCCGTTCGCCTGCAGCACCTGGGCCAAGAAGAACTCCGAAACCGAGCCCTGGTTGACCGCGATGCTCTTTCCTTTCAGGTCAACCACGGTCTTGATCGATTTGCTGGCGAGGATGCCATCCCCGCCAACCGAGGCGTCGATGGGAAAGATCTCAGCCGCCGGCACGCCGGCCGACTGCTGCCGGGCGTACGTGTCCACTGTGGTTGCCATGCCCTCCAGCCGTCCCGCCGCCATCGCAATGAAGCGATCGTTCGGGTCCTCGACCAGCTTGAAGCTGACGTCCAGGCCATGGCTCTTCCAAGTGCCTCGGGCATTCGCGAGGTAGATGACCGCGTATCCCGTCCAGGTCGAAGACGAGATGTGAATCGTTCCCGTGAACTTCGTGCTGGTGGGATTCGAGGAGCCGCCGCACGCCGACAGAACAAGGGCAGCAAGAATGAACAAAGGCAGAACCAATCGCCTTGCGAACATGAGCCCTCCCCACAAGAGTCAGCGCCCTATACGGAGCGGCCCTCGGCGGCGCTGGAGCGGAGCCGCAAGACCCTATCGTAACCCGACTCCTGTGCATCCCACTGTGCGTTTCGCACGAAAAAGCCCCCCTTATTCGCGCCTCAATGCACAGGGAAGCTGGGCGCTTTGGAGGGGTCGAGGGCCCGCTGGACATAGTCATCGAGCTGCGGGCGATATAACTCCCACAGCGCCGCGAGCTCGGCAATGGGGTCGTCCTCGGCCCAGTCCACGCGAAGGTCGGCGACGTTCCATGAGACGTCGTGGACCAGGACCAGCCCGCATGAGTGGACCGGGCCTGTCTCACCACCCGCGGCCAGCCCGGCCCGGAGCGCGCTGATGAGGCGATCCCCGAGGTGGCTGCCTGGTCGATCTTCAAAGGCAGCGACCATTGCGGCCGGCACTTCGTCAGAGGCGAGCAAATTGCCGGCGGAAACGCAGTCAGTGCCGATCCGAGCGCTGTGCCGGCCAAGAGTTTTCGCCCCCGAGTGGACTGCCCCGCGCCCTGCTGTATCGATCAGACAAAGCTGCCTGTATTCGATATGCGGAGCATCGGTGACTACCTCGTCCAGCGCACTGCGCGCATCGATTCCCTTGGCGACCAGGTCGAGCATCCGTGGACCGAGCCTGGGGTCCGTGACATTCTGGGAGCAAGCAGCGCCTGCCGCAGCGCGTGCGTAGATACAGCGCGCGGCGACGGCTGGAGACGACGAGCTCACGACGGCGCCGAGCATGCCGGTTCGGGCGCAGCGCCCGGCGAGCGAGAAAGTCACCCCGCGTCGCCGGGAAGGACCGCGATCGCCGTCACCTCGACCAACCACTCAGGTCTCGCCAGGGCCGACACCACAACCCCGGTGAACACTGGGTAGACGCCTTTAAGCCAGCGCCCCAGTTCCTGATAGACGGCCTCGCGGTAGGCGATGTTGGTCAGGTAAACATCGCAGCGGACGATATTCACCAGCTCGGCACCGCACTCCTCGAGCAGCTGCTTGATGTTCTGCATGATCTTCCGCGCCTGCCCGGCGGGATCGTCGAGGGCGACGCTCGCGCTGGTGTCGAGGTCTTGCGCGACCTGGCCGCGCAGATAGATGGTTTTGCCGGCTATCACCGCCTGGCAGAGGTCGTTGTCCAGGCGCTGGTCTGGGTACGTGTCCTTTGTATCGAAAGGACGTACGCGGACATGACCGCCGGCGGTGAGGCGAGAAGTCACGCCAGTTGGTTCGCCGGCTGGTCGGGTTCTATGTACCGCCGAATAAGCTCGACCGGCCCGGCAAAGTCGTAGTTGTTGTAGACGGCAAGCAGGTGCGAGAAAGCAGGCGACTGGGCAAACAGCTGGAAAGTCAGCCGGTGGCCGGCGTAGTTGGAGTTCAACAAGTCTCGAGCCAACACCATGAATCGTCGCCGCTCATCAGCGTCGATGTCGCCGATACGGAAGTACTTGTCGAGCAGCTTCCCGGGCACGGGATGAGCGAATGTTGCCGCGTCGGGCATGACGCTTATCTGGCCGCCGCAGAGATCGCGTGTGAGGTGCAACATCTCGGGAAGCTGAGAGCATGCCAGCACACGGCCTGTGTAGAGCAGCGCTTGGTTAGGCATCAGGAGGCCGGCAGGGCTGGGCTCCGCAAGTTCGATTGCGGCGGTCAGGTGCGCATTGATGCCTTCGCGATAGCACACGAGCTGCCCGATCTTCTCCCGGACGCCCTGATGCATCTTGACGCCGGTCTGCTTCGCATTGGTGTAAGCGATCCCGATCAAGTAGTCAGCGAGCCGCAAATGACGCTGCACGAATGGGAACGCGCTGTAGCGATGCAGTGTGGCCCGGATGAAGGCGGCGGCTCGAGTGTGCTGGTAGAAGAAGACGTCCTCCCAAGGGATCACCACGTCGTCAAACACGATCATGGTCTCGATCTCATCAAATCGATTCGACAGCGGATAGTCCTCGACTGAGTGTCGGCCGCCAAAGCTTGAACGGCAGATGTGCGTCATTCGCGGCGCGCCCATGCGTGCAATGAAGCCCACCGCGTACTCCGATAATTCCTCGCTCCCCCAATCACCGATGGTTGGCTTCACGAATGCCTGGTCTGCATACGCAGCGGCTGTCTCGAACTTGGCGCCCCGAACGACGATGCCGGTGTCGGTCTCGTCCACCACGCGCAGGAGCACGTCGGGATCCTGATCCTGTGGTCGTTTCGATCGATCACCCTTTGGGTCAGTATTGGCGGAAACGTGGAAGGGGTCGCCGACCTCGGCCTGGCGGACATGCCTCCGGATGTTTTCGGAAAAGCGAGGGTTGATCTCGTTCAGTACGTCCTGGCCGTCGTAGAGCGACCACATCTCGCCAACCGTCTCGTCCCCCACGCGGGTGACGATCCCACCGACGTCGTCGAGAACTGTCTCGACTGCGCGTCGCTTTGCATGCCAGTCGGATTTCGTCAGCGGGAGCTTGGATGCGACCGCACAGCGTTCGCCGGACGCGGGATCGACGTACGACATCGCGTCGTGCGTCGCTCCCTGGTGCGCCAGATCATAGATTCGCGCCTGCCGGATGCGTGGTTACGTCCTTGACCCGTTCTCCGTCGATCCAGATCTCCCGGCCGTCACGGATTGACTCGCGATACTCATCTCCGGTCCGGATCACCTGCGCCCCTCACCTTTCGTGGCCGCGTCAGCCTTTGAGGATCAGCAATTCGGATGATCGCCCCACGAGCAAGACTATAGCCGCCACTGTCCTGAACGCCTGCGGTCGCCGGCAAGGAGATGCTGGCTGATCGCCAAGAGTCTCAGGGTTCGGGACCGTGAGGCCCCGGGTTCAAATACCGGGCCCCCGACCAACTTTCGAATTCAGACGCCTCGCTCTAACCGGAGTTAACGTGACAACGTCGCTGTATTGGTGTAGCACACGTGTAGCAGACCGCCCACGAAATCGCTGTGTCGCAGGGCCTCATTTGACCTGTTGCGAGAGGGCAGTTCACAAGGAGAGTGGAGCGGTGTCGAGCGATATGGAGCTGGTTACAGCGACAATCACCGTTTCCCGAGGCATCTGGTCTCCTTGTGCATTGCCACAGGGCTCGGTCTAGGTCGCGAAGGCTGACGTTCAGGGTGTGCGGCTAACCGGCGGCACTAGGTACGGTCAACCCGTAGTTCCCATTCGAGTCGGTGACCGTGAATGCGAGTTGATTACAGCAGGTAGCAGAGCGCTCAAATCACCATAGCGGCGCCCGGTAATCGCCTGGGTAGCAAGTGTCACCATCGAAGCCCCAGACGTAGAGGCACCGATCCGTGATATGAAAGGAGCGGACCGGAGTTGGTTCTTCCAAACGAAGGGGGAGAGAACGTGAGGAGATCCATTGCTGCAGCCGTCGCCGCGCTGGCCGTATTCGCACCCGCGGCAATCACCCCCGCGGCAAATGCCTCCGCTGGGACGTGGAACTTGATCGGTACGAACCAGGTAGCAAGCTCGCCCACCAGCGGCGGCGGATATCCGATTCCGGCAGGCTCGAGGGTTCCCGACGCAGGCACCTGCCGGTCCGGCCCGTTCAACGCGAACCATTCCGAGTCCTGGATCGCGTCAACGCGAACCATTCCGAGTCCTGGATCGCGGTCCAACCCAACAGCGAGAACCTGGTCGGCTCGTCGAAGTTCTTCTTCGACAAGTTCTCGACCTTCTATATGTTCTACCTGGGCGCGCACCAGATCCTGAACGGAACCCCGAGCGGCAACAACCAGGTCCAGGGCTACGACTGCCTCTCGACCGGCACCCAGGAGATGCCGCCGAGCTGGACCGACACCACCGACCCCAACCTCGACTTCGACACCAAGGGCCGCGTCTACCAGGTAATGCTGCCGTTCAACGCCTTCTGGGACGCGTCCAGGCTGCACCCGGACGGCGAGATCGACGTGTCCTTCAGCAATGACCTGGGCAAGACCTGGGTCAAGGGCAACGGCGGCCAGCCACTAGAGCCGCCTAACAACGCCTCGGCCCGGCAGGCCGGCCACGTCGAGGACAAGCAGTGGATCGCGGTCAACCACATCGTCGGCAACCCCAACCAGGACCACGTGTACGCGGCGTGGGCGGTCTTCAACGGCTCCTCGAACGGCGCTGGGACGAAGGTGCGGCTCGCGGTCTCCCGCGACCGCGGCGTCAGCTTCGCGAAGGCGGTGACGATCAGCCCGCCGTCGCAGATCGGAGCCGCGGCCACCTTCGTCTACCCCTCGATCGACGCGGTCGGTGATCTCTACGTCGCGGTCGTCTCCTTTCCGCCCAACGGAGGCCCCTCGACCATCTTCGTGACGCGCTCCACCGACGATGCCCAGACCTTCATGCCCTTCGTGGCCGTCGCGACTCCAAGCATGATCCCGACCAGCGGCCTCCCCAACACGAGGTTCCGCGACGGGATCAACGAGAGCTTCGTGGCCAGCCCCACGCACGCCGGCCACCTCTACCTGGTCTACGAGGACTGGGACACGACGCTGGGGCAAATGGACATCAAGTTCACGCAGTCGAGCGACGCCGGCTCCACGTGGTCGGCGGCTGTCAGGGTGAACGACAACGTAGACGCGGCAGGCCTCCCCACCGACCAGTTCCAGCCGGAGGTGGCCGCCGGTCCGGGCGGGGCGGTCGCGATCGAGTTCTACGACCGCCGGCAGGCGTGCCCCAACGACGCAAGCGTCCTGGGGGCCGACGTCGGGCGGACGAACTTCTGCATTGATGTCTCGCTCCAGGCCTACAAGGACAGCGGCAGCGGCGCCTTGTCCGTCGGGACGAACCGGCGGGTCACCCAGTTTGCGTGGGATCCCGAGCAGCCGGGGCAGCACCTCGGCGGGCTGTCGCAGTACCCGTGCACCGGGGCGCGGGATCCGTGCCCGAACGGGCGCGGCTTCATCGGCGACTACTTCGGTGTCGCTATCTCGACCACGAACATCTATAGCCTTTTCGTCTCGACGCACTATCCGTCGAACGTGACTGGCGACGAGGGCGGGCTTATCTACTACCAGCAGCAAGTGCTCGGCACGGTCGGCCGAGCAGCGCTCGGGATCTAGCGAGGTGATATCGCCGGCGGGCGCCTGAGGCGCCAACGATCATCGTGTGGTCTAGATGTCCAGCTGCTTGGGAGCCGCCGACCGGCGAATAGGTGGATGTTGGAAAGAGATGACGACGATTCCCCCGGTCAGAGCGCAGCCGACTCATTGGCGTAGCGACTCGATGTAGCCGGCGGTGGCTTGCCTCTGGCCACCCGTTACGGCGGCACGTTCTCATCGGAACTTCATCCGGGTTTCGCCGATGAGAACTGGCGGGAACCTTGGTTTCCGCAGAGTCGTCGTCGCTGGTGCTCACATCGATGGTCCTGCGATCCATCGAGTGGACTTGACCGGACGCGATACCTTGCTGGTGATTCCCGACGAGCACGAGCCGCGCGATCGGAGTTTCGGCGATCTCGGAGGCTCACTACAGCCAGCCCGGGTGGACCTCCCGGTTCCGGCTTTTCCTTATCGCTATCGACTGACTGCGAGCATCGTGATCGCCGAGGCCGCCCGACAGACCGGGTTCCGGCCGGTAGGCGGGCCCAGACTGCCGGCTCGCCGAGGCCTTAGCTATGAAAGTGCGCTCATGATCGCTGCCGCCGGGCCCGCGGATGAGGTCAATCCGTCTGATCTAAGGACTTATT
>WNFC01027911.1_pt1 | contig 10810 bp, 3 predicted proteins | sample 5400541 | NCBI WGS metagenome assembly WNFC01 (sample SAMN13153342, study PRJNA577476) | soil metagenome | isolation source: 120 cm saprolite under Douglas fir tree site 2 hole 2 replicate 1 | place: USA:California | collected 2015-04-18
AGCTGGGAGCTGTTCGGCGATATCATGCATGCCGAGAGCAGCTAGGCCGCGAATAGCCGTAGTGCGGAAGGCCGCCGAGAGGCGGCCTTCTTTCCGATTTCGGAAGAAACTCCGCGCCGCTTTTCAATAGGGAGGTGCGTGTTAAAAAGGGCCTTCCGGGTCACCGCGCGCCGCCGCGGAGATGAGAACAGCTACCCTAAGTCATTGAAATAGAGCCACTTCGTGCCCAGCGTACCGAAGTCTCTCGGTCAACAGGCGCTGAGAAAAATCCGATCTCTGGAGCACGTTCCGGCTGCTTCCCCGCCAACGCGGTCAACAGCAGCATCATTAAAACATCGCCGTTGCTGGCCACTTCCAGCGCGCTAGCTGGGCCTGAGAATCGTTGCGATTGAGGAAATTGGCGGAGGATTGGAAACCCGGATCCAACGTTCTCCGGCGTCCGCCTGGCCCGCGTTGCTCCCCTCCCCTGTCGCCTGCTTGGGCCGTCCAATGCCCTGGCGCCGAGGTCATTACCCGGCAGCGAGCAATGAGTCCCCAATCCCTGCACGTCGCGCGTGCGCGCCGGAGCGAAATCTCTACTAGCGGGACCGCAGCACCGGTGCATGAAAGCACCCATTAGGCTACTGGAAATTCCTCGGGTAAGCTCACAGTCTACGAGATGTGGTAAGAGCCACGGTAGGCTACCGGATCGGGGGCACATGACGACGACACCGTCCTGGTGGGCCAAGTTGCAGCTTGGCGGATTGCGCGCCGTCTGTGTATCGCTGATCGCGCTCCACAGCCTCGCCAATCGTCAGCGCATGTCGCACCAGAACGGCATCGTGGCCCGCGGTCGGGTCCGCATCGTCGATGACCTCGCGATCCCCGACACCGAATTCTTCCGGCCGGGCCGCGAGTTTCCGTGCCGGCTGCGCCACGCGTCGGTCTCGTTCATGGACGATGCCGGGATGTTCGTGCGCGGCGCGTCCCTCAAGTTCGCCGACGCCGACCTCGACAGCCCGCTCGACATCCTGATGAACGGCGGCACCACCGCGCCGTTCTGGAACATGTGGACCTTCGCGCAGTTCATGTACGCGCGGGTGCGCGGCGGACGCGCCCACGTGATACCCTATTTCCGGAACAACCCGCGCTGCTTCCACAACGTGGTAATCGCGCTGCGCCTGCGCCCGACCTCGTTCACGCAGCTCCACTACTACAGCCAGACGCCGTTCGAATTCCGCGCTCGCGACGGCCGGCTGCGCTACTGCAAGTTCCGCCTGCTGCCCGAGGATCGCGGGCCGGAGACCGGCATACCGGGCGAGGACGACCTGCGCACGCCGTGGTTCCAGGAGGCGAAACCCGGCGAGACGCTGCCCCCGAACTATCTCAAAGACGAGTTCCGCCAACGAGTGACGAACGGCGGCGCGACCTACCATCTCGAGATCCAGCTGCACGACTGGCGTGAGGGTGACGATCGCGCGGTCGTGCTCAACAGCCTCTATGCCTGGGACGAGATCGCCCATCCATGGATGCCGCTCGCCACCGTGCACATCGACGCAATCCACGACTCCGATCCCTACGGCCTGCGCTGCGTCTTTCCCATTACTAACCATCCTGACTGCATCCGGCTGATCGAGCCCTTGTCGATCCACGATCCACCGTCGCTCGAATACCTGCGTGTCGGCGGCGCGCTGGCGCACAAGGCGCGCCTGCTCGGCACCCGGCTGCTCGGCCCGCCGCAGCCGGTGCCGGATGTTCGTCCCGCGGCCACGTATCCCGACGAGGCGGCGTCCAAGATCACCGCCGACGACGTCTACATGGCCGCCCGCCTGCCGCAGCACGAACGGGAGCGCTCGCGTCGCCGCATCCGCACGCAGCTGCTCGAGCAGGCCCGCAGCCTCTATCAGTTCGCCCCCGACGACGGCTTGCCGGCCCATGCACGGGAAGTTCCTGCCGACGAGGAGTTCTCGGCCGACAAGAACCGGCGCATGCTGTGGGACGTGGTGGCGACGGTGGCCGTGCTGGGCGTCGGCGTCGTCGAGCAGGACATCGACCCCTCGCGCAGCCTGAAGGCCTACGACGACCTGTTCGACGATGCGACGGTGCCGCTGCCGTCGGTCAGCGCGCGCTGCGCGAGCGACGAGGAGTTCGGCCGGCAGCGCCTCGACGGCGTCAACCCGTTCGTGCTGCGGCGCTGCTCGGCCCTGCCCGACAATTTTCCGGTCGATCAGGCGACCGTCGCCGCGCTGCTGCCGAGCGGGCAGGACCTCGCCACCCTGCGCGACACCGGACGCCTGTACTTGCTCGATCTCGCGATCCTCGACGGCATCGTGGCGGCGCCGGGACGCTTCCTGTGCGCCCCGATGTGCCTCTTCCATGTCGATGCACAGTCGCGCCTGATGCCGCTCGCCATCCAGCTCGGCCAGTCGCCGGCTGCCGGGCCGATCTTCACCCCGCTCGACGATCCGTGGCTATGGCGCACCGCGAAGGCGCATGTCCAATGTGCCGACGCGCAGGTCCAGGAATGTGTCTCGCACCTGCTGCGCACCCACATGGTGATGGAGACGATCGCGGTGGCCACGCACCGCCAGCTCAGCATCGCCCATCCGCTGCACCAGCTGCTGGTGCCGCATTGCCGCTTCACCCTGGCGATCAACCGCGCCGCGCGTGACAAGATGCTGGCGCCCGGCGGTCCGATCGACAACACGATGGGCGTCGGCCGCGATGGCGCGCTGGCCTTGTGCGCCAAGGCCTGGAAGGACTGGTCGTTCGCTCAGTACGATCTGCGCGCCGACCTCGCCGCGCGCGGCGTCGACGACCCGAAGCTGCTGCCGGGTTATCACTATCGGGACGATGCGCTCGAAGTCTGGGACGCGATCGCCGAGTTCGCCGGCGCGGTGCTGCGGCAGTTCTACCGTGGCGACGCCGACGTCGCGGCCGACAGCGAGCTGCAGGCCTGGGTACGAGAGCTCGCCGACTCCAAGATCGGCAATTTCCGCGGCCTTGCCGACGTGGGCGACGGCCTCGCCTCGCTCGACCGCCTGGTGCGGGTCGCGACGACGATCGTCTTCGTCGCCACGGCGGAGCATTCGAGCACCAACAACGGCCAGTACGATATGTACGGCTACATCCCGAACGTGCCGGGAGCGCTGTTCGCGCCGCCGCCCCGCACCAAGGCCGCTCTTTCCGAGCAGAGCCTGGTCGAGGCAATGCCGCCACCGGCGACCGCTGCAGAGCAGATCGGCATGGTTCATCTACTGAGCGAGCCGACCAAACAGCCACTGGGCCGCTATGCGCCGGATTTCTTCGCCGGCAACCCGGAGATCGCGCCGATCGTGGAGCGCTTCGACGCCGCCCTCCACGCCATCGCCAGGCAGATCGACGCCCGAAACGCGCAGCTCGCCGTTCCCTACACCTACCTGCATCCCGCGTTCCTCTATTCCAGCATCGAGATTTGACGATCCGCCGGGTTGGGACATGATCGACCTGCCAGGCTACCGGATCAACGAGACGCTTCACGCCGGACTGCACTTCACGATCTATCGCGGGGTGCGGCTGGACGACGACGCCAGCGTGATCGTCAAGGTCGACGACGTCCCCCAGCAGGCCGATCCGCAGGCGAGCGCCCGCCTGGAGCGCGAATACGCGCTGACCCGCGCGCTCGACGATCCCGGCATCGTGATCGCCCACTCGGTCCATCGCGTGGGACGCCATTGCGCATTGGTCTTCCCGGACAGCGGCCGCATCTCGTTGGCGCACTACCTCGAGGGCCGAACGCTGCCGCTGCCGCTCTTTTTCCTGATCGCGCGCCAGGTCGCCGAGACGCTGGGCCGCGTCCACGCCCGCGACGTGGTGCACAAGGACGTCAAGCCGACCAACATTCTGGTCGATCCACGGACACTCTCCGCTCAGCTCACCGATTTCGGTATCGCGGTGGCGCGGGCGCGCGAGACCGCCTCGACCCGCGCACCGGAAGAGCTCGAAGGCACGCTGCACTACATCGCCCCCGAGCAGACCGGCCGGATGAACCGCAGCATCGACGGGCGCGCCGATCTCTACGCGCTGGGCGTCACCTTCTACGAGATGCTGACGCGGCGCCTGCCGTTCGACGTCGAGGATCGCGCCGAGTTGGTCCATCGCCACCTCACCGCCTTGCCCAAACCGCCGCGCGAGCTCGACCCGGAGATTCCCGAACCGCTGTCGCGGCTGGTGATGAAGCTGCTCGCCAAGGATCCCGAGGAGCGCTACCAGAGCGCCGCCGGCCTGGCCCACGATCTCGCGGCGCTGGCGGAGCGCCGACCAACCGATGATTTCGTCCTTGCCGCGCGCGACGTGCCGGATCGGCTGCGCATCCCCGAACGCCTCTACGGACGCGACACCGAGCTGGCGGCGCTGATCGAGGCGGTGGACGGCGTCGCCATTGGCCGCGCGCAGTTCCTGCTCATCACAGGCCGTTCCGGCATCGGCAAATCCTCGCTGGTGCGCGAGGTCATGCGCCCGGTGGCGGGGCGGCGCGGTCACCTGGTCAGCGGCAAGTTCGATCAGCTCAGCCGCGGCACTCCGTACCTGGCGATCGGCCAGGCTTGCGAAGAGCTGGTGCGCAAGCTGCTCGGCGAGACGGCCGAGCGCGTCGAGTTCTGGCGGCGCACCCTGCTCGATACGATGGGTCCCAGCGCACAGGTCGTGCACCGGCGCTGGGCGGGGCCGAGTCCCAGCAGCGTTTCAGGCTGGTGTTCCGCCGGCTGTTCCGCGCACTGGCGAGCCCGCGCCATCCGCTGGTGATCTTTCTCGACGACCTGCAGTGGGCGGACAGTGCGTCGCTGGCGCTGATCGAAATGCTGATGTCCGACCCCGATCTCACCGGCCTGCTGATGATCGGCGCCTACCGCGACAACGAGGTCCAGGCCGGCCATCCCCTGCAGGCGCTGCTCGAGTCCCTGGCGCGCGACCAGGCGCCCTGCCGGCGCATTTCGCTGAGTGCCCTCGAGCGGCGGAACGTGGAACCGCTGATCGCCGACACCTTGCGCATCTCGTCCGACGCGGCGGCGCCGCTCGCCAACCTCGTGACGTCGAAGACGCAGGGCAATCCGTTCTTCGTGCGTCAGTTCCTGCGCATGCTCGAAGAAAAGCGGCTGCTCGCCTTCGATCCGGGCGCGGCGCGCTGGACCTGGCAGGTCGAGCGCATCGAGGAGGAGCAGATCACCGACAACGTCGCCGACCTGGTTACCGAGCGCATCGGGCGGCTTGGCCTATCGGCCCAGCGCCTGTTGCGCCTCGCCGCCTGCATCGGCAACCGGTTCGACCTGGAGACGCTCGCCGTCGTGTCCGGCAGGTCGCCGCGCGAGACGGCGGCCGCGCTCGCCGAGCCGCTGGCCCGGGAAATCATCGCCCCGATCGGAGAGAGTTACAAATACGCGGCGTGGTCGGAAGCGACACCGGACGCCGCCATCACCTACCGCTTCGTACACGACCGCTTGCAGCAGGCGGCCTACGCGATGATCGCGCCAGCCGAACGGCCACATCTGCACGACCAGATCGGCCGGCTGATCATGGCGCAATCGACGCCGGAGCAGCGCGAGGAGCGGCTGTTCGAGATCGTGAGCCATCTCAATATCGCGATGGCGCGGGCCACCACGCGCGAGGGGCAGGCCGAGCTCGCCGGATTGAACCTGCGCGCCGGCGAGAAGGCCAAGGACTCCAACGCCTACGAGGCCGCCCTTGGCCATTTCGTCGCCGGCCTCGATCTCGCGCGCGACGTCGGCGACGCGCGGCTCGGCCACCAGCTCGCTGTACGCCACATCGAGGCCATGTATTTGTGCGGCCGCTTCGAGGAGGCCGAGCGGCTGGCTGAAGCGCTGCTCGAGCGCACCGAGCTGCCGCTCGACAAGGCAGCCGTGCTCGAGCAGCTTGTGCTGGCGCACACCACGCAGCTCAAATACCGCAAGGCACTCGACACCGCCGTGCGGGCGCTCGAACTGCTGGGCGAGCACATTCCGGGGCACCCCGGTACGGCGCATGTGATGGCTGAGCTGGCGCGCACCAAGCTTGCCCTGGCCGGCCGTAGCATCGACAAGCTGCGCGCCCTGCCGCGGATGACCGATCCGAGGAAGGTCGTGGCGATGCGCATCCTGATGCTGTCGACCGCACCGGCCTACTTCGAGGACCAGAATTTGCTACCGCTGGTCTCGCTGCGCATGGTGCGGCTGTCGGTGCGCTACGGCAACGCTACCCATTCGGCGTACGGCTATGCCATGTACGGGCTGGTACTGTGCGGTGTGCTGAACGACATGCGCCGCGGCCTGGCCTTCGGCCGGCTGGCGCTGGACGCGATCGACCTGTTCGATGCGCGCGTCATCCTCGGCCGTGTGTCGATGGTGTTCGGCGGCTTTATCCTCCACTGGAACGCCCGGCTGGCCGATACCTTGCCCTATTTCACCGAAGGCGCGAACGCCGCCCTGGAGGCGGGCGATCTTGAGTTTCACGGCTACAACCGCTACGCCTATGCCTCCTACGCCTTCATGAGCGGCACGCCGCTCGACAAGATCGCCGACATCCTCGAGGTGGGCTATGCCGCCGTGCTGCAGCACAAGCACGAGAAGACGCAGCGCGTGTTCCGCATGGCCCGGCAGGCGGTGCGCGAGCTCAGGGGCCGCGCCGCTGCGCCGGCAAATCCCGACGAGGCGCTGTTTGAGGAGGCGGCCGAGGTTGCCTACTGGACCGATCGCGACCGCATGGCGCTTGCCTACTACTACGAGTTCCGGCTGCTGAAGCAGTACATGGCACGCGACTTCGAGGGTTGCGTGGCGAGCGCCCGCGTAATCGACGAGAATTTCAACGTTGTGATGGGCATGGCGTTTTCGGTCTATTATCTGCCTTACCAGTCGCTGGCGCTGATCGCCCTGCTTCCCAAGATGACGACAGCAAGCGCACGCCGGAGAGCGTTGCGCACGGTGCGACGCAACCAGGGCCGCCTGCGCACCTGGTCGCGCCACGCGCCGGACAACTATCGGCACAAGCGGCTCCTGGTGGAGGCCGAACTCGCCCGGCTGAGAGGGAGCGTCGCGCAGGCCGAGCAGGCCTATGAGCAGGCGATCGCGCTCGCCGGCCGCCACGGCGCATTGCCCGACGAAGCGCTCGCCAACGAGCTGGCCGGCGAATTCGAGCTGGCGCGCGGCCGCGCCACCGCCGGCCGCGCCTACCTCGCCGAGGCACGCGATGCCTACCGGCAGTGGGGCGCGTGGGCGTGGGTCGAGCTTCTCGAGCAACGCCACGCCGGCCTGTTCGGTCCGACGCGCGAGGGCGGCAACGAGCACGCGCAATCATCCCAGACAGCGCTCTATTCGAGCGAGACGAAGGGGCTGCTCGACGTCGCCGCCATCACTCGGGCAGCCGGCGCGATCTCGGGCAAGATCCTGGTCGACGATGTCGTCGTCGAAGTCATCGCGGCCACGGTCATGAACGCCGGCGCGACGCGCGGCCTGCTGCTCCTGACGCGCGACGACGAGCTGGTCATCCAGGGCGAGGCGAGCGGCAGCGACCACGCCCAAGCCTCGCCTGCGCCGCCACGGCCCTTCGCCGGCTCGGGCAAGGGGCCGGAGCGGCTCGTCAACTACGTAGCGCGCACGCGCGAGAGCGTGGTGCTCGACGACGCGACCCGAGACGAGACCTATGGCGCCGACCCGTTCATCGTCGCGCACCGCCCGCTGTCGGCGCTCTGTGTGCCGTTGCTCGACCGTGGCAAGCTTCTCGGCGTGCTCTATGCCGAGAACGGCCTGGCCCGCGGCGTCTTCACCGCGGGCCGCATTCGGACGCTGGAAATGCTCGCGGCGCAGGCCGTGATCTCGCTCGAGAACGCCCGCCTGTACCAGGAGGTCCGCAGCCATGCCGACGCGCTCGAGGCCAAGGTGAAGGAGCGAACGGGCGAGCTAGAAGACGCCTACGGCAGGCTGCGTGAAATCTTCGGCCGTTACGTGCCACGACGGGTTGCCGAGGCGATCGTCGCCGGCCGAGGATCGCTGCGGCCGACGCAGACCCAGGCCACCATTCTCTATTCCGACATCGAGGGCTTCACCGGCATCGTCGAACAGATGCCGCCGGGGCGCGTGGTCGACATGCTGAACGAGTACTTTCCCACGGTGATCGAACCGATCGACCGCAACGGCGGCATCGTCAATCAGTTCCTGGGCGATGCTATGCTGGTCACCTTCAACATCCCGATCGCCGATCCGCAGCACGCCGAGAAGGCGGTGCGCACCGCCGTCGAGATCCAGCGCGCCGTGCAGGGCCGCAAGTTCGCCGGCATCGAGCTGGTGACGCGGATCGGCATAAACACCGGCCCCGTCATTGCTGGCAATGTCGGCTCCGGCGACCGCATCAGCTACGCGGTCTACGGCGACGCGGTGAACCTCGCCGCCCGCCTCGAGCAGCTCAACAAGGAGTACGGCACCCGCGTCCTAGTCTCCGGCACGACGGTAGAGCACCTGGCCGGCGCCTACGGGCTCGCACCGGTCGGCGAAGTGGTTGTGCGGGGGAAGACGGTGCCGGTCCAGATCTATCGACTGGATGACCAGGAGCTAGCTCATCTTGACGCTTTGCTCCCTGTCGCTGCCGAAAACACTATCCACACGGTAGTGGACAGGTAGATCGGATAGCCTCGGCGGGATCGCTTCGTTCTCTGGCTTGTTGCTGCATGCATTGGCTTCGCCTTTCGAGTCGCAGGCGCTGTGCCTGCTCAAAACGCCGAAATTCTGGGAAGGTCCTAGTGAGTACTGGTGCCGCCGCCCTAGCGTCATTGGCATGATCACGGTTCTTTCCGCCCTCGTCTCCCTGCTCTTATTCCGACTTCGTAGTCGTGCCTCTCTGGACTCGAGCTGATCGGACTTCGGCATCAGGTGATAGTCCTTCGGCGCCAACGCCAAAGCCGTCCAAGGCTGCTCTGCGCAGACTGGCTCCTTGGGTGGCTCTACCGATCGACAAAACGCCGCGCCACGTCGGCACGATGCGCGAGGCCCGGCGGCGCCAGGCCGAGGCCGAGCGCGCCAAGGCATGTGCTGTTCAAAGCGCCCGCCGATCAATCGGACCACGCCAAGCGCACAGTTGCCTATGTACTGGAACTCGACGTCTGCTCACAGGCCTTCCGAAAGAGGCGGCGGCCTGCGCTTCGACTACACCGCCTACGAAATGCCCCGCCATTTCAATGGTGCGGTTGGATTCAGTTCGCCTACAGCCATGCTGCCGTCGCCGCCGCTCACGCCGCCGATCATGACGAGGCCGGTCGCCACGCCGACGCGAACCGCCAGGGGCTTGCCGTCTGGCGTTGACAGCCGGGGCAGCGCTTCAACTAACTCAAGACCGATCGCGACAGCCCGTTCGGCATCATCTTCGTGAACAGTCGGCCAGCCGAAATAGGCCATCACGCCATCTCCGAGGAATTGCGCGACGTATCCTCCCATCTGTTGAACTGTATCGGCTGCGGCCCGATGATAGCGGTCCATGACCAGCCCCAGCTCCTCGGGATCGAGGCGATGCGCAATCTCAGTCGAGCCGACGACATCGCAGAATAGTACGCTCACCTGACGGCGCTCCGCCTTGGCACGTTGTGGGCCCGCGATAGGGATTGGTTCGGAGTTAACTGGAAGAGCGTCAGCGCGCGACTGTCGGAGGACCGCAATCGCGTTTAGCAGACGCTTGCGGTGACCGAGCGGTGCAACGCCAAGCCCAATCAGATCAGCGTCAGTCAGATCGGTGACCACTTCGAGATCTATCGCATTGTCGAGGAACACCGGGACATACTGATCGAGGCTCAGCTTGCTTAGCCACGTTACCAGCTGTGTCGACATGTGGCCCTGCCCGGCTACCGGCTGGCGACAGCATAGCGCAAGCGCAGCCGACGGGAAACGGCAGCGCCCTATAGGGAGCTAGTTGCGCGGGGGGGGCCAAACTGGGGGCAATCCATGAGATTGCCCGAGCACTGGAGGCCTACTACGATCCGCTGCAGCAACGCGGGGAAGTTCCACTGGCCCGTGAGCAGCGAAAACTGGCGGCGATCCTTGCCGTAATGTCAGCTAAAGCCGCATTCACCTCGCCGGTTACTCGCGCTCTATTCGTCTAGGTGGCCGGCTCTATATTCTGATTGATGCTGAAAAAGTTTGTCGGATCGTATCTCTTCTTGACTTGGGCAAGGCGCGGATAGTTGGCGCCAAACGCGGCCTGGATTGTGCCGGCGTCCTCTTCGCTCAGGAAGTTCAGAAGATAAGCGCCACTAGAATAGGGCTTCATCGCCTCTGCCATATTCCGTGCCCAAGCCATGTGTAGATCGTTTTCAGCGGCGTCTGTCCATTGTGCCATGAAGCCAATGTCGTACTCAGCCTGGCGTTGGGCGAAGGCGGTCTCGGCAGTGCCTGTGCGACCCGCCGCGCCAGCGTAGTACTCGATGACGACAGCTGAGAGCGGCGATTGCATCTTGTTGGCGTGAGCAACAATAACATCGATTGCTTCGTCGCTCAGTGCCTTGAGAAACGTTGATTTCCAGTAGTTCTGCGTGCCATCCGGAAATGCATCATCCAAGATTCTCTGCATCGCCGGAAACGGCATTGGCTGAACGGCGTCCATCACCGGTGGGCCGAACTGCCGAAGCGGCCTCAGCACTCGTTCTCCTTCCGCGAGGTCGCCGCAATAGCAGACAATAATACCCACGACGGGCTGGCCATCGGGACTTGTGATCAATCCAGCATAGGCTGTCAGTTCCTCAGGAGCGGACGCCATGAAGTCGCGATAGTGCCGAATGACGTCACGAGCCCGATCGCGCGGGTGAATTATCAAACCACCCAAT
>WNFC01009432.1_pt1 | contig 10809 bp, 8 predicted proteins | sample 5400541 | NCBI WGS metagenome assembly WNFC01 (sample SAMN13153342, study PRJNA577476) | soil metagenome | isolation source: 120 cm saprolite under Douglas fir tree site 2 hole 2 replicate 1 | place: USA:California | collected 2015-04-18
CGGTCAGGATTCGCTCCGCCCTCGCTCCCCTGCAAAATTCCTGGTGGAGCTGGCGGAGGGAATTGAACCCCCGACCCTCTGATTACAAATCAGATGCTCTACCAGCTGAGCTACGCCAGCGCCGCTCAAACCGGGTAAGGATAGCAGAACGGGTATCAAAATTGCAAGTGCTTCCTACTAGATTTCTTGCACGTGGATGGCCAGCTCTGTGGAAAAACGCTTGCACCCTTGACCGCCTGGACACTCGCTATCCTGCCTATCCTCTATAGGTTAGCACAGAATCAAGCCAACCCCAGCGGTCCGAATTCAACAGCCGGGAATCGCTCTTCTCAAAACGCACTTTTCGGCAGCGGATTTTGCTGCCGCGAAACCCTCTCCGATGGGACAATCGCAGATACAGAACCACTGATGCAAACGGTGCGGAGGCCATGAAGAAACGGACATGGATTGGGCTGGCAGCAGTTGTCGTCGTCTTGGGCGCGGTCGCATTTTTCGGATATCGGAAATGGGGCGTGCAAGACGGCGCTGCGCGCGAGGAGGCGCTGGCGCTGATGCCCACGGATGCGAGCGCAGTTCTCTTCGCGGATTTCGGCGAACTCCGGAAAGCGGCATTCGTCGCGCAACTCTACGCGTGGGCGCCGAAACCGCAAGCGGACGCGGATTACGCGCAATTTGTCAAAGATACCGGGTTCGATTATGAGCGCGATCTCGATCGCATGGCGATTGCGGTGGAGAAGCGCGGACAAGACTCCACTCTGTTTGCCATCCTGGATGGAAAATTCGAGCGGCAAAAAATTTCTGCCTATGCATGGAAAGACGGCTCGGCCGTAAAAACGGGCGGGCGCGAGATTTTTTCCGTGCCAGTCAGTGGGAACGCGAAGAAAATTTCTTTCGCATTCCTGAGCAATGACCGAATCGCACTTACCAACGATTCGAATCTCGCCGATTTCCTCGACGCGAAAAAACGGACTGAGGACGTTTCGGAATGGCGCGCGCGATTCGAACGGCTGGCGGGCTCGCCGGTATTCGCCATAATCCGCCAAGACTCTGCCGTCGGCGCCGCCCTGGCCGCACAAGCTCCCGGCGGACTCCGCTCTCCGCAGCTCTCCACGTTGCTCGATCAATTGCAGTGGATCACCCTGGCCGCAAAACCGGAAAACGACCGGCTGCGTGTCGTCGCCGAAGGGGAATGCACGGCGGAGGCAACGGCGCGGCAACTTGTGGACGTGATGAATGGCGTCGTCATACTGGCAGAGGGAGGACTAAATGATGCCAAGACCAGGCAGCAGTTGGATCCGGCGATGCGCGAAGCTTACCTGGAACTATTGAAAAGCGCGGACGTCTCCAAAATCGACCGCGGAGATACCAAATCCGTCCGGCTGGTATTCGAAATCACCCCCGGATTTCTGGAGGCGGCACGCAAAGCTGCGCCAGTCATGCCGGACTCCGCCCCGCGCAAACCCTTGCCAGGAAAAGGGGCGGCTCCGAGAAGAGGCCACACGTAAGAAAAACAGTTGGAGAGAATCCGCGCGTGACTTTCTCTAAAAGAAGAAACGGCGCCCTCAAAAAAACCGGCCGGCCAAGGCCAGCCGCTATGAGATCCGCAGAATTTCAATCAAGAATTAGTCCCCCGCAGGAGTGGACTTCATATAGCGCCAGGGATTGATGGGCGCATTGTTCATCCGGACTTCGTAATGCACGTGCGGACCCGTTGAGCGGCCGCTGATCCCCGTGTAGCCAACCACTTCGCCGCGCTTGACGCGTGCGCCGGCGACCGCCGAGAACGAGGAAAGGTGCGCGTACCAAGTAGTGATCCCGAATCCATGATCGATGACCACCAGGCGGCCGTAGCCTGCATGGTTCTCCGCGATGGTGATGATTCCATCCGCAGTCGCGTGAACCGGAGCGCCATAGTCGGAAGCCACATCCACGCCCGTGTGGAACGCGCCTTCGCCGCTGAACGGATCCAAGCGCTCGCCGAAGCTGTCGGTTATGTGACCCATGACCGGCCAAATCGACGGTGTGTACGTGGAGTTGGCAAAACTCATCGGGGAGAGCAAATGGAGCCCGCTGCTGGAGATGGCAATCACCGCGGCATTGCGCTTCAAGAAAGTGTACTGCTCGATGGAGCGGTCAAAAGCATCCTGGGCATCCACGGGGTTGTCGCTCTGATCGAAAGCCGCCGGATGGTACCGGAGCACTCCATAGGTCATGGCCACTTCCGTCGCCAGGGACTGTAGAGAATCGAGGCGCTGGTTGGTGTCGTTGACGGTGCTCTGAAGTTGCTTATACTGCTTCTTGAGGGTTTCCTGATCGTGGCGGAGAGCGTTGTAGTTGCCGACTTTCCAGAGCATCCGCGAATAAGAGCCCACGGCAGCCGTCACCGTGATACTACCGATGAGCGCCAATACCGCGATACCGTGCAGCACATAAGCGGGTACGATGACTTTCCGGAGCTTCCCCGGAGTCGACGCGATATAGAACGTATAGCTCTTACCCCTCATGACAAAAGGGCCCCCTCAGGCCTTCCAATTTATGTTTGCGGGCGAATTACCCTGGTGCCCGCTGGGACTCCAACTTGAACCAAAATCTGAACCGTGAGCCTTGGTCCGCGACCTTGCACATACTAAATTCTGTAGAGGTGGACGTCAACCCTGTATTTAGTACTTTGAAGGTCAGGCTGTGCAAACCTGTCCACTGCCCAAAGGTACAGGAGGGGGCATAGCGAGTGTCCAAACACGCTAGCTCTGACCGATGCGTTACAAACTACCAGAGCAGCTTCAGGAGCTATACTGTCGTCCGCAAGTTGATTGGAGTCCTCTCAGAACCCCATGCCACGGAAACGCCAGAACGAGGATTCAATCCTGCGAAAGATTGCGGACAGCTCCCCATCATCGCGGGGCCGGGGATCTGGGCCACCCGTCGCTCTAGGAATCGGAGATGACGCGGCGCTCTTCCGGCCAAAGCCGGGCCACGAGATGATCCTCACGTGCGACTGGTTCCTGGAAGGGACGCACTTCCTGCGGAAGAGGCATCCGCCGGACGCAGTGGGCTGGAAATGCCTTGCCCGAGCCGTAAGTGATGTAGCGGCGATGGGAGGCACGCCCCGCTGCTTCCTGCTCAGTCTGGCCCTGCCGGAAACGCACACCGGCCGGTGGCTGGATCTGTTCCTCGGCGGCTTGCGGCGCGCTTCTCGCAAGTTCCAGTGTGCGCTGGCAGGCGGGGACACGACCCGGCGGAACAAAATTCTAATCAATGTGACGGTCGTGGGCGAAGTCCGTGCCGGGCGCGCCATCCTGCGATCGAGAGCGCGACCAGGCGATATCCTTTATGTCAGTGGGCAGCTCGGGGAAGCGGAATTAGGTTTGCAGATCGTGCGACGAAGCAAAGGAGCGGCGAGCAAGAAAAGCCCGCTGACGAGAAAGCACCTTTATCCGGAGCCGCGTCTCGCGCTAGGCCAATGGTTGGTCAAGAAGGGCTTGGCGACCGCCATAATGGACCTCTCGGATGGACTTTCAAGCGATCTGCCACGGATGTGCGCTGCAAGCGCGGTCGGTGCGCTCCTGGAAAGGGCAAAGATCCCGCAGGTGCGAACCCCGGATCCGGCTCTCGAGCACGGCCGCGATCCCATACAACTTGCGTTGCATGGCGGGGATGACTACGAATTGCTGTTCACCGTGCCTCCACGCAAAGCAAAGCTCCTGCCGAAGACTTTTCGTGGTGTGAATCTCACCGCGATTGGAAGAATCACCCGAAAGCGAGAGTTGCTGGTGCTGGAAGAGACTGGCGACGCGAGGCAACTTATGCCCCGCGGCTGGGATCCCTTCCGCAACAAGCTGTAGGCACGCGCATGCTCTGAACCTGACGGAAAGTGCAGTCATTCAAATTAGTACACTCCTTCGTACAGCATTCGGACAATCTCCACTACTGGCCTGAATCCGTTCTCTCGAACAATTGTTTTTGTGCCGCAGTGCCTGTACTTTGGCTATGGAAAGTTCGAGCAGGAACCCTCCCCTTAGCCCTCCTCGCTTGATCTGAAAAACTAGATTCTGAATACCGATTCCCAGGAGGATTCATGCGAAAGCTTTTGTGTGTGTTGGCAATTATGATGGCGCTTTGTTTCCCGAAAGGGGTACTGGCGCAACAACCCATCCGCGTCAATTGTGGCGGAGCGAGTTATACCGATTCAAAGGGCCAGGTCTGGCAGGCTGACGCGGGCTACAACTGGGGGAATGTAAGCTCCATTCCCGCCGTAGTGAGCGGCACTTCCGATCAAGCTCTGTACCAGAATGGCCGCTACAATCCCAATTTCAGCGCAGGTATGGTCTACGCCTTTGCCGTTCCGAACGGTCAGTACCACGTCAACCTTTATTTTGCCGAGACCTATGCCCCAACCCAGGTCAAAGGCGCAAGGGTTTTCAACGTCAAGATGCAAGGCGCGGCAGTCTTCTCGAATCTTGATGTCTTCGCCGAAGCGGGAGCCAATGCCGCCCTCGTCAAGGGTGCGGACATCACCGTTTCGAATGGCCAGGCCAGCATCGAGTTCGACAACCTCGTGCAAACCGCCAAGGTCAACGCCATCGAAATCCTTCCCGGCGCTTCCGGCCCGTCGCTCTTGCTGAACTTCAAGTATCCGGACGGTACTCCGGTTGCGGGGACTCTCGCGTATTCAGTCAGCTCTTCCCTGCTGTCGTTCCAGAGCAGCGAACCGCTCAATAACGGCCAGGCACAGTGCGTGATCTTTGCGAATCCTAGCGCCATGGGAATCAGCGCGCAATTCACGGTCAACCTGAGCCTGACGGACACCGCCGGGCATACCCTGTGGCAGCTCACCGTGGGCATGAACCCGGCGCAAGTGAATATCGGCGCGGTGCAGAGTTCAGCGCTGAACGTCGTTGTCCAAAAAATGTAACTTCTCGGAGCACAGTAACGCGCTTCGGCCCGTAGAGCGTCAAAGGCGCGGAGGAACGCCGGTTGTATTCGCGGCCCCGGTTTTTGTGGGCGGCGAAGCGGCCGGCGGTTTTTCTTTGGGGGCGGCGGGCTCGTCTTCGGTGGGGGCGGTATCTGGCGTGTCCACGCTGACGTGATGCTCGCCGACCTGCTGTTCGAGCGGAACGACATTCGGGAAATCCATGGCGGGCGTCCCGGCCGTCGCCCCTTGCATGAATTCCAGCCAGATGGGCAGAGCGGCGCGTGCGCCGGTCTCTTTTTTCCCTAGTGAAATCTGCTTGTCGTCGAAGCCCACCCACACGCCGGCGGTGAGCTGCGGTGTGTAACCTACAAACCAGGCATCCGTGTAATCTTGTGTCGTTCCCGTCTTCCCTGCGGCGGGGCGTCCCAGTGCTTTGGCCTGGATGCCGGTTCCGAATTGAATGACTTCCTCAAGCATGGCGGTCATGGTGCGCGCGACCTCCGGAGAAAGAACATCGTGGACTTCGGGATGCGCTTCTTCGAGCAGCGCGCCGTCGTAGCTGGTGACGCGCCGAATCATGTGCGGATCAATGCGGATGCCGTCATTGGGGAAAACGGTGAAGGCGGAGACATGTTCGAGAAGCTTCATGTCCGCGGCGCCGAGCGCCAGCGGCAAATACGGCGGAAGCGGCGTGGTGATGCCGAACCGTCTGGTCACATCCACGACGGTGTTGATGCCTACTTTTTCCGCGAGTCTTACGGCGGGAACGTTGCGTGAGCCGGCCAGAGCGCGGCGAAGAGTGATGGTCCCTTCAAATTTTTCGTCGTAATTCCGCGGAGAGTACGGCTGGCCGCCACTGATGGTGGTAAACGGCAAATCGACGACGGTGTCGAACGGCGTCGAGCCTCTTTCCAGCGCGTCGGCGTAGACATAAACCTTGAAAGAGCTGCCGACCTGGCGCAAGGCCTGCGTCGCCCGGTTGAATTTGGAATCCTCAAAACTATAGCCGCCAATCATGGCCTTGATTTCCCCGGTGGCATTGTCGATGGCCAGAAGCGCGCCCTGCGGCCCGGGCTGCTGTTCGAGCTGAACTCGCACGGTATTGTCGCGCAATTCCTGAATGGAGAATTGCGCGAGGTCACCCACTTTAAGGAGATCGGCAGGTTTCTTGCGGCCAGTCCAGGCGAATTCCCCGGGGGAAAGAATTCCGCGGTAGGACCCGATTTTGATCACCGCGTCTCTCTCGCTCACCGAGAGGACGAGTCCGGTGACGTAACTTCCCTTCTCGATCGCGTGGCGCCAATCGTCGTCTTCGTAGGTCTCGAGCTTGCCGAGATTGTCGCGCAGGACGTTGGGAAGATTGCCCTTCCAGCCGTGGCGGCGTTCGTAGCTGTGCAGGCCGTCGCGGAGAGACTGGTTGGCGATGCGCTGCATGCTGATGTTCAGCGTGGTGTAGACGCGCAGCCCGCGCTCGTGGACGGCTTCGGTGCCGTAAGTGGATTCAAGATACTTGCGAATCTCTTCGAAGAAATAAGGCGCGAGGTCGTTGCGCGGATATTGAATGTGCAGACCGAGCGGCGATTTCCTGGCGGCGGCTTCTTCCGTCGGCGTGATCTTCCCTTCTTCTTCCATGCGATGGATCACCAGATTGCGCCGGTTGAGAGCGGCCTCCGGATTCAACAGCGGTGAAAATTTCGGGCCGTTGACCATGCCAGCCAGAAGAGCAGCTTCCTGAAGTTTCAGGTCGGTGACCGGCTTGCCAAAATAAAATTGCGCGGCAGCGGCAAAACCGTAGTTGCCATGTGCCAGGTACACTTGGTTGGCGTACATCGTAAAAATTTGCGGCTTCGTGTAGCGGCGCTCGATCTGCAGCGCGAGCAAAATTTCCTGCATTTTGCGGCGGAAGCTGCGGTCGCTGCGGTCGAGGAAAAGATTTCCGGCCAGCTGCATCGTGATGGTGCTGGCCCCGCCGGTGATGCGGCGCTTGATGACGTTGCGGACTGCGGCGCTGAACATGCGCGGAAAGTCGATGCCCCAGTGCTCTTCGAAGTGCTGGTCCTCGATGGTGGTGACGGCGTTGTACAGCACTTTAGGACACTGCTCATAAGTCATCAGGATGCGGCGCTGCAACGCGAAGCTGCCGGCGAGTTGGCCGTCGTCGGCGTAGACTTCGGTGACAACGTCCGGGCGGTAAGTTTCCAGTGCGCGAATTTCCGGCAGGTCGCTGGCGTAAACAAAGAGCAAGCCGCAGCCTGCGCCGAGCGCAATCGAGCAAAGCAACAGAAAAGCCAGCGCGACGCGGTCAATCAGTTTCCAGCCGCGCAAGCGCAGCGTGATCGGTGGCAGGGTCAGCATCGAAAGAATACTTTATCGCAGAAGTCGAATATTCGACTTAGAAGTGTCAGGACAGTGTTTCGTAATATTTTTCTCCGGCGCAGGAGCGGCAGAGGGTGCGGCCGTTCACTACCACTTCACGTTTAAAATTGATGCCTTCGCCGCATTGGGCGCAGACGACGCGGGGGCCTTTGAAGCCGGGCAGATCTTCGGGCTGGACTTCGACCTTCACCCACTGTTTATCGAAGAGAACTTCATCGGAGAGCTGCGCATAGGCTTTTTGCTGGCCGGCGTCTTTACCGAGTTCGGGGAACATTTCGCGGGCGGCTTGCTTGGAGGATTCCCTGGCGGCGATGCGCACGGCGCGGCCGGTTTTCAGATCGACGAAGGTGGCGGCGACTTTGCCCCAGTCGCGGAATTTCAGGGCGCGCTTGCCCAGGCGGCAATTGGCGACGAGCGCGACGGCATCGGTGACGCAGCGGTCGATCTCCACGTAAGTGACGATGCGCTTGCGCTCGCCGATGGGATCTTCGATACCAAGTTCGCGCAGGCCGAGCATGGCCAGGCGCACGCCGAGGACCTGTCCGGCGCAGAGGTGGCCGTGGGCGACGGCGGCGAGATCCAGGTATTCGGAGAGAGTTTTCATTTTGCAGTGATCAGTAATCAGTCTCCAGTAATCAGTGAAGAAAAAAAAGCCGGGAATTTCGTAGAGTGCTCCATGAAAAAGAAACCGAGCGTGTGTTGAAGTTGAGATCCTTCGCTGCGCTCAGGATGACAACTCTTTCGCTCTCGATAATATCGAAATTACGCATAAAAACTCTAGCTGGACGCCTTCTCCTGGGCGGACCAGGGGTGCGGCTTGCGCGCTTCGATGAAGGCGAAGATGGTCATGAGGAGCGCGAGAGCGACGAGCGCACCGTCGCGGACGACCGTCATGCCGGTAAGCGGTTCGGGAGTGGCGAAGCAGCCGCAGTTGATGTTCATGTGCAGAAGGTAGGCACGCGAAACGACACCGAGGAACCCGAGCATGATCAGCGAGATCAGGGAAGCCCAGATGTGCAGTTGCCAGCCGATCAACAGAAGCAGACCGAGTATGATTTCGGCGAAGGGCAGCGTGTGCGCGACAAAGGAAACGCCGCCTGGGGAGAGCAATTTATACGACTCCACCTGGACGGCGAAATTCGAGAGGTTGGTGGAAAGCGAGAAGCGCAGCGCAAAGAGCGGCCAGGGGATGAAGTTGGGGAGGAAAAGTTTTGAATAGCCGGCGTAAACAAAGATTCCGCCGAGGACGAGGCGGCCGATCCAGATGATTACGCGGCGGGAGTTCAATGGGCTGGATTGCATCATGATGTGGGTTTCTTGGCGAAGTACCGTTATTTCTGACTGAGCAGCTGATCGAGAAACTGCTTGAGAATGTCGTAGGTCATGACGCCGGAGTAGGGATACGTCTGGCCCTTGCAATGGAAAATGGTGGTGGGCGTCTGGTTGACGTGGTAGGTCTGGCCCAGCGCGTAATCCTTGTCGATGGCGGCGTCGAGCGTGCCACCCTTGACGAGCGCACGCACCTTGGCCATTTCCGCGGCGGAGAGAACGGCAGCGACGGTGCCGTCCACGTCGCCGTTCTGTTCCCACTTCTCCTGATTCTGGAAGAGCGCTTGCTCCACGGGCTCCACCTTTCCGAGCTGGGCGGCGGCGCGGGCGTAGCGCGCGGCTACGCGGGAGTAGGCATGCATGGGGAGCGGGAAATCGCGGTGAATGAGGTAGACCTTGCCGTTGCTGACGTAATCGTCCATCAGCCGGCGATTCGTGGAGGTGAAGAGGGTCTTGCAGGCCGGGCATTGAAAATCGCTGAAGACCTCCATGGTCACGGGCGCGGTCTTTGAGCCAAAGGCTTTGTGGGGATCGACGTCAGCGAGGCCAGCCGCCGATTGCGGGGCAGGCGGACGCGAGGCTGCGTTGGCCACAACGATTGGCGCGGGAATCACAGGAGGCTCGGACTCTGCGGGTGAGCTGACGGTCTCAGAGGGGGCTTGCGCTAACGGTTGCGCCGATGGTGAAGCGGGTTCCGGAGTTTTGTGCAAAGAAGGTAGGAAGAGGGCCAATAAGCCAAGCAAGCCCACGCTGAGAATCCCTGCCAGAATGCGCCGACGGTTCACGCGATCCTCCGAAATGATTCGATCGATTTGTCCTTGCGGGTGACGATACAGAATTCTACCTCGAAACAGCGGGAATGAAAGAGTCGTCGTGGCCTGAAGGTCATCTAAGCACCATAAGATGCTCCGTTGTGGAGGCTATTCAATGTTGGTTGCGGTCGAAATAGGAAGTGTTGTGCGAAAGACGGCTAGTTAACCATAACACCCCCCTCCCCCCTATGTTTTTCATAAGTGTTGATTCTAAAGAGAGATAAAGTCCTTTAGAATGAACACTTGTAGAAGTGTTGATTCTAAATGAGTTACAGGACCATTTTTCCCCTCGCAAGCCCCAAGGCTTGCAAGTGTTGATTATAAAAGAGTTCCGAGCTGGAAAGCTCGGGACCGCGGACTCTGACTCCCAGGGAATTGTGCGGAAATGCGGGGGAAACTCTTCACCGTGAACGGACATGGAAACCCTCCCGACTGGTCCGCCCACCAGTAACGATAAGGTATTGTGCACGAGGGATTATCAAAAGTCAAATAAAGATTTTGGGGAAGGAAGGGAGAGGGGAGGGATGGTCGTAAAGCGAAGAAAATGAAAGATTTATTGTTGTTATAAGAAAACTTGACAAACATACACTCAACATGTATACTTCACTTCGAGCTGGGCTTGGAACGCGAGAACTGAGCTGGATTCGCCTTGATTCCAGAGAGATACGGGCGAACGGAAATGGCAAAAGGTTTCAGGAGGAAAGGCAGCAATGAGCAAGATTATTGGAATTGACCTGGGAACAACGAACTCGGTGGTGGCCGTGATGCAGGGCGGCGAGCCGGTGGTGATCCCCAACCAGGAAGGCGCGCGGACGACGCCGTCCGTCGTGGCCATCACGAAGACGGGCGAACGACTGGTCGGCCAAGTGGCGAAGCGGCAGGCGGTGACGAATCCCGAGAACACGGTGTATTCGATCAAGCGGTTCATGGGCCGGCGCTACGACGAAGTCGGCGAAGAGACGAAGCGCATTCCGTACAAAGTGGTGAAGGGCGATCACGACGATGCGCGCGTGGAGATCTTTGGGAAGATTTACAGCCCGCCGCAAATCTCCGCGATGATTCTGGGCAAGTTGAAAAGCGCCGCAGAAGATTTTCTTGGTGAGAAGGTTGCGAAGGCAGTGATCACCGTGCCGGCGTATTTCAATGACGCGCAGCGGCAAGCCACGAAACAGGCGGGGGAGATCGCCGGCTTGGAAGTCGTGCGCATCATCAACGAGCCGACGGCGGCGGCGCTGGCGTACGGGTTGGATAAGAAGAGCGACGAGACGATCGCCGTGTACGACCTGGGCGGCGGCACGTTCGACATTTCCGTGCTGGAAGTCGGCGCTGGCGTTGTAGAAGTGAAGTCGACCAACGGGGACACGCACTTGGGCGGCGACG
>WNFC01014821.1_pt1 | contig 10808 bp, 13 predicted proteins | sample 5400541 | NCBI WGS metagenome assembly WNFC01 (sample SAMN13153342, study PRJNA577476) | soil metagenome | isolation source: 120 cm saprolite under Douglas fir tree site 2 hole 2 replicate 1 | place: USA:California | collected 2015-04-18
CCCTGGCCACCTTCGTTACCCTCGCCTCCATCCAACTGGCCCTCAGGCGGCTCGCCAGGGCGTAGGTCGTGATGGTGGAGGTCTGCAAAGCATGGACAGCCGTCCTTCGCCGACGCCCGGGCCAGCGGCGGAGTCGCGCTGATTCCGGACGTTCGCGGGACCACAAAGAATCGCGAGGTCCGACCCTAGAGCGAGGTCGCACGGAACGTAGCCACGACCAGATGGTCGCTGGGCTCGGTCCTATCTACTTGCCGAAACGACTTCAGCCGACCTCTGTCGGTCGCCTGCGCCGTTCGGCGACCAGACCTAGGGCGCCAAGAAGTAAAGCGATCGCGGCTATACCGGACGAGGCGTCAATCTCGGGAGCCGAGATCGTACCCTGGTTGCCGCCATTGTCGTTGCCGTTATTGCCGTTGCCGTTGCCGTTGCCGTTGCCCGCAGACGCCTGCGTGACCGCTCCAAGAGCCAGGGCGGAGGCGATTCCGAGTGCTCCGATGATCCGACGATCAAACATTTTTTCAACACACCCCCAAGTTCGTGGACCGTATCCGCTGCGCGATACGCGCACCCGACCCAGAAATTGCAAACAAAGTTAGTCTCATTTGAGGCGATAATAGGTCGAATCCGATGGAGGCCGGAGAAAATAAATGGTTAAAACCGGCATTCATCGAATTGAAACGGCGAATTTGCGCTATCGCGCGATAGCGACCGGCTAGGCTGGGTGACGATTTCACGGTGATTCAGGGAATTCGCGGGCTCAACATCGAAGCTCGTGGTATGCCCCAGTCGACTCCCTGTCGATAAGCTCATCTCCGTTCGAACGAAGATTGCGGGACGGTTGAGTTGATTGCTATTGCACGTGCTATGCCTACCAGCGGCAACGCTGAAATAGGCGGCGCAGCGTCGGGTATCGTGGCTTCAGGTCCTCATTGACCGGGTTGAGGTGTGGTCATGGCAGGCAGGGCAAATCGGGAAGGCCCGCAAACCACCCTACCTCGCCGATCGTCGGGGTGATTCCGCAGGTCTGCTTCGGGGCATCAAGACCAGTTCCGGCCGCCAAGCCGGAACGGCCGCTCACATGGGCATGTTCGCAGTCAAGGGTCAGGTTTAGGGGTTCATGAGCAGTTCTCCGGTCGTTGTTTCGAATCCAAGGTCTGAGCCCGTTTGCATGCCCTGATGGCACGCTGCACCAGATCAAGCTCACATACGGTCGCCGCTTGTTGCGGCTGCACCAACATCCCGCGTCCGGCGGGTGGGGCTCAGGAGGCCGGGACCATTCTGTCGGTCGGCGGTTGAGGCCAACGGCCGTTTCGGTTCGGCCACCTGGATCCGGCAGGACTGATCAGGTCCTTCCGAATGGGGTCAGATCGTCGCCGGCGCCGGCTTCATCACGGCCCCCTCGATGACGACGCCGGCGGTGGTGTACCGCCACAGGGCGATGAGGAGCTTGCGCGCCAGGGCGACGATGGTCGTCTTGCGCATCCGTCCGCCAAGGCGCCGGACCCGCTCGTGGAACCACAGGCTGAGCGCCGAGGTCGGCTGGTTCTGCAGCCATAGCCAAGCCAGCTCGACCATTGTTGTCCTCAGCCGCGGGTTGCCCGCCTTGGACACACCCTGCTCGTGATCGATCGTGCCGCTCTGCCATGGCGTTGGCGCCAGACCGGCGTAGGCGGCCACCTGCCTTCGGTTGTCGAACTGGCGGAACAGGCCCTCCGTCCAGAGGACGGCGGCGGTCTCGGGGCCGATGCCCTTCAACCGCGTCAGCATCGCCGGCGGCGAGGCCGCCTTTTCCGTCGCCGGCTTGAGCAAGGCGTCCCGTTCCGCCTCGACGGCCTTCAACTGCTCCAGCAGGACCTCGAGCCGATCCAGCTCGCGGATGATCTGCGCCTTCAGGTGCACCGGCAGGGGCCGTCCGTCGCCTGTTCGCAGGTCCTCCAGCCGCTCACGCCGACCCTTGCGCAGCGGCTCGTAGCCGAAGACCCCCTGGGCGAAGAGCAGCCCTTTGATCCGGTTAACGTGCTTCACCCGCTCGCCCACCAGCGTCTTGCGCTCGCGGCTGACACGCCGGCGGTCCTCCTCCTGCGACGTCGGCGCCCTGGCCATGGAACACACCCGCGGCTCGCCACGCTTGAAGGCCATCAGGGTGCGCACCAGGGTCTCGCCATCGATCCGGTCGGTCTTCGCCCGCCGCCGCCGGCGCGAGGTCAGGATCGACGCGGCGTCGACCACGTGGCTCTCGATCCCTTCGGACTGCAGCACCCGGTGGATCCAGAAGCCGTCCAGACCGGCCTCCTGGATGACGATCATCGGGAAGTCCCGGCCAGTCCGCGCCGCAGCCTTGCGCCTGAGCTCCGCGAACCGACGCAGCAGCCCAGACACCTCGCCCGCCGGAACCGAGTGCTTGGACATCTTCTCCCCGCCCCCAGGCGACAGGGACGTGATCAGCCAGGTCCTGCGTGACAGTTCCATCGAGACAAAGATCGCGCCAAGATCGGTGCGGATAGCGGCCTGCACAGGCCGGGGTGTGTCTTCAGGCATCGTCGCCTCCAGAGTGGGTGGGTCAGCAACCTCACTCTCAAAGAGCGCCGATCGCTATCCAGACGCCCATGGGATCTGTCGGATTTGAAAGCGGCCGTGGCTACTGATGATTAGCGACGTAGGCTTTTGAGTCAGGCTCTTAGTGATAGCAGTATCCCCCGTAGTGATCACACTATCGGGGGTATTGATGGCTCGCGGGTCACGAATCGGAACTGATGAGGGATGGAAACGGCGTCGGTTTGAGGCCGGACGCATCTTCACGCCCTCAACCCCAATTGGGATTGCGGAACTGTTTTCTGGCCGTCAAACGCAGATTGGCAAACTGGTGGATACCGTGGCCGAGCGCGGGAGACATGCACTCGTCTATGGTGAGCCAGGTGTCGGTAAAACTTCGCTCGCACAAATCATTCAATACCTCATACCGTCTCCTCGAAATAAGATCCGATATATAAAGAAGTCTGCTTTCTCATACGACACTTACTCATCAATTTGGATGTCTATTTTCCAGGATATTAAATTCAAAGCGGATATCGGAGAGGGAATAAGGAACTATTCCGTTTCTGATGTGTATAAAGACGGTGTAACCCCCAGTGATGTTGTGCGTGAACTAGCATTTTTCAGCGATGACAGCATCCCTATAATTGTTATCGATGAATATAATGTCGTAAAAGATAAAGATTCATCGAGGCAGATGGCCGAAACAATTAAGGCAGTGTCGGATGATGGGATTAATGTCACCATTATTGTTGTTGGTGTCAGTGATACGGTTGAAAACTTGATTGAAGGACACGGTTCTATTGACAGATGTACAGAAGAAATTCTGATGCCGAGAATGAACACGCATGAGATGCAGCTTTTGATCGAAAGTCGAATTGCAAAACTTGGAATGAAAATTGCCGGGGATGCCAAGTGGAAGATTGTCAATCTTTCAAAAGGGCTGCCCGCCTTTGGGCATGCACTTGGTAAGGGCGCAATACTCTCCGCCATAGACAGTCGCGCCATGCAGGTGATCGAATATAACGTTGACCACTCTATCGCCGAATGGCTTGGCGGTTCACAGAATACGTTGAAATCTGATTACGAGCAGGCGATCCGCAGCAATCAACAAAGAGCGCGCTTTCGTCAGATGTTGACTGCATGCACACTCGCCAGGACTGACGAAAGCGGATATTTTACTGCAAAGCAAGTGCAAGAACCCCTCGCCGATATTCTCAAAAAGCCAATAGGCATAGATGGTTTCAACCCCAATCTCAAAGAACTCTCAAGCGAGAAGCGAGGGAAGGTTTTACAGCAAATAGGCTCGGAGAGAATTTATCGATATCGGTTCACAAATCCGGCTATGCAGCCATATGTGATAATGAAGGGAATACAGGATAAATTTCTTGATGAGAAAGCTACGTCCGCTCTTTCTGCCCCCGAACAGGGACTCTTATTCGCCACCGAGCTTTAGCTGCTTTTTTGGCAATCTCGGCCCGCCGTTCTGGTGTCATAGTCGCTGCGCGCGCGTTGCCGCCACGGCTCCCGAGTTCGGCTGCGGCTGATTTGACCGGATCGACTTCCTCGGTTTCCTCGCCAGTCGCGATCCGCATGACCTTGACGGCGTTTCCGATCACGTCGGCGGGGCGCTTCTCGCCTCGGGGACCTTTAGGCATCGCGGTAAGCCTCTTTGCGTAACTCGAACCGCGCGCGCTCTAGGTAGCGCTTGCGGGCCTCATCGCTGAGGTAGGGCTGCGACTTAATTGGAGCGTATGGAGAGTCGGGCGCAACAAAGTCAAGTTGCCAAGCGAAGCCATCTTTCTCCGCAAGCGCCTTCGCTCGCTCTAGGATCGCCGCCTCATCAATCTCCGCCATCGCTCCGGTCCCTGCTTCCCGGTTGAGCATACGGGATCGCAGCGGTCGGCGCGACACCCGCGTCAAGGGCTGTTACATTGAAAGTGAGACACTACCACCCGAAAGTGAGACACTACCACCCGCGCCCATCACACCATGGTTGAGAAAGGTTCGCGATGATTGCGGATCGTGGCAACCCGACGCGGAACAAACCCGGTGCCCACGTCAGACCGCTGCCCCATGCGCCTAAAAACAGTGCGATTTATCAGTCGGAAAATCTGGACGTCCTCGCATTAGTGATCGATGACCCGCATATCGTTTTGGAGAGCGGCCAAGTTCTCTTTGCAGAGGGCGATCCGCCGACCTGCATGTATATCGTCAAGACCGGCGCGGTGCAGATCCGCAGCGGCAGCGTCGTCTACGAAGACGTTGAGCCCGGCGGTATTGTCGGCGAGATGTGCCTGATTGAAAAGCATCAAACCCGCAGCGCGACGGTCTATGCCCTGACAGATAGCGAATTGGTTGAGATCGATGACGCTCGGTTCTCCTCATTGATTGCACAGGCTCCCAGCTTCGCCATCACCGTGATGCAGGGCTTGTCGCGGCGCCTGCGCGTGATGGACCGGCGCTACCGTCCGAGCCGTGGGCTTGAGCGTCAAGCCGTACGCCTTTGTGACGGTTTGCGATCTGAAATGCCGGCTATTCAACACGGATTTGACGAGTCGGCGGCGCGCGGTCCCGCATCAAAAAGAACCAAAACCGGAATATAGAGGGGATCCGCGGACAGCGCTGCGTCCTGGCCGCAGCCGAGCGCGATCCAAGGCTATTGGACTTTGCTGCTTGCGCAACACAAGGTTAACCAAGATTTGATCTTATTTACCATCAATTTTGACGCAATTTCGCGACAATTGCGATATTTACAGAGTCGCCCCTTTACGGCGAGCGAGAACATTTGCCTATGCAGGGCGACGAGCCCCAGGGATCTGCCCCGAGGGGGACCATCCTAATCGTCGAGGATAACGAGCTGAACCTGAAGCTCTTGAAGGATATTCTTGACTTTCAGGGCTACTCGACCGTGGTTACTGGCTTGGGAGCAGCGGCCGTCGATTTAGCCCGTCAACATCGTCCGGATTTGATTTTGTTGGATATTCAACTGCCGGATATCTCCGGTGAGGAAGCGGCCCGTCGGCTCAAGGCTGACGAGCGGACGCGCGCGATTCCGATCATCGCCGTTACGGCCTTTGCGATGCCGGGCGACCGGGAAAAGGTCCTCCATAGTGGGTGCGATGCCTACCTCTCTAAGCCATTAAATATTCGCGAGTTTCTTGCATTGGTCGAACGCTATACAGACGAAACCGCAGCTGGGGCAGGTTCTTAACCAGAAACGAAAGGGACGGCATGGCTGTCGCCGCCTATCTGATCCGCAAGATCCGCATCCGAGCCGCGAAGGAAACCGCACTCGCCGAGAGCGCGGAGCCCGCCGCCCTCTTCAATGTTCTCGACGTATTCCCGCGACTGCGAGTTCAGCGATCCGGGGATGCCGGCTGTGAGCATCTCTGAGAAGCCGATGATCGCGTTGAGCGGTGTTCGCAATTGGTGGCCATATTGGCGAGGAATTCCGACTTAGCCCGATTGGCCGTCTCCGCCCTCTCCCTGCTGCGCGTCATCAATGACATCCTCGATCTGGTACGAGGTCGAACTGTGCGCTCACCCTGGACCGCCGCCATCGCGTTTACCCCGCTGACAACACCGCGCAGCGTCCCGGTTGCATGATGTAGGCGGCATGATGTCGGCGGGTCAGGTCGATCAATGGTATCCTGGTCGTATCGGCTCGTAGGTATCGAAGGAAACAACGCAGTCTTGGTGCAACGCTCCGCTGTAGTTGATCGGGCTACATTCCTTGTGGATACGATAAGTGCGGAATCTTGCATTGGACGCTCAGAAGGTAGTCGTACCATTGACTCTTGCGAACGTTCTCCTCGGGTGTTTCGCTCAAGCTGTATCGCATACTCTGCGCCGAGGCTTCTACCGTAAGACAGCTGAACACGATGATCAACACCAACTGATATGAATATTTGTGCATGAGGGCCTCCGTTTGATCAGATGCACACGCATGCGGAGAACCAGGCAGGTCCCGGAGCGGCTTGCTTTCAACCACTGGCACCGGCAACCCGGGAATAAATCCACCGCTGGCTAGTCCTAGAAAAACGCTTGTCTTGCAGGACGGTTCCGTAACCCCTTGAAGAGCGGTTGATCGCGGCGGCATGCTACAGTATGCGCGAAAGCCCCAACGCCCGGCACGGGCAAAGCAACCGCTCAGAGGATCAAGGAAACGGCACACGCAGCCGAAGCATGCAACTCATCGAGACGCAGATCGACGTTGCCGCGTCGGCCAGCAACGTGTGGCAAATCCTGACTGACTTCCCCGCCTATTCTGATTGGAATCCGTTCATCACCGAGATCGAGGGTAGCCCCGAACTGAGCGCACGTTTGCGCGTCCGGATATGCCCGCCCGGTCGCTCGGCAATTACCTTGAAGCCGACGATCCTGGTGGCCGCACGGGAGTGGGAGCTGCGATGGCGCAGTCGGCGCATCGTGCCGGGCTTCTTCGACGGCGAGCATAGCTTCCAGATCAGAACCCGCGGACCCTCCTGTCGTTTCCATCAATCCGAACGTTTTACCGGCATCATGGTGAAGATGATCGGGGGTGGCGTGTTTGATGCGATGCTGCAAGGTTTCGAGGAAATGAATGCGGCTCTGAAGCTGCGAGCAGAAAGAGTTGCAAGGTCGATGATCTCGTGATTTGTCTGCTTGTGCTATAGATCTGCGTGTTTCCTATCTTCCCGTCATGGTCTAACCCCGGTGGGGCCAGGCTTGCCGTGTCGCGGGCTGGTATAATTGCCGCATGGCAATCGTGACCTTTGAGAAGCTGAGACGAAGGGCGCGGTTCCGCCGTGCGCCGGAACCGCCACCGTTCCGCCTTACCGATGACGACGTGGAGATCGTGCGCCAACTCGCGCGGTTTCGCTTTCTTCGCTCGACGGACCGCGCTCAGTATTCCGGTGGTAATGGCTTTCGGCGCGATAAGTGCCATCGATGACCCGAGTACGCGTTGGCCGCCTCCGTTTCGAAGGTTGAATGCGGCCGGGGCTTACTGATCCGCGATCAGGGCCCATAGAATTTTAATGAATATCACTGACAACAAATATAGCCAAGCCAGTTCTACAACAACAAATCCTCCAACGACTATAGAATAAAATGCTCCTGTGATGATGGATGACAATAGTATCGGTTTGGCTGTCGCGGTTGAATCCATCATCATGAGTGACGCCTTTCAACGAGCCATAGGCTCCTCAAACCGCTCTATAGTTTTCGGCAAATGATATTAGCCACGGCTCGGCGGGCTAGTTGTTCGGGCACCTCCGGATTGCGCTTGCTGTAGGTGCGCACCGCTACGCCGAAGGCGTTCTGGTCGGCATCAAACGGGTCCTGATCAACGCGGCGATGTCTGAGAGCCGCGCTGAAGGCCTTGAACACCAGCTGTGCGCTATTTCTAGCAGCCTCCGCGGAGGACGCGTGCCCGAAGTCGCGAAGCATCTGCGTGCTGTTCGATCGCATCCGTTCCCTCCAAGTTTTCGAACCGAAAGGGCGACGCGAATTACATCCGACGCATTTAACGCAATCTGTCCGCTATCGGACAAATCGCTTGAATTTTTGCAGCTGCGGGCATCAAAGCAGGACTGGAGGAGCTCATGGGTCGATCCCGACACGGCGGTACCGAACCCGGAGATTCTCCGCATGGTTGCTCCAGCTAACGAAGGCTGATTGCCAGACGGTCGGCAGGGTGCGCGCGCCCAGCGGTGCAACAGACCTTAGCCGGCTTCCGCCCATCCGTTGCTCGGGCGCCACGGCAAGCTCTCGCGCTCGCTCGCCGAACCGTTCTTCCTTTTGTACCTATGAGACAAATCCTACGCGCCTTCCCGGATATCTTGGAACGTCGCGTGTACGCTGGCGTACGATATGCAAAGTGCATTCGCGCAGATGGTGGCTTAACCTCGCCGACGGCGCGCCTTGCAACGCTGCGTGAAGCCGCAGAGTTTTCGCAAAATCGGCCCCTGCGGGAAAGGATGTTGCCATGCCCCAGCTACCCGGTTCCGAATATTATCACCGACGCGCCGATGAAATGCGCTTGGCTGCCATCGAAGCCCGGTCATCGGACAATCGCGACACTCTGCGCTCATTTGCAGCCTACTTCGACCGGCTGGCCGACGAGGCGGAGCGTGCCGAGCAAGCGCAGCCGGAAAAAACGGCCGCTTGCTGAAAGCGGGTTCGCGGCGCGCGGCGCGTCCGGGATTCCGCACGCCAGGCGGGTCGGTCGTGTATTACGCACGTTTAAGGGTTCCCAAACCCTTCGGCCTCTCATGCTCCCGGTCGACACTTCGGATCTTCCGATCGGAAGCCCAGGCGCATTGGCACAGCGCGACCGCCGCGGCATAACGTACCGGAGGGGGTGCACCTACCTCCGCCCGGAAGGGCTCAAGTTGACAATGCCCACCCGCTCGCTACGCCGACGGATGGCAAGCCGATCACAAAATTTGTCGATCTCGACGACGCCTTCCTGGAAGTAACGCAAGGCGATCAGGGCGGCACTCGCAGGCCGCTCGCGGCCGACGGTGACCCCGGCACTAAGATCGAACATGCCCTCCGCGGTGTGAATCAGCGCCGTGGCGGAACCCCACCCCGAACATCCGGTGTGTAACTGAACTGGCATTAGAAATTACCTGCTCGGTGGGGTCCTGATCGGCGCCGATCGGGACCCCGCCCCGGCCCGGACAGAACCCTCCAGATTCCGGAGCAAGTCGGCCACTGATTCCGGAATGAAGTCGGCCACCGATTCCGATTTGATCTCGGCCATTCCGATTTGAAGCCGGCCACCCCAAGGGGGTGGTGATCGCTCGACCGCTGGGCGGGAGGGTTCGTCTGCTCGTCATGAACCATGACGGGCGGGGGAACCGATGCCAGCCGAGAGAGTGTCGATGCGACGCGTACGCGAGATCCTGCGCCTCAAGCACGAATGCGGTGCCACAGACCGGGCGATTGCCCGATCGCTGGGGATTGCGCGCAGCACGGTGGCCGTGACCTTCGATCGCCTTGCCGCGGCGGAGCTTCGCTGGCCGCTGCCGGCGACGCTGAGCGAGCGAGTGCTGGAGACGATGCTGTATGCCGGCCCCGGCACCCAGCGCGGCTCGCGGCGCAAGGCCGAGCCGGAATGGACGCACGTCCATCACGAGCTGCGCCGTCCCGGCGTCACCCTGATGCTGCTGTGGGAGGAGTACCGGCAGGCCACGCCCGACGGCTACGGCTACAGCCGCTGGTGTGAGCTCTATCGCGGCTGGGAGGGCCGGCTGTCGCCGACCATGCGGCAGTCTCACCTGGCCGGCGAACGCATGTTCGTCGACTATGCCGGGCAGACGGTCGAACTGTTCGACGGACGCACCGGCGAGATCAGAGCAGCGCAGGTCTTCGTCGCTGTGATGGGCGCCTCCAGCTATACCTACGTCGAAGCGAGCTGGACACAGACGCTGCCCGACTGGATCGGCTCGCATGTCCGCGCTCTCGCCTTCATGGGCGGCGTGCCGGCGCAGTTGGTGCCCGACAACCCCAAGGTCGGCGTCACCCGCGCCAACTGGTACGAACCGGGTCTCAACCGGACCTATCTCGACCTGGCGACCCATTACGGCACCGCGATCCTGCCGGCGCGGCCGCGCAAACCGCGCGACAAGGCCAAGGTCGAAGTCGGCGTGCTGGTGGTCGAGCGCTGGATCCTGGCGCGCCTCAGGAACCGCCGTTTCTTCTCGCTCGGCGAGTTGAACCAGGCGATCGCCGAACTCGTCGTCGATCTCAATGCCCGCCCGATGCGCCGCCTCGGCGTCAGCCGCCGCGATCTTTTTCTGGAACTCGATAGCCCGGCGCTCAAGGCGCTCCCCGCCGAGCCGTACGAATATGCCGAGTGGCGGGTCCGCCGCGTCGCGCCCGATTATCACGTCGACATCGACGGGCACTATTACTCGGTGCCGTACCGGCTGATCCGTGAGCAGCTCGACGCACGCATCACCGCCCATACCATCGAGTTGTTCCGCAAAGGCGAGCGCGTCGCCGTTCACCTGCGTGGTGCCGGTCGTGGCCGGCATACCACGATCGCCGAACACATGCCGAGTTCGCATCGGCGCTATGCCGAGTGGACCATCGAGCGGATCGGCCGTGAGGCGGCGGCGATCGGTCCAAGCACCGCCAAGCTCGCCGAGCTGATCCTGGAGAGCCGGCCACATCCCGAGCAGGGCTACCGCGCCTGCCTCGGCATCTTGCGCCTGGCGCGGCAATACGGCGCCGACCGACTGGAGGCGGCCTGCGACCGCGGTCTCGACATCGGCGCGCGTTCC
>WNFC01018527.1_pt1 | contig 10808 bp, 7 predicted proteins | sample 5400541 | NCBI WGS metagenome assembly WNFC01 (sample SAMN13153342, study PRJNA577476) | soil metagenome | isolation source: 120 cm saprolite under Douglas fir tree site 2 hole 2 replicate 1 | place: USA:California | collected 2015-04-18
TTCTCCCCTGTCTTCGAACGGGAGGCGCGCTTCAGTCGTCAACAACCTGTTCCTCTGCTTGGTGAATACCTGGACTCAAAGGAGAAGGTGGAAGCTTTCTATGACTTCTGGTACAACTTCGACAGTTGGCGCAGCTTTGAATACCTTGACAAAGAAGTAAATGAAGGCAGTGACAAGTACGGTCTTCTCTTTGTGGGCCATGTCATAGTTCGTTGATGTTGCCCATAGCCGTGACGACAAGCGATACACAGAAAAGAAGAATAAAGCTGAACGCGCGCGTCGCAAGAAGGAGGATATTGCTCGCGTCCGCAATATTGTGGACGTTGCCATTTCAGCAGACCCCCGGATTAAGCGCATCAAACAGGAAGAGAAGGAAGCACGAGAGGCGAAGCGCAAAAATAAGTCTGGCCCCGGCGGAGGGCTTTCAAAGGCACAAGCTGAGGAAGCGAAGCGTCGTGCAGAAGAAGAGGCCAAGGCGAAAGAAGAGGCAGAGAAGGTCCGTGTGCTGCGCCATGTACAGTGTTCTTACCTTGCCGACGGTTTGCCTAGGCTGCGAAGGCAGAGGCAAAGAAGGCGAAGGCCGCGGCCGCAAATGCTGCGAAGAAAGCACGGCGTGCTGCGAGAGCCGAGGGTACTGCTGAGGTCTCATAACGATGCGTTGTGTCATGGAGGGTAGCCGCATCCAGAACTGTGTTTCCGTTGTCGCGTCCGCACGTGTAGTCGTCACTGACAGTTCTATCGCACTTGATGTCTGAGTCGTCTTGGCCTACTAGTATACATACACCCAAATTTATTCCACTACCATAGAGATGCGATACTCGTAGCACCAAGTATTTGGTCGCGTGCCTTCGGTCGGCTCGACCGGAGATTGAACCTTAATTTCAGTGCTGTACAGAATTGACCAGATTGACGATTAGCTGACACCCACTACCGAGTCACCAACGTCAAGAAAATGGGAAAAGGTGCGTCCAAGTCGTGCGCAAGATTACCTTGTCTTCATCGCTTATGGCATGTAATCGAAATGTTTAGTACACGGATCTCTCGCCCGCGCTGGCAAAGTCAAGTCGCAAACCCCCAAAGTCGAAAAGCAGGAGAAGAAGAAAAACCCCAGGGGTCGTGCTAAGAAGCGGATGCTTTACAACCGCCGGTTCGCAGTCTTTTACCTGTGCATTCCTGGTCTAGCTGAACGAGGTTCATATTCAGATTCGTGAATGTCACAACTCTTCCTGGTGGCAAGCGGAGAATGTGGGTCCTTGTTCCGTGTTGCGTCGAACTGTTATCGCGTCGCGTTTCCCGGTGTACTCGAGTGACTTCTCCTCATCTGATGAATAGCAAAACCACAAGCATAGTTCACACCGAAACTATCGTGTAGACAAACATGCATCATCGTCTTTCGCTCCTATCTGATCTTTTCTCCTTCCTCTCGATCTCGAGTGTAGCAGTTGCAGTGATGCTGACTGGTTCTGTCCTTTTCTTCTAGGAATCCGAATCCCGAAAAGTAAATCCACAAACCCAATCGTCATCCGCCACCCCATTGCACCCCACCGGAGGGTAGTTCTTCCGTTGGTGTATCAGAGATGGCATATAGAGCAGCTGTGCCTTTGTCTGGTCACTGTATACTCATCTTCTGTCGTCATCATTGTGCTTTTATGCATGCTCCTTCACCATGCCATTCTATGAACTAGGCACTGAAAAACTTACACACTGCGTATGTTTGACCGTGAGACCATGATAGCGATAGTAATGCACAAGTTTGTGATACATTCTAACTCCAGATCGAATCAGCCACTCTCACTACATCACCAAGTTCGACGACGTCGTGCACACGGACAACAGCGGCACCTTGCTGTACAGCACTTGTGACCGCGGCTGCTGTTGCCCACCCACGCTCCTTCGGTGTCGTCCGGCGGCCTTGATATGTTCTGTCGTCGTCTGGTTGTGAGAGAATGGTCCCGAGGAATGACTTGCGCGACACGCCAATGAGTTGCGGGTATCCGCGTAGGGGATTCCATACGCCATCTGCTGTACGCTTGTTTGCAGTAATTGAAGAAGAATTACGGAGCACTTGAAGGTTGCCGTCAAGTGATTTACTAAAGCCGATACCAGGATCGACCATAACGAGCCAGCGGCGCACGCCACCCGGGCCACGCACAATCGCCTCGACCTTTTCTCCCAGCTCCTGAGTCACGCCTTGCACGACCGAGCCATAGCAAGAGTAGTCCTTGTTCGCGCCCGCGTCGCCGCGCGAATGCATCAAAACGACGGGGACGGCGAGCTCACGCGCGGTCTTCTTCATGTCAGCCAAGTACGCCAGTGCCGGCGTCGACGCTGCCCCCGATGCCGCGGAGGGCGGATAGTCCGGGCCCGTGAACGCGTGCACGTCGTTGATGCAGTTGGCGCCGGCGAGGACGGCCGCGCGCGCGACGTCGGGTCTGAACGTGTCGACGCTGATCAGCACGTTCTTCGCGGCCGACGCATGGGGGGGCAGCGCGCGTATCGCCGCGATGACGGGCACCACGCGGCGCGTCTCCTCGTCCGGGGAGACGTGCGCCGCGCCCGGCCGCGTGGAGTACCCGCCGACGTCGACGATGTCCGCACCTGCGGCTGCGGAGGACGTCGCGTAGGCGAGCGCAGCTGGGAGCGCGGTGTGGTCCGCGCCGTCGGAGAAGGAGTCTGGGGTTACGTTGAGGGTCGCCATGAGGCGCGTGCGGCGCGGCGGGGATGTGCGTCCGGTGGGGACGGCGGATCGGGCGGGCGGGAACTTCCAGTATGCTTGGGTGTGCGGGATAGCGAGGACGGCCGCGACGGGTGGTCTGTGGTGGTGTGGAGAGTGGGGATAGGCGGGGAAGGGCATGACTTTGATCATGGCGGGGGAATCGGCGTGAGACGATGCCTTTAGCACGCCGGCGAGCATTTCGTGGATCGGTTTGCGGAGCACAGGATGAATAAAGTCTGGTACCATACTGCTTGAACGATGAGAGGCTAATCCTTGAAAGGGAGAGCAGACGCTGACTCGCATAAAGGCCGCAGGACGAATTCTCGTTCGGCCATCCGAGGATGTGGGACAACTAAATGACCCTCGAGATTTTCCAGAGACCCTCTGACGGATTCGGGTCTGGTGTCGATAATCGCATCGTCGTAGAACAGAACATCCAAGTCGACGGCTCGTGGACCATTGCGAATTGAAGGTACGCGCCCCACGGAACGCTCGATGACCTTGAGGATCTCCAGGAGCGCGAGTGGTGCAACATTGGTTCTAATCTAGAGCACTGGGGGTGAGAGTTTGCAACACAGAGTTCGAAGGAACGCACGATGCAAGCGCAATTCAAGAAACTAGGTTGATCAGTGACATACATTGGTGCAGTTTCGTATAAGAAGCTCGTGTTTATGACGGTTATATTCGGGGATGGTTGATCCAGGAGCCGGAGAGCGGCTTCTATATTCGCAAAGCGGTCGCCGAGGTTGGACCCGAGGGCGATGGCAGCAAAGTGCTGCCCCAGTGGAGAACACGTCGACGGTGAGCTTGGATCGAGAATCACGTTCTGAGATAGGAGATTCAGAGCTGACGGGCCAACCGGGGGGTCAAGCCCAAGTGCATGCGATCCAGGAGTAGATGCCTCAACACGGGTTGCAGCCGGGTAATCACGAGATGTTCGAACGATTTCGACCTCGGCAGCCTCTGCAAATACCAGAGCCTTGGGCTTCGCAGCACGCACGGTGACTATATCATCCGGCCGAATAGCATAGCGAAGCGCGATCCTCGCGACTAGGGACGCGAGCGATTCGAGAGATACAAACTCGGAGGCCTCGACTTCCTGACCGTTACAAGTCAGCCAGCCCATTCCTATTTCCGACGCACACGGGTCGTCGTCCAGCGACTGGAGCTAGATAGAGCGCGCACCTGACGTATGTCCTTCGCCAACCGGCGAAAGTCGAACGCGACGACATCCTCGTCCTCCGTCTCGACAGTCGGCATCGGCGTCCGAGTCCGAGAAGTGAGCGGCCGCGTCGATACATCGACGTCGAAGTACACGAGCTGCTTGTCCTCTCTCTCGCACGGATTCAACCCAACGACGACGTTACACGCAAGCCGCACGATCTCAAAGCGCTCCGGCGCAAGCCGCCGCGAGCAGCCGTCCCTCGCGCGTTCCGAGCGCACGCGGACGGCATCGGCGTACGGGAGCGCGCGGGGCTTGACGACGTCGAGCGACACGCGCCCGATCTCTGGGAACGCGGCGAAGCACGTCGCAAAGATGTGGTCCGCGAGCCGCTCGAGGCTGCGGAACTGGCACTGGCGCGCGCTTGTTGTTGGAGTCGAAGAAGTCGAAGCGGAGTCCTCCTCGTCCTCGACGACGGACGCAAGGACGCGCTTCGAGAGCGCGCCGTAGTTGATCGATTGCGAGATGTCGTCGGACGCTGCGGCGGGGCGCAGGTCGTACGGCACGCTGATGCTGACCCGCACGGGCTGCCTCACCGGTGTGGACGTCGGGGAGGGCCACTGCGCGCCGTCCGCGACGTGTGCGAGAAGCAGCAGGTCGCAGACTCGGATGGTATCCTGGCACTGGCTGAGCGGAGACGGCCCACCAACCGGATGCGGATCTGCGCTCGCAGACATCGTCGTCGTTTACTCACTCGTCGACATCGACGGTTTCTGGCGGCCTCAGGGCGTCGCTCTTCCGGACCGAGTACTCCGCTGCCTCGCCACTCTTCAAGCCCCGCACGCCACGTTGATCAAGTTATGGACACCTCCAGCGCCGTCCAACGACTAGCAACCTACAGCACAAAGAATTCTCGTGCCTCGCGCGAGATATTCGAGGCCGGCGATGTTATCCTCCGCAACAACGCGTTGCACAAACTCGGCGACGACAGTGCGCGCTTTCTCTCTCTTTCTCCCTTCCAAAAGTTGTTTCCATTTTGTTTCCTGAGCGCCCCCTTTTCCCTGTGCGCCTGGCTGACCACCCCAATCCAGGCTGGCAATTCCTAGAATCTCAGGCCCTAGCTTCTATTGATGTCGGGCGTATCGACGTTGCCGAAGTGAATCTTCCAACTCATACTATCCCTGTATCTGGGCTGGTGTTCATCAACCGATTAACAGGACTGTTTTAATGGTCTATCCGCCGAATTCCGGGGGTCGTCACGAGTGCGGTGTCTCGAAGGCATTTTGAAGGAGGAAAGGGATGGTCCGGAGGCTGCTCTAATCTTCTATCAACAGTTGCTCGAGGCGGACCCGTCCAACTCGGTGTGTTATCTACCTTTTGCCTTTTTGCCAGGTCACTGAGCAGCCGCGAAAATCTAAAGGCAATATGGAAGCGACAAATCTCTATGCTCAGAAGACTCGGCCAGATTGAAAATGCAGTGGTGGAGCTCTGCAAGTTTGCCGACACATTCTATACTGACGTGGAGGCTTGGCTGGAGCTCGCGGATATTTACGCCTCAAACCACCAGTACGCATCCTATTACCGCCAACCCGAGTTGGCGTTGCATCTTGACACCGAGCTAGATATGCCTCGGCTCTGCAGTCTCTGTCCCACGTCTTGTTACTCACACCGCAGAACCCGTTTTACGTGCTCCAGGCCGGGGAAACGGCATACACAGCTCAAGACATTCCGCTGTCCATGAGGTTTTTCCTCATGGCCATCGAGATGGCCAGAGATGGCAATGATGGTGTCATGCCGCCACCGCCGACGGGCATCGCCGTCCGAGCTTGGTACGGGGTAGAGTTGGTCAGTCTCCTCCCGCACACACTTTGCAAACCTGCTGGACTAAACAATTCCTTTCCATCATTCCTAGTCGGCTGCGCGCCTTGAGGCAGATCCGACGCTAGCCACCTCCTCGCCGTCAAATACACCTGCGCCAGAACACCTGTCGCAGCTGCGGGAGCTGGCGCGGGACGTGATAAACTCGGCGCAAGTTGGCCGGCAAGACGCCGAGTCCCAAGCGTCGCGGACATGGCTAAGTCGGAGATAATAGATCGTTGTCCGTGGTCGCAGTTGCGATGCTGTTTGGTTATGCTCCGCACGCGGATGCGGTACCCTATTTGTGGAACTTTCGACTTTCTCTTGTTGGTATAAGAATAAGTTGATCGATGGGAGTATCATAGGGCAACCTGGTCGTAGCTACTTACCCTGCTGATTGTTGAACTCATGGCTGTCGGGTATTGCATGGCGTCGGTATATCATGACAATGGTGTTTGGTCGCTCAAGAAATCAAAAAAACATTCCAGCTTCATTCGTGTCTTCTAGTCAAGTGGCGAAGCTGCACTTTACAATTTGACTCCGCGGATCGGACACATCATCACTTTGGCGGTACACGCCCTCGTCTAGACAAGTGAATCTTAGTCTTTGACCAGTTGTGCTGGGGTAAGCATAGTTTCAGGCGCAAAAGCTGCGCCGTGACACATGACATCCCTCCGTGACACATGACATCCCTCCAGCAGTGGGCCTGGGGCTCCCCTATACGTTCAATAACATTCGTTGTGAAATACTGTTGAACCTTGTGGTAACGTGGCAGGCCTGACAAGTCGAGGATACGATAAGCCATCCAGACCTTGCGCGCTCCACAAGATCAGAAGTCGGCCTGGAACGATCAGAGTGAGGTAAGGACAAGTGGGGCGGCGCTCGGACCATGAACGCATTCTTGCCAGATTCGATGATTGACGCTAAGACTGGCCGCCGAACGTCTGGATGAGGAATAACCACAGCAAGTTAGCGGGCGACTCGATGACGTGGCCATGAACACTTTTAACGCTGTTGAATGTGGAACCATATTCCGAGTCACATTAAGTTTGACAACTGGGCGAGACGCATTTCTTGGTTCGTGCAGACACACCACTTTGTACACATTGGGGAGCACTGAGTGGCCACTTTGGCTCTACCCCAAACCGGGGCAATGGCCGCAGATGCAGGGCGATGACATGGTATTGTGTTGGGAGGGTACTGGCGTAGGACGGACGTTGGAATTGGCTTGTGAAGTTGCAAAACGCGGATGAACCTAAATTCCCGGAATATTATTTGAAAGTCCTGGGAACTCAGCACTGATCCCCATTAGTGTCGAATGATTACGGCGGAAATCCAGGCAACTGTGCATATGGGACACAATTCGAATCTTCAGTGAGCGGCGACTTGGTCACGCTGGGTACCAAGGGGACGTGGAAGGCATGTATGGAGATCAGTCGACGCCAGAATCAGTGGCACATCATCATCATCACAGCCCTTAGCAGAATCGGGTCGGATACAAAACCTGGAAAGAAAAAAAAACTTCATTTGCGGTCGCGTGCTCAGCCTAAGGGGCATCAGTGGCCTCGGAAGTATGTGGACGCCGAGCGGTAGGGTGGGAACGAGAATTGCCGGGGCTGGAATGTGTATGCACGTGTACGACGGGGAAGAGAAAGAGGGGCTTTGATTTAGAGAAGGGCAGGAGAGGGGTGAGGAACTCGGCCCCCTCGTTCTTCCACGTGAGAGTCCAACGTTCGTGGTGCTGTATGTGTGTATACTAATACGTTGTAAAAATACCCACAGGTCGTAGGCGGCCCTAGGCCTCTGTCCCATCAGTGGACAGACTGGGACCGGGATGCATCACGCGACACGAGTTAACGAGATGGTTGAAGGGGTCGCACGTGCGTGAGGTTGCTGGGGGACTGGCCAATAAAGAGACGCCAAATGGGTCGTCTGCCGGGGTTGCTCGGTACGCACGTTTTGAAGGCACGCGAGCGTAAAATGGGGATTCAATATCATCATCGACACTCTTCCGACACTACCCCGCTTTATCCCTCTTTCCGCACCTCCAACTCGCCTCTTTATCTTTTCCTCCCCTTTCCCCCGCCCCTTCTCGGAAAGAACTCCTTCCCTATGCTGCTAGCTGTAACCCTCCCCGAAGGGCAAAGCGACCAAGTGGGAGCGGATCCACATTCCCAGCCCCAGATCGGCCCTTGCAATCCCTTCCTCCACTCGCTCCCGCCATCGCCTCCCTCACCCCAGATCTTCCCAATCCCCCCGATAACGACGACTTGACCGTCGACGTCCCCCAACCAAAACGCCGTGGGCGCAAGCCCAGCAGCCTGTCACGTGCTGCCCGCGAATCTATGCGCCGGCAAAACCATTCTCGCATCGAGAAGGCCAGGCGCACCAAGATCAACGAAGCCCTCGCGATGCTGCGGGACCTCGTGCCTGCCGATACCGGGCGGAAGCTCACCCTCACTGGCGTCGACGAGAGCGCAGACGATGACGACGATGACGACGAGTTCGCGTCTGAGCACCCGAAGAAGCCCGCCAAGAACAAGCAGCGACAGGAAAAGGAGTTCAAGCTGGAGATACTTGAGAAGGCCGTCCTGTACGTTCAGGAACTGCAGGAAAAAGTCTGCGTGCTCGAGGCCCGGGGTTGTGCACGATGTTCGAACGTGAGCATATCCCCACCCCAACGGCCAAAGCGCAAGCATGAGGCAATGCCGTCGAGCGATGATTACGACTCGCATTCTTCGATGGATGCCATCACCGACAGGCCCATGAAGCGCCTCACCTCCCCACAATCTAACCTTTCCCTTGTCCCCCTCGCCCCCGCCTCCGTCTCTCCCTTTATCCCTCGCTCGAACACCCGTCTTCCGTCCATTTCATCCTGGCTCCCTAAATCTATCGCAGAGCTGGGTCTTCCAGAGTCGCATACCCCATCGGTCAACCCCATCCAGCTTCCGACTCCACCTGCGTCCGGCGTCATTGGGCCGGTTGCGAGCCCACAAGTCCCGCCGACGCTCCGCCTCGACCTTCCTGTGGCAAGTTTGTCGGCCAGGGTTTTGCCCGCATCCTCACAGTCTTCCCCATCATGGACACCCGAGGACGAATCTGTCGCATCGCTTCTCCTCAGGATCAAGACGTCGAGTTCTCCAAAAACTGCAAAACATGGCACAAGTGTTAGCGATCTGCTCGCCCCCACACCTGGCGCACCCGGTATTGGCGATCATTCTCGGTTTATGGGAGTTGACGAGATCCGTGTGCAAACGCCTGGATCGTTGCTGGGTATGACCAAAGATGGCCCAAACTAGCGCTGATTTCCTTACTGGTTGCTTTGTTTTCATAACTTATTTACAACTATGGCCCGGAAACGTGGACTATGTGGTTTTGTATGTGTCACCAACAAGGATCCAATTACTTGTACAGTCTATAGAGTGTCTTCTTTTTGAATATGACTCGTGGGAGTTTCGCCAGCGTCTCACTTGGTGGTGTGATCAAAAGTACTGGGTTTTACAGGTAGCCAGAGTAATCGTATTTGTGGTGTGCTCGACTTTCGGCCCTACGTGTATTTCAATGTCGGTCCGCCTCGGATGACCCACTCATGCCGTCAACCTTTCGCTTCAGTAATAGACTCTATGTCCTTTCTCGACGATCTCCGAGTCGCCTTGCCGTGAGAGCCATGACTACCTCATCCATGGCTACAGCGGAGCCACGTCCTGCGACATCCAGCGCACCCTCGTCCAATATGCTCTTCGAGTTGTCACCCGTTCCGCCAAATCCATTAGGTGAAGGTCGCTGGATCAAAACGGCGGGGGCCCTCGTCATTGGGTGCGTCGTTTGTGGAATGTGCCGATCATTGGCGGAACTCGCTGAATCTGTTTCCCCCCTTCTCCTTCTCCTTCCCCTCCCCTCCCTTAAAGAGACGAAATTCTGAATGGGAAGACTCTCGATCGAAATTCGCACTATTTTGCACGCTACTGCTTTGAGAATGGGATTGAGTTGTACGTGACAGCGTATATGCGTGCATTATGCATTATATCTCGAAGAGGCTGGAGCGAGCTCTGTGTGTATGTGTGTTTCGCAGGAAACGAGTCGAGGTGGTACCCGACGAAGAAGGAGAAATGTACGTCCCGAGTCTTGCGTTTTTTCTTTCCCTCTCACCGTGGGAGACTGCTGTACTGACGAAGCGATGTCTTTGCCTGTGTTGAAGAATCGAGGCAAGCAGACGTATGGTTCAGAAGTACGATTTTGTAATTACGAGTGGTGGGATAGGACCCACGCATGATGGTACGCAGACCGAGATGACCGTTGGGGAGGTGTGCCCCAACACTTTTTCGCTGACCCGAGCTACGCTCTGCGTGGTTATCCTTAGACATCACTTATGCGTCCCTGGCAAAGGCCTTCAACCAGCCCCTTGTGCATCATGCGGAGACGCTCCGACGCATGTCCGAATCGACCAAACACCGGTCGTGGCTACACACGCAGAATGAGGAGCAGAAGCGTGCGCGGGAGAGGATGGCACTCTTCCCGGCCAACGCAGAGACGCTCTTCGTTGCCAAGGACATCTGGGTCGTAAGCAACCATCCGTTTCCCCCATCCTTCTCCGGCCACGCATAGAATGGACACTTTTTTTTTGACTGAGACCCCTCACTTGATTATTAGCCGGTCGTGCGGCTGGAAGGGAAGCTCTGCGTCTTTCCGGGAATACCGAGTTTATTCCAGAAGATGCTCGACGGATTGAAGGTATTCTTGCCGCTGCCTCCCCCTTCAGAACGGCCCTTCCGACATCAAATCTTCACTCCGTGGGTGTCGAACACACTTTAGCTAGCATACGGTTTTCTTTCTTTTTCTTCTTTGGGTGTGTTTTTTGCTTACCGCCGCATCTCGTACGATGTGTACAGCCTGCCGGAATCCTCGATCGCGCCGTATCTTACTGAACTGCAGAAGCGCGTAAAGGAGGAGGGCATCCGCGTGGGCTCGTACCCGCTCCTCATGAAGGGCGTGTTTGTTTCGCTGATCGGGCAGAACGAGGGGCGCGTCCGGGAGCTGGGGAGGGAGGTGGAGGGACAGACGCAGGGAAAGGCG
>WNFC01012046.1_pt1 | contig 10807 bp, 6 predicted proteins | sample 5400541 | NCBI WGS metagenome assembly WNFC01 (sample SAMN13153342, study PRJNA577476) | soil metagenome | isolation source: 120 cm saprolite under Douglas fir tree site 2 hole 2 replicate 1 | place: USA:California | collected 2015-04-18
GCCGCCCGCTCGATCAGACGGAAGATGATCTTCGCGAGGGTTTTCGCTTTTGGCAATCCAAGCTGGGTGACGCCTGGGAACCGTGGCTTGAAGAGGAGCAGGCACATCGTTCGCGACTCGCGCGGCTCATTGGCGCTCCCCGATACGACTGCGTCGTGCCCAAGACATCAGCGGGACAAGGGCTCCGTACGGTTCTCAATGCCCTTCCCGGTGTTCCCCGGGTCGTTTCCACCACCGGCGAGTTCGACTCAGTGGATGTGATTCTGAAGCACTACGCCGCGTTGGGCAAAATCAGTCTTCAGGCCATCACATGCCGAGCTCCCGATGACAGCATCGATCTCACGCAACTGATGCAAAGAGTCCATGAGGGCGTGGATCTTGTGGTCATCTCGCAGGTAATGTTCATGACCGGGCAGGTCGTGCCGAATCTTGATCTCCTCGCTGAGCACTGTCATCAGACAGGGGCTCTTCTTCTGGTCGACGCGTACCATGCTGTCGGAGTCTTCCCTGTTGATGTCGTCGCCATGAAGGCGGACTTTATGATTGGCGGCAGCTACAAATATCTGCGCGGTGGTCCTGGAGCGGCCTTCCTCTACGTTGCTCCCGACGTTCTTTCCAGCGGCCTGAGACCCATCGATATCGGCTGGTTCGCTAAGGACCAACCTTTCCGTTACGAGCGACCCAATCCACCACGCTTTGCCAGTGGTGGAGATGCGTTCCTCGAATCAACTCCGCCGGTACTGACCTATTATCAGGCCCGTGCCGGCCAACAGTTCACGCTTCAAATGGGTGTCGACCGAATACGTGCGTATAGCATGGACCGTCTTAGCCGCCTAAAACGATATTTGGCGGACTCCGGCATTGAAGCCAAGGGCGCGGACAGTAGTCACGGTGGCTTTCTGACGATACAAGACCCTGAGGCGGTCTCGCTGGCACAAACACTCGAACATCAAGGCATCACGACCGACGCTCGCAGCAGATGGCTAAGGCTATCGCCTGACTGTCTCACGCCAGATAGTGCTTTGCGAGAAGTGGCGGTCGCTCTCGCCTCAATCTGCAAAACGGGGTGACCTAATGCATGCATATCGTAGCCAGCTTCAATTCGCGGATTGACCAATTTCAAAAGGCTTTCTAGCCTTGGAGCGAAGCTGCTGTGTTATCGCTTCTCGCACACAGTGGACTGCCGGAGCCAACCGGCCGATGTGTCTGGAATGCAGTAACCAGACATTTTGCGACGGTGAAAAACCCTTCACTTTGACCATCTTCAGGTGTTTGCGCATAGGTGAGGAGTAAAACACCTGCGACACCTGCGGCATCGCGAGACCAAGTCCCACACCGTCCGAGATCAAAGAGAATTGCAACTCGTATCCTTCAGCTTCCACCGTAGGGTCAAAAGGGAGGCCGCGCTGAAGGAACGCCACTTCGAGCAGGTGGCGAGTGCCGCATCCATGAGGATTGAGTACCCACGTATTGGAAGAAAGCTCCTCGAATGTGGCAGGCTGTGACAGACGTGTCGCTTTCGCAGCTATGACGGTAAGCGGTTCCGTTCCAAGGCACTCCGCGGCAAAGGAGGCTGGCGGCGTACTTCCCTCCGGAAGAAGGACCACCGCAGCGTCTAGCGTGCGATTTGCGAGACGATCCAGAAGTACTCCGGTCCACTGCACTAACGCTTGTATCCGAACTTTGGGGAAGTCGGTACGGAGACGTCGAATCGGCGAGCCTATCGCAAGATCGTCAAGCCCGCGCGGCATCCCAAACCGAAAGGCTCCCGACGGCTCTCCCCCATTCATGATGCCTGTCTTCAAGTCGTTTACCGAACTGAGCACGGGTTTTGCGAACTCGTAAGTCTCCTGCCCGGCGCGAGTAAGCTGCATGGGCCGGGTCTGGCGGTCGAGCAGCGGCATACCGGGCGCGTCTTCCAGGTTCTGTATCCTGCGCGTCACCGCCGACTGTGTGAGATGAAGAGCCGCCGCCGCTGCCACGATAGAACTATGGTCCGCTACAGAGACGAAGGCTTCAGGTCAATTAAGTTCATGAGCTTCGATTCCCTCTTAATGCTTTCATTCTGATGCTCATTCTCTCTCTAAGATTCCCGATCAATGGGGTATCGCGGGCCGGCTACCCACGTCTTGCGGAGAGCTTCCAGGTGAATCACCCAGATCTGATTCGAGATGTGTTGGTCACCCACGATTCGAAAGATGCGGCGGGAGCCAAAGCGAAGGCAGCGCACATCTACGCTGCGCCTGCCAGCGTCCGCAATGTACAGGCGGCAGCGCAGCCGCCCCGGACGGCTCAAGGATTGCGCTCACCTCGACAGAGATCTACGATCCCAATTTGACATTCATTTGCAGGAAATGACAATGTTCTGCAAGACCCTGGTCCAGTCCTGGATGCTTCTCGAGTTAGCTACAGCCTTGCGAATGGCGACGCAATCAACCTCGACACCTTCCTGAGCATTGATCGTGCAATCCTTTACGATCTCAGCGCTGGGAGCTTCGTAACCACCGCGGATACGTTTAGCATCACACAGAGGCTTCTGCAGTTCCTGAGCCCGGCACGCTTGGCTGTTTGGACGGCTGTTTTGGGATTCGCCGGAATGATTCGGCGCAGGCTCACTGTTTAGCAGAAAGCAGTGTCGTGGCGAGTATTGGGACAAGTCATGCGCTTAGACCAATTTTGAGGGTGCAAGATATTTGGACCGCTGCCGTGCAAAGGCAGCGCTCTAAACTGGGCAATGACCCTCGTGGCTTAGCGTAGTCCTCGTCGACGCCAATCTCGCTGCCTTCTTTGACGCAGCGGAAGTCGCGCGCTTGCTGGCAAAGTACTGGCCCCAGTTTGAGATACGCATCTTAGGTTTCCCAAATTAGTTCCCTTCTCACCGCCATCAAATCACCAAAGCAGTAGGTCCACAAAGTACGTGCACCTTTGTAATGAAGAGTTGATTGCCTGAAGTTGGAGCTGATGATAATTTTCTCTGCCTCCAAGTTAACTCGAGATCGAGAATGGCTGTCCGGTAGAACAGGCAAAAGATATACTACGACCCCTCTTGTTGATGGGTCACACTCACCGGAAGATGCGTTGTTTACACAGCGCCGTGAACCAAAGGGCTCGACCGCAGTCGCTAGCATAGATCAAGCTCTGCGAGTCCGCGGTCCAAACCGGCTCAATGTTGTTGCATGCTGCATGGGTCAGTCTGTGCGTTTGGCCGGTGTCCAGGTCACTCAACCAAAGGTTCCAGTTCCCGCCCTTTAGTTGGCTATATGCGAGCCAGTGGCCATCTGGAGAAACTGAAGGATACCTGGCCTCGTCAATTCCGAGAGATCTGATATTTCCAGCCTGATCTCTCATGAATAAGCTCGGCCGATCGCCCGAGGCGGCCGCGAATATAAGCGCCCCCTTCGGCATGAAAGATATTTCAAGCACATTGAGGTCTGGTGGAGTGACGGGGCTGTCCACATTGCCTGGTTGATCCAGAGCATGCACCCACACACGCGCCCGACCACGATCCTCGCGGAGAAACGCTAGCCATCGGCCATCAAACGACGCCACCGGCGATTCAGCGTGTCGAATGTCGTTTCTCCCCTCAAGCGTGGAGACGATTGTCGATTCATGCCCGGTCTTCTCCACCCAGCTTTCATTATTTGCAGCGGTCACGGCAAGGTGGTCATCATGGCTTGTTCTGCTGAACTCGACGGTATCGAGGCGTTCGACTGCAGAATGATATCCGTCGAGCAGCAATGTGACGAACAGGAGCGCATCATCTTGAATGGCTGGATGGACGGCCATGAGAACTTCTCTTGGAGTAGTGATCCTCCACTGATAATCAGTGTAGAGATCCTGCTGATGTCGAACATTTGCTGCGATACTGAACGTCAGAACCACTCCGAGTGCAACTGCCCACGCAGGACGATCGCGTCTTGAGCCTTCGCATGGCTGCTGTTTGATCAGAAGCGCATAAGTGAACACGCAAAGCAGAATCAACGCGTAAAGCCTTGGCACTGCCAGCAATGCGCTCCATCCTTCCCCTCCACTATTAGCCCCGCCTATTAGTCCCGCCGCAACGTAAAGGGGCAGCAGTATTGCAATCGAGAGGTAGTTTTCCTGTCGTTGAAGCGCCTCCCAGACTAAGCACGCGGGCAAGATCAGGAGAGTGAAGAGGTAGGATGCCGGTGACGTGGAGATCGCGAGGCTGGCTAGTAGGACCGCTGCCCACTCGAGACGGAGGCACCGTGGACAAGTCTCGTTAGGGACTGCGAATAGCAACGCCGGTGCCATCACCGCCATCTGCAATAGAGGATGAAGAACTGCAAACAGCCACGCAGCGTTCACTGCAGGGTGTTGATTCAGCTGTGGTTCATAGATAAAAAGCCGATGCAAAAGTGACCCGAGAGATGCGGCTTTGAGGTTGTATGGGTCTAGTCCTTCGCCACGGAGCGCCGATGGCAGCACCTGAACAAGATAAGTACGATTCAGCTCCCAACCAAATACAAGGACTGATACGACGGCCGTACACACGGCCCCCAGAACACCACCGCCAAAGGCTCTAAGGTCTCTCTTCCGAAGGAAATAAAGCAAATAGAGAATTGGGAAGATTTTTAAGCCTGACGCAACTCCCACTAGAACTCCGGCCAGGAATCGCCGCTGACGAATGTATAACCAACACGACAGCGTCAACAGGAACAATAATAAAACGTAGTACTGCCCCAACAGAAAATTCACGTGCAGCGGAAAACTCAATGCAGCCACGAGAGCGACCCGTCGCCAGGGAAGATGCGTCAAAGACCGCAGAAGGGATACGGTCGCGAATAGCAAGCCAAGGTTCAGGATTAGCCAGCAGTGCTTGGCCGCCAAGGCAGACATTGATGTGAGTGGCCAGACGACGAGGGTCGAAAACGGGGTGATTGGCACCATGCCGACAATCCGCTGATCGATGTCGCGATGATCTTTCTGGCGCTGCAGCCATATCCACTCATAGACCCGCGAGGTATCGTAATGCTCGCGAGTGAGACGTGCTGTCAGATAGTAATTTGGAAAGTCTGTGTTCAGCGTTCGCCATGCACGGGGTAAGGTGTGCACCCCCATATACGCCGCCAGTAATGCGAACAGCATCCACTCGCCTATACGAATCCATCGGCGAGGCTCGGAGGTACGGTCGACTTTGGACGATACTGGATTTTCCAATGGGCTATGCTCTTCCGGCTAAGAAAGGTAATCGTACGTTCGGAGTCTTCTCCATGCCGGCCAAAGATTACTGCCGATAGTTCAGTGAACAGACACAACGCTGGCAGGTAGCATTTTTAGCTACGTCGAGCGTGCTGCGGAACTTGAGTGCGGCTGTGCTGTTGACCGATTCTTCTAAGGTGAGTTGATTTATATTTCCAACCGCAGCATGGAAAAAGCACGGCCTTACACCGCCATCCACATCGATAACGGCAGAGACCCAAGGCGCATTGCAGAGCGGTGCGTGTGGCGGAGTGTGATCGAGATGTTCGCGAAAGCGATCTGCAATCCGTCGTAACTTCGCACTACTCTCAGCAATGAAGCCCTTGCGTATCTCTGCCTGACATGTTGCGATCAGAAGTTCGATCTCACCTTCAAGTGTGTATAGTTCTTCGCGGGTGAGCGCGACTTCGTCTTGTCGCTCTTCAGTCCAACCCTCCTGCCGGTTGAAGGCTCCCGAAGAGACGTCCGCAGGAAGAAAAGAAATGCTATCAAGGTTAAGTGATTTGGCTGCAAATACCGTGGATCGCAGATGTGTGTGGTTCAATTTCTGCACGGTTGTTCGGCAGGAGATCGGCATCTTCGGGCGGTAATAGCGAACTGCCGCAACGCCCTTCTGGATGGAGGCGAAGGTGCCACGTACGCGGCGAATACGATCATGGACATCTGGCGGACCGTCGATCGAGATGATGATGTCATCGAAGATATCCGCAACGCTCTCTGCCCTCTTGAAGAGTAAGAGCCCGGTTGTAAGAAGGGTAGTTCGGATTCCCAGATTGCGGAAGAACCGGCAGATCGCGTCCAGTTCACGATTCAGCAGTGGTTCACCACCGGTCAGCACTACGTGTCTTACGCCGAGCTTCTGAATGGATTTACGATGCCGCTCGAGGTCGGAAGCATGGAACGCGCGCCCATCTTTCCGTTTCCAGATGTCGCACATGACGCAGCGACAGTTGCATTGATCGTGTACGTTGAGCAACAGTATGGGAAGCTTCGAGATGCGCGATTGCTCCAGGTACAAAGGCGGAGCAGGCTGGATGTTATAGAGCTCAGACATAACGCACCTGCTTTCCACTGATCAGCAAGTTGTCCTTGCCCAGAATGCTCTCCGCAGCCTCGAAGAGCGCGTGGAGTGGTGCCCTGAGCCAGCGTTGATGACCCGCTACATCGAGTAACTGCATGTTCGAACGGAGGTCTTGCGGAAGTCGCTTATAGATAGATTGGGACGCCATCTGAATTCGGCCAGAGAGCAGAACCAACTCTACCCGATCGAAGGTCAGCTCAGTGAGCGCAGAAGCAGGAGTATTGTGCCGGCCACGGACAGCGATCAAGTCAGCCACGCCTGATTCTGTTATTCGTCCCGCACCATGCTGAAGACGAAGCATCTCTGCGGAGTTTAAGGTGACCATCTTGTAGATAGAATCCGCGTCGAGGCCAACATCAGAGTGCATATAGTGGATTTCGTCGAGTAGGTCGCCTGCCGCAGTGATAGACGAGTCGCTGCCGAGCGCAATTCGCTTGACGGAGGCGAGTAGGTCGCGCGAAAGTGTCCGGGCGAAGAGAAAGAGGTTCGACGTTGGGCAGGTAATGAGCGCAGCGCCGCGTTGGTTGACGAGGGATATTGCCTCCGGAGTGAGTGCAAGCCCGTGGACAAGCACGGTACGCTTGCCGAGCAGATGCATGCTGTCAAGCTGGAAGATTTCGTCGCAGCTTTGCCTGTCGACGCCTTCTGCCGCGTGGAGGATAAAGGGAAACTCCGGCGGCGTCTCGCGAAACTTCTCTGGTACCCGGGGATCGAATATAAGGGAGTGCGACCAGCCAAATCTGGAGACAACATGTACCGGAAAGTCCGGCACCTCGAATTCCGGATGCACTGGATTGTGGTGGCAAACCGTTGTCACTCCGCATAGAAGATTGCGTATCGCTCCCCACCACAGACGGGTTGATTTCGGAACAAGCCGGTAATGTTCAATGATGGCGGAATGGACCTCGTGGATCTCCTGCGCCCACTCGGTCGAGTTTTGATACGGGGCAGCTTCTGTGCTTCGCCCCAAATTTGGGAAAAGTCCAAACTCGAGATGATCGTGCGCGTTGATTAAGCCGGGAAGAACAGAGTATCCAGATAGGTCAAGAACAGGAGCTGTAGATTTGGAGTCTTCACTAATGGACGCGATGTGCTCACCTTCGATCCTGACGACTCCTCTCCCCCAGGTAGCGGGCCCAAAGGCGAGGTGTGAGCCAGTCAACTGCAGCCCCCGGGTTGCAGAAGTAGCAGACAGTGCTGAGCAGTGTATTCGCTTCTGGAGCTTAAGAATGTAGATCGCCGGCACTCCTGTAAGACTTTCAAAGTCCACCAGCTTCCCGGCTGACTCGAAGACTGCGCGTTCTGCCTTATCGAAGGGTGGTTCAATCAGTGTCTCGACATCGAAACCATGCTGTCCGAAGGACGAGATGACTTCGTGCAGAGACCGAGGTTGCGCCGCTATCTGGATATTCGCACCGTCGATATGGAAGCTGCGTTTCCAGCCGCGCTCTGCTGCTGCCGCGGGGTGCATGTCGGAGACAAGAAGCCATCCACCTGCTCGAATAATGCGGGCACACTCCCGAGCGAAGGCATGCAGGTCCACGAGATAGCTGATAACAAACGAAGCGAGTACGAAGGTTCTGGAGTTATCTTCACCGGGAAGGATCGAGCAATCACCTTGATAAAGCTGAGTGGCCGCACGAACCTTCTTCCGAGCGCGCTCAAGCATCGCAGCGGAGTAGTCTATCCCGGTGAGAGATGCGGGACCGAGCGTTTCAAGCTTGCGAAGCCACCGGCCGGTTCCGCAGCCTACGTCCAATACGTCGCGACCACTTAGAGATAGGAATAGCGGCATAGCGTGACGCTCCTCAAGCATCAGCAGCGGGTTTGACTGCGAATCGTATACCTGCGCCCAGAGATCGAATACTTCTCTGCCCGCGTCAGGCGGGCAGCTCACCGCAACTTGATCCTGCCGGCTCATAGGCTCTCCCGCTTGGGTTTGCGTAGAGCAATAAGCTGGTTCGCGAGATGCAATTCAAAAGGGAAGCTATAGACGTGTAGCGTGTAGCGCCACGCGCTTAAGGCCTTCAGGAGGGCACGGCTCCATCGCGGAGCGCGAATATCCTGCACCGTCGGCCAGCGCGAACCGACGACGATCTCGAAGTTATCGATAAGCTTCTTGGTTTTGCGCTTAAGCCACGGAGCATTTGTATCGATGCGTAGTGTGAAGTTCAACCACTCTTTTGTAGCCCATCCTCCCGGCGTGTCTGGAAACGGGATTTGGCCATCGACCTTGCCGTACATCTCACCTCCGGCATCGTGAGGCTGGGGTGTTGGAGTGTAGTGCTGAATGATAATCTCCGAGTTCGGATTGATGCGTTTTATCTTGCGAATAAACCGGAGAGTCTCTCTCGTATCGCGGTCGGGATCACCGGGATTGCCGATTACAAAGGAGAACTCGGGAATGATGCCGAATTGTCGGGTACGTCGGGCAATCTCCAGCGTTTGCTCAGTCGTTATGCCCTTCTGCATCTCCTCGAGCACCCAGTCGGAGCCGGACTCAGCGCCGAAGAAGATCATCGCGCATCCAGCCCGCTTGATTGCTGCAAAGGTCTCATCCGAGTATCGCGACATTATGTCGACGCGAGCCTCGCACCACCAACGAAGATTGAGATGCGTCATCCGGTCGCAGAGCTCGCGCGCATGATCTTCTCGGAGGAAGAAGTTCATGTCGTAGAACTGGACCGAGTCTGCGTTGTAGCGCTCGACGAGATGTGTCAGAATCGCAACCGTCCGTTCCGGTGACTCCATCTTTTCCTTGTTGCCGTATGCCGCATGGACACCGCAAAAGCTGCAATTAAAGGGACAGCCGATGCTCGCATGGTGTACAGCGGTTCGCTTTCCGAAGAAGGAAGGCCGCAGGTATTTTTCAACGGGAATGCGGTGAAACGGAGACCATGGGAACTCATCAGGACCCTTCGTAGGTCGCTCTCCGTTGGCGCGGCGCAACCCGAACACATCTTTGTACGAGAGCCCCTTCACTGAGTCAAAGCTACGATTGCCGCGAATCGCATCGATGAGTTCCAGCAGGGTATCTTCTCCCTGTCCGCGGACCACGAAATCGACGTAGCGTGCATTGAGCGCCGCATCTGGATAGATGGAAGGAAAGTATCCTCCCCAGCAGATAGGTATATGCGGACGGAGGCGGCGAATCTCGCGAGAGGTCTCCATTGCCGCAACCATCTGTGGTCCCGGCATCGCCGAGACGCCAAGTAATTCAACCTTATTCCGGTCAATCAGTTGCAGGATAAGGGCAACAGGATCGTCTTCAAGGTTGCCGTCGATGATCTCGTATTCTTCTTTTCCTTCAAGCACAGCTGCAAGCGCCAGGACGGCGAGCGGCAGTCGGCGGTTGCGCGGCCGGGTTGCACGGGGGTGATAGAGGATGATCATCAATCCACCCACGCCGCATAGATGCGAAATTGTGATGGCGAACGCCGCTTGCGGAGCTTTGCACGCAACGGCCGGAGAAGCCAGCGAATTCCGTAAAACGGCCTGGAGATCTTCCACTTCGCGTCAAAGCGAGTCTGCAGTTGTTGCAGACGATCTAGAGTGAGGTATTCGAGACTGCAGATGGAGTCCGATGGAAAGCCGTACCTTGCGGCAAAGCGGGCGTGCTTCTCCTCAACCATCCTTCTACCACTCTCTTCGTCTGCGTACCACGGGGTGTCGGCAACGAGAACAGCCCCGCCGGAACGTGTACAACGAAGAGCCTCGGCAAAAGTCCGTTCGTAGTCCTCAGAGTAGTGAAATGAAGCATTGAAGATGGCGAGATCAAAGGTGGAAGAGGAAAACGGCAGATGGTCCAGTTCCGCCTGCACGCGGGGAAAGAGAGGCCGAATGTGCCGACTGAAGTGGACGGCTGCGCCAAGTCCATCCTGATCGTTGGTCAATAGATCAACTGCGACTGGAAAGTGTCCGAGCTGCGCTAGCCTGTAGCTCATCCAACCGTTGCCCGCGCCGAGATCGAGGATGCGCAACGGTCGATTTCGAAGTGCACCTAACGGCGAAAGAATATGTCGTTCAATATAGCGGAAGGTGCACGCTCTAATCGCCCACTGATCGCTGTTGTTGCCCGAGAGGTCCTTGTACGGCAGCCCGAGATAGTAATCATCGTCGACACTACCGCGACCCTCCGCCGCACGAATGAACTCATAGTCCGCAATGAAGCGACTGAAGTGTTTGACTCGTTGAGGCGCAAGCGAAAGCCACAGACCATTTCTACACTCTGTCGCGACATTGCAGTTGCGGCATGGCCACAGGCCGGAGCCGGTTGCAGGCACTGACGTGATTGCCCCGAGTGAGGCACCGCATTGCCAGCACAAGAGCGAGATCGGATGGTCTTCGCGCTGCTCTATGAGCGGAGGAGCCACCCTCATTTGCGTGGCCGTCACTTGGACACCTTCTCGAAGCAGATAAGTACATGATCGCCTGTGACGCGAAGTATAGGGACCGCTGCGAGGATCTCTTCAAGACGGCAGAGAAGGCGGAATGCGCTACGAT
>WNFC01009437.1_pt1 | contig 10805 bp, 10 predicted proteins | sample 5400541 | NCBI WGS metagenome assembly WNFC01 (sample SAMN13153342, study PRJNA577476) | soil metagenome | isolation source: 120 cm saprolite under Douglas fir tree site 2 hole 2 replicate 1 | place: USA:California | collected 2015-04-18
TTGGGGGTGAGTTCGGCTTCGATGGCCCAGCATTCCCCCGCGTACGGGCTGGCCGGCAGGTCAGGCCAGGACACTTCCGCGTCGGGCACGTGCCCGCCGCCGACGTGTCCGCCGATCGCGGCGCGGATGCGCCGCTCGGAGCGCCACCATCCCCGCCCGTCCTGGTACGCGGCGCTGGCCTGCAAGGAGAGGCGGACCGCTAACACCGCGCGGATGTGCGCCAGCCTGCCCAGCGCGGGCCGCGACGGCGTGTAGCCCAGCCCGGTGACCATCACTTCCCTATTGAATATGCGTGTTGCTGCAGTTCGAGATGGGACGATCGATGGCTATGTGGCGGGTGTTCTGGGTGCCGCGGGATGCGGTGCGGTCCGGGGTACGGCGGCGGCTGCTGGCCGGCTGGGAGGATCTTCCGGCGCGGGAGGACGATGCCGGGGTGCGGGCGGGAGACCCGATTTTCCTGTCGCCGGATCACCGGGTTGACCCGTTGCTGAGCCTGTATGGCCAGTGCGGCAGGTTCCGCCGGTATACAGCGGAGACGCGGCGGAATTACGCGACGGACATCGCCCTGCTGCTGACGTTCTTGTGGGGCCGGGGCAAGGCATGGACTGAGGCGGTGCAGCGGGATCTGGAGGATTACGAGCACTGGCGGCGTTTCACCGCGGGGAACCCGGTCCGGATCGGGGGAACGAAGTGGAACCGGGAGCTTGCTGCGTTCACGAGCTTGTACGGGTGGGCGGCCGGGAACCGGTACATGCTGCGGAACCCGGTGGCGGTGAGGCAGGTCCGGGGCCGTGATGGGGACGTGCTGACGGTGGCCGCGGCGAGGGCCAAGGATGCCCGGCCCAGTAATGTGCACTGGCTGACGCCGCGGACCTGGCGGCGGTGGATCGATATCGGGTTGCGCGGCCATGGCCGTGACGGGGTGCCGGAGCCGGGGTGGACCGGGCGGCTGGAGGACCGCAACGTGGCGTTCGTGCGGCTGCTGGTCACTTCTGGTCTGCGCCGGTCGGAGGGCGGTTCGCTGCTGACGTTCGAGGTGCCGGCGCGGCGGCTGGACGGCGGGCGCTATTACCAGGGGAAGGTCGCCGCGCAGGTGACGCGGTCGAAAAGGGCCCGGACGTTCTACGTCGCAGCGACGCGGTCGGGGAAATCGAAGCGTACGCGGACTCCTCGAGGGCGTGGGCGGTGCGGCGGGCGCAGGGGAAAGGCCGCTATGACGGCTTGCCCGGGCTGCGTGTGGTTACCGAGGTCACCCGCCGGGTGAACCCGGTGGTGCGCTGGCGTGACCCGGACGGTTCTGCTGGTGAGCGTCCGCTGAACGAGCTGACGGTGCGGGAGCGGATGCTGCTGTTCACCGAGGGACCGCGGGGCCTGGAGCCGTTGTGGCTATGGCTGAATGAGCGGGGCATGCCGTTCGGGCCGCACTCGTGGGAAGGCGTGTTCCGGGAGGCCAACCAGCGCTGCGAGCGGGTGCTGACCCCTGCCGTGCGGGTGGGCCTGGACCCGCACCAGGTGTTCGCCCCCTACGCGACGCCGCACTCGGCGCGGCACAGTTTCGCGCTTTACATGCTGGTCGTGCTCAACATGCTGATGGACCAGAAGTACGGGCTGACGGTAGAGGAGCGCCGGGATTTCCGGCAGTTGTACGGGGATCCGTGGTTCATGGTCCAGCAGCTGCTCGGGCATGCGTCGCGGGAGACGACCGTGGACCGGTACCTGGCGCCGGTGGCTGACTTGCAGTTGCGGTCGATGCTGACCGGGGCAGGGGAACCGGTCGCAGCGCCGATGCCGGAGCTTGATGCGGTATTCGCCCGGGTGGCGCGGGAGTCTGCGGGTGTCCAGGATCTCGATGATCTCGGGCAGGTTCAGGCTGGCGGTGCCGCGTGAGCGGGCCGGGGCACCGGGCATCGCTGCCGCCGGACGGCCACGCCCGCCCCGAGTACCTGGTCGCGGCCGGGCTGGTCGTGCGGCACTACAACCGCGAAGGCCGGGTCCGGGAGTATGACTTCTGTGCCCTGCCGGTCGCCGGGCCGATGCAGCGTTCGCTGGCTGTCTTGTTCGCCGCCCGGTGCACCCCGGATCGGTGGGCCGCGCACGCTACGTCCGAAACGTCGTGGCTTTACCTGCGGCAGTTCGCGGAATTCCTGGCCCGGCAGCAACGGCCGCCGCGCGACCTGGACGAGTTCACCGCCGGGCTGGTGCAGCACTGGCGGAAGAGCCTGCCGGAGGCCGGCGGGCAGCACGGCTTCAGGATGGTCGCCAGCCTGCTGCGCGATGATGCCAGGCTCCGGACGGGACGGGTAGCCGATGAGCTGGCCCGGCGTTTCAAGGCGCCCAGGAGCAAAGTCCAGTCCTACAGCGAGGCGGAGTTCGACCTGGTCACGGTGGCGGCCCGGCGCAGGTTCCGGGCCGCGCTGCTGCGCATCAACGAAAACGCGCTGCACCTGCAGCGCTGGCGGGAAGGCGCGCTCGCCGAGGGCAGCAGGGACTGGGTGATCGGCGAGGGGCTGGACATCCTCGCCCGCACCGGGGACCTGCCCAAGTACACCGAGAAGAGCGGCAGGCGCACCGTTGTCACCGGCAGGTACCGCAAGGCATTCGGCGGGATGAGCGCCGCGGCGACTTGGCAGCGGCTGTTCCTGTCGCAGATGGACGCCGTGGCGCTGGGAGTCCTGCTGCTGGCCGAGTACGGCTGGAACCTGTCGGTGATCGACCGTGCCGAGGTGCCCCTGGCATCCCCGGACCAGGGCGAAGACGGCCACCCGACCTACCGGATGCCGCTGGAGAAACCCCGCCGCGGTCCCGGCCGCTACTACGAGACCCGCAACGTCACTGACGACGGTGCCGCCTCGCGCGGACGCCTGATCACTCAGGCCCTGGAGGCCACGCGCTTCGCCCGCGCCGTCGTCGAGGAACTGGCCCCGGGCACCAGCCGGCTGATCGTCTGGCGGACCGGACGGGCCGGCCGCCAGCGGGCGGACGCCGACCGTCTCCTCCCGGTCGGCCCGTTCCACTTCGGCGTTCACACGGACGCCGCGAAAGACTGGGCGACGGCTGAAGGGCTGGGCGGCAGGCCGTTCCGGCGGGGACGGCGCACGGTGATCGCGCTGGACCGGCGGGAGCCCGGCCAGCACTCGCAGGACACCCACGACCGTCGCTACGTCCTGCCCGACAGGCGCGTCCAGGCCGAGGCCGTCGAGGTGATCGCGGCCGGCGCCGAGGACGCCGCCGGCCGCGCCCGCAAGGCAGTCCTGGCCGCCCAGCTGCGAGACCAGCCCGTCCCCGGGGATGCCGGGACGGCGACCGCGGACTGCTCCGGCTACCACGACAGCCCCTACGCGTCCCCGGACGGCGGCTGCGGTGCCTCGTTCCTGATGTGCCTGGCGTGCCCGAACGCGCGGATCCATCCCGGCCACCACCCTCGCCTGGCCCACCTGCACGAAGCACTGGCCAGCCTGCGCTCCGTCCTGCCGCCCGCCGCCTGGGCGGCAGACTGGCGGGACGCGCACGACCGCCTGGAAGACCTCAGGCAGCGGCTCGGCGACGGACTGTGGGCCCAGGGCCTGTCCCAGGTCACCGATGCTGACCGCGATCTCATCAGCCACCTGCTGACCGGAACCCTCGACACATGACCGCTGCTCCCGACTTCGACCCGTACCTGCTGCCGCTGCCGACACCGGCCAGCCCCGTCGTCCTGCCGCACCTGGCGAACTCCCCGCATGTCCACCTCAACGGCCGCTACGCCGACCCCGTCTGGCCGCTGGCCCCGCTGACCGAGAACCCCAGCGCCAGCAAGAAAACGATCCGCTGGCGGCAATGGCCCCCTGCGTTCCAGGAGGAGATGCGGCTGGCAGTCTGGAACCTGATCAATGGCCAGCTGCGGCCCTCGTTCCTGCAAGAACGCGGCACCAGGATGCGGGGCCGGGTCAGCCTGAGCGAGATTTACGACACGGCGGCGCGGTGGAAACACCTCGCGAGATGGCTCGAGGCGCGGGGCATCCGCAGCCTCGCCGGCTGTGACGCAGGCGTCCTGCACGATTACGGTCAGCACCTCCGCGACACGCACCACGACCGGGGCCAGGTCCTGAGGATCTTGGTCCCGCTGACGCGGCTGTGGGCGTTCGACCAGCTCAGTGCCCGCCCGAACGGGATGGGACGGCCTCCGTGGGATGAACTTGGCGTTGATGACTACCTGCCTGCCGTGACTTCCGCCGGCGGGGAGAACACGACCGAACCTCTCGCTGAGCAGACAATGGGGCCGCTGCTCATCTGGGCGATGCGGATGGTCGACGATCTCGCCGGGGACATCCTCGCCGCCTGGGCCGAACGAGAGCGCCTCATCGAGGTGGCCCGCACCGCTACCGCCACACCAGCCGGGCAAGCTGCACTGCACGCCTACCTCGGCCCGCTGATCAGTGCCCGCGCCCCCCTGCCCGCGAACACGCACCACGGCAAGACCTCCCTCGCCCGCTCCTACATTGCCGGTATCACCGGCGCATCACGCCATCAAGTCGGCCAGATCGCCAGCTGCGAGGGACTGCCGGACGCAGCAGCGCAGCGGCCCGGGCCGTGCCCGCTGGACATCCCGGTGTCCGGCCGGGTCGCCGGGAAGCCGTGGCGGGCGGCGCTCGACTTCAATGAGGCCCCAGTCCTGATGCGGCACCTGGGAACGGCCGCGTTCATCGTCTGTGCCTACCTGACCGGTATGCGGCCCGGTGAGAAAGGGGCGGAGTTGCATCTGATGCAACATTCCGCAGGATCCAAATAATCGCGAATCGGCAGGTGAGAGGCCTCCGGCCCCGACATCCTCTCGCACTTTGCAAATGATCTACCAGCGGCTCTTGCGTCCGGTCGATTCCATCCCAACAATGTTGCATCTAACGCAACGGAGGGTGGGGTGGCGAAAGTGGCCGATTTGGCGGGTACGGCGCACCTGATGCTTGTGGATGGGGTCTCCTATCTGGACCCCGCGCCTGCCGTGTTCGAGGCCATGCTGGAGGGGTGGACCAAGCAGCAGCGGGCCCGCTTCCTGAAGTGGGACGGGACCATCAAGCCGCGGCTGTCGCTGGTCCGCCGGTTCGCTGAGTTCTCCAACCAGTACCCCTGGCAGTGGCAGTCGGCGGAGTTCGAGGCGTTCATGGACCACCTGCGCGCGAAGACGCCGACGTTCTCGGTGTCGAGCGGTCGCAACTACCAGAACCACCTGCGGATGTTCTGCGCCTACATCACCGATCCGCGCTATGGCTGGATGTCCGTCTGCCAACAGCGCTTCGGCGAAGTGCCGGTCCAGATCCTGCACGAGTGGAACACCGTCACCCACGTCAGCGAGTACGAGGGCGACCCGCGGCGCCGGCCGTTGACCTACGACGAGATTCAGGCCCTGTTCGACGCCGCCGACGGGCGGGTCGAACAGATCCGCAACCGCGGCCGCAAGGGCGCGTTGACCGCGATGCGCGACTCCGCCCTGCTCAAGACCTACTACGCCTACGGCATGCGGCGTCGGGAGAACGTCGGGCTTGATCTCGCCGACTTGCGGCGAAATCCGAAGGCACCGCAGTATAAGCGCCACGGGGCGTTGTTCGTGCGCTGGGGCAAGTCCTCCAAGGGCAGCCAGCCCAAGCGCCGCACCGTCTTCACCGTCCCCGAGATGGACTGGATCGTCGACGTCCTCGACCACTACCTGACTGAGGTCCGGCCCCGGTTCGACGTGGGTACGCACCCCGCGATCTGGGTCACCGAACGCTCCGGGCGCCTGTCACGCCGGTCGGCGAATGAAGCCTTCGAAGCCGCCAGGCAGGCCGCGGACCTGCCTGAAGAACTCGATTTGCACTGCTTGAGGCACTCGTACATCACGCATCTCGTCGAGTTCGACTACCCCGAGCGGTTCGTGCAGGACCAAGCCGGCCACGGTTACGCGAGCACGACGGCCATCTACACCGGCGTCTCGGACGAGTACCGGAACCGGCTACTGCACAAGAAACTGGGCCAGCGATTCTCCGGCATCTGGGAGGACTCGAAGTGATCAAGAAAATGGGCTACCGCTGGAACCTGCGCAAGCTCATGGCCGACCGGGAGATGTTCCAGACCACCGACTTGGTGCCGCTACTGGCTGAACGGGGCATCAACCTCTCCCGCGAGCAGGTCTTCCGCCTCGTCACGCAGCCGCCACAGCGGCTGTCGATGGACGTCCTCGCGGCCCTTTGCGACATCCTGGACTGCCAGCCCAACGACCTCATCGAGATCCAGGCCGTCAACGAACAGGTACGCAAAACCGCCAGCGGCGAGACGCCCGGCCCGCTTCCGGCCGTGCGCCGGACCTCGATTCGGCGGCCAGAAGGCTTGTGACCGCCTCCTCTCCGACCGCCCCGTCGACCGTCGCCCGGCTCGCCGCGCAGGCCGCCCGCATGGAGGCCGCTACGGCCACCGCCATCAGCCAGCTCACGTCGGCTCTGCCCTCGCTCGACCCGCAACAGGCCGCGGCCGCGCTGGTGGTCGCGGTGCCGATCCCCGTTCGGGGGGCGGCGCGCTTCCTGGAGGAACTCGCCGGGCACCTGGCCGCTCACCGCGACGCGTTGACTTCGGGCAGTTCGCTCTGTCCGCCGGTGCTGCTGCGGCTCGCGGAAGTTCTGCACGATGCCGGGCAGCCTGTGGTCCGTCCCGGTTGCGCGCACTGCGGGAAGGTGCGAAGCGATCTGCGCCAACTCCGCCCCGAAGGGCGGCTCTGCGCCGGCTGCGACGCCCGGAGCCGGCACGCCGCATGCGCTCGCTGCGGGCGCGAGAGCGTACGCATCGCAGCCCGCCGCCCTGAGGGCCGCATCTGCTACACCTGCTACCACTCGGACCCGGAGGTCGTCGAGGAATGCGCCGAGTGCGGCCAGTCCCGTGCTCCGGCCGTCCGCCGCGAGGACGGGCGAACGCTCTGCAAGAACTGCTGGAAACGGCCCATGCACACGTGCGTGAGCTGCGGCAAGACCGCGGCCGCCGCTCTCCTCGACACCGAAGGTGCGGTCTGCCACCTCTGCTACAACCGTCACCACCGACCACGGCGTCCCTGCGGGCGGTGTGGGCAGCTCAAGCGCATCGCCCGCAACGCGCGCGACGGGCAGCCTGATCTTTGCGACGGCTGCTACCAGGGCCCCGAGGTGACCTGCTCGATCTGCAGCCGAGTCCGTCCCTGCGCCAGCCGAGACCAGCACGGCCAACCGATCTGCGCCACCTGCTACCAGCGGCACCGCACCGGCGAGCCGTGCGCCCGATGCGGCCGGACCAAGCCCAGAACCACCCGATGGCCCATCGGGCCGGTCTGCCAAACCTGCTACACCGCCGTGCTCCGGTCGCCGGCCGAGTGCCCGCAATGCGGCACCGTCCAGCCGCTGATCGCACTCGACGACCACGGCGCCGAGGTCTGCGGACCGTGTGTCGGCTTCGCCGCCGACTACAGCTGCCGCCAGTGCGGCCAGGCAGGCAACCCCCACAGCCGCGGACGGTGCGCCTACTGCGTCCTCGCCGACCGCGTCAACGCTCTGCTGACTGGGCCCGACGGCGCGGTCGCCCCGCAACTCGAACCGCTCGCGGCAGCGCTGGAAGCCGCTCCTTCACCATTTCCGGCCATCCAGTGGATCAAGGAAAGCCCGAACACCGAACTCCTCGCCCGACTCGTGACCGAAGGCCACACGCTCACCCACGAGCTGCTGGACGCGCTACCATCCAGCCGCAACCAGCGCTACATCCGTCAACTCCTCGTCCACACCGGCATCTTGGACGAGCGCCACGAGGACCTCGAGCGCATCCCCGGGTGGCTGGAACACGAACTCACGGACAAGCCGCCCGCGCACGCCAACCTAGCGCGGCCGTTCCTGCACTGGTTCCTGCTCCGCCGCGCACACCAACGGGCGGCCATTCGTCGTCACCCCGCCTCCGCCGACCGCGACCTGCGGCGCCGCGTCAGCGTCGCCCTGGACTTCCTGGCCTGGCTGGACCAACGCGAACTGACCCTTGCCGATCTCACCCAAGACCACATCGACGACTGGATGGCCGGAGCCACCAGCCAGCGCCGCTATCTGATTCGCTACTTCCTGAAATGGACCACGAGCCGTCGTCTCACCCGCGAGCTCACCGTCCCCTCCATCCCAAGGCAAGAGCCCCAGGACCTGCTCGATGACGACGGTCGCTGGCGACTCCTCCAGCGCTGTCTCACCGACGACTCCATGCCCACCGACGTCCGGGCCGCCGGTGCGATCACGCTGCTGTTCGGTCCGTCCACCGAACGCCTCTGCCACCTGACGCCCGAGCATCTCAAGCTCGGCGACAAACACGCCCACCTGGTCCTGGGCCGCCACCCCGTCCTGTTGCCCCCGCGCCTGGCCGAACTCCTTCGCCGCCTCGTCGACCAGCCGCAGCTGCGGCCTCAGCTCTCGCGAGCCCACCCAGGCCCTCGATGGCTCTTTCCGGGGATGGTTCCCGGCAAGCCGACCTCGACCCACGGCATGACCCAGAAGCTTGGCCGACATGGCATCAAGGTCCGCACCGCACGCAACGCCGCCCTCGCCGCACTCGCAGCTGACCTCCCCAGCCCGATCCTCGCCGACCTGACCGGCATGCACCGACACACCGCCATCCGCTGGGTCCTCTATGCCAGACGGGACTGGGCCGAGTACCTCGCCGCCCGCGTTGAAGACGAGGCCAAGGAGCAGAAGGCGAAGGGGTAGCTATGACGGGCGAGTTGGACTCCACGAGGACGGCCATAACTTGCCCACCGTGGACGGCATGTCGCTACTCGATTACAGGAAGTGGCAGACCCAGCAGCTTGCTGAGCGTCGAACCGCGCCTGTCCGCGACAGAAGCGGACACCGCCTTGCCGCAGGTTCGGTACGTCAGCGCTGGTGGCGGGGGCCGAGCCGGCCTCGGCGAACGCATCCCCGTTGACAACATCACTCGCGTCTCAATACGCTTAACACGTTGGTTAAGTGAAGGGAGGCTTCGGGTGGCTGGCACCGACCAGCTCAGCGCGGTGTTCTCGGCGCTCGCCGACCCGACTCGACGGGCGATCCTCGCCGAGCTGGCCGAACGCGACGCCACGGTCACCGAGCTCACCGCTCCTCTCTCCATCTCGATGCCGGCGGTGTCACGGCACCTGAAAGTGCTCGAGCGCGCCGCGCTCATCTCGCGGTCGCGGTCGGGCAAGTGGCGCGCGAGCCACCTCGAAGCTGCCCCGCTGCGCGAGGCGGCCGACTGGATCGAGCGCTACCGGCGGTTCTGGGACTCGTCCCTCACCCGCCTCGATGCCCACCTCGCCGCGGTGCAGGCCGCCGGACCGGCAACGGACCGGATGGCCGACGACCCCAGGGAGCTCGAATGAACACCGAAACTCCGCAGCTCGTCATTTCCCGCGTGTTCGACGCGCCGCGGGAGCTCGTCTACCGAGCCTTCACCGATCCCGACCACCTAGCGGCGTGGTGGGGCCCGACCGGCAACTCACTACCGCGCGACAAGATCGAGTTCGACGTACGCCCCGGCGGCTATCAACGGTGGACGGAGGTCAATGCAGCCGAACCCGATCTTCGCGTGCACATCCACGTCGACCTCACAGACGTCGCCGACGGCGAACTACTCGAAGGCGTCATGCACGTCAGTGGCCGGCTGCAGGAGGGCATCGAGCCGTTCGAGACCAGACTCCGGATCGAGTTCCACGACGAGGCCGACGGACGGACGCGACTCGAGATCCGCCAGTGGCTCCCCGAACACCTGGCGCACCCCAGCGAGGAGGGCTGGCTCCAAGCGTTCACCAAGCTGGACGCCACCCTGATGAATGCCCAGGCTGTTGCAGCTGATCATCGAGAGGTAGAGGCATGGCCAAGCTGATTTACGTGACGAACGTGTCGCTTGACGGCTACATCGAGGACGACCGCGGCGCCTTCGACTGGTTCCCACCCGACGACGAGGTATTCGCGTTCACCACCGACCTCCTGCGATCCGTCGGCACGTTCCTCTACGGGCGGCGCCTGTACGAAACGATGGCCGTCTGGGAAACCAACGCCGCTTTGGCCGCGCAGTCCGACCTCATGGCCGACTTCGCGAGCGCCTGGCAGGCGGCGAACAAAGTCGTCTACTCCACGACCCTCGCCGCGGTGTCAACTGCCGACACCCGACTCGAACGCCAATTCGACCCCGCCGCGGTACACCAACTGAAGGCCACGGTCGACAGCGATCTCACCATAGGAGGTGCGAACCTCGCGACGCAGGCCTTCAAGGCCGAGCTGGTCGACGAGTGCCAGCTGTTCGTCTGGCCCATGGTCGTCGGCGGGGGCAAGCCAGGGCTGCCGACCGGCATACGCGCCGACCTCGAACTCCTCGATGAGCGCAGATTCGGAAACGGCGTCATACACCTCCGCTACCGCCCTCTCGGACAGTGACCGACAGCCCTGTCCGGTTCGCCGGCGCTCGCATGACACGCGGAGCGCTGACGACCGATTCGGCCGGTTGAGGTCGCCCGTCACGAACCCAGGTTGCGTCAAGTCGCAGCGTGCGGGAGGCGTCAACCGCCGCGTCGGGACGACGGTGGCGGTAGCGAACCTCAGTCAGGGGAACGCCCCGAGAACTGGCCGTCTTCGTCGATCCGTCGGCATGCCAGCCGCACGGTCGTCGACCGCTCCCGACGCAACCGCTCAACGGCAAATCCGTGTGTCGCAAGCCGATAAGCCTCAACAGTCGGGATCATCACGCACCGCTACCTGGCCCTCGACGCGATCACCCTGGGTGCAGCCAGTCATGGCCGCCGTGGTGAAGCCCAACTCGCCCGTCACGGC
>WNFC01009438.1_pt1 | contig 10804 bp, 14 predicted proteins | sample 5400541 | NCBI WGS metagenome assembly WNFC01 (sample SAMN13153342, study PRJNA577476) | soil metagenome | isolation source: 120 cm saprolite under Douglas fir tree site 2 hole 2 replicate 1 | place: USA:California | collected 2015-04-18
GGCGAGGCCGCTGCCGAGAGCGTTCGCGTCGGAGTACGCGATCCCGATCTGCCTGAGCCCGAGACCGTAGAGGACGTCGAGCCGGTCGAGCTCGTTTTCGATCGGCGTGGCCGCCTCGAGCCCGAAAACCAGGCCCACCTGGCCTGACCGGTAGGCCGTGTCGATGTCGGCCACCGAGCGGACGACCATGACCTCCTGCTGGTGAGCCAGATCGGCCTGGCGCATGCCGAGGTCGGTGACGACGTCATCCCACCGCCACGGCGCGTTTCCGGTCACGCAGGCGGTGCCGACGAACTGTCGCCAGTTGGCAATAGCGGCCCCGCAGGTCAGCCCGTGCCCGGTTCCGGCGCAGACCAGTAGTCGCCATCCGGGTCTTCGGCCGGCGCGTCGGTGCGCGCATCACCCATGAAGCCGGCCCGCGGCTGCCCGGCCGCGAACACGGTCAGCCAGGTTGTCCCGTCGGGCCGGGCGGTTCCGCCTATCACGTCAAGTCCCGGGTCCGCCACGAGCCTCTGACGCAGCCGGAGCAGGTGCGTCCGCTGTCGGCCGCTGACCGCTGCCAGCGGCGCAACGCCGTCGCGGGCCACCCGCTCGCGGACGCGGCGCTCAAGTTCGGGGAGAGAGATACGCGACGAGACGGTGATCACAGAGCCGGCCATTAGCACGTTATGCTAACGGGAGTTTCCCCCGTGTCAGGGTTTCGCGCGCAGGCCGCGCTGATGGCGCTCGGCGGGGCATCGCTGAGGAGTTCCAGCGTGCCCCTGACTGATGAGCAGAAGATCAGCCGCGCCCGTAACGCCGCCAATGCCCGCCATCATCCCGGCGTCGATCCCGCCGAGCTTGAGCGGCAGCGCACCGACCGCGCCATCGATGAGATCGTCGCGCGTGCCCCGACGATGACCGCCGAGCAGGCCGCCCGCATCGGCCGGCTGTTCACCTACATTGACCCGGACGCCGAGGGGTGACCCGGAAGGAATGGCCCCCAGGCGGCAACTCCTGGGGGCCAGAAGACGATGCACCGGCGAGCGCGACCGTCGCGTCTATCGTGCCACATCGCCACGTCAGCCGGTGGCAGTCAAGTAGCTACAGCCTGAGCAGGCGAGAGCTGAGCGATCACATTCGGTCACTGCGAAGGCAGGGCTGGCAGAGCTGGGAAATCCGGGCACGGTTCGACTACTGGCCGGCGGTGTAGCGATGCCGGCCAGGAAGTCGGCCACGAGCCAGGAGAACCCCGCACCCTGCCGGTGCGGCCGGGATGTCGGCGAGGATCAGACCGGCTACTTCTGCCGCGGCTGCGAGAAGGACCCGAACGCCTGCATCTGCGACCGCCCGGACACGCTGCTCTCCCGGCTGCTGCCCGGCGGCTGCATCCTCGACGTGCCCGCCGTCCCGGACTCGGTGTGGGGCGACGGAAACGACATCCTCTGGGCGGCCGGGCAGGCGCTCATGATCGTGGGACCGGATGGCATCGGGAAGACGACTCTCGCCGGGAACCTCGTCCAGGCGCGGCTCGGCTGCGGGGCCGGCGAAGTGCTGGGCCTGCCGGTCAAGCCCGGCGACCGCAACGTCCTCGTCCTGCTGATGGACCGGCCGTTGCAGGCCATGGCCGCGCTCGCCCGGCTGTTCACCTACGACGACCGGGAACTGCTCGACGCGCGGCTGCGAGTCTGGCGCGGCCCGCCTCCGCAGGACCTGGCCCGCAACACGACGATGCTCGCTCAGTTGTGCGCGCTCGCTGACGCCGACACGTGCGTGATCGACAGCCTGAAGGACGCGGCGCTGAAGCTATCCGATGACGAGACCGGCTCCGGGTGGAACCGTGCCCGCCAGCTCGCCATCGAGGCGGGGACTCAGCTCGTGGAACTGCACCACCCGCGGAAGGCGCAGGCGGACAACAAGAAGCCGTCCAAGCTCGAAGACCTGTACGGGTCGCGGTGGATCTCAGCCGGCGCCGGGTCCGTGATCTGCCTATGGGGTGAGCCCGGCGACCTGGTCGTCGCGCTCACCCATCTGAAAGCGCCGGCCAGCCAGGCCGGCCCGTGGCATATGGGTATCGACCCGGCCGCCGGCACCGTCCACCTCGACCGGCCGGTCGCCGACCTCGTCCAGCACGTCAGGGACCGCGGCGCCAAGGGCGCGACCGCCATATCCGCCGCGCAGATCCTGTTCGACTGCACGTCTCCAGACAGCAGCCAGCAGAAGAAAGCCGCCTACAGGCTCGACAAGAAGGTTGCGGACGGCGTCCTGTACAAGCGCTCCGGCGAGCGCGGCGGCGGGCCAGACCGGGTGATGACGACCTGGTTCCTGGCCGCGCCCGAGCCCGAAACCAATCCGGAAGCGGCAGGCCCGTGAGCAATCCGAAAAGCAATCCGAACCAATCCGAAACCCCGCCGCGACCAGGCAATCCGAAAACCGGGGGGACACTAGTCCCCGGTTTCGGGATTGCTCGCTGCAGCCATGACCCGCCGTGCGCCGACTTCGCGTCACACCGGACACGCCAGCTCGCCGACTGGAAGCAAGCCCGGGCCAAGCACGCCCGGGCACTGCGCAACGGCCGCGTACGCCGCAAGCCGCGCCCCTACGCCCCGGGCATGAACATCATCCGAAGGGAACCACGATGACGGCGGCTGAGCGGGCCAATACGGCGGCGCACAAGGCGGAGCGGAAACGCCAGCTCGCCGCGTTCACCGACGGCCAGCCGTGCCCGCGGTGCGGCCAGCCGATGTACCGGCGGCAAGACCTGGACCTCGGCCACGTCGTCGCCCGCGCCATCGGCGGCACGCTCAGCGACGGCACGCGGCTGGAGCACCGGCGATGCAACCGGCAGGCAGGCGGGCGGCTGCTCGGCCAGCTCCGCAGGCTCGGACCACCCCGTCGCCGGACCCCCCCGCCGACGGTGACCACCCCGATGCCGCTGACCCGCCGCTGGTGACCGTCGAATCGGCCGCCGCGCGGAGGGCCCGCTTTCTACTCCGGAGCCGCCTGGCCGCGCGCTTTCGTGGCGTTTGGCGTGTCAGGCTGGGATCGTGGCGGATTCGGACGCGCTGAGGAGCAGGCGCAAGCGCGCCCACGCGGCCGGGCAGCATCATCTCTGCCGCCGCTGTGACGCGCTGAGCGGCCCGCTGCCGCCGGCGCCGCTGCCCGCTCGTGACGGTGCCGGTATCGACCCGCGCGCCCGCCTGGAGCAGCTAGCGGTGCGCCTGCAGACCGCGCACGCCGCCGACCCCTCGGACGCGGCGGTGGCACGGGTGCTGAAAGATGTGCTGCTGGCGCTGCTCCCGCCGCCGGGGGCGCCCGACGCCGGCGACGACGACCCGCTGGCGGCGATCCTTGCCCTCGACCCCGTTTCCTAGCCCGCGGATCATCTACGCCCCGGAGGGTGACGGCATCCGGGGCAGGCAGGCCGCCGCGGTCGCCGCCCTCGGCGGGATCCAGCTCGACGGCGCGCAGCGGCTGGTGCTCGACGCGGCGTGCGACCGGCGGGGCGGGAAGTGGTCGGCGCCCACGGTCGGCGTGATCGTCCCCCGGAGGAACTTGAAGTCGATCACGGTGCGGATCCGGGAGCTGGCCGGGTGCCTCTGCTGGGGTGAGAACGCCATCCACAGCGCGCACGAGTGGAGAACGGTCAGCGAACAGTTCCGCGAGACGGTGGAGCTCGTGCAGGGGTCGCCGCTGAAACGCTACGTGGCCAAGATCAGGTTTACCGGCGGCGAGGAATGCATCACGTTCACCAACGGCAGCCGCTTGCGGTTCATGAACCGCTCGAAGGAATCGGCTCGGTCGTTCGGCGCCGACTTCCTCGCGCTCGACGAGGCGCACGCCGTCACGCAGGACCAGGCCCAAGCGCTCATACCCGTGCTCGCCGACCACCCCGATAGCCAGGTCTGGTGGCTCGGGCACGGGCCGACCCCGGGAGCGTGGGAACTGGCCCGGCTGCGGAACCGTGCCCTGTCGGCGGATCCGGGGCGGATGGCGTGGCTCGAGTGGTCGGCCGATCCCGAGACCGACGACCTCGAGGACGAGGATGTCTGGAAGCGGTGCAATCCGGCGGAGGCCGCCGGGCGCCTCTCGGTCGAGAAGATGCGGGAGGAACGCGCGTTGCTCGGCGCGGCCGGTTTCGCTGCCGAGCGGCTGGCCGCGGCGCCGTGGCCGAGCGAGGAGAGCGGCGCGTGGGGAACTTTCACCGAGGCCGAGTGGCAGGCGATGATTGAGGCATGATCACCGCGATCGGGATCGAGTTGTCCCAGGACACCGAGACATGCGCCGTCGCGGTCGCGAGCCGGGCTGAGGGTGCCCGCAAGTACGACGTCAACTTGATCTACTACGGTGCCAGCGACGGCGCCGTGGCCGCCGCCGCCGGGGTGTACGCCGGCACCGAATGCGCCGGGACGTGGTGCGACCCGATGGCAGCCGCGGGCCTGCTCGACGATCTCCGCGGCGCCGGGATATGGCTGTATCTGCTCACAGCCGTCGAGGTCGCCAGCGCGAGCTACCTGTTCAAGTCAATGGTCCGGCGGCACCGGGTGAGAACGGCCGGGCACGAGGCCTTGCGCGCCTCGATGCAGTATGCGATGCCCCGCCGCCTGGCGACTGCCTTCGCGTTCGAGAGACGCAAGACGAGCGCCGACGCGGCGCCGCTGAACGCGGCGTGCTTCGCGCTCTACGGGCTGCGGAAGAACGAGGTGGGCGACGAGGTCGGCGTGTGGATCCTGGATACCGGTGAGGCGCCGGGCCTGCCCGGCGCGGCGGCCGGGACTGTGCACGGCCCCGGCATGTCACAGCCGGTCCCTGCCGCTGCGGCGGCGGCCCGGGGGACAATGGAGGCGGGCGAGCGTTACCAGGGGCCGCCCCTGGGCTGGCCGATCGAGGACAGGTGAAACAAGTGCATCAGGCGCAGGAAACGTTCGTGGCCGAAGTGAACGGCCATTCGGTCCAGGTGTTCAAGGGCGACATGCTGCCGGACAGCCATGAGCTGGTGAAGCTCGACGCGGGCCGGGGATTGCTGTTCACGCCGCTGGAGCCGGCCGCTGTGCCGGTGAAGGCGCCGAGGTCGGGGAAGAGCGCGCCATGAGCATGTGGATGGGCGACGCCGGGTCGCTGCTCGCGTCGGTGCGCGCGGAGATGTCGCCTCGCCAGGTGGCCGACCGGCAGGCTGAGCGTGATGAGCGGCAGGCTGAGCGTGATGAGGCTGAGCGGCGGGCCGCGGCTGAGGACCGCCGCGAGCAGCGGCTGATGGGCATGCAGCTGGCCGGGGTGTCGGCCCGGTCGCATGCTGAGATCGTCGCCGATGCCATGCGGGACGGTGACGAGGACGCCGAGTACGAGGAAGCCCGCAAGGTGATGGAGCGGATCGAGCGGAGGCGGGCGGCCAGGCTTGATCAGGCGCATCAGCGGAGCGAGCTGGTGGCCGCGGTCGCGCAGCGGTCGCAGCGGCCGATGGATCCCGTCGAAGCCGCCCTGGAGCGGGCGAGGCTTGCGGCCGACGATGCGGCACGTGAAGGCCGCCGCGTTGTCGAGCGGGCGCGGGCGCAGGTGCGCAGCCGGACGCTGGCCGCTGAGCCGCAGATTGCCGAGGCACCGGACGGCACGGTGTACTACCGATGACCACGCCGGATAGGTCCGACCCGGCGCTGCAGGGCGGCGTGCAGAACACGATCCTCGGCGTGGACTTCACCAGCGAGGCCGCGGCGGCGCAGTCGGCCGCCGAATCACTGGACATGAAGCGGCGCAAGCTCGGCTCGGCCGCCCCAGGGCTCGGCGCGCTGATGGCGTTGCCGCAGCCGCCGTCCGCCGCGGGCGTCGGGCTGAGCGACGTGATCATGCCGATCGTCGGCGCCGGATACGCTGACGCCCCGGCCCCGCAGGTGCCGCCGTGGCAGGTCGGCAGTTATGGCGCGGAACGGCCGCTGTCGAGTGCGCCGGGGGAACTGGTCACCGGCCGCGAGCCGGTCTACGCCGACGGTGCCGTCGGCGGCCAGGGGTTCGCGGCGAGCGGCGGCCAGTCCGCGCTGATGGGCGTGCGCTCCCTCGCCGATGCTGCGTTCGCCGCGATGGACCAGGCCAGTAGCCGCGGCGGTGACATGGTGCTGATCTCCCCCGACCTGGCGCCCGCGCCTCGCAAGCCGGGACTGCTCAGCCGCGTGTTCGGGAAGCGGCGGCGCAAGTGAGTTCCCCGCGGCGTCAAAGTCGCGGCCCGGTGTTCAGTCATTGCGCCGGGAACAACCGAATCCAACGGCGATTAGGGCGCGCCCTACCTCCCGCGTTCCGGTGAAACGCCGTGCGCCGCGGGGACACGCGGAACGGCCCGCGCCCGAGGAAGTTGGGGGCGCGGGCCGTTTACCGCGATGTGCTGCCAAGCCTAAGGCGTCATGTCCTTGCCGCACCAGCGGCAGAAACCGAGATTGTTGGGCTGGCATTCAACGTCGTCGTCCACGTCGGCGGGATCTTGTGCAGCCTCGATCTTCGTCGCCAGATCCGAGGGCCGGTGCGCGGCCAGCACATGCAACGCGCTGCCGCTCCGCCGCTCCGCGGTGTAGATGGCGGCGGCGGCGTCGAACATGATGATCCAGCCGGGGAACCGGCGGGACAGCGCGGCCACGGTGACGGGCCGCTCGCTGCCTGATGAGCCGGAGGTCCAGCCGGTGCTGTCCTGTGCGCGGGGGCACCAGGGTGCGGGGATATGGTTTTCGTCAACCATGGGAGCTAGCTCTCCTTTGGCCAGGGCCGTCCGTTGCGTTCACATCGCGCGGGCGGCCCGCTTTTGTGCAGGACGTTAGCCACGTTAGACAGCTTGTTCACCTTGGTCAAGGTGTCCAGGATGCGCAGGTCAGGTCACCGTGGGAATCATGATCAGGTGCCACGGACACCCGAGCGCCCATCAGAGCGCGTAGAAGCCGACCTTCGGCGCCGTGTCGAGGCCGGCGAATGGGCCAGCGGGGAAGCACTCCCGACCGTGGCCACGCTGGCCGAGCGCTACGGCGTGGCGCGCGGCAGCGTGGCACGGGCACTGCGGGCGCTGGAAGCTGACGGCATGATCCGCATAGTGCCCCGCTGGGGAACCTTCCGGACCTAGCCGTTGAGGCTGGCGGCGATGTCCTTCTTCACCGTGGCCAAAGTCATCCCCATCTCGGCGGCGATGTCCGCGCGTGACATACCAGACTCGCGCAAGTGCATGACCTTGCCGCGGCGTTCCGCGATCCGTGCCGCCTCGGCCTTGCTGACGCGCTCGGCTACCTCTGCTGCCGACTCGCTGGTTATGTCTGGGGCGTCCCCGATCAGCCAGTGCCATTCGACGCGGTCGGCCGCCGGGATGAGCCGGCTGCCGTGCTGGCCGACCCTGCGGAGGCGGATGTCGGCGACCGCGGCGATCATCTGCCGCCGGATGGAAAGGTCGAGCGCGTCCCACCCCGCGGCCGCAGCCGGCCCGATCCGGTTGCGCAGGATCGGCGGGACAGACGCGGCGTTCTCGCGTTCCTCCGCGTCGGCGATCCGCGCCAGCGCGCCCTTCTCGAACGCCTTATAGCCGGCCAGGCTGATCTCGCCGCGCTCGGCGTCACGGCGCCAGTCGGCAAGCTCGGCGCGTGCCTTTTCCGCGTCGGCGCGGGCCAGCTCCAGGGATGCCTCGTCCCCGCCGCGCTGCAATGCCGCAGCGGTCCTAGGGTCGGACAGCCACGCCTTCATGACCTTCTCGACGAAGGCGTCGAGGTCGGGCTGATAGATACCGGTGCAGGCCTTCTCCCGGCACGCGTACACGTCGGCGCGCTGCCTCTGCTGGGAGTTGCGCAGCCGGGTAGTCAGCTTGCAACCGCACTCGCCGCAACTCGCGACCCCGGCCAGCAGCCGGCCGCCCGGCCGGTGCGGCTTGGACTTCAGCCGGGCCGGGTCGGCCAGTATCCGGTAGGACGTCCAGAACGTCTCCGCTGAGACCAGCGGCGGCCACGTCGTCTTGACGGGCTTACCGTCCGGGCCTTCGAGAATGTTGCCGGCGCGCTTGCTGAGCCCGCCGCCGTGCTCCAGGTGACGCACGCGCATCCCCGCGTAGGCCGGGTTCATCGCGATGTAGCGCACCGTCGAGTTGGCCCACAGCGCGCCGCGCTTGGTCCGAAGGCCGCGGTCGTTGAGGCTCTTGCGGATGCCGGTGACCGACTCGCCGCCGCAGACGCGCTCGAAGATTTCGCGGACCACGGCGGCCGGCGAATCCTGCACCGCGACGCCGTCACCGTCGAACACGTCGGGCTGGTCCGGGCCGAATGTCATCGTGTCGGCGTCGATCAGCTTGCCGCGCTTGTACCCGTAGGGGAACAGGCCGGCTCGCTTGCCCTTCCACGCTGAGGACTCCTTGCCGTCGAACACGTTGATCGAGAGATCTTCGCTCTCGCCTTCACCCTGCATCGTCTCAATGGCCGCCATGAACATGTCCTTCGAGTCGGCCGGATCGTAGACCCGGTCACGGACGACCCAGATGACGCCCTTGTCGCGGCACAGGTCCCGCAGCCTCGCGAACACGTCGAGGCGACGCTGCTGCCGCGAGAGCCGCCAGAACCACAGGATGTCGAGCTGGCCCGCCTTCACGTCGGCGACCATGCGCTCGAACTCGGGCCGGTTCTTCTTCACCGCGAACCGCGACGCGGAGATGTCCGGGTCCGCGTACTCGTCAGCGGTGATCACGCCGGAGCGCTCTTGCCACTCCTCGTAGATCCGCCGCTGGGTGCTGGTGGACCTCTCCTCATCGAACGTCGCCGCTCGCTTGTCGGCCAGGTCCGCGCGGGAGACTCGCAGGTACACGCCAGTCCGCAGACCGCTCAGGTCGGATGTGTCGCGCCGTTGCCGTTGCCGTGCCATTGTTGCCGCCTCCATGGTTGCCGTTTCATGGACTACGGCTATCGTATCTCAACTGGCGGCAGTCCGTTCCGTCCATCATGTTGTCAAACACGACGGTCATCCCAGAGGCGGCCAGGCCGGCGTAGGCGGCGTGCTGGCGGCCGGTCCGGTTGTACTCGGGGGTTTCCTCCATCCGGAGCGGGAAGCGAACCGGGTGATCGTGCAAGCTGATCACCAGGCTCTGGGCAAGCAGACGACGCGTTCTATCCTCCTGCTCAGCGGTCAACCCGGCGGCGTAGGCGGGTACCCGCCCGAACTCGGGCGCGAGCTCGAACGCACGGAAGTCCTCTCCCGCCCGAAGATAGGAATAGGCCGCGTAGCCGCTTCCGGAGTCCGTCCCCGCAGGCTGTCGCTGCGCATCAGCCATTACCCGATCACCACCATCGCATCGTTACAGTCCCCAGAAGCGACCAGTCAGCCCGGCCGCGCGGAGGTAAGCAGCGGCCTGCGACGGTTCCCTTCTCGTGTAGCCGCGCTCCAGCCGACCGTCGTACCAGTGCGCGGCCAACCGCCAGAGCGTGCCGAGGTCCAGCACATACCCGCGTTCCGTGCCGGTCGCCGTCAGCCAGTCAGCAACGCAGTCCGGCGAGCAGAACAGCCGCTGGTTCGCGCAGGTGTGCACGACGTCGTCCCACATCCGGGAAGCCGGCACCAGGAAATGAGCAACCTGGTCACCGTCCGGCGGCCGGTCCGGCCCGACGTTCCACGCATGCGGCCGCCCGCAGGTCGGGCACCTAGTGGCGACCAGCACCTCGCCCTCGGCGCGAAGTAGATGCGGGATTGCGAACGAATCCCAGGCGCAGCCGCCCCACCACAACGTCCTGCTGCCCATGACGGAGAACCCGAGCGGCACCGCCGAGAACGGGTGCGCCATCGCGATCCGGCCGTCATCGTCCAGGACTAGATGGCGGTCCGCGGCCAGTTCCGCGAGGGTCATAGCGACCACCCGCTCACCTGTGCCGAATCGCCCGCCTAGTTCCCGAGCCGTCGGGGCGCGACCGGTCTCAGCGAACTCGGTGTACACGGCTAGCCGAAGATCCTCGCGATCCATGCCGATATCTTCGCAAACGGGTCGGGGTGCCCCGCACCGGACACATCTTGCGTCTGCTGCAGCACGCGGATCGGCCGTACCATTTCGCCTGAGGGCCTCGTCCACTTGGTTGGGAGTCGTCACTGTGGGTTGGTTCTCCAGGCTGCTGACCTTGCTTCAGGGCGGATCAGGGCGTCCGGCCCGATCGGCCGCCCGGGGCGGCTCGGCAGCGGGCGGCCGAAAGAGACCGAAGCTGCGGCGACCCCGGGATCAATCGATGACCAGGATCGAGCGCTCGGTGACAACGACGCGGCTGCCGTCGGGCAAGAAACAACGCCGCACTACCAGCGAATGGCGGCATGGGAATTGCCCGGTGCGGCACCGGAGCCATGAAGCCGCCGCTCGCTGCAGAAGGCCGTGACGCGAGGTCATCCGCCCTCCGCGTGGGCTCCTGGCGCGATATGGTCCTCCTGTTCGGCGCCCGGTGAATGCGGGCCGACGGAAAGGCCTGAGGTGGGGAAATGGAAATCTGGCCGGTGATCCATGCTGAGCGCAGGAACCTCGCGTCCGATTTGCGGTCGCTTGAAGAGGCCCAGTGGTCGACGCCGTCGTTGTCCACGGACTGGACTGTGCGCGACGTGCTGGCACATATGACGGCGACAGCGAAGATGAGCCCACCGGCGTTCTTCGTCAAGCTCGCCGGGTCTGGATTCAGCCTGACCAAGTTGCAGGGCAAGGACATCGCCGCCGAGAAGGGCGGCTCCCCGGCGGACACCCTGGCCGGGTTCGAGGCGATCGTGACGTCGACCGGCCACCCGCCAGGTCCCGCAGATACCATGCTCGGCGAGACGATCGTCCACTCCGAGGACATCCGCCGCGCCGTCGGGCTGCGGC
>WNFC01009442.1_pt1 | contig 10803 bp, 15 predicted proteins | sample 5400541 | NCBI WGS metagenome assembly WNFC01 (sample SAMN13153342, study PRJNA577476) | soil metagenome | isolation source: 120 cm saprolite under Douglas fir tree site 2 hole 2 replicate 1 | place: USA:California | collected 2015-04-18
ACGCGGGCTCGATGAGATTGGGGTGCAAGCACAGCAATTCTTCGTGACAAAGCTCGCTCAGGCGAATCTGTCACGGAAAATGATCCTCAACGTGTTAAGCACGTTGGCCTCGATTTTGCAGACCGCGAAAGGCTGGGGCTATGTATGCCAGTTGGTGGAATACAAGTGCCTCACCATTCCTACCGAAGAGGTCCAAACCGAAGCTCGATTCTTCACTGTGGAGGAAGTCGGCAAAATCATTGCGGCTGCGCGGGAGCCCTACAAAACCATGTTTTGGCTCTTGGCCATGACCGGAGTGCGCGCCGGCGAAATGCTCGGCCTCCAGTGGCAAGATATTGACTTCGACAAGGGCTTGCTGAACATCCGACGCTCTGCGTGGTACGGACGTGTTCAAACCACCAAGAACAAAAACAGCGAGGCGATTATTCCACTACCCGAAATCCTCGCGGCGACACTCCGCACATTTCGGGAACAGTGGAAATCAAATCCAGACGGCTTTCTGTTCGTCACGAGAAACAGAAGGCCCCCTTCATCCAACAAGGTTGTGGAGTATGGGCTTTGGCCGGTGCTTGATCTCTTGGCCATCCCCCGCTGTGGCCTCCATGCCTTCCGACACACTCACACGAGTTTGCTTCTCGACACGGGCGCAACTCCGAAGGTCGTTCAGGAACAGCTACGGCACGCAGATCCCCGCGTCACTCTTGGGGTCTATGCCCACGTTCTCGGGGATGCTCACCGCGAAGCCGTCGAGAAAGTAGCCTCGGTTGTGTTCCAAAGTGTTCCAAAGGCGAGAGAAGAAACGAAGTACATTCAGTAGCTTCCAGGCAATCGGCGTTGGGTTCGATTCCCATCGCCCGCTCCATAACTCACGATGATCCAATTGGTCTTACACGGCTAAGCTACCTGAATCCAGCATAAAAATGGACCGTTTTGGACCCCAAATGGACCCCAGTGGGTTCAATTGGACCCCAATTTTTTCTCACTCACATCACACGCGAAAAAGAGCGCTTGACTCTGGACTATACTCCAGGGTGTACGGTACACAAAGGAGCCAAGCAGAATGCAAATTGGCACCGTAGCGAAAAGGATCGGCCTCAGCGTTGATGCGATTCGGTTCTACGAACGAAACGCACTGCTCCCGCGAGCGCCAAGAACACAGGGCGGATTCCGTCAATACGCGGAAACCGATGTGGAGACACTCGCCTTTATCCGCCGCGTACAGGGCTTGGGATTCAAACTTAGTGAGATTCGCGGACTCTTGAATCTGAGGGGAACCCGCCTACAGCCGTGTGCGCCAGTGCGCCGCCGACTAGAAGAAAAGCTCTCTGACGTCCGCCGGAAGCTCGCCGACCTCCAGAAGCTGGAACACGAGCTGCGCTTGGCCCTGCGGAGTTGCAAGAGAGAACTACACAACCAACCTGCTCATTGCCCTATCTTGCGAGAAAAGAATATCCGTAAACCGGAGAGTGCCGAGTGAAAGTTGAGGTCTTATACGTCGCAGACTGCCCGACTCACCCCGCGGCGGTGAAGCTCGTCAGAGATATCTTGGCCGCAGAAGGTATCGAGACGAAGATCCATGAAGTGCTCATCAGGGACGAAGGGATGGCGAGCGAGCTTAAGTTTGGCGGTTCTCCGACCATCCGAATCAATGGACAGGATGTCGCTGGAGAATCGCAGGATCCTGAGAGGTTCTCGCTGAGCTGCCGTCTGTATTCCGGATCGAAACAAGTCGGTCTTCCGCCAGCGGACATGATTCATCAGGCAGTGCTGAAAGCTCGGCAAGTCGCTAGACCGTAAAAACCAGCGCGGGTCTCTCGGCATCCTTGGCGGCGATGCTGAGTTCCGTGAATAGGGGTGCAAGTCATGACAGAGCCCAAAGAAGCTTGCTGCAGCTCGCCGGCAGCGATTTGCTACTGGTTCGCTGCGTCTCTGATTGCGTGGGGAGTACTCAGCCTAATTGGAGTTTATTGGCGCCCTCTCCATGCCTCCTCTGCTACCACGATCCTTTTCGCGATGGCAATCGGCTGCTTTGCTAACTGGCTTAGGCATCGCACTCTGCACTGCGCTATCACTGGGCCACTATTCTTGCTCGCTGCCGTTGTCTTCCTAGTGTCGGACGCGAGTTTGGTTCACGTCAACAACCTCCTGGTATGGCCATTCGTTCTCATCGGAGTCGGCATTGCGTTTCTAGTGGAATGGCGCTATGCGCAGCGTTCCGCATCGCGGTTGTGAGGATGCGAATGCGCTCTCCCTGCGTTTGTCATTTGCTCTTAGAGGAGAGGAATGAGCATCCATGAATACTGAGGCCGTTGGCACGACTGGCAAACCCTCCTCGAAGGGGGCGCTCGCCGCGGCGCTCTCAGCGGTTGGGAGTGTTCTGGCTGCTTTGACCTGTTGCCTGCCGGTGCTCCCGTTTGTGCTCGCTGCTGAAACGGCAAGCAGCGCTAGCTTTCTCGCTCGTTACGTCGGGGCCCTTCGGCCATATCTTTTGGCGGTTTCCGTTCTCTTCATTGCTCTCGGGTTTTATCAAAGCAGGCGCGCCACGCAATGCAATTGCAAACCGAGTGTTCTCAGCCAAGTGGTTCTGTGGCTGTCGGCTCTGATTGTGGCCATCTCAATTCTGCTTCCGCAGGCATTTGCAGATCTTGTGGAGAGGCTGCTATGAAGCGTCGGAACATTGAGTTAGGTCTCACCGCTCTCGTCGTTTTTGCTGGCTTGTTTTGCCTGTATGGGGGACACCAGACTCCGAGCGGTCAAGCACCTCTCGCCGATCTAAGTTCGGCGAATCTGAGTGAACTCAAGGATGAGTTTAACGGCAGCCACGCCAGCGTTCGTGTGCTGGTGCTTCTTTCACCGACTTGACCGGTCTGCGTGCGGGGGGCCTCCGCACTCCAATCGTTACTTCGAACACAAAAAGACTCGCATCTGCGCGTGTTCGTAATTTGGGAGCCCGTGCTGGCCAGTGACCTGAGCGCGCCTTCGACCATCACTCTTCGGCGCATTCACGATGAGCGGGTCAAGCAATACTGGGACCGAAACCGAGTGCTCTCCCATGCGATGGGAGAGCATGATCGTCCGAGTGTCGTCTGGGACTACATCGCAGTCTATAAGCCAGAACAACTCTGGACAGACGCGCCGCCTCAACCGGAATTCAAGGGCCGTCCGGTGGTGCGCTTCATCGATGGTACGCGTGAGGCATTGCAGACCATTTATTCCGAGATGAAAAACTGAAGCTAGAGGCTTGATAATTGTCCAAATGAGCCCGCTGCGCGACGGAGTAGACTGCGGATATGGCTGAGACCGCAATCATGGAACGAACCGAGGTGGTGCGCCGCGGTCGAAGGCTTGAATATTTCACCGTCATATGGAACGCCCTTGAGGGTTTAGTCGGTGTCATCGCAGGCGCCCTCGCAGGCAGCATCTCGCTTGTCGGCTTCGGAATCGCCAGCTTCATCGAAGTGGCGTCCGGGGCGGCGCTGCTTTGGCGCATGTCGGTCGATGCAGACGTACATAAGCCGAGTCCGAGTAATCAAAGCCGCTCGCGGAAGGCAGCAACTTTCGCCCGATTGCCACACAGTTCCATGCTGCACCAGCGGCGACTGTGATTCTTGCTGCTGTCGTAGAACCAAAGTATGCATTCGGGATCTTCACACTTGCGGATAGCTAGGTAGTCCGCTGTCGCGAAGAAGTTGGCGGCACAATGCGCTAAGGGGACCAAAAGATCCCGAGGCTTTTCCAGGATCCAACGCGGCTTCGTTCTCAGCTTCCCTTGAGATTGCATGACCTCTGTCGCCAGACGCGGGTGCTGCAACTCCTTCCCCAGCACGCCTGCGAGTTCCCTTGGTAGGCGCCCAGTTTTGGCGATTCGCTCTACGGCCTGCCGGAGAAGACTGCGCAGAGCGCGCACCTCTTGAATCGTATCTCTGGCCTCTGGAGCGTCCGTCCAGACCTTTGCCAACCTTTGCATTTCGTTCGCTGAAGCCAAGTTTGCCTGCTTTAACCACTGGGTAAGGTCTTCGAAGCTCTGCAAGAGGTCGGTGCGGATCCCGTCGAGGATAACTTCTGTGTTTACAAGGTCTAAGGTTGGATCGTTGCCGACGAACAAGAAATCAGGCATGAGCCCTCCCAAACAAGGAAGATTTTTGAAACCTTTTGCCGTTTCCCGTCTCTAAACACATAACCTTCAAAACTGCTATATTGGAGGTTACTCTAATTAGATGCAAAGGAGAATCATAATGTCTCGTCTTCCGATCATTGACCCGGAGAAGTCCACCGGCAAAGCACACGAACTTCTCACCGCCGTACAGAAGAAGCTTGGCCTCGTTCCCAACATGACGCGCGTGATGGTGAATTCGCCCGCGGTGCTGGAAGCCTACATCGCGTTCAGCGGCGCTCTGGATGGAGGCAGCCTGAATGCCAAGATTCGGGAACGAATTGCACTGGGAACTGCTGAGGCAAACCAGTGCGACTACTGCCTGTCAGCTCATTCCACAATCGGCAAGCTGGTGGGATTGAGCGACGCAGAAGTTCTCGAAAGCCGCCGCGGACAGGCGGCCGACGTCAAGCCAGCCGCTGCTCTTCAGTTGTCATGCGCGCTGGTCGAAAAGCGCGGCGCCGTAAGCGAAGCCGACGTGGATGCCGCGCGCAAGGGCGGACTTGCCGATGGGGAGATCGCCGAAGTCGTGGCGCTCACCGCTTTGAACATTTTCACAAACTATTTCAACACCGCTTTCCAAGTGGACGTGGACTTTCCGGTCGTGAAACCACTGGCGGCTGCAGCTCGCTGAAAGCGGGGGCACATCGCGAAAGGCTGAAAACTATGACCACTTACAATCGTGTTGCTGTCAAAGGTCTTGAATTATTCTACCGCGAGGCGGGTCCAAAGGATGCACCAGCAATCGTGCTTCTCCATGGATTTCCGTCCTCGTCGCACATGTTCCGCGAGTTGATCCCCCGGCTTGCGGACCGTTTCCGCGTTATCGCGCCGGACTACATCGGTTTCGGCTACAGCGCACAGCCGGCGGCGACGGAATTCAAATACACGTTCGAGAATTTGACCGAACACGTAGAAAAGCTGCTCTTCGAAGTTATTGGCCTCCGCAAGTTCAGCATCTACGTTCAGGACTACGGCGCGCCGGTTGGATTCCGCATCGCCTCAAGGCATCCGGAAGCTATCGACGCCATCATCGTCCAGAATGGCAACGCGTACGTCGAAGGCATCAGCGCGGCATTTGAACCTCTGAAGGCCTTCTGGGCCAACCGGAATTCAGAGACCGAAAAGCCCGTTAGGGCACTTCTTACGGCCGAGACTACGCGGTTTCAGTACACCCAAGGAGGGAAGAATCCCGAGCGCATCAGCCCGGATTCGTACACACACGATCAGCACTTTCTCGATCGCCCGGGAAATGATGCCATCCAACTTGACCTGTTCCACAACTATCCGTCGAACGTAGCGCTCTATGACGAATGGCACCAATACTTCCGCGAGAAGCAGCCAAGAACGCTGATCGTCTGGGGGCAGAACGATCCGTTCTTCAGTGTCCACGGCGCAAAGGCATTCTTGAGCGACTTGCCGAATGCGGAGCTTCACCTTCTGAATGCTGGGCACTTCGCGCTTGAAGAGGAGGGCGTCTTCATTGCGGAGCGAATCCGTGAATTCCTCGGTCGCGCCAGCGGGAAAGCGGCGTCCCTATGAGCTCCGCTGCCAACCCAGTTTCGACAAGTGTGCTGACCCTTCCCAAGGCCATCCTGTGGGGCGGGCTCGTGGCCGGAGTGCTCGACGCTGTGGATGGCGTCGTTGCCTTCGGGACCAAGGGACTTAACCCGATCCAAGTATTGCAATACATCGCCAGCGGGTTACTTGGGCCTTCCTCTTTCAATGGTGGGCTTGGGACCGCCGCATTGGGAACCGCGCTTCACTTCTTCATCGCATTCGTGGCCGCGGCAGTGTATGTGCTGGCGAGCGCCTGGATGCCGGTTCTCAAGAGCAAGGCCATCCTCTTCGGGTTGCTGTTCGGTGCCGCCGTGTACTTCTTTATGAACTATCTGGTGCTGCCGCTGTCCGCGGTTGCGCACACTCCGTTTTCTCTAGGCCTCTTCCTAAACGGAGTGATCGGACACGCAGTATTCGTCGGTCTGCCGATCGCAGTCTACGCAAGGAGGACAGCAAAATGAGCGATCAAGGGAACCCAAGCACTACCGTTGTCCTCGTGCACGCAGCTTGGGCGGATGGGTCGAGTTGGAACAAAGTCATCCCCCCATTGCAGCACCTCGGCCTCAACGTCGTGTCCGCGCAAATCCCGCTCACCTCGTTGACGGACGACATCGTGGCCGTCCGGTGTGTCCTTGGCAGGGTGAGTGGGCCCGTAGTCCTTGCGGCCCACTCTTACGGAGGCGCGGTGATCACTGCCGTCGCCTCCGGCCTATCGAGGGTAAAAGCTTTGGTCTTCATCGCTGCCATAGTCCCGGATGAAGGCGAAACAGTCGGCCAGTTGTTTCATCGGGCTGAGCCACACCCAAAGGCGCCGCAACTTATTCCCGATGAAAACGGCCTTCTTTGGATGTCGGCAGAGGGATTCGCCAATGCTGTCGCACCCGAAGCTACCTCCGATGAGATCGCCTTTATGACCGCGACCCAAAAGCCGATTGCCTTGAAATGCCTTGGCGAGCCAATGACCAAGCCCGGCTGGACGGAAAAGCCATCGTGGTACATGGTGGCCGAAGAGGATCGCATGATTTCACCGGCCACGCAGCGTTTCATGGCTGAGCGGATTAAAGCCCACATCGATTCCCAGGCTGTGGACCACACGCCGCTCGCTTCGGCTCCTGAGTCCGTCGTCCGGCTCATCGTGGGGGCCGTCGATGGCACACATTAACTGGATGTCTTATCAAATTATCTTGGAGGCGAGCAGTGACTGATGCGGTTTCAGTTGTGCAGGAGTTCTATGACGTTTTGCGTGTCGGAGACGTGACACGTGCGGTGGCGTTGCTCTCTCCTGATCTTGAATGGACCGAAGCAGAGGGCTTTCCCTACTACAGCGGTACATGGCGAGGTCCACAGGCCGTAGTTGACAAGTTACTCATTCCATTAGCGAACGATTGGGTTGTCTTTTCTGTGACGCCCCATGAGTTTATTGCCGCAGACGAGCGCGTTGTTTCCTTCGGTACTTATGCAGGCACTTTCAGGACTACAGGTCGAAGCATGTCCGCTCCCTTCGCGCATCGGTGGGTGGTGCGCGATGGGAAAATCGTTCGATTCAACATGTACACGGACACGGTTAAGGTGCTTGAAGCGATGGGCGCGGCTTCGCTAGCGAATAGTTATCTTCCATGAAATCCGGGAGCTTCGATGTATGTCAAAGAGCTGTGGCGTTATCCAGCGAAATCGTTGGGGGGTGAACGTGTCGAAGAATGTTCAGTTGGCGAACTCGGCCTCACTGGCGACCGCATAGTCCTTGTACAAGGGCCAGCCGGGCGGCTCATTACCTCTCGCACTCATCCGCAGCTGCTAGCGCTGCAGGGCTCTCTCGGCGACGACGGCCAGCCCCAGATCAACGGAATTCAATGGGCCGCGCCTGAAGCGTTAAACTTCATCCGCGCCGCGGCTGGCGCGGCTGCAACGCTCTTCTATTGGGAAGGTCCCGAGCGGTTTGATGTGTTGCCTCTCTCCGTCGCCACAGACGGTGCGATTCAACATGTGAAATTCGATGCGCGCCGACTGCGTCCCAATATCCTTATTGGTGGGGTCGAAGGCCTTGCGGAGCGAACCTGGCCTGGTCGGAATCTCAAAATCGGTTCGCTGCCCATCCACGCAGAACGTCTTCGCCCTCGATGCGTCATGACCACATGGGATCCCGATACACAGGAGCAGGACATCAGCGTACTCAAACGCATTGTGAGAGAGCTCAAGGGGGAAATGTCACTCGACTGCGCTGTCCTTAATCCTGGAGTCGTGCGAGTGGGAGACGAGGTCACCTTGGCTTAAGCATTCCATTGACCTGCCTCGGATAAGAGAGGACCACGCCGGTTTTTTGAATCAGTGAGCAAGTCTTATCGCTCCGGTGAAGTGCGAAACAAATGACCTCCTTAGCTTGCTGCGGCCGCCGTCTGCGCGCCTTCGATTGCCGCGACTTCGCAATACACCTTGATCGATCCATTGGAATCCGTGAGCAGGCGAATGATTTCCTGGTAGTTCTCTAATCCCTTCACGGGGTGCGTAAGAAGTTTCTTCAGCCAGCCGGGATATTGGAGTTCCGCGGTGGATAGATCCTTCACGCCAGATTCGAAGTACTCGCGATTCGCGTTGACGCTTCCAAACGCAACCTTGTTGCCTAGAACAAAACCGAGATTGATCTTGTCAGCGGGTACCTCAAGCTGGCGCGAGCCGCCTGTAACGCTCACCATCGCGAGCACGCCATTCTTCGCGAGGATATTCATGGCTTCGAACACGAGCGGTGAATAACCGGTTCCTTCGAGAATCAGATCGAACGGGCCGTATTTCGTAGAGGCATCTGTTAGCGACGTCTCTTTGGTGCTGACGTAACGGACGCCAAGTTCTTCGAGGAGCCTCGAATTCAGGAACGGTGGCATCGTGTTCCCAAAGGTCGTGACTTCAAGGCCGCGCAGTCGCAGAACAAGCGATGACAGCAGGCCGAGTGTGCTTGCTCCGAGTACCGCTGCCCGTTTGGGACGCCATACGCGGAGGCGCTGCTGGATGCGGTAAGCCTGTTCAATCGCTTTCTGCGCTACACTCATCGGCTCCATCAGGACGCCGACTTCTTTTAGGTTTTCCGGCACCCGAATGATGTATTCCGGTTCATCAACGACGTACTCCGTGAGAAAGCCGTGCCGGAGGTTGATGCCGCGCTCGAAGTAGGTGTCGTCGGTCGTCATGTCGTAGGTGCCGATCTGATCGTAGAGACTCGAACCAGGACGGCGCACCGTGAGCGCGACGTAATCGCCCGGCTTGAATTCCGTAACGCTTGGGCCAATCTCTTCCACGCGACCAAAGCTTTCGTGCCCGAGTATCAGATAGTCGCTGCCGTCCGGGGCGGCTCCATATTCGGCCGCATTGATTTCTTTGTCCGTACCGTCGACACCGACGCGCAGAATCTTGACCAGCACCCCGCGTCCATTCGGAACGTCGGCGACGCTTGGTTTTGGGACCTGCGCCAGATGCACGCTCCCTGCTTTGCCAGGTAATACCGCTATTGCTTTCATACGTTCTCCTTATCTCGCTGCACTTTTTGATCGAAATTCAGTGTTCTTCTCGCGGGCTTCGCCGCTTTGGGCCAGCAGCTTGGCGACAAGTCCCGTCCATCCAGTTTGGTGATTTGCGCCGACGCCGCTGCCGGTGTCGCCGTGGAAATACTCGTGGAAAAGGACGAGGTCGTTCCAGTGGGGGTCGTTCTGGAAAATCTCCAGATTTCCAGCCACGGGACGGCGACCATCTTCACCGCGCAGAAAGATTCTGTTCAAGCGACGAGAAATCTCTCCAGCTACTTCGGCTAACGTGAACATCTGTCCGCTACCGGTCGGGAACTCGACTTTGAATTCGTCACCAAAGTAGTGATGGAATTTTTGGAGAGACTCGACAAGCAGGAAATTCATGGGGAACCAGATCGGCCCCCTCCAGTTGGAGTTCCCGCCAAATAGGGAAGTCTTCGATTCCGAGGGCTGATAGTCGACGCGGTGTTCCGTCCCATGGACGCTCAAGACGTATGGATTGTCCATGTGATAGCGCGAGAGAGCGCGAATTCCATGAGGCGACAGGAACTCGTTTTCATCCAGCATGTAACGGAGTGCATGACGCAATTTGTCGGCATCGACGATGGAGAGGAGTCTTCGTTCGCGATTCCCCGGGGTACGCATACAGGCGATGTTGGATGTCAGGTCGCGACGGTTCTCGATAAACCATTCGAGCCTGCGTTTGAAATTGGGGAGCCGCTCCAGAAGTTCGGGTTCAAGGGTCTGAACCGCAAAGAGCGGGATCAATCCGACCATGGAGCGGACCTTCATCGGCGTGCGTTCGCCGTTTGGAAGGTGCAACACGTCATAGAAGAATCCGTCTTCGCTGTTCCACATCGAGTCCATACCGTCGCCGCGATGGCTCATAGCGTTGGCAATGTAGAGGAAGTGTTCCCAGAACTTGCTGGCGACGTCTTCGTAGACTGGATTTTCGCTGGCGAGCTCAAGGGCAATGGCCAGCATGTTGAGTGTGTACATGGCCATCCAGGCTGTCCCATCGGACTGTTCAATATGGCCACCAGTCGGAAGCGGTGCGCTGCGATCAAAGACGCCGATGTTGTCGAGGCCGAGAAAGCCGCCTTGGAATACATTCATACCTTCCGCGTCCTTGCGATTTACCCACCAGGTGAAGTTGAGCATGAGTTTCTGAAACACGCGCTCAAGAAAGGCCCGGTCGCCTTTACCGCGGGCCTTTTTTTCAATTTTGTACACGCGCCACGCGGACCATGCGTGAACAGGAGGATTCACATCACCTAGCGCCCATTCGTACGCGGGCAGTTGTCCGTTCGGATGCATGTACCATTCGCGGAGGAAGAGAACGAGTTGTTCCTTGGCGAAATCCGGATCCACCAATGCCAGGGGCACGCAGTGAAAAGCGAGATCCCACGCGGCATACCAAGGGTATTCCCACTTGTCTGGCATTGAAATTACGTCCGCGTTGTAAATGTGCGACCAGTCGCTGTTGCGACCTCGTTTGCGCTGTTCGGGAGGCGCTGGCTGCGCTGGATCGCCGGCAAGCCAATCCCGTTGCGCATAGTGATAGAACTGCTTGGACCA
>WNFC01014020.1_pt1 | contig 10803 bp, 10 predicted proteins | sample 5400541 | NCBI WGS metagenome assembly WNFC01 (sample SAMN13153342, study PRJNA577476) | soil metagenome | isolation source: 120 cm saprolite under Douglas fir tree site 2 hole 2 replicate 1 | place: USA:California | collected 2015-04-18
TGAATTGGTACGACCAGCAAACCTCGGGCTTCTCTCAGGACAATGTCCATCTCGCCAATCCGAACTCGACTTCGACCACAGCGACCGTCCAGCTCGGTGTCAGCACCAACACCGTGACAGTTCCCGCCAACGGTACCGCGGTGGTGAACTTCCCCGGCCAGAAAGGAGGGCCTGTATTCATTACTGCCCCCTCCCCGATCCTCGCCTCCAGACGCACCTTCTACTACTCGTCGTTCGACGAGGTCAACGCCGTCCCGGCCAGCGCGGCGTCCACGGCGCTCATTCTGAACTGGTACGACCAGTTGGATGCCGGATACAGTGCGGACAACATTCATTTAGCCAACCCGAACTCAGCAGCCACCACCGCAACTGTGAAGCTCGCTGTGAGCACACACACTGTAACAGTGCCGGCAAACGGCACGGCAGTCGTAAGCTTCGCAGGCCAAAAGGGAGGGCCGGTGTTGATTACATCTGGTTCTGCTATCCTGGCGTCCAGGCGCACCATTTTCAGTTCGTCCTTCCACGAGGTGAACGCCGTACCTACCCCATAGGAGGCGCTTTACTCTTGATCCGGGCAGCGGGAAGCATTTCCGCTGCCCTGTTTTATTCGGCGAGCGCCTGCTCCGGCGTGCGGACCACCATGAAAAACAGGAAGATGGCACTCGGCCATAGTTGCAGAAACAGGCGGTTCAATGAAAACCGAAGGTGCCAATAGATGTCATACGGAGTGATCACGTAGACGGCGAAGTAGCCGGCTAGCGTGAGAACGATGGCGAGCACCAATGATCGAATGCCGGGCCGGTCTGGGATGGGATGTTTCCCCACCAGAAAGTAGTAAGCCGCAAGCACGACGGTTCCCGGAATCAGCAGCCAGTGGCCGAAGCGCATGAACTGCTTCCCATACCATTTCACGATCGCCCAATATCGATCCGGGGTGAGCACTTCGTGGAGTATGCTGTCTGCGCCGGAGAACAGGTCCCCCGCGGGAGCGACTCGGAGTTTGAAATATCCGAGCACCAGAAGTACCGGGAACGCAGCCAGCAACATCGGCGCCATCTGCCGCCAGCACGACTTCCACCCCTCGCGCCGGAAAAAAACCAACATGCGCGCCAGGACAATCGCACTCAGGAAGAGCAGACCCTCATTCTTTGTCCAGGCAGCCAGTCCCGCCATCAGACCGGCCAGCCCGAGCAGACCTGGTCCATGGCTGCCCTCTTCGTGAAGGCAGAGAAGCACGATCGTAGCCATGACAAAGAATCCAAGCGGAACGTCTGCATACTGTGCCGTCCCGTGCTCCACAAAGAAGGGAGTACCGAGCAGCACGATTCCGCCAAGAAAACCTTGATTGCTTCCTCGGAGAGCAGAGAGGCTGGAAACCAAAATCCCGACCGTGCTGAACATGAACACAAAGGCGATTACACATGGCACAGCCTGGTTTTCAGTTCCCAGATACCTCCAGAAATGCGCGATACTGGCGGGCAGCAGCAGCGGGTAGTCCGGGTGAGACCAGGGAAGCGATGCACTGAATCCGTCCTTCCAGTGCGGCCCGCCGCGGAACAGAAAGCGGGCGCGCAAATTCCAGATCGCAAATGCGTCCCAGCCCTCTCCGTGCGGATTCGCCAGCACGCGCATCGCCGATGAATACACCGCGAAGACAAGAGAAAGAGCAAACCCGCTCGCCAGTACGCGAGCAATCCATCGGTCTGATTTTTCGCTCGCCGCTCTCGCGTCCTCCGGGTTGAGTTCTGGCGTTCTGCCTTCCCGAACTCGAAACAGGCACACCATCAGCGCTCCCAGAACTACGAGGTCGACCGGGATCAGATCGGAAAGAGAGAGAGCCGGAAACGAGAAGTAAACAAGAGAGAAGATTCCCAAGCCGCAACCGGCGGACAGCGAGGCTTTCAGCAGAAGGTGTGAAACCGGCGACTGCCGGGACCACCCTAGGCAAACGATCACAAACCCCGTCGCCAGGCAAAGAACGACCGCCAGCAGAGCCGCCATCTACTCGTTGCCCCTTTTTGCAAACAGCAGTACTCCGTTGCCGAAGTCCCTTACCAGAACCAAATCTGTTTCCGTCCTGGGTGAGGGGACATGCGGCGGGGAGGGGAAGTTCCCAATGACGAGTTTATGATCCCTCGAACGCTCAACCACCAAGGGAGCCAATGCGTACTGCGTGAGGTAATAGTCGGCCACGCCGGACTCACCCGGGTCTCCCAGATATCCCACGACGCCGCATTCCGGCAGCGCCCTACGCAACTCAGAAAATCGCTGGTCGGAGCGCTCCGCGACGTCGCTGGCCGCGGTTTTCAAATGCGTCGGACTGGGAACTTCGGTCAGCAGGCGCAAAGTTGAAAGCAGACACAGGAGAGTTGTCGCCATGATGCTGATGACGATTTTGGCGTGGTGCGGCCCGGCGGCCTCAAGCACTCGTAATCGGGGTGCGATGGGTGATCGCTCCATACCAAAAAAGTCCGGTATCAAACGCTAACATTATACGTCGGCAGAGTCAGTTTCGTGGCTCAGAAACGCAACCTCTCCACAATCCGTTCACAATCCATTACGACTGCCGTACATCTCCTAAGCCCGCCAAAACTCCCATCCGTTGCTCTGTATTTTGTTGAATCTACGTTCATGCGCGGATTCGAGTCCTACGATTCTCCGTTAGGGACGGTACGGATAGCTGGCCAACTTTAACCGCAAATCCACCCAGGCGTGGAGATCAGATGCGCGGAAGCGCCACAATTTTCCGACCCGCATAGCGCGTATCTCGCCCTTCGTGCGAGACGTTGCAGTGTCTTCGGATGGATTTGGGCGGGTGGCCCAGGCTTTTGGCATTGGCGCGATGCTGTCTCAGAGTGGCATCCGTGGCGAACGAGGGGGCCAAGCTGTGGGGTGCATCGTGAGAATTCCCTGAGGCGGCACGGGAACTGCCGGCAGCGTCGGGGTCCCTTCGGCTTCGCTCAGGGCAGGCTCTTCGACTGAGTAACTGCTTCGCTTCGCGAAGCAGTTACTCCGCTCAGGATGACAAGTGGATTGGTACGATAAAAAGGCGCACTCGAGCCATCTCGCTTCGGCGGCCTCCGCGAGAGTTTATTTCGAGCAGAAATCAACAGCTCGAACCATCCCGCAGTTTGAGGTCACAAAGTTTGATCTCAAAAACCTAAATCGGCGAGTGGTAGCCTTGCACAATCAACTGCTCGGCGATGCGGCGCGCTTGGGGGAGAGTCGCTGCGGCTTTGCGGTCAATCTCTGCTGGTAGGTCTTTCTGAATCTTCGCCAACTCTTCGTCAAATAAACGAGTCGCCAATTCGGGGGTATGTTGCTCGGGCTTGCCATTCTCGCCATCGACTTTTACCTTGTGCCGCACGCGCTGCGAGATCATCAGGCGGTAGATGCGGTCGGTCGCCAGGTCTTCCATGTAGCCATCAAGAAGACTGGCGCCTTTTCCGTTGAGCACTCCGTTTCGGTATCGAATCACGGTGCGCACCGCCGATCGAGTTCCGGCAAGCGAGATTCCGCCTACGCCTTTCGGGACTGGACGCAGATCGGCATGCGTGTTCGGAAGTTTCGGACGCTTCGCGATTTGATTGGGATAGGGGAACTGGGCGACTGCGATTTCGTTCTGGTCGGGGTGACCGGTCCATGCTCCATCCATCAGGCAGTCGGCTTCGTTCTTCTTGTCCTGCTTGAGAACTTTAAGCGCGCGTTCGTTCAATTCCGAGTCGGTGCGGCTGGGGAAAAGGGCCGTCATTCCGCCGATCGCATGAGCTCCGTGCTTGTGGCAGATCTCCGGCATCAGAGTGCGAAAATTCTGGAAGAATGCGACATCGTGCGGGATCGTATTGCGGTCGGGCAAAATCCAGTTCGGGTCTTCGATCATGAAATCAATCAGCGAGGCCATGTAATCCCAGCGACCAAGATTCAATCCCAGGCAATGGTCGCGAAGATTGAAAAGAAATTCCTCCATCTGATAAGCCAGCGGGTGCGATTCCACCAGCGCCATGCACTTGATGTAATTCTGTGGCAAACCCTTGTGCTTGGCGAAAGCCTGAAAGAGATCGCGCCACCACAAAGCTTCTTCCGCAGACTCGCTCTTGGGAATGTACACACTGAAATTATGCGGCAGCGTTGAAGGATCGATCTGATACCAGATCAGCGCCAGATCGAACAGGGAAGCCGACATGATCTCGTCTTTGATAACGCCGCCCTGACTGATGTGCAGGCCGCGAGGACGAACCCAGGTCACGGTCTTTGAGCGCTGCACCGTGACTTTTTTATTGCGCTTTTTATCGTCGTAGCTGAGTTCGTATTTGTAGGCGGCGAGTGCGTTGTTGACCGCGAGCAGGATGTGGTCCCAAATGTTGGCCGTGGAATCTTCAATATCGATCATCACGGCTGGAGATCCGGAGTTTAATAGCTTTACCGTCAACTCAGCGTCGTCGGCTGGGCCGGTCATCTGGTTGCGCTGGTCCGCGCACCAGTCGGGCACTTCGATGCGCCAGTCGGAAGTGGTTGCCTCTGAAGCCGGCAAATAATTAGGCGGTTGCCCACGATGCGATGCCCGCAAAACCTCCGCCCGTTTGTCAACCAGCTTCTGTTGCCTGGGCGTGAATTGTTTGTGCAGCGGCAGCAGAAAATCAAAAAATCCTCTCGGGAGATCCGCTTGCGGATTCAAATCCGCTGGCGCATGATTCATGTATTGTGACGTGATGTGTTCAGAGTGCGATGCCATGGGATGAGATCCTTCAAGTTCGCCGTTGGCAGGTTTTATGCAGCTATTCGGCGCTGAGTGTTTCGGTTGCTTGAATTATCCTACCGCAAACTGCCGAACGTCGACCGCGCACGTTTTGAATCGTATAGCAATCCCGCGTCCAGACTACGCACCTTCAACAAGGAAATACACGCTCATGGCGATGCCGCACCGATAACCAAGGCGCGCAGTTTCCGCGGATCGCAGATGGGGCTCAAGAAAAAGACCGCGCTGCTGGTTGGCAGCGCGGTCTGAGCGTGTAACGAGGGGTAAAGCAAAAGTTTGATTCGCGAAATTTAGACTTTAGCGAGCTTGCGGCGAATCGCTCCCGCCAAGCCGACCAAGCCCGTTCCCATCAGCATCAGGCTGCTGGGTTCAGGAACCGGGCTGAATCCGATAAATTCCTGCGGCATACCGCCACCACTTTGAGTGCCCCTTATTGGCGTGTAAAGCACAAGTCCGTTGAAGGCGCTGTCGTTAGCAGATGCGGCCAACGCGAGATATTGGACATCGAGAGCAGCCGCGCCCGTGGTCTGAAATTGCGACATCGATGCGGCGGTCGAAGAAAACAAGCCCCAGATGGCCCAATTGGCCTCGGTGGCGCTGACGTTTCCGGCGAGCATGCTCTTGAAGATCAAGCCCGCGGCTTTGTAATCCAGAGTCATTGAGGGCCCAAACATGCTGCTCGCTATGCCTTGCAGGAACGGTGAAACGGTCGCCGTCCAGTTTTCGTTCAGGCTGACATTGTTATCGTAGCTGTCGCAAATCAGGAGCGTCGGCGTGCTGCTGCCATTGATTGAGACCGCGTATGGGTAGACGGCTCCGCCTCCAATGCCACTGCCAGTTCCTCCAAGGTAGGTCATCGAGACCGTATGGGCGAAGGCCGGGCCAGCCAGAAGTAGCGAGAGAACCAGAACCGAGAGCGAGACATGAAGACGGCTTAGACGCATGAGTTTGCCTCCCAGCAAACGAGGACGGCTGCTCTAAAGGGCGCGACAGCCTATCCTGCTTTCCTTCGACCAGGGGAGAATCGGCCAGCAAATTCTGGTGTAAGCCTTTGCTGAAAGCTGGCTGTGCCGCGAAGGGCGGCATTTCTGTCAAGGGAGCAAACTGACTCCCGTAACATAAGGGAGAGTACCAGCGTGTATTGACATTGAAAATGGCCCGTTTGTGGTATTACCAATGTTACTCGCGTTGCGCATGCAGATGTTTCGGCGCCAGCTCACAAAAAGTTTGTCACTCATCACGTGGTCAGCGCCCGTGAGAGAAATCCACAGCGTTTTCTGTGCAACGCATTGCAACCTCTGCTAAGATGGTCGCACAAAAATGGCGGATCTCCTTTGCTTTGTTGGAGACGCTTTTTGCGGTGCGGCCCTCGACCTGCCCCCCTAGGCTGGAGAGGCCCAGGTTAAAGGGCGCGGGACTGGCCCGCAGGTAGGAGTTGTTTGTGCCCGATCCCGAGAACGGGAACGTCCAAGTTGTAGTAAAGCGAAGGCGTACCCGTCGTCATCGCCGCAACCGCCTTATAGGTCGATCGCTGGCTGCAGCAGTGCTCGCGGTTTTCATTGTGAGCATCTCAACTTTTGCGTTGCTGCATTTTGGTCCTTCCTTATTCAGCGACAGACAATCCGCACCTCGCGCCATCGAGCAGTCTGAACTTGCGCTTAATCGCGTGGGCTCGATCAATCAGATTCTCACGGAAGCGCGCCCATCGCGTCCCGTATATCCATACTCTGTGGTGGCCGGCGGAGTTGAGGATGCAAAGGAGTTGAAGTGGGTGGCGGAGCACGATCCGATTGTTGGAGCTCACTACGCGGGCTTCGATTATGCTCATGCTCGAGTGGTGCGGCTGACGTTGGCGCGCAGCGCTTATTTGTCCTACCGGATTGGGAACCACGTCTATTGGACCCGTCGAAGAGTGACCCTGCATAAAGGCGAAAAGCTGATCACGGATGGAAGAATGACGGCGCGGACGCGTTGTGCAAACCGGGTGGAGGAGACGCCGCAACAGCAATCGGTATCGCCCGCCGAACCTGCAATGCAGAAGTTCGAGGAGCCGGTTCGGGGGGGCGAAGGCATAGCCATGCAGTCTCCCGGGGTTCCGTTCGAGTCGGCATTCCTAGACCGGCCACAGATGCCGGGCGTTGAGCCGGTAGGGCCGCTCAGTTTGTATGACCCTTTCGTCGGCGGCAGCTTCATTCCGCTATCGCCTCCGCCGTTACCGACGGGCCTCTGCGCCCCGGTAAAGACGAAGGGCACGGCGGGGACCGTGAGCGGGGCGAGCGGCAAAAAGAAGAGTCCGGTTTCTTGCGAGGTCAGCGGCGGTCCGGAACCCGTGCCTGAACCCGGAACCTGGGTTCTGTTCGCCTCTGGATTGGCTGCCATTTTCTGGCGGGCCCGCTGCAAGTTTTCTTGCGCCTGAGCGTTTCGAAACAGGCGAGACCGTTCGTCTCCGTATTTTTAACGCAGGTTCCAGGAGTTTATTGCCGCACCGCGCTTGCGAAGCTGTCCCCTCTTTGGGTAGGCTTTTCCTTCTCAACTTTCCCTTGGTTATTCGACGGAGGCTCACGCTTGCGCTCGCCGCGTTTTGCCGGTTATCTTGTGGCAGCTCTAGTCGCACTCGGCTCAACGAGCCCGCGCATATTTGCTCAGAGTATCCGGCTGCATGTAGACCTCACCGACGCGCCGCGCAATCTCTATCACGCTAAGCTGACTATTCCGGCCAAGCCGGGCGCGATGACGCTGGTATTTCCGAAATGGATTCCCGGCAATCATCGTCCCAGCGGCCCGATTGCAGCTCTCACGGGCATTCGCATGGAGGCGGCGGGTAAGCCTGTGCTGTGGCAACGCGACACTCTGGATATGTACGCTTTTCATGTCACCGTGCCCGAATCGGCGAACGCCATTGAAGTCTCCCTCGACGCGATTACTTCCAGCGACAGCGCGGGCGGCGGCGGGCCGGCAGCTTCCAGCAATCTGCTCGATTTGAATTGGAATGCGGTCGTTCTGTATGCGCAGGGCGCCGATTCTGATGCGGTCGAGTTTGTTGCTTCGGTGAAACTCCCAGCCGGATGGAAGTTTGGAACCGCTTTGTTGCCAACGCGCGCGTCCGGAGATGAAGTGGAATTCGCTCCGGTTTCGCTGACTACATTAGTGGATTCGCCTTTGATCGCGGGGTTGCATTACCGGCGAATCGATTTGACTCGCCCGTCCGATAAGCCCGCGCATGTAATGGATTTGGTGGCCGACAATGAAACCGATCTGGCGATGACACCGGAGGACCTGACCGCCTACCGGAAGTTGGTGGCGGAAACCAGGGCGCTGTTCGGCGCGCGTCATTACCGGCAGTATCATTTTCTGTACACGCTAAGCGATCAAGTGGGCGAACATGGAATCGAGCACCACGAATCAAATGACAGCGCCGCGGCCGAGCGCACGATGCTCGATCCCGACGTGAGCCTGCTTTATGCGAGCCTGCTGCCGCACGAGTTCGCGCATTCCTGGAACGGCAAATATCGGCGGCCAGCGGGATTGGCCACGCGCAACTTCCAGGAACCAATGATTGGCGATCTATTGTGGGTTTACGAGGGGCTCACCGATTATCTGGGCGATCTGCTGGCGGAGCGCAGCGGGCTGTTGTCAGCCGAACAGTATCGCGACTCGCTAGCCTTAACCGCAGCGAGCCTCGATCACCGTTCCGGAAGGACCTGGCGTCCTTTGGAAGACACTGCGCGATCGGTACAGATCCTGCGCCTGATGGGACCGCAATGGTCGAACTGGCGTCGCGGTCTGGATTACTATCCCGAGGGCGAGTTGATCTGGTTGGAAGTCGATTCGATTATCCGACAGCGGACGCACGGCGAGCATTCTCTTGATGATTTTTGCCGCCGCTTCGAGGGCGGGCAAAGCGGACCTCCGATGGTTCTGTCTTATACTTTTGACGACGTCGTTCATACGCTGAATGAAATCGCTCCTTACGATTGGGCGAGTCTGCTTCGGGAGCGCGTCGGTTCGACCAGCACTCATGCGCCTTTGGGCGGCATCGAGCGCGAGGGCTGGAAGCTGGTATACAACGACCAGCCCAATGCCTTTACCAAGGCGCTCGAAAAATTGGTGAAGTCCGGCGACTTCTCGTATTCCCTGGGATTCGCCGTCGCTGCGGATGGCAAGATGGACGATGTGATCGTGGGTTCTCCTGCCTATCAGTCAGGCTTCTCCTGCCTATCAGTCAGGCATCGGCCCAGGCATGAAGTTGATTGCGGTGAACGGCCGCAAGTGGACGCCTCACGTTCTGCGCGCTGCGCTTAAGGCCGCTCAGAGCACCGTAGCGCCCATCGAATTGCTGGTCGAGAATGCCCAGTTCTTTCAGACCTACTCGATTTCGTATCACGAAGGCGAGAAGAACCCACATCTGGAACGCGTCTCCGGGCAACCCGACCTTCTCACCAACCTGCTCACCCCGCTGACGAAATAGAGGGCTTAGGGCCTTTCGGCGACTCAAGGTTGTAATACCTTCGTAAGGGGTTTAGCCCGCAATCGCTGCTAGAATCGCCCTAGCGCGACACAATCTACTTTTATGCACACCTCCCTCAGAGCCGCCGCCGCTTTGCTGTTTTCGGCTGCCCTATGTTTTCTTGCGCCGGAAGCGACCCAAGCTCAAGCTGTGCCTTCGATACGGCGGGTGCAAGTGCTGCGCACAGCAAGCCAAGTTGAGATTGAGATTGAAGCCAGCGAACGCATCGTCCCGCAAACTAATGTGTTAACCGGTCCAGACCGCCTGGTGGTGGATTTCGTCAATGCCCGTCCCGGCGCACAATTGCGCAACCTCTCGGTGAACCGCGCGGAAGTGAAAAACCTACGCGTGGGCTTGTTCTCGTCGGATCCGCCAGTGACGCGCCTGGTTCTGGATTTGAACGGTCCGCAGCCCTACCAGGTTTTTCCGTCAGGAAGAACGGTAATCGTGAAGGTCGGAGGAAATGCTGGCGCTGAAGCAGTCGCGCGGCACCCTGGTTCGGGGGCTGTGCTGGTGAATACGAATTATTCCGCTCGAACGGCACAGATTTCCGTGCCTTCGCCGCCCGCAGTGAAGCAGCGGTTGGAAGTTTCGTTCCAGAATGGACTGCTCTCCATCAGTTCCAACAAAGCCAACCTCTCAGAAATTCTTTTTGCCATACACGAGCGCACCGGAGCGGAGATCGCTATTCCCGCGGGGGCGGAACAGGAACGGGTCGCGGCTGACCTTGGCCCTGCGCCAGCCGCGGAAGTTCTGGCGCATCTGCTGAACGGTTCGAAATTCAATTTCATGATTCTGAGTTCGGCAACCGATCCTCACGCTCTGGACCGCGTTATTCTTAGCCCGCGTGGGGAGGGACCGATGGCGGCGGGGAGCCTAACTCAGCCTGCAGTTGACGAAGACGGTGAAGCCACCCAATCCGCCGCGGCCACGCCCGTTCGACAGGTGCCGCCAGGCTCCTCAGCCGATGGTCCTGCTGTCTTGTCTGAGCCAAAGGCTTCGGATAGCGAAGTACCGGATTAGTCTCAAAGGTTTTAATTTACATCCGCCTGATGTGCGCCGATTTGGTTGGGCGCTCCCCACAAGCGACATCGCAATGGCTTCGATTACGGCCGGGTGACCAGCCGCACCGGCACGGGAGACGTACCAGTCACAGGGGAATTCGCAGCATTGCTGCTGCATCCGGATACGTTCAGCACAGTTACGTTCAGGTGTCCCGTAGGGTCAACATTGTTAATGAATACCTGAAGGAACCCGACGATCGTGACCGGAGGACTGGGAGAGGAGCCCAACGGGGCGCCATCGTAGATCGGCAAGGTTACGATGCTGTTGCTGGTGGTCACCACATCGTTGGCACTTACGATCCCGGATTGCGCCAGAGGGTTCCCGGAGCCTGCCTTTATCTGAAACGGGAAGGTTGTCGTATCGAGGAAATCGTTTGCCGCCGTTCCTGCAGATCGGTTGATCAGGCACTGGGTTGCAGTAGACGTGTCGCCGGTAATTCGGTCGGGGTTCACCGGATTTTCGTTGAGGTCGAGCG
>WNFC01014644.1_pt1 | contig 10803 bp, 9 predicted proteins | sample 5400541 | NCBI WGS metagenome assembly WNFC01 (sample SAMN13153342, study PRJNA577476) | soil metagenome | isolation source: 120 cm saprolite under Douglas fir tree site 2 hole 2 replicate 1 | place: USA:California | collected 2015-04-18
AGATGTAGGCGAGCAGCGTGATCCAGGCGACGTAAGGCAGGATCACGTCCATCGACAGATAGCGGCGCACCAGGAAGATGCGGTAGCCGAGGCCGACATCGGACGCGATCGCTTCCGCCGAGATCAAGAACAGGAACGCCGGCCCGATCATCAGCCGCAGGCATTTGATCAGCCGCGGCATGATCTGCGGCAGCACCACGCGGATCGCGACCTGCCATGTCGACGCGCCCAAGGTCTGCGCCTTGATCAACTGCTCGCGCGGCATGGCGGCGACTTCGAGCGAGAGATCGCGCACCAGCATCGGGGTGACGCCGATGATGATCAGCATCACTTTCGACAACTCCCCGAGCCCGAACACGATGAACAGGATCGGCAGCACGGCCATCGGCGGGATCATCGACAAGACCGCGACCAGGGTCCCGAAGCCTGCGCCCGCCACCGGCAAGAGGCCAATCGCAACACCGAGTACCAGACCGGTCAGCGCCGCGATGCCAAGCCCCAGCGCCAGACGCTGCAGGCTCGCGATCGTGTCGGCCCATAGCACGTAATCGCCGGACCGCCGGTCCGGCTCTGCCGCCAGTCGTTTCGACGTCTCGACCATTTCCGAGATCGGCGGCAACAGCTTGTCATCGGGATTGGCGGCGCGCCGCTCCGCCGATCCGATCACATAGACGATCGCGATCAGGATGAACGGCAGCATGGCGAGAAGGATCCGGCTGCCGCGCGCCGGAACGATGTTCATTGCACGCGGAATGGGGCGACCTCCATCATTCCTCATGGTGAGGAGGCGCTTCGGCGCCGTCTCGAACCATGAGGCCCCGATCTGGGCCTCATCCTTCGAGACGCTTGCTGACGCAAGCTCCTCAGGATGAGGGCATAGAGCTGGTTATGATGCAGTCGGAATACCTGGTACGCATGGAGCGGATCAGAGCTTTCCGTCGGCGGCGAGCTTCATGTAGGAGGGATCGAAGCGCAGCTTGACGTTCTTAGCCGAGCCCAGGGTCGTGGTCGGCGTCTCGATGCCGATCGCATCCTTCGACTTGACCTTTTCACCGAGCAGATTGTGCTCGAAGCAGAAGCCGCGCACGAGGTTCATGATCTTAGGCAGCTCCGGCCCGGACATGAAGGCGGCTCCGTCCTTCGGCTCGTAATACATGAACGTCGTCTTGAGCTGGCTCTCGAAGCCCGCCAGATCGGTGCCCGACAGCTTCGCCATCGCTTCGCGCGCCGTCTTGCCCTTCTCGCCGGTGTCCTTCATCAGGCTGATGGTCTCGTACCAGATGCCAACGAGCGCCTTGGCGAGTTCGGGATTGTCCTTCAGGGTCGCGGTGTTGATCACCATCAGGTCTTCGATCTCGGCCGGGATCTTGCTGGAATCGAACACCAATGTCGCGCCGGGCTCCGACTTCACTTCCAGGAGCTGCGGATTCCAGGTGACGATCGCCGTCGCGTCCGGCGATTTCGACGCCGCGACGATGTCGGCATCCGACGTGTTGACGGTCTTAATGTCCTTTTCGCTCAGCTTGACCGTCGACAGCCCGCGGGCGAGCAGATAATGCGACACCGACAATTCGACGAGGTTGATCTTCTGTCCCTTGATGTCGGCCAGCGTCTTGCCCTTCTTCAGCACGACGCCGTCATTGCCGTTGGAATAGTCGCCCATGATGACAGCCGTGGTGTCGACGCCGCCGGCTGCTGGAATGGTCAGCGCGTCCATGTTGGTGACGGTCACGCCATCGAACTTGCCGGCGGTGTACTGATTGATCGACTCGACGTAGTCGTTGATCTGGGTGACCTTGATGGTGATGCCGTATTTGTCCGCCCATTTCTTCACGATGCCAGCCTCGGCCGCATAGGGCCACGGCATCCAGCCGACATAGATCGTCCACGCGATGTTGAATTCCTTCTTCTTTTCGGCGAAGGCAGGCGACATCGGCAAGGCTGCAAGCAAGCCCGCAGCTAGAGCGGCAGTAAGTAGTTTTCGCGAAGTTTGCATATCCAGTCCCTCATCGGTTTGATGACCGCGGACTGGCAAATAGACCCTCGTGCCTGCCAAACGCGGCCACTGAGGTCTCCCGGGCTTTTATCCCGCCGTGCACCCAAGGCTCATACGGCGCCCCGGGCGGCAACTCTCGGACCAGCATTCCCGGACAAGGGAATCGGAACCCTAGCTGCCAACTCTGACGGTATAAAAGCAATCGCCGTGCCAGCCCAAATCTGTTTGTTTTCAGTGAGGCTCGACACGCAATGCCCATGGGACCGGCAGCACGAATGATTATTAGGCACGCGCGCTGAGGCCTCCGACAAGCGAGAGCGTTCGGCTTGCACTGCGTGGCGCTGTCTGCGTTTGCAGAGAGATCTGGCCGGGAATGCAGGCAGCAAATCCGGGCTAGCGCCCGATGTCGTTGCGCGCCCGCGCGTTGCAGCGCACGTCATCGGCGAAAACGCCAGCGGAATCCGCTTGCCTCACATCGCAAGCCTAGTAATTTGATTTCAAATAAAATTCCGCGCGCGACCTTGAAAGGACGCATCGCCATGATGAGCCAGGAGCAGAACGACCTGATCACGCGGACCGGTGCCAAAGACCCCTGCGGGAAGCTGATGCGGATGTATTGGCAGCCGGCCGCGCTGGTCGACGAGTTGCAGGGACCGCGCCCGGTGCGGCCCGTCAAGCTGCTCGGGGAAAGCCTCGTGCTGTTTCGTGATGAAGACGGCCGCTACGGCTTGATCGACCGCCACTGCGCGCATCGCGGCGCCGACCTCGCCTTCGGCCGGCTGGAGGATGGCGGCCTGCGCTGCGCGTTCCACGGCTGGCTGTTCGACGTAGCAGGCCAATGCCTGGAGACGCCGGCCGAACCGAAAGATTCGCAACTCTGCAAGGGCATCCGGCAGCGCTCCTATCCCGTGGTCGAGCAAAGCGGCATTCTCTGGGCCTGGCTCGGCGAGGGCGGGCCGCCCGCGTTTCCGGAGATCGACTGCTTCGTCGCACCCGAGAGTCACACCTTCGCGTTCAAGGGCCACATTGGCTGCAACTGGCTGCAGGCGCTCGAAGTCGGCATCGATCCCTCGCATGCCTCCTATCTGCATCGTTTCTTCGAGGATGAGGACACCTCCGGCGCCTACGGCAAGCAGTTCCGCGGCGCGTCCGCAGGGACCGACTTGCCGATGACGAAGATCCTGCGCGAATACGACCGGCCGATCATCAATGTCGAGCATACCGAATATGGCTTGCGGCTGATCGCACTCCGAGAAATCGACGAAGAGCGCACCCATGTGCGCGTCACCAATCAGCTCTTTCCGCATGGCTTCGTCATCCCGATGAGCACCGAGATGACGATCACGCAGTGGCACGTGCCCATCGATGACGAGAATTGCTATTGGTATGCGATCTTCACGAGTTACTCGTCACCGGTCGACAAGAAGAAAATGCGCGACCAGCGGCTCGAACTCTACGAACTGCCGGATTACAAATCGCGCAAGAACAGATCGAACGATTACGGCTTCGATCCGCAGGAGCAGGCAAGCGCGACCTATACCGGCATGGGCAGCGACATCAACGTCCACGACCAGTGGGCGGTGGAATCGATGGGATCGATCCAGGACCGCACCAAGGAACATCTCGGTCAGAGCGACAAGGCGATCGCGCAGTATCGCCGCCTCTTGCGGCAGGAGATCGAGAAGGTGGCCGGCGGCGAAAAGCCGATGCTGTTTCTGGCCGAGGCGCATGCGAAAAGCATTCAGGGACCTGCGACGATGGACGGCATCGGGCCGACGCAAGGCTGGGAGATGTTCTGGATGGAAGTCGACGTGAAACGCCGCCGCGGCGCGCCCTGGGCCGCGCCGGTACCGAAGGACATCGCCGGCAAGGTGCATCGTCTGTCGGCGGCGGAGTGATGCGCCTTTTCGTCATTGCGAGGAGCGAAGCGACGAAGCAATCCAGGGTGTCATACTCGGCCCTGGATTGCTTCGCTGAGCCTGTCATCGGGCGGCGCTTTGCGCCGACCCGGTGGCTCGCAATGACCAGGCGGTGACGCCTTGAGTTTCGTCGCGCGTCATGGGCTCTGGTCGGACGAGCAGCAGGAGGCGGCGAAGCGCCTGCGCCGCATCGTCGAGGAGAAAAATCTCGAGACCATCCGCCTGTCGTTTCCCGACCAGCACGGCATCCTGCGCGGCAAGACGCTGGTGGCGAGCGAGGCGCTGGCCTCGCTGGAAGGCGGCTGCAGCATCACCACCACCATGCTCGCCAAGGACACCTCGCACCGCACGGTGTTTCCGGTGTTCACCGCGGGCGGCGGCTTCGGCATGAAGGAGATGGAAGGCGCCGCCGACGTTTTGATGGTGCCCGATCCCACGACCTTCCGCGTGCTGCCATGGTCGCCGACGGCAGGCTGGCTGCTCTGCGATATCCATTTCGCCGACGGGCGGCCGATCCCGTTCGCGACCCGCCAGATCTACAAATCGGTGCTCGACCGGCTCGGCCAGCGCGGCTACGACTTCGTCGCGGGGCTCGAGGTCGAATTCCACATCTTCAAGCTCGACGACGCCAGGATGGCGCCGGAGGACGCCGGCCAGCCGGGCCAGCCCCCCGCGGTCAGCCTGCTCTCGCACGGCTATCAGTATCTGACCGAGCAGCGCTACGACCAGATGGAGCCGGCGCTCGACATCGTCAGGCGCGACGTCCTCGCGCTCGGCCTGCCGCTCCGCTCGGTCGAAGTCGAGTTCGGCCCAAGCCAGTGCGAGTTCACGTTCCAGCCGAAGACGGGGCTCGCGCCGGCCGACAACATGGTGCTGTTCCGCTCGGCGGTGAAGCAGATCGCGCGCCGTCACGGCTATCACGCGACCTTCATGTGCCGGCCGAAACTGCCGAACGCGTTCGCTTCCGGCTGGCACCTGCATCAATCGCTGGTGTCGCGAACGGGTGGCGAGAACGCCTTCATGGCCAAAGAAATGACCAAGGAAATGGCAAAGGAAGGCCGCGAGCCGCTCTCCGCGTTCGGCAAAAGCTATCTGGCCGGATTGCTGGCGCATGCGCGGGCGTCCACCGTGTTCACGACGCCGACCATCAACGGCTACAAGCGCTACCGCTCCTATTCGCTGGCGCCGGACCGCGCGATCTGGGGCCGCGACAACCGCGGCGTCATGATCCGCGTGCTCGGCGGCGCGGGCGACCCGGCGACGCGACTGGAGAACCGGATCGGCGAGCCCGCCGCCAATCCCTATCTCTACATGGCCTCCCAAATTCTCTCCGGTCTCGACGGCGTCGATCGCAAGCTCGAGGCCGGGCCGTCCGCCGATACGCCCTACGAGACCAAGGCGGACTTGCTGCCGAAAAGCCTGGGCGAGGCGGTGTCGGCCTTGAATGACGACGCATTTTTCCGGCAGGCGCTGGGGGAGCAATTCGTCGACTACTACGTCCACATCAAGAACGCCGAGATCGAGCGCTTCCATGCCGAGGTCTCCGACTGGGAGCATCGCGAGTATTTCGAAATGTTTTGAGGGCGGCATTCCCACCGGTGAAACAAAAGCTTGCACCCACAGGCAACCCGACGGGCCGGCGTCGCTGCCGATACTGGTATCCCCGATCCCAGCGCCATCCGTCCAAAACGCAAGCGAAACGGCGCGACGCGATCGCGTGGAACAAAGTTCGGCATGTGATGTTGTCGGTATCGTTCATTGAAAGATCGTTTCATGCCGTCGCTCAGCCGAACCCAGCCCGGGCCGATGCCGGAGTCCTCCTGGCGCCGCGCCATCGACAGGCTCGGGCCGTACCAGTCTCTTGCGCTGCTGTTGGTCCCGCTCGGCATCGTCGAGCCGCTGAAGCTCGTGGCGGTCGCCGTGGCCGGTAAAGGCCATTGGGTGACCGGCACGGGCATGGTCGTCGCAGCCTATGCCGTCAGCATTCTCCTGGTCGAGCGGCTTTTCGAGGTCGTCAAGCCGAAGCTGTTGACGCTCGACTGGTTCGCGAAGGCGTGGACGCGATTTGTGGTCCTTCGCCGACGCGTCGTGCGTTGGTTCGCGTCATGGACGACAACCTCTGAGCCGAAACCGGACTAAACATGAAAGACTTTTCGGACGCGTCGTTCTCTCCGGAGATCATCGACGCCATGACGGCGGCGCTGGAAGCCGCAACCGCGACCCTGCCCGAGCCGGTGAGCTCGGCCCATGTTCAAATGCTGGCGGAATCGATTTTGCGCACGGCCAAAGCCGGCGAACGCGATCCGGCGGTGCTGAAGCGGATCGCACTCATGGAACTGCAGCTCGCGCCGCGCAGCTGAAATCAAATCCCCAGATAGCGGTGCTGCAGGTCGGGCTCGGCCATCAGCTGCTCGGAGGTGCCGCTCCATACCGTGCGGCCGCGTTCGATGATGTAATGCCGGTCGCAGATCCGGGTCAGGTGCTCGACATTCTTGTCGATCACCAGGATCGACTGCCCGCGCGCCTTCAGCATCGTGAGACAATTCCAGATCTCTTCGCGGATCAGGGGCGCGAGGCCCTCGGTCGCTTCGTCCAGAATCAACAGCTTCGGATTGGTCATCAGCGCGCGGCCGATCGCGAGCATCTGCTGCTCGCCGCCGGACAGCGTGTTGCCCATGTTCGCGCCGCGCTCGGCGAGCCGAGGAAACAGCACGTGGATTTTCTCGATCGTCCATGGATCGGACGATTTGAGGCGATTGGCGGAGGCCGCGACGAGGTTTTCGCGCACCGTGAGGTTCGGAAAGATTTGGCGGCCCTCGGGTACGAGGCCAATGCCCAATTGCGCGATCTTGAACGACGGCAATTTGCGCACCTCGTAGCCGCCAAAGCGGATCGCGCCCGCGCGGGCCGGGGTCAATCCCATGATGGAGCGGATGGTGGTGGTCTTGCCCATGCCGTTGCGGCCCATCAGCGAGACCATCTCGCCGCTTCTGATCGACAGCGTGAGACCGAACAGCACCTGGCTCAGGCCATAACAGGTTTCGATGCCGTCGATGTCGAGCAGGTCGGTGTCAGCCATGTTTGACCACCACGTGCTGATCGCCGAGATAGGCGCGCTTCACCTCTTCATTCTGACGGATCGCCTGAGGCGCGCCGGAGGCGATGACCCGGCCATAGACCAGGACCGAGATGCGGTCGGCGAGCGCAAACACCGCCTCCATGTCGTGCTCGACCAGCACGATCGTGACCTCCTTGCGCAGCTCCTGGAGCAGCTTCACCATGCGCGCGGATTCGGTGACGCCGAGGCCGGCCATCGGCTCGTCCAGCAGCAGCAATTGCGGACCTGTCGCCAGCGCCACCGCAAGCTCCAATTCGCGCTGCTCGCCATGGCTCAGTCGCGACACCAGCACGTCGGCGCGGCCGCCGAGGCCGACGCGGTCCAGCGCCGCCTGCGCGGCGTCGCGGAGCGCTTTCTCCTTGCGCGCGTTGCCCCAGAAGCGGAAGGAATGGCCGTGATGCGCTTGCGCCGCGAGCGCGACATTGTCGGCGGCGGTGAAATCCGGCAGCAGCGAGGTGATCTGGAAGGACCGCGCCAGCCCCAGCGCGCTGCGGCGATAGGCCGGCATGCCGGTGATGTCGCGGCCGCCCAAGAAGATGCTGCCGGAATTTGGTGAGAGATGCCCGGTCAACTGGCTGATCAGCGTGGTCTTGCCGGCGCCATTTGGACCGATGATGGCGTGCAATTCGCCCTGCGCCACCTCGAGCGAGACGTGATCGGTCGCGAGGATGCCGCCGAACCGGCGCACCAGCTTTTCGACGCGGAGCAGAGCATCAGCCACGCTCAAACCTCCCGAGCAGGCCCATGATGCCGCCGCGCCCGAACAGCACGATCAGCAACAGCAGCGGCCCCATGATCAGCGCCCAATATTCCGTGATCTGCGACAGCAATTCCTCCAGCAACAGGTACACCACCGCGCCTATGACCGGACCGAACAGCGTGCCCATGCCGCCCAGGATCACCATCACCATGAGATCTCCAGAGCGGGTCCAGTACATCACGGCCGGACTGACGAAGTCGGTGTTATTGGCGAGCAGCGCGCCGGCGAGCCCGCACATCGTGCCCGCGATCACGAAGCACACGAGCTTGTAGCGCTTGGCCGGAAAGCCGATCGCCTGCATGCGCTGCTCGTTGGAACGCAGGCCCTGCACCACCAGGCCAAAGCGCGAATTGACGATGCGCCAGATCAGGAAGACCACGCCCAGCAGGCAGGCGAGGCAGAGATAATAGAACTGCACGCGGTTGGAGAGGTTAATCAGGCCCGCGAAGTCGCTGCGCTTGTAGACGGTCAGGCCGTCGTCGCCGCCATAACGCGCGAGGCCAGAGGCGACGTAATAGGCCATCTGCGCGAAGGCGAGCGTGATCATGATGAAATAGACCCCGCGGGTGCGCAGGCTGAGTGCGCCGATTACGAGCGCATAGAGCGCGGACGCCGCCAGCGCCACCGGGAATTGAACGAAGCCGGAGCCGATGCCCTCCTGCGCGAGCATGCCCACCGCATAGCCGCCAATGCCGAGATAGGCGGCGTGACCGAAGCTCATCATGCCGCCATAGCCCATCATGAGATTCAGGCTTGCCGCCGCCAGCGCCAGGATGACGATGCGGGTGAACAGCGTTAGCACGAAGACGTTTCCGGTCGCCGCGGAATAAACCGGCAGCAGCACGAGGCCGGCGACCACCAGCGCGGTGACGATGTTGCGGACGCTGAAAGGCGCCTTCATCGTCGCGTGGCCGGAAACAGCCCCTCCGGCCGCACCACCAGTACCATCGCCATCAACAGATAGATCAGCATGGTTTGCCGCAACAGGTTGGGCAGGAAGGCGCGGCCGAGCGTATCGATCAGGCCGACGAAGATCGCGGCCAGAAACGCGCCGCGGATCGACCCGATGCCGCCGATCACGATGACGACGAAGGCGAGGATCAGGATGTTCTCGCCCATGCCGATCTGCACCGTGAGGATCGGCGCCTGCATCAGCCCGGCGAGGCCGGCGAGCGCGGCGCCAAGCCCGAACACCAGCGTGTAGAGCAGCTTGATGTTGATGCCGAGCGCACCGATCATTTCGCGGTTGGAGGCGCCGGCGCGGATCAGCATGCCGATGCGGGTCCGCATCACGCCGAGATAGAGCAGCAGCGCCACCGCGAGCGCGACCACGATGATCGCGAGCCGATAGGCGTGATAATGAATGCCCGGAAGGATCGTCACCGGCACCGACAGCCAGGGCGGCAGCGGCAGCGCCAATCCCGCCGGGCCCCAGATCAGCCGCACGGCTTCGTTGAAGAACAGGATCAATCCGAACGTTGCGAGCACATGATCGAGATGATCGCGGCCATAGAGATGGCGCAGCGCCGTGAACTCAAGAACGATGCCGAGCAGCAATGTCGCACCCAGCGCGAGCACCGCGCCAAGCACGAAATTGCCGGTCCAGGCGACGAAGGTGGCGGCGAAATAGGCGCCCATCATGTAGAGCGAGCCGTGCGCGAGATTGACGAGATCCATGATGCCGAACACCAGCGTCAATCCGGCCGCCAGCAGGAACAGCAGGAGCCCGAACTGCAGCCCATTCAGGATTTGTTCGACGACGAGGAGCATGGCTATCGGAAACTGCCTAAAGGTGAATGGTTCTTAATTGGAGCCAGTCTACCCGCGGGCTCAGTTGGTCACCTCGCCCCGCTTGCGGGGAGAGGTCGAAATTCGCGCAGCGAATTTCGGGTGAGGGGGACTCACCGCGCATTCGGCGTGCGCGGATAGAGCCCCTCACCCCAACCCTCTCCCCGCAAAAGAGCGGGGAGAGGGAGCGCACTTCCCTTGCGGTGCAGGTCAATCTGATCTCATCACACTGTAAGAAAAAGCGGCAGCGTCTGTCGTGCTGCCGCCTTCCTTAAGCAAACTCCGCGCCATCACTTCATCGAGCATTTGTCGTGGAAGCGGTCCTGGTCGTCCTTGACGATGGTGGCGACCGTTTTCAGCGAGAGCTGGCCGTCGGCGTCCTTGACCACGTCCTGCAGATAGAAGTTCTGGATCGGGATGTGGTTGTTGCCGTATTTGAACGGACCGCGCAGCGACTTGAAGTTCGCCTTCTCCATCTCGGCCTTCATGGCGTCCTTCTTGGAGGTGTCGCCGCCGACCGCGACCACCGCGCTGTTAATGAGTTGCGCAGCATCATAGGCCTGCGCGCCGTAATAGGTCGGACGCAGGTTCGGATATTTCTTGCGGTAATCCTCGACGAACTTCTTGTTCTGCTCGTTGGGCAGATCGTTGACCCATTGCTGCGCGCCGGGAACGCCGATCGCGTTGTCCTTCTGCAGCGGCAGCGACAATTCGTCGACGGTGAAGGCGGTGTAGAGCGGCATCTTTTCCTTGATGCCGGCCTGCGCATATTGGTTGAGGAACTGCACGCCGGCCGCGCCGGGATAAAACACGAAGATCGACTGGGCGTTGGAGTTGCGCGCCTTGGTGAGCTCGGCCGAGAAGTCGAGCTGGCTCGGCCACACCGTATATTCCTCGCCGACCACCTCGCCCTTGAACGTGCTCTTGACGCCCGCGAGCATGTCCTTGCCCGCCGCGTAGTTCGGGCCGATCAGGAACACCGACTTGACGCCCTTCTGGTTCATGTAGAGGCCCATCGCCTGAGGCGTCTGGTCGTTTTGCCAGGAGGTCGAGAACACGTAAGGCGAGCACAATTCGCCGGCGAGCTGCGACGGCCCGGCGTTGGCGGAGATCAGGAAGGTTTGCGAATCCACCGCGGTCTTCAGCGAGGCGAGCAGCACGTTCGACCAGATGTAGCCCGCGATAAAATCGACCTTGTCGGACTGCACCAGTTTTTCGGTCT
>WNFC01016094.1_pt1 | contig 10803 bp, 8 predicted proteins | sample 5400541 | NCBI WGS metagenome assembly WNFC01 (sample SAMN13153342, study PRJNA577476) | soil metagenome | isolation source: 120 cm saprolite under Douglas fir tree site 2 hole 2 replicate 1 | place: USA:California | collected 2015-04-18
ACGAACTGCGGAACGGCCAGACCGGATGTGTGCCCGCGCAGGAACTCGATGATCTCGATACCTTCGCCGACCGAGGTGCGGAAATGCTCCGCCCCCATGACTTGATCGCAGAGATAGAGGTAGTACGGCCGCACGCGAATCTTCATCAGGCCCTGCACGAGATCGCGCATGGTGTATGCGCAGTCGTTAACGCCGCGCAGCAGGACCGCCTGGTTGTTCACCGGGATGCCAGCGCGCAGGAGCCGGTCGCATGCCGCCGCCGACTCGGGCGTGATCTCGTTCGGGTGATTGAAGTGGGTGTTGATCCAGATCGGATGATATTTCTCGAGCAGCGAGGTCAATTCGCTGTCGATTCGCTGCGGCAGAAAGACCGGCACGCGTGAGCCGAAACGGATGATCTCGACGTGCGGAATGGCGCGCAATCCGGCCAGAACTTTTTCGAGATACGTCAACGACAGCGACAACGGGTCGCCGCCGGAAACGATGACGTCGCGGATTTCGGGATGATCGGCGACGTACTCGATCATCTTCTCCAGTTTGCGTTGGCCGGTGGTGCCGTCCTCGTCGACCCATTTGCGTTTGCGGGTGCAGTAGCGGCAATAAAGCGGGCAATACGAAGTCACGAGAAAGAGGCAGCGATCGGGATAGCGATGCACGATGCCGGTGACCGGTGAGTCGCCTTCTTCGTTGAGGGGATCCCATGTCAGCTCGCCGGGGTTGAGCAGCTCTTCGACGGCCGGTACGGACTGAACGCGCAACGGATCTTTCGGGTCATCGAAGTCGATCAGGCAGAGGTAATACGGCGTGATAGCGGTGCGGTAGAGCTCAAAGACTCCGCCGAGCCGTTCGCTTGTCATGTCGTCGATGTTGAAGAGGCGCGCCAGCTCTTCGAGTGTCTGCACGCGGTTCTTCTGCTGCCATTTCCAATCGTTCCACTGGGCGTCGGTGACGTGCGGGTAGAGGCGCGCGCGATTGGCGGCAGCGATCTCGAGATGATTCTTGCGGGGAGGGTTGGACGGTGAGGAGGATATCTGCGGCTCGTCTGATATGGAGACAGAGCTCATGATGGTACACATCCTTTCGGACTAGGAATTTTCCGCAGTCGGATCAAACACGGTCCGGGACGAAACTGGAGCGATTTCATATTCAACCTACTTTAGCGCGCTTCCTGAAATTTGAAAGAGAAAAGTGCGCGAATTGATGCAGCGCGGTTTTCGGGATCCAGGCCGTGATGTGCGTCGCGCGATCGGCCGGACGCTGCGCGTAGACCTCCGCGACCTCGTGGAGTTTGGCCAGCGCGCGCGATTCGTCGTGCGGAATTTCGAGATCGACGACTTCGCCGCCAGCGAGCTCGCGCTCGCGGATGATGTCGACGAGCTGCTCGATTCCATCGCCGGTGAGCGCGGAGAGCGAGGTTACGTGGTTTCGCGGTTGCGCGGTCTCGAAGTGACCGCCGCGAGACCGCGAGACCTCGAGACCCTGAGACCCAAGATCTTCTTTGTTGTAGACGTCAATGACCCGTTCCAGCGGAATGCCCAGGTCTCGAAGTACCGCCTCGCCAACCTCTCGCTGCTCTTCGTGGGTCGAGTCGATCACGTGCAGGACGAGATCGGCGCTGACCGCCTCCTCCATCGTCGAGCGGAACGAGGCCACCAGATGGTGCGGCAACTTGCGCACGAAACCGACCGTGTCGATGATCACCGTCGCGCGCGGCATCGGAAACGACATACGCTGCGACTTGGCGTCCAGCGTCGCAAATAGTTTGTCGACCGCCCACGCGCTGCCGCCGGTGAGCCGATTGAACAAGGTCGACTTCCCGGCGTTGGTGTAGCCGACCAGCGCCACGGTGAAGACGGCGGCACGGCGGGCTTTCCTCTGCGTCTGTCGCGTTCGCTCGATCTTTTGCAGCTCCGATTTGAGCTGGCTGATCCGATTGCGCACGATGCGGCGGTCGATTTCGAGCTGCGTCTCCCCAACTCCGCGCGTCCCGATTCCGCCCGCCTGCCTCTCCAGGTGCGACCACTGCCGCGTCAGCCTCGGCAACATGTACTCGAGCTGTGCCAGCTCCACCTGCGTGCGCGCCTCGCGGCTGCGCGCGCGGCCCGCGAAGATATCGAGGATCAGCGCGCTGCGATCGATGACTTTCCCGCCGATGATCTTTTCGAGGTTGCGCGTCTGGGCGGGCGAGAGGTCATCGTCGAAAACGACCAGCGACGCGCGCTGTTTCCCGGCCAGCTTTCCGATCTCCTCCGCTTTGCCGCTGCCGATCCAGGTCGCGGCGTCCGGCGCTTCGCGCTTCGCCAGCACCTTCGCCACCACCACCCCGCCCGCGGTCTGGATCAACTTTTCGAGCTCGTCGAGGTGCTCTTCCGCCACCCTTCGGGTCTGATCGGGAAGCACCACCCCCACGGCGATGACTTTTTCTGACACCTTATTAGTTGACATTAATCATACTCATTCCAGGGCCATTGTGAAATAGCATCCAGCGCGAAAACTCGTAGAAGGCTTCCGGGAGGCTTTCGGTCTGACCGGATCTGACCATCGTGTACCGGCCATCCTGCACCAATCCGAGGTCCGGCGGCTGATGAAAGGTGGTGAAGACGAAGGCCGCGGACCCACGCGCGCGCGTCGGATCGAAAAGATCGACGCCGAGCGTCTGGTTTCGATATGGACGGCCGCAAAAGCTCGCAAGCGTGGGAAGGATATCGATGTGGCTCGCTGCTGTCTCGATCCGGCGTCCCTGGCGCACGAACTTGGGCGCGTAGATCAACAGCGGCACGTGATAGACGGACAGCGATAGATCGCCCTGGCTCAACGCGCCGGGCGGCGCGCCGGTGCGCGTGCCGTGGTCGCCGTACAGCACGAAGATCGTGTTCGCAAAATATGGCCGTTTGCGCGCCTGCTCGAAAAAGACGCCGAGCGAGTGATCGAGAAATCGAAAGCCGTTCAACTCCTCTTCGCTTTCGAATCCATTCGCGCGCAGCATCGCTTCAGAAACATGAGCAAGGGAGAAGCCATGCGTCTGCTTCGGAATCGTGTACGGGCGATGGTTTCCGGAAGTCTGCACGATCGCGAAGAACGGTCCGCGCTCGGACCGAAAAACGTCGTTCGCGGCCACCAGCAGGTCCTCGTCCGAAATGCCCCAGACGTCCACGACCGGGGCATGGTACGAGCCCTCCTCGAAAATCCGAAGGCCGGCGATGTTGTGGCTGAGCATGCCGCGGATGTTGCTCCAGTTCGCGCTGCCGCCGAGGAAGAAGAGCTTGTCGTAGCCGTCGTAGGCATTGACGATCGTGGTCTGGCTCACGGTCAGCGGGTTGTGGGCCGAAGCCTGCCACGGGCTGACGTCCGGAATCCCGAACACCACCGCGAAGAGAGCGCGCGCTGTTTTCTCGGACGGCGAGTAGGCGTTCGTAAAGAGAGTGCCGTGACGCGCGAGGTCGTCGAAGTTCGGACAGGCGTTCATCCGATTGCCGAAAACCCCGCTCTTGAACGCCGCAAACGACTCGAGCTGGATCACGACGATGTTCGGATTGCCGGTCGCCTGCGGATGTAGCGGCGGAACGCGAAGGAGCGTGAGCGTTCCGAGATCGGGATGATCGACGCCGAGGTATTGGGTCATCAGCGGATAGAGCCGGCGAAGGCGCGCGATGTCGAATCGCGGCGGCTCCTCGCGCATCGACTCGAAAAGCGTTTGCGCCGGATTGAGCGCCAGCTCGCCGACAAAAGAGTCGGTCGAGAAGAATGCGTCGCTCCATCGCAGCGGATATCGCGAGAACTTGCCGTAGATGCAGGTCAGGAACAGCACCGCGACAATGACGCGAGGCGTTCGCCATTGGCCGTTCGCCGTTCGCCGACGTGTCAAGGCAACGATCAACGCGAGAAACGCTGCGGCGCCGACCGCGAACCAGACCACGTGGTACGACTCCCATACCATGTGCATCGAGATGATCGGGTTCCTCAGAAACTCCAACACCTCGGCGTTCAGCCGCTGACGAATGTAGGCGTAGCAGCCGAAATCCGCCGCGTAGAGGATCGCCAGAATTGTCTCGACGATGACGACGTACGCGGTCGAAGAAAAGAAAAGCAGCGGAAGGCTGACGATGGCCGCCAGGCGGGCGTCGAATTTGAGGCCGACGTAGAAAGCATGCGCGAGGTCAGCGGCGGCGATCGGATGCGGCCGGAACGCGAAGAGAAATGCGGCGCGCAGAAGCGTCAGCGCGGCGAGGTTCGCCGCGAAGAGCCAGAGTGACGTCATCCTGAGCGGAGCGAAGGGGAAGGATCTCAAGCCACGCATCTTGAGATCCTTCGCCGTCTACGCGGCTCGGGATGACGGAGAGTGAGGGGTATCATGCGCCGCATGTTCGTTCTCTACGAGGTGCTGTTGTACCTCGTGTTCCTCCTGGCACTTCCTTTTTTTCTGATCACGGGACTGTTGCGCGGCAAGTACCTCACCAACTTTCCGGAGCGCATCGGCTTCTACCGAACGCCTGCCGGCCCGCACGACCTCTGGGTGCACGCAGTTTCGGTTGGCGAGACCCTGGCTTCGCGCCCTGTCATCGACGAAGTGCTCCGTCGCCGGCCGGGGACATCCATTGTGTTCACGACGACCACTATTACGGGCCAGGCGCAGGCTCGCCGGCTTTTTCCACAAGCGACGATCACCTACTTTCCGTTCGACTTCAGCGCCTCGGTGAAGCGCTTTCTCGATCATCATCGGCCGCGGCTTTTCGCCGCGATGGAGACGGAGATCTGGCCTAACGTCACGCGGCTGTCGCGCGCGCGCGGACTGCGCCTCATGCTGGCGAACGGACGACTTTCGGATCGATCGTTTCCGCGATATCGCGCGCTTCGGCCCCTGGTGAAACGCGTGCTCCGCGACTACGACCGCGTCTTGGTCCGCGACGAAAGCGATCGCCGGCGATTCATCGACATCGGCGCGCCGGCATCAGCGGTCGAGACCACCGGCAACGTCAAGTTCGATTTCGCGCCTGATGAAAACCCGCTGGCGATCGCCGGCGAGCTGCAGCAGCTCATCGCCGGCCGGCCGGTCCTGGTCCTCGGATCGACCCGCGAAGGAGAAGATGAGGCCATCATTCCCGAGCTTCGAAAGCTCATCGAGGAGAAAAACGCGTTCGTGATCATCGCGCCGCGAAAGCCCGAACGCTTCGAGGTGGTAGCGAGTCTTCTGAAACTGCCGTTCGTGAGAAGAACGGCCATCGGCGAACGGCCAACGGCCAACATTCTCCTCCTCGACACCGTCGGCGAGCTGACTCGAATTTATCGCTACGCCACCGTGGCGTTCGTCGGCGGCAGTCTCGTGCCCACCGGCGGACACAATCCGATCGAGCCGGCAGCGGCCGGCGTTCCAGTGTGCTTCGGCCCGCACATGACGAACTTTCGCGAAATCGCATCCACATTCCTCGAGAACGACGCGGCGGTCGAAGTGCGTTCGCCGGCGGAGCTGATCGCGTTCGCTGCGCGCATGATCGACGACCCTGCGGCGCGCGCGGCGTACGGCGATCGCGCCCGCAGGACCGTGGAGCAGAATCGCGGCGCGGCGGCGCGCACGGCCGAGCGCATCGTCGAGTTGCTGGCGTGACGCATGGGCCCCTCACCCGGCCTTCGGCCACCCTCTCCCAGCGGGAGAGGGTTCTGAAACTCGCGGAGCTGCTTTATCGCGGTGTCAATCGCGTGCGACGAGCGCTTTATCGGGCTGGCCTTCTGAAGCCGAAGCGGCTGCCGGTGCCGGTGATTTCAATCGGCGCAATCGCCGCCGGCGGAAGCGGCAAGACGCCGGCGGTGATCGCGATTGCCGGCGCGCTCGCGCAGCGGGGATTGCGAGTCGGTGTGCTCACTCGCGGGTACAGAAGGGCGGGCGAGGGCGGCGTCATCGACACGCTCGATCCCGATCGCTTCGGCGACGAGCCTGTGCTGATCAAGAAGCGCCTCCCCTCGGTCGAAGTGATCGTCGGCACAAATAGATATGATAATGCAATACGGAAATCAGTCGATGTATTTGTACTCGATGACGGCTACCAGCACCTGCAGTTGTATCGCGATCTCGATGTCGTCATTGATAGTCCGGGCGGATTTCTGCGGGAGGGACGTTCGGCGCTCCGGTACGCCGGCATGGTTCTCCGTCGCGACATTCGCCCGATCGTTCCGGAGGGTCTTCGCGGCAAGCGGATCTTCGCGTTTGCGGGCCTCGCGGACAATCGCCAGTTTTTCGAATCGCTCGGCCTGAATCTGGTCGGTACGCGCTCCTTTCCGGATCATCATCGCTACGCCGCTTCCGACCTCGACGAGATCAAGGGGTTGGCGCGGGCCGCGGAAGCCGATGCCATCGTCACGACCGAAAAAGATGCCGTGAAGATTTCCGATCCGCAGATCATCGCCATTCCGGCGGACTTCGTGATCGATCCCGCAAGTCTCGAACGCATCGTGGCGGCGGCCAGTCAATGAGCCGGCGCAGAAAGAGTCGCACGGTCCAGCGCATCGAATATGCGTTCTACCGAATGGTGGCCGCCGGCGCGCGGCGACTCTCCGTCAGTGGCGTCCAACGATGGGGCGACCGATTCGGCAATCTTGGCCGCAACATTCTTCGCTCGCGCGATCGGCTGGCGATGCGAAATCTGCGCGCAGCCTTCCCGGACAAGAGCGATCAGCAGTTGCGCCAGGTTCTCGACGCGTGCTGGCGCCATTTCGGACGCGAATCGCTCTACGCCATCCGCATGCAGAACATGACAGCGGAGCAGATCGCCGCCGAATGCCCGCTGGTCAACGCCCATCTGCTCGAGGAAGCCATCGCCCACGGCAAGGGGGTCATTCTGATCAGCGGCCATTACGGCGGGTGGGAGGTGGGCGGGCTGGCCCTGATGACGCTCGTGAAGGACGTCCGCACGGTCACGCGCCCGCTCGACAACGAGTTCCTCGAACGCGATCTCGCGCAGATCCGCTCGCGCACCGGCACCCAGGTTCTCGACCGCAAACGCGCGGCCCGGGAGATGATCAAAGCCCTTACCGAGAATGCAGTTGTCGTCCTCCTTCCGGACCAGGCAGTGCTCCCCCGCGAGGGGGTGTTGATCCCCTTCTTCGGCCGCGAGGCCTGGACGACTCCCATACCGGCAAAAATGGCTACACGGCGCGGCTCTACGATTGTGTTCGCTTTTTGCATTCCGGACCCAACCGGGCATCGGCTCGAGTTTGAGAACCCGATCCGTGTCGATCAACTGAGCGCGGCGGAATGTGATCCCGTGGTGTTGACGCAACGCATCAACGACGTCATCTCACGACGCATCGCGGACCGCCCCGAGCTTTGGTTGTGGATGCACGATCGCTGGAAGGGGACGGCGATGGGGGAAAGCGAAGGGATGAATGGCGAGTGACACGGTCGTAATCGGGCTCAATTGGGTCGGTGACAACGTCCTTGCCCTTCCCACCTATCGGGCCTTGCACCATCGCTTTCGCAGCGAGGGCGGCATCTCGGTGGCCGCACCGGAGCACATCGCGACACTTCTGAACTCCATGGGACTCTTTCGAAAAGTGCTGCCGTGGAACGGCACCACGCGCAATCGCATCCGAGTATTGAAGGCCGGCCGTTTCCGGCGCGCAATCATCCTGCCGAATTCGTTTCGGGCCGCGATGATCGCGTATGCCGCCGGCATCGACGAGCGGTGGGGCTACTCCAGCGACGCGCGCGGACTGCTGCTGACGCACGGGATCCGCCGCGACCATGAGCGCGGCCATCAGCTCGATGACTACGCCCCGCTGCTCGCCGCCATGAATGCTCCCCGGGTAGTCGATGAGATTCCGAGCCTCCGGCTGCCGGTGAACATTCGAGAAAAGGCCCGCAAGCGACTCCGAAGCTTGGGCGTCCGCCTCGACCGCCCGGTATTTGGTCTGCACGCTGGAGGGCTGTACGGACGCGCCAAGCATTGGGGCGACGATCGCTATGGACAGCTCGCCGAGCGACTTCGCGAGTGCGGTTACTCGGTCGTCCTGCTGACCAGCCCCGGCGAGCGCCAGCAGGCCGAAGCGATCTCCGAGGAGTGCGGAGGACTGCCGATTGCGGGCGATAACGGCGATGTGTTGCAACTGGCCGCCGCCATCTCGCACTGCTCGGTGATCGTGACCAATGACAGCGGCCCTCTGCATCTGGCGGCAGCCCTCGCCGTTCCTTCGGTCTCGATTTTCGGTCCGACTGATCCGGCGCGGACGGTCATTCCGGGCGCGACCCGTGTTGTGCGCAAGCCGGTGAGCTGCGGACCGTGCTACGAACGCGAGTGTCCGCTGCGCGATCACCGCTGCATGACTGAGGTTTCGGTGGACGAAGTGTGGTCCGCTGCCGTCGGCCTGCTGCAGGAGGTGGGAAACCGAATTTCCCCCGCTCGCTCCGAACAAGAGCGGCGGCGGGCAGCGGCTCTACACCCAACACGATCTGGACGTCATCCTTCGCATCAAACTGCTCCTCTATTCGGAAGGATTCACGATCGCAGGAGCGAAGAAAAAGCTCGAAGGCGAGATGTCGCAGCCGGAGTCGCGCGCCCATACCACAAAGGACCTTACCCAGGCGCTGTTGAATGTGCGCAAGGAGCTGCTGGCGATTCTTCAGATGCTGGAAGAGTGATCGTCATCCTGAACCGCAAAGACGGCGAAGGATCTCGTGCAGGAGATCCCTTGCTACGCTCGGGATGACACGCGGCGGACTTCAACGTCTCTTGCGCTTTTCGTTGCGCGCGGGCAGGGATTCGGGTCGGCCGCAGCCGATCAAGAGCAGCGTGGCGGCGACGACCATGATGATGCCAATCATGATGTTCTCCGAGCCACTACCACTGCATCGGAAATGCCATCTATTCACGCCCCCATCGCGCGGCGATAGACGCGGTCGTAGTCATGCGCCGAACGGTCCCATGAAAAGTCGGCTGACATGCCATTCGCCTGCAGTTGCTTCCAGGGGCGCGTTTCCCTGTAGTTGAGCATGCCGATCCACGTGCTCATAAAGAGGTCGTACGGCGCCGGCGTCACGAACCCGAAACCGTTGGCCTCTTCCTCATTGGTGGCATCGTAAGGGATCACGGTATCCACCAGTCCGCCGGTCAGGCGTACCACCGGGACGGTTCCGTAGCGCAGCGCATACATCTGATTGAGCCCGCACGGCTCATAGATCGACGGCATGAGAAGCATGTCCGCGCCGGCGTAGATGCGATGGGCGAGCGCGCTATCGAATCCGATCCAGACGCGACAGTTGTCGGCGTTCGCCTCGCCGATGCGCGCGAGCACATCTTCATAACGCGATTCGCCGCTGCCGAGGATGACCGCGTACGCGCCGGCGCGAAGCAGGTGCGGCAGCGACGGAATCAGAAGATCGACGCCCTTCTGGTCTACCAGGCGCGACACAAAGCAGATCAGCGGCGTTTTTGCCTTGTAGCGCAGCCTGGCCTCGCGCAGCAGCGCACGCTTCGAAAGCAATTTGCCGTTCAGGTGGCCGGCATCGTAATTCGATGGCAGGTTGGGATCGCTTTGCGGGTCCCACTCATCGACGTCGATTCCATTGAGGATTCCGGTCAGCTTGAACGACAGACTGCGCAACACACCGTCCAGGCCGGCTCCGCGCTGTGGAGTCTGGATCTCATTGGCGTAGTTCGGCGAGACGGTGGTGACCTGATCGGCGAAGATGATTCCGCCCTTCATCAGGTTGACCTCGCCGAAGTGTTCGAGCGCGTCGGGAGCCCAATAGCGGCTGTGCAATCCGAGCACGCTGAACTGCGACGCGCGCCCGATGCCTTGGTAGTTGAGGTTATGGATGGTATAGATCGAACGCGTCGCGGCGAACTCGGGCGTGCCGCGCAAACCGGAGTGAAGATAGAGCGGAAGAAGCGCGGTGTGCCAGTCGTGTGCGTGGAGGATGTCGGGAACGATGCCCATGAGCTCGCAGCCGCGAACGACGGCGCGGCAGAAAAACGCGAAGCGCTCGATCCCGTCGTCATAACCGTCGGCGCGCGGCGCGTAGATCTGCTCGCGATTGAAGAAGTGATCATTCGCGACGAAGAAGAGCGGAATGTCCGTCCCGGGAAGATTCGCTCGCAGAAACGACGCTTCGGCGGCCCAATTCGCCCAAAGGATCTGCGTCGTCGGAATGGCTTCTTCGATCGGTTCGCCGGTGCGCATGAACCACTCCCGCGCCTCGCGGTGAAACGGCATGAAGATCTCGACGTCGTGCCCGAGCTTCGCGAGCGCCTTCGGCAGCGAGCCGCACACATCTCCGAGCCCGCCGGTCTTGGCGATCGGCGAGACTTCCGCAGTGGCCAAGAGGATGCGCATTGCGCGCTACTCTATCCCGAGCGAGCGAAGCGAGAGAGGGATCATTGCGCGCATCGCGACGATGACGCCACGAGCTGCGTACGTCGCGCATCTCAACGCGGTGCGAACGTTGATCCCTCGCTACGCTCGGGACTGGGACTCTATCCCGAGCGAAGCGAGAGAGGGATCATTGCGCGCATCGCGACGATGACGCCACGAGCTGCGCACGCCGCGCACCTCAACGCGGTGCGAACGTTGATCCCTCGCTACGCTCGGGATTAGGAAACGATGATCGCCGCATACCCCACTACGTGCGCATAATCGCCGTTGATATCGCCTGACGTCGCGTGCTTGATGAGTCTGGCATTCTGCGCGCCCAGCTTCCCGGCGGCGATGAGCATGGTGGTGGTCGGGATGAAACCGCACATCGAGATGTCCTCTTCTTCGACCACGCGCCAGAGCGACTCGGGATTCAGGGCCAGAACCTGATCGATCGCGCGC
>WNFC01009445.1_pt1 | contig 10801 bp, 14 predicted proteins | sample 5400541 | NCBI WGS metagenome assembly WNFC01 (sample SAMN13153342, study PRJNA577476) | soil metagenome | isolation source: 120 cm saprolite under Douglas fir tree site 2 hole 2 replicate 1 | place: USA:California | collected 2015-04-18
GTTCGGGCGCCTGTCGTCGCCAAACCCGCCCGGGGCCCTGCCGTCTGGCTGAGGGCGATGGTGCTCGTGAAGATGTGGGAGGTGGCAGCGTCGGCACCCGATTCCACCCAAGAGTCGCCGATGACCAACTCCTCAGTCGGCGTTAGCGCGGGACTAGACGCCAAGAAGTTGCGCAGTTCCTCCTCCGTCGACTGACTCAGGCCGATGTCGACGAGCATCTCATCGACGGTGGTTACCAAGCGAGCAATTGGCTCGCGCTCGGCCAATTCAGCGAAGCGCGGAACGAAGGGCACCAACTCCTGCTCGAACTCCGCAAGCGTTAGGTCCGAGGCGAGGTATCGATTGAACAACGAGTAGAGTTTTGGATCGGTTTTCATCTTGAAACCTCCCTACCCAGAGATTGAACTGAGTGGGTGGACGCTGACCGTATCCGAACCGCCTTCAATGAAGCCGGCGTATGGGACAAGGTTCTTACCGGAGAGTACAGCATTGCCTTCCACCGTCGTCGACCAATGCGCTCACCCGAATCTTCTGGCCAACCAGCGGGCACCCTAAACGAGCATCTCTGGATCGTCAATGGCGATGGCCAGTTTGTGGCTCACGCTCATCGATTCCTGAGGAACCTCGGCCCGGAACAGCTGGCCAGACGTCCCGATCCGAAGAGGCTAGTAGTCGGTGACAAGATGCTAGCTGTCCTGGCATCGCAGCACGTCGAGTAATTGTTACGCAGCGGTTGTGCCGGGCGCTATCCGAGTGACCGCGGCGCTCCAGGTCGACAAAGCCAGCAGGACGTCGGCACGGTGCTCGAGCCACGGCGCGTTGACGAGTACTTCGCCACGGTGCGCACTCGAGCCGGCCTGGACGAGGATACCTTCCACGGGTTGCGCCACGACTTCGCGGGGCTACTGCTGGCCGCCCATGTGCCCGGCCGCGTGGTGTCGGAGATGATGGGCCACGCCAATTACTCGATCACCGCCGACATCTACCAGCACGTCCCCGACGAACTGCGGCGACTGGCCGCTGACCAGCTGGACACCATGCTCAGCGCCGTTGTTGCGGCCGGATAGCATTCTGCGCCGGGTTGCTGCACTGGTTGATGCACAAGCCTTCTCCGACATCACGAAATCCGCCCATTCAGGCGGGTTTCTGAGATCAAATCCTGGTGACCCCGGCGAGATTCGAACTCGCAGCCTCTACCTTCGGAGGGTAGCGCTCTGTCCGTTGAGCTACGGAGTCGTGTGCGGCTGATTGTAACGCGATGCTCGGGCGACGTGGACGACGCGTTGGAGGACGGTGATCGTGGTCAGGATCGCCAGCAGCGCCAGGACGACCAGCAGGACTTCGGGTATGAACTGGGCCAAGATCAGGCCGACGCCGAGGACGATGATCCGTTCGGGACGCTGGAACCAGCCGACTTCGGCGGCTTGTAGGCCGACGCCTTCGGCGCGGGCGCGGGCGTAGCTGACCATCAGCGAACCCACCAGGGCCAGATAGGCTAGCGCGACGCCAAGGGCGTTGGCCGTCGACTGATACCACCACACCAGGCCAAAGAAGACGGCGGCTTCGGCGTAGCGATCGCACACGGAGTCCAGGAAGGCGCCGAACACCGAGACCCGATTCGTGGCGCGGGCCAGCGCGCCATCCAACGTGTCGGTCAGGCTGAAGAGCCACAGGCAGATACCCGCGGCCAGAAACCAGCCCTGGGCAACCATCAGGCCGACCGAGGCGGTGAGTAGTGAGCCGACGACCGTCAGGCCGTTCGGGGAAAAGCCGAGGCGGCCCAGAAAGCGGGCTGGAGCTTCGGCGGCCGTGCGCGAGCGACTTTTGAGGTCCTTCACCTGGACGGCATGAGCATGCCGGCCATGCGTCGCACGCGGGCAAAGCGGATGTGCTGGGGCTCTGGCTCGGCTTCGCGGCGCTCGAGCACCTCAGCGTAGTAATCAAGGACCTGGGCGGCAACGCGTGGCCAATCGTAGGCCTGGGCGGTGTCCTGGCCGGCGCGGCGCATGCTGGCGCGCAGCTCGGGGTTGCCGAGGAGACGGCACAGCGCGTCGGCGAGCGCGCCAGGGTTGCGCGGCTCGACCAGCAAACCCTGCAGCCCATTGGAAACCACGTCATGGAAGCCAGGGATAGCGGAGGCAACGATCGGCGCCCCAGCAGCCATGGCCTCGAGCAGCACGATGCCAAAGCTCTCCTGGCCAGTGTTGGGCGCGCAGAACACGTCGCACGACTGGTAGTAGCGCGGCAGGTCCTCGGCGGGCACGTAGCCGGCAAACACGACGTCGTCGGCCGACCAGCCCTGACGCCGGGCGAAGCGCCGATATCCCTCGAGCGGTCGACCACGGCCGACGACCACAAGACGCGCGTTGGGCTGGCGATCGAGGACCATCGGCCAGGCCCGCAGTAGAAACTTCAGGCCTTTGCGTTTTTCCAGACGGCCAACGAATAGCACCGTCGGTCGATCGTCGGCGAGCTGCGGCAACGGTTCATAGCGTCTGAAAAAGCGGGGATAGTCGATGCCGTTCGGGATCACGCGGTAGTCCGCGGGGAAGTATTCGCCGACGAATTCGCGCGCGGCGCTGGACACGGTGATGTGACCGTGCAGCTTGCGAAAGAACGGACGCAGGATCGGCTTGCCGTAGAAGTACGTCAGCGGCGTGTTGCGAAACGCGTGGAAGGTGCCCACGTTGGTCGTGTTCGAGTGCCGCAACACCGTTAGCGGCAAAGCGGGCATCAACGGCTCGTGCAGATGAATCAGGTCGAACTGCTCTTGCTGAAGCAGGGTTTTGGCCTGCAGGTAGGAACGCAACGACAGCGTGATCCGCGCGACAGAACCGTTCGTCGGAATGGACACGACGCGGCCGATCCGATGAATGGGGGCAGCCACCGAGGAGATCGGCTCGGCATCATCGTCCGACGACGGCGCGACGATGTGGACCTCGTGGCCGCTAGCGATGAACTGCTCGGCGAGGCTGGCAACATGCTCGGTGACGCCGCCGGGATAAGCGAAGTCGTAGGGGGAGACGAGGGCGAGCTTCACCGCTGACCACTCCTCACCCGGGCTGCGCTTCGGGCCAGCGCTTCTGGAAAACGGTCCATTGCTCCGGATGGATGGCGATATGGTACTCCAGCCGTCTGGCGATGGCCTGGGTTAGCAGCAGGACATCAGCCTTCGGATCGCCTGTCAATGTCACCGGCGGCACAGGCTCAAACAGGGCGTCGAAGCGTCCGTCAGGTCGCCGGCTCGCAATCGCGATCAGAATCGGTGCGCCGGTCCGCACCGCGAGCGCGGCGACACCGTCTGGAAATTGGGTCGGCGTACCGAAGAATTCAATCGTCGGGCCAGTGCCGGTAAGGTCTCGGTCAGTCACCAGACCGACCACCTCGTTGCGCCGCAACGCGAGAAACAACTCTCTGAGCGCCGACTTGCCGACGGGCAGCATGCGTGCCCCAAGGCCCGCGCGGTGGCGGGTGAAGAACTCGAGGAGCTCGGGCGAGTCGAGCGGCTCGACCAGGCTGACCATCGGGTGGCCCAGCGCGGGTACGACCTGCCCGACGAAGGCGACACTGCCCAGGTGTGCCGTGGCACAGACGACCCCCCGACCGCTCTCGCGCGCGGCGGTGATGTGCTCGGCGCCTTGAACGACCATCAGCTCGCGGAACTGAGCCAGAGTCAAGTGCGGGGTCAGCAACGTATCCCAGTAGTTGAACGCGCCGTGGTGGAAGACAGCGATCACCTCGCGCCAGCTGGGTTCGCGGCGCAGGATGTGGCGCAGGTTGTCGCGCACCGCTGCCCGGGCAACTGGGGCGCTCGCGTACCACACGCTGCCGGCCAGCCGGCACAGTGGCTCACCGATCGCGTGGCGTGGGATCACCCCGACAGCTGCGCTGCCCATCGTCAGCGCTGCGAGCAGAATGCGCGTTCTTAGCGGAACTGCTCGCTCGCCGGCCACATCTGGCGGAACATGAACCACTGGTCGGGATAACGGCGGATGATGCCCTCCAGCCAGCTCATGATGCGCTGCATGACCATGGTCGCGTCGTCACCGTGCTCGCCGACGATCGGTGGCCCGATGTGTGCCAGGTAGCCGGGCCCGTACGGATCGCGCACCAGCGCCGCGGGAACCACGGGTGAGCCAGTGCGCAGGGCGAGCGTGGCAGCTCCGCCGGGCACACGGGTCAGTCGCCCAAAGAATGTCACCGGCACGCCATCCGTGCCAGTCGGACGATCGACCAGCACGGCCAATCCTTCCTGTTTACGGAGGGTCGCGATCATGTCTCGCAGGCCATGCTCAATGGGGATCGCCTTGACCCCGGCCGCGATTCGGGTCCTCTGAACTCGCTCGTTCCAGCGCGCGGGCGTGAGCGTCTCGACCAGCGCACTAACCGGGTGGCCGCGCGCGACGAACGCGGCGCCGGCCATGTCCCAATTGCCAATGTGTCCGGTGGCGAAGACGACGCCCTTGCCGTAGGTATAGGCGGCCTCGACGTGTTCCCAGCCATCGACGCGCGTATTGTTGATCAGATCACCCGGTTTGAGATGCGGCAGGCGCACCAGGTCGACCATGTAACGTGCGTAGTTGGCAAAGGCAGCGCGGGTGATCCGGCCAGCCTCGCGCGGGTCTGCATCGGGGCCAAGCACCTGGCGCATATTGGCCGTGGCGCGATGCACGTAGCCGCGGGCGAAGACCTGCAGCACCAGCGGGGTCCCCCAGCCGACGAGGCGGTAGGCCACGGCGACGGGCAGGAAGCGCATCAGGAAGGTGCTGGCAACGTGCAGCCAATAGATCATCAGATGGCACTAGCATACGTTTTGTTAGAATCCGCTCGTGCCCGCGGAAGAGTTGAGCGCCGCGCTCCACGGCCTTCACGACCGGATCTCCACGTTACTGGTGCGTCTTTGACGCGCCAGGCAAACAGGCACGCCTGACCGAGCTTGACATCGAGGCCGCCTCACCGGACTTGTGGTCCGACCAGGCCGCCGCGCAACAAGTCATGCGCGAGCTGTCCGGACTACGCGAGGAGCTCGAGCCGTGGATTGCCGTAGAACGCCGCGCTCGCGACATGCTCGAGCTGGTGGAGCTCGCCGCGCTCGAAGAGGACCAGGGAGTCCTGGATGAAGCGGAGCGCGAGGCGGCCGCGCTCACCAAAGAGGTCGACCTGCTCGAATTCAAGCTGCGGCTCAACGGCCCGTACGATCGGTCCGACGCGATCATGACCATCACCGTCGGGCTGGGCGGCGTCGATGCCCAGGATTGGACGCAGATGCTCATGCGCATGTACCTGCGCTGGGGTGAGCGACGCAAGTTCCACACCGAGATCCTCGATCTGGCCGAAGGCGAGGAGGCCGGCTACAAGAGCGTGACCATCACGTTGCGCGGCCAATACGCCTACGGCTACCTGCGCGGGGAACGTGGCAATCACCGCCTGGTGCGCCTGTCGCCGTTCGACCAGGCCCATCGGCGCCAGACGTCGTTTGCTCGCGTCGAGGTCATGCCCGACGTCGGCGAGGCGGCCCCAATCGAGGTGCGCGACGACGAGGTCGAGTTCGAAGCCTATCGCGCGGGCGGGCCTGGCGGCCAGAACGTCAACAAGGTCAGCACCGCGGTCAGACTACGCCACAAGCCAACTGGCATCGTGGTGACTGCCCAGACCGAGCGCTCGCAGCTGCAGAATCGCGAAAACGCGATGCGTCTGCTCAAGAGCCGACTGGTTGAGATGGAGCTCGAAAAGCGCGAAGGCGAGTTGGCGCAGATACGCGGCGACCACATTGATGCCAGCTTCGGCACGCAGATTCGCAGTTATGTGCTGCATCCGTACACGATGGTCAAGGACCTGCGCACCGAGCATGAGACAAGCGACGTCAACGGCGTGCTCGACGGCGATCTCGACCCGTTCGTCGAGGCTTACCTGGCCTGGAGCGTAGGACGTGCCGAAGCTGCCGCCTGAGATCGTGGTCGTCGACTACGACGCGGGCAACTTGCGCAGTGTTCAGCGCGCGCTCGAGGCCGTGGGCCAACGGCCACTGGTCACCAGCGACCCACGCGCGGTTGCAAACGCTGAAGCGCTGGTGTTACCGGGCGTCGGCTCAGCCCAGGATTGCATGCGCAAGCTCATCGCGCGCGACCTGGCCGAACCTTTGAAGGACTACGCGGCCTCCGGTCGCCCGTTCCTGGGGGTCTGCGTCGGGCTGCAATTGCTGTTCGACGCCAGTGAAGAGGGCGGTGGCGTCGAGTGTCTGGGCATCTTGCCTGGGATGGTGCGCCGCTTTCAAAACCAGGACGGGCTAAAAGTGCCGCAGATCGGCTGGAACGCGGTCTCGCTGAGATACGACCATCCGTTGTTGGACGGTATCCCTGGCGGCACGTATTTCTATTTCGTGCACTCGTACTACGCCGACCCGTCGGACGCGGAAGTGACGCTCGGCCAGGCCGAGTACGGCGTCGATTTCGCGGCGATCGTCGCTCGCGAGAATGTGGTGGCGACGCAGTTCCATCCCGAGAAAAGCGCCGACATGGGGCTGCGCATTTACCAGAATTTCGGTCGGATCGCGGCCGTTAGCCGTCAGCCATCAGCAGTCAGCGGCATCTGAGCGTGCTGATAGCTGACAGCTGATGGCCTCGTTCACGCCTATACCCGCGATTGACATCCGCGGCGGGCGGTGCGTACGCCTCGTCGAGGGTGATTTTGCCCGCGAAACCAGGTATGCCGATGACCCCGCGGAAATGGCTCGCCACTGGGCGGCCGAAGGCGCCCAGCGCCTGCACGTGGTCGACCTCGATGGCGCGCGCGACGGAATTCGGGCCAACACCGAGGCGATTCGGCGCGTGCTGCACGCCGTGATGATTCCAGTGCAAGTAGGCGGCGGCGTCCGATCGCTCGAAACCGCCCAGTCGCTGTTGGCCGAAGGTGCCGCCAGGGTGGTGATCGGCACGGTCGCGGCCGAAAATCCCGAGGCCATGTCAAACTGGGTTGCCGCCCTGGGCGCTGAGCAGATGATCGTGGGCGTCGATGCGCGGGGCGGCCGAGTCGCAACGCATGGGTGGCAACAACTGACCGACCTGGACGTGCTGAGCTTCTGTCAAGTACTTAAGGGCTGCGGCGTCGAGCGCGTGTTGTATACCGACGTGGCGCGCGATGGTCGCTTGGCAGGCCCCGATGTTCAAGGCACACAGGCAATTGCGCGGCTGCTGCACGTGATCGGCAGTGGCGGCGTCTCAACCGTGGAGCATCTGCGTGAGCTCGCCGAAGCGGGTGCCGAGGCCGCGATCATTGGCACGGCGCTGTATGAAGGGCGATTGAAGCTCGGCGACGCGCTGGTGACGGCGTGCTGACGCGGCGCATCATTCCGTGCCTGGACGTGGCCAGCGGCAAGGTCATCCGCGGGGTCAAGTTCTCGGCGGACAAAATCGTCGGCGATCCCATTGACATGGCCGCCGAATACAACCGCCAGGGCGCCGACGAGCTCGTCTTCTATGACATCACCGCATCTGCCGAGGATCGCGGGCTGATCATGGACGTGTTGCACCGGGCCGCGGGCGAAGTCTTCATTCCGCTGACCGTTGGCGGCGGCGTGCGCACGACCGACCAGATGCGCGATCTGTTGCGCGCGGGCGCGGACAAGGTCAGCATCAACACGCAGGCCGTGCTCAACCCGGGTTTGATCGGCGAGGGCGCCGATCGGTTCGGTTCGCAGTGCATCGTGCTGTCGATGGACGTGTTGTGGAATACCGAGCGCGAGTTCTATGAGATCGTCACGCACGGTGGGCGCAATCGCACCGGCCGAGAAGTAATCGAGTGGGCCAGCGAAGGCGTGAGGCTCGGCGCAGGCGAGCTGGTCGTCAATAGCATCGACGCCGATGGCACGCGCGATGGCTACGAGCTGCGGCTGACGCGCATGGTCGCCGAGGCAGTCAGCGTGCCGGTCGTGGCCAGTGGCGGTGCGGGCAGCCTCGACGACATGTTCCAGGTACTTTCCGAAGGCAAGGCCGACGCGGCGCTGGCGGCGAGCATCTTTCACTACGGCGATTTCACGATCGGCGACGCAAAACGCTATCTCGCCGAACGCGGCGTGGCGGTGCGCCCGGCATGAATGTCGCCGAACTGAGTTTTTCCATGGACGGGCTCCTGCCAGTCGTGGTTCAGCACCATTACTCGGGCGAGATCTTGATGGTTGGTTTCGCCAATCGCGAGGCCGTGCAGAAGACGCTCGAGACAGGTCACGGCTGGTTTTTCAGCCGCAGTCGCCAGCGCTTGTGGGAAAAAGGCGAGACGAGCGGAAACTACCTCGACCTGAAGGCGCTGCGCGTCGACTGCGATGCCGACGCGTTGATCTATCTGTGCGAGCCGCACGGACCCACCTGCCACACGGGCGAACGCAGCTGCTTTTTCCAAACGCTGGACGAGATCCCATCTGGAGAAACCAGTGGCGAGGCCGCGGCGATCTTGTTTGACAAGATCGAACAGCGCAAGCAGCAGGCGGAGCCGGGCTCGTCCTACGTCGCGCGCCTGCTGTCCGAAGGCGTCGATCGAATCGCCAAGAAAGTCGGTGAAGAGGCTACCGAAGTCGTGATCGCCGCCAAGAATGCTGACCGAGCCGAATTGGCGCACGAGATCGCCGACCTGTGGTTCCACACGTTCATCCTGCTCGCCCAGCAAGGGATGACGCCCGAAGACGTCTGGGACGAGCTACGCGGCCGTCGGCGCCACTGAGACTTGCGGCAGGTCGCCTTCGCGCTTGAGGAGCTCCTCCATGGAGGCAATCGCGACTTCCATCTGCGACTCGTCGGGGTAGCGCGTCGTCAGCGCCTGGAGCAGTAGCCCCGGCGCGACGATCGCCTTCATCAACACGCTCTCGGGGTATTTCCCGCCCAACCGCAGCAGCTCATACGCAATACCCGCGATCACGGGTATGAGCAGAACGCGCGATAGCACCCGCAGCCAGAGATCGGGCGTGCCCAGCAGGGCGAACAGCACGACCGAGATGGCGACGACTTCGAGCAGGAACGCCGTCCCGCAGCGCGGATGGGCGGGCGGGTATTTGGCCACGTGGGCCGGATCGAGCGGGTCGTTGTGCTCCCAGGCGTGGATCGTCATGTGCTCGGCGCCGTGGTAGCCATAGACGCGCTTCACGTCAGGCATCAGCCCGATCAAGGCGACGTAACCGACCAGCAGAGCCAACCTGATCAGACCCTCGGCGAGATTGCTCCAGAGCGTGCTCGTATCGCCGATCAGGCGTTCGAACAGCCCCACCACAGCCAGCGGCGTGATGAAGAACACACCGACACCGAAGATCATGGCGACCGCCACCGTCGTCCAGGCCAGCGGCTTGCTGAGGCTGGCGGGTGCCGCTGGCTTGCCATCGGCGGCCTGCTCGGCGTCAGCGCCCTGATCGGCCATCTGGATGTCGGCCGAGAACATCAGCGCCTTCATCCCCAGACCGAGCGCGTCCCACAGCATGGTCATGCCGCGCACGAGCGGAATCTTCTGGATGATGCCGCCGTACAGGTGTTTCGGCAGCGCCTCGGAGGTGACCACGATCGACTTGTCCGGTGCGCGCACGGCGACAGCCATGAACGTCCGGCCGCGCATCATGACGCCTTCGAGAACAGCCTGGCCGCCGTACGAGATTTTGGGCGTACGCAGGGTGTGGCCAGACTGCTCTTCGACCGGCGCCGAGGCGCTCATGCGCCGTTACTTCTTTTTCGCGTGTTGCAAGCGGCGCTGGAAACGCTCGACCTGGCCCGCCGTATCGACGAGGCGTTGCTCACCGGTGAAGAACGGGTGACACGCGGAGCACACGTCGACATGCAGATTCTGCTTGGTCGAGCGTGTCTGCCACGAGTTGCCGCAACCACACGTAATTGTGGTCAATTTGTATTCGGGGTGGATGCCCGCCTTCATAACGCTCGTTTCCTTCTACTTATGCCGTGGGCGCATAGACGCTGACGCGCTTGCGCTCCTTGGTTGCTTGTTCGAACCGTACTTGTCCGTCGATTAAAGCAAACAGGGTGTGATCGCGGCCTATTCCAACGTTACGTCCAGCTTTCACGACGGTGCCGCGCTGGCGAATGAGGATCGAGCCAGCGCGGACGATCGAACCGTCGCCGCGTTTGACGCCCAATCGCTGGCCCTGGCTGTCGCGCCCGTTGCGCGAGCTCCCAACGCCCTTTTTATGTGCCATGCCGTTTATGCCTCCTGCTCGGCCTCGGCGGTGCCGGTTTCTTCTGCCGGGGTAGCCTCTTCGACGGTGCTCGATGCGGGCGACGTGCGCCTGCGGCGAGCGGGTGTTGCAGTTTCTCCGACGGGCTCGGCCACTTCGACCGGTGCTTCCATCTCTGGTGCTTCCATCTGAGGGGGCAAACTGGACTGCCCGTCGAGCAGGATGTCGGTGATGCGCAACCGCGTCAGCGACTGGCGATGGCCAGTCTTGCGCCGATAACGAACTTTGGACTTGTAGCGGAACACGATGATCTTCTCGCCGCGGATGTGCTCGACGACTTCAGCGCGCACGACCGCGCCTTCGACGCCGGGCGAGCCAATCCGCGCCTGATCGCCATTGCCGGCCACCAGGAGCACCCGGCCGAGATCGAGGCTCTCGCCCGGCTCACCCGTCAGTCGCTCGACGGCGACTGTATCCCCAGGCTTGACGCGGTACTGTTTACCGCCTGTCTCGACAATGGCGTACATACGTTTCCGACTCCCACTCTCTCCGACTGCCTCACAGCGTCAAGCTGCCGCACGTGGCGGTATGCAAGAAGACGCCGCGGGCACACAGGAGCCGCGCGGCCGGGACAGTATA
>WNFC01009447.1_pt1 | contig 10801 bp, 10 predicted proteins | sample 5400541 | NCBI WGS metagenome assembly WNFC01 (sample SAMN13153342, study PRJNA577476) | soil metagenome | isolation source: 120 cm saprolite under Douglas fir tree site 2 hole 2 replicate 1 | place: USA:California | collected 2015-04-18
CGTTCCTGCCTAAGTTCAATCAAGTGGGCGGAACCAACATATTTGATCCCGCGAATTACAATCTCGGCGGCGGCAACTTTAACTTTTTCAAAGCAGTTTCGCTGGACACCCAGAATCACATCCTGGAGCGCGACCTGACGGGATCCTTTTCCGTGACGCGGCAGTACACGGTTGGCTCGCATTTCGGCGCTTGGGAGATGGGATTCAAAGTACGCAATGCGCACAAGACGTCGAATTTTCGTGAGCCCATTTTCGACACCAACCCTCGTTTTACTTCGTTGGCACCGTTAACTTCAGTTGTTGGAAGCATCACAAATCCAAATCCGGGGTATTACTTCGGAAATTACAAGCTGCTGCCCCTCACCAACTTCGACAAGATTCTTTCTTATTTCAACGCCAACCGCAGTCAGTTCATTGAAACCACGGACTTCGAACATCTGATTTCAGATCCTAACGACTACACCACCACCGAACGCGTGGTCGCAGGCTACATTCAGAACACGATTACCGTGGGACACTTTAAAGTGTTAGGAGGATTGCGCATTGAGGGCACGCAGGCGTCGTTCGTAGGGACCAAAGTAACTTTTTCTACCACGAGGGATCCAAATACAGGAGATGCACAGTTTGTGTCGGATGTGCCTTCACCAGGGGCACAAACCTACACGAGTTTCCTGCCGAGCGTTCAGGTCCAGTACAACATCAACGGAAGCACGAATATCCGGGCCGCTTACGGAAGGGGAATTGCGCGTCCCAACTTCTCCGACCTTCCGCCTTTCCAGTTGGAAGAGCCGGGCCGCAACAGGGTGTCGGTCGGCAATCCAGCTCTTAAACCCACCCATGCCAACGACTATGATCTGTTGTTCGAACACTATCTCAAATCTGTCGGAATCGTCGAGGCAGGATGGTTTTACAAGGCTTTATCCGATCCTATCTTTCAAATTCAGACGACCAGACCTACGATAGTGGAGGACCCGTTGTCCGGCTTCCAACAGCGTCAGCCAACTAACGGCCGCAATGCACATATCACTGGAGTGGAGTTTGCGTGGCAACAGCACTTCACCTTTCTTCCGGGACTATTGAGCGGCGTTGGCGTATCGGCGAATTATAGTTACACGACGTCACAAGCTAAATTCCCTATTGACCCGAACACCGGTAACCCCACTCGTGCGGATAGCCCCGCGTTGCTCCGCCAGGCTCCGAACAACTGGAATTTCGATACCACCTACGACAAAGGTCCTATTTCAGCTCGGCTGGGCCTGACGCACAACGACCGGAGTATTTTCTTTTACAACTTTCAAGACGGCGCAGATCTTGGAATAAAAGGTCCCAACGGCGACGTATATTACTATCCGCATACGCAGGTAGACGCGCAGGTGAGCTACCGCCTTCCCCATGGTCATGGTGTTCACTTCATCGTCTCCATGCTGAATCTCAACAATGAGGTGTTTGGCTTCTACCAAGGCAGCGAGCAGTTTCCCATTCAGCGCGAGTATTACAGCCGCACCATCTCGGGCGGCTTGCGCTGGACGTCGGGAAGCGGCGACGTAAAGTAAATGGAAAGCCGGCCAAACCCGCCTTTCGCGCCCCGATGGGGGCATGAATTGTTTCCTTGCTCCCCGACTGGATATCAGGAGAGGCTTGCTTGAAATCGCGTTTACCCAGCGCTGTACTGCTATTCACACTAACCGTCACGCTGGTTCTGCCGGACTTTGGCTCGGTTGTCGCCGCTGGTATCGAGAACCCTATCTGTGAACTGATCCGCCCGGGTACTTACCGGCTCGATTTTCAAGCTTCACCGGACGCGGGACCTGTCGATGTGTACGCCAGTTCACGGCCCGATCTTATCGATTCGGCCAAACCGCTTCTCACCATTCAAAAGACGCCTGCCGAGGTTTCGATCTCGGGGCGTACGGGCAGGATTTATTTTCATCTGAAGCCGGCATCAGGAGCCACGCGCGTCGTGTCCATTCGCAGGCTTCCGCTGGAAGGCGCAAAGAATTTTCGAGACCTCGGAGGTTACCGCACGTCCGAAGGTCATTACGTCCGCTGGGGCCAGGTGTATCGGTCGAACCACCTGGTGAACTTGACGGCTAGAGACTCTGAGTATCTCAACAGCTTGGGGATTCGTCTGGTTTGCGACGTCCGCTCGGACGGCGAGCGCGCGAGGGCTCCCGATCATTGGACCGGAAATGCCCCGGAATTCTTCGCCGTCCCCATCGGGTCCAATCTATTTACTGCGCCCACCGCCGAGGACCTGAAACGCAGGGTGGTGGCCATCAACGCTGAGACAAAAGACTCCGTGCGCGCGTACGATTACGCCATCGAGTACGCCGGACAATACGCGAAAATCTTAAAGCGAATTGCTGCAGGCGATCTCCCTGTTGTCGAGCACTGCACTGCTGGCAAAGACCGCACCGGAGTCTTCAGCGCCATTCTTCTCACCGCGCTCGGTGTTCCGCGCGACACCGTGGTCCAGGACTATATGCTGTCCAATCAATACTTGCTCGCCCCGGACACCATCGAAACCACTACTGCGGATCTGCAGAGGGCTTTTGGTCTCGCAGAGGCGCCGGACATCTCCACTGTGAAAACGATCATGACCGCAAAACCGGAGACTTTGGAAGCCACTCTCGACAAAATTGGCAAGAACTATGGCTCCTTCGGCAATTACTTGCGAGACGCGTTGAAGCTCTCCGATTCTGATCTCCTAAATATCCGCCAGCGACTCCTGGAACCTTAACACGCAAGAAGCGAGTTTGGCGCGCATGAGGCCAGCCCGCCTATTGGGCAATATGGGTTGCCAGAAACTGACCCGATATCCGCACATAACCAGGGTGGGACGTAGGACTCGATCCAGACAAGGCCGAATTGTGGCCGTCGCTCGCGCAATCGCGGGAGGCTTTGTATCGTGCTATATCTCAGGGCTAGGCTGGCGCATCTAATTCGGAGTAAAATGGTCGGATATCCCGCGTCCGTTTGGCCGGGAGGAGAGACGGGAAACCAGGCGCATGGTTACCACGGGTCACATTGCTGCATCTCCCCGCGAATCAAAGGTTCAGGAGGGGGCTCAGCCGGGCCGGGCGGGTGAATCCTTGCTGGACCTCATTGGGAATACGCCCTTGTTGCGGCTGGAACGCGTCGGCCAGAAATTCCCGAACATTGAATTCTGTGCCAAGGCCGAGTGGTTCAATCCGGGCGGATCAGTGAAGGACCGGCCGGCGCTGAGCATGATTCAAGCTGGTCTCGCCAGCGGGGCGTTACGACCCGGCAAAACCATTATTGACGCGACCAGTGGAAACACCGGAATTGCCTATGCGATGGTCGGCGCGGCGCTCGGTTTTCCCGTGCAGCTTTGCCTTCCGGACAGCGCTTCGCACGAGCGGAAGCGCATCCTCTCAGCGCTCGGTGCGGAGCTGGTGATCACTTCCGGCGATGAAGGCACCGACGGCGCGATTCGCAAAGTGCACGAAATCGTCGCGGGAAATCCCGAGAAATATTTTTACCCGGACCAGTACAGCAATCCCGCGAACTGGCAGGCGCACTATCGAACCACGGCCAAGGAGATTTGGGAGCAAACTTCCGGCCGCATCACCCATTTTATCGCGGGACTCGGTACGAGCGGCACTTTCGTCGGAACGACGCGGCGGCTCAAAGAATTAAATCCTTCAATCCGCTGCGTGAGCCTGCAGCCCGACGCATCCTTCCATGGCCTGGAAGGGTGGAAGCACATGCCGACGGCCATGCGTCCGGCGATATACGATGACACGCTCGCCGACGAAAATTTGGCGGTCTCCACGGAAGAGGCTTACCGGCTGGTGAAGCGCATGGCGCGCGAAGAAGGCTTGCTTGTCAGCCCCAGCGCGGCGGCGGCGCTGCTGGGTTGCTTCCAGGTTGCGGCGGGAATCCCGAAGAATGCGAACGCCGTTATCGCTACTGTTTTTGCGGATTCCGCGGCGAAGTACCTGAACGAACGTTTCTGGGACGAAGAATAGTTATGGCGGACGCAGCAGCACTCTGGATCAGCGGATCGCTCGCGGAGAAAATCCGCGCGCATGGCGCGGAGACTTATCCGCATGAATGCTGCGGCGCGCTGCTTGGACGCGATTCGAGCGCTGTTCTTGAGAGCGATCGTGGAAAGGGTGCTCTTACTCTCGCGCGGGAGATCCTGCAACTTTTTCCTCTTGTTAATCGGCGAGACGATTCGCCGCGCAACCGCTTTTCGGTGACCGCCGAAGACGTTCTCACGGCGGAAAAGGCGGCACGCGAGCAAGGACTCGAAGTGGTCGGCTGGTATCATTCGCATCCCGACCATCCGGCGCGGCCGAGCGAATATGACCGCGATCACGCCTGGCCGTGGTACAGCTACATCATCGTCAGCGTGCAGAACGGCGCGCCCCAGGACATGACCTCGTGGCGTTTGAACGACGACCGCGCGGAGTTTTCACCGGAAGGAATTGAGATTCGCCACCGCGCCGCGGTGTCGGCCACTGGTTTCAGCACAACGGAGAAATGAAATGCCCGTGAAAGTAATGATCCCCTCGCCGCTTCGCCCCTACGCGGGGAAGCGTGACTCGGCCGAGTTCAGCGCACGGACTGTCGGGGAAGCGCTCGGCCATCTGACCACGGAATTCGCCGAACTGCGCAAACATCTCTTCACCGCAGACGGCAAGCTGCGCAGCTTCGTCAACGTATACGTGAACGATGAGGACATTCGTTATCTCGCGAAAGAGAACACACCTACGAAGGATGGAGATACGATCAGTATTATTCCGTCCATCGCGGGGGGTTACATTCAGCGGCGCCGTCGCGGTCCCCGGCGGGGCAGCGTTAAACTTCGCGAGGAATCTCTGGTCGCTTATTGTTCCTCCGAGGCGAATTGGAATTTGAAGGAGTAGAGAAACGCAATGGCCACGACCACACAGCCGCAGACCCGCGCAAAACCGGCAGCGAGCCTTTCGAACGAAGAAATCCTTCGCTACAGCCGCCATTTGATCATGCCGGAAGTCGGCATGGAGGGGCAGCTCAAGCTGAAGAACGCCAAGGTACTGCTCATCGGCACGGGCGGGCTCGGCGCACCGCTAGGTTTGTATCTTGCGGCCGCGGGCGTGGGCAAACTCGGGCTGGTAGACTTTGATGTCGTCGACTTCACGAATCTCCAGCGTCAGGTCACTTTCGGCACCAGCGACGTCGGCAAGCCGAAGAGTGAAGCCGCGCGCGCGCGCCTTGCGAACCTCAATCCGGACATTCAGATCCAGTCGTTCGAAACCCAGCTGACCAGCGCCAACGCGCTCGAACTCTTCAAGGATTTTGATGTCATCGTCGACGGGACTGACAATTTCCCCACGCGGTATCTTGTTAATGACGCATGTATTTTGCTGGGGAAGCCAAACGTGTACGGTTCGATTTTCCGGTTCGAAGGCCAAGCTACCGTTTTCGGCATGCCCGATGGCCCGTGCTACCGCTGCCTTTATCCGGAACCGCCTCCGCCGGGGCTTGTACCTTCTTGCGCCGAAGGCGGCGTCCTCGGCGTTCTGCCCGGAATCGTCGGCTCCATCCAGGCGATGGAAACGATCAAGCTGATCCTCGGCCGCGGCGATAGTCTCGTCGGACGATTGTTGCTCTTTGACGCTCTCGGGATGAAATTCCGCGAGCTCAAGCTGCGCAGGAATCCGAACTGCCCGATGTGCGGAACACATCCTACGATCACCAAGCTGATCGATTATTACGAATTTTGCGGCGTGCGCGGCGAAGAAGCTCCCGGCCCGTCCGTGCAAGTGCCGGAGATCACTCCGCGCGAGCTCAAAGCCAGGCTCGATCGTGGAGATGATTTATTCATTCTCGATGTGCGCGAGCCCCACGAATACCAGATCTGCAATCTCAAGGGACATCTGCTCCCGCTGGGGGAGCTGACGCGGCGCGTCCACGAACTGGATTCATCGCGGGAAATCGTGGCGCATTGCCGCAGCGGGAAGCGTTCCGCCGAAGCAGTGGACTTCTTGCGTAAGGCGGGTTTCCGCAAAGTCCTCAACCTGAAGGGCGGCATCCTTGCGTGGTCCGACGAGGTTGATCCGTCCGTTCCAAAATACTGATTCTTCTGCGGGAATTTGAATTGCGTGATGAGAAGCGCCCCGGCCTGGCCGGGGCGCTTCTCATTTGCGCTTGTCGCTGCACGGCAGTATGGGCATACTTCCTGTTGTCCAGGAGAAAAAATGGTGGCCACGAAAATTACTGTCAATCACAATGGATCCATCCGCGTGGAAGGCGATTTCGAAATTCTTGATCCCGAGGGAAAAGCCTTTGGCTTGGCTGGTCGGACCACCATTGGGCTCTGTCGTTGCGGGCACTCCGCAAACAAGCCGTTCTGCGATGGCTCGCATAAGACCTGCGGATTCGCCGATACCGTTGCTGCCCGGGAGCTGGCTCCCCCCAAGCCGAAACTCTAGCGGTTGTGAGACTATGCTGCCGGCTGTTTCAAATGATGAGATTGTCTCAGGCTGAGACAGCCTCGAATTTCTTCTTGATACTGACCCTTCGCCCGGTAACTCTAACGAAACAAAAACGATACTGCCGTAATGCAAGAAATTGTATGTAGTCTGGGCGTCTCGCGGCGACGCGAAGAGTACCCACCTATGTGGTACAGGTCAATAAGTTATTTAGTTTCATTTATTTATGGGGGTGAATTTCCACTCAGAAAAGGGCATAAACTTGCATCCCTTGGTAGTTGGCGGCTTTTTGTCGGCATTTGGGGGCTTTTGTGGGTGATTGGGGCAAATTCATCGGGTTTCTCCGCAGCGACCGCAGTCCGGTCACCGCTCAGAATGCTCATACGCGGGCGTTGGTTGCGTCCGGTGCGATGTCCTTCGTCCTCTTTCTTGCCGTAATCTTCTACCTGCGGCAAATCAGCGTCGCAGGCTCGCCACAATGCTATCTCTATTTAGAAGTTGGCGGCACTCTTCTTAGCTTCTGCTACGCCGCCAACGCCCTCGTCCGGTTCCGTGGGACCCATGATCGCACGGCGTTGATCCTCGCCTTCGGATTTGTGCTCTCTGGAATCATCGAGACTGTCGGCTCCTTTGGCCTGAACGATTCGCTGATCTCCGGGGCCCTGGCGCTCTCCGGCATTCCCATCGGTTGGATGGTGAGCCGCACGCTGCTTGCCGTACTATTGCTCGCCGCCATCGGCGTCGAGCGCTACATGCCAACCGCGCGGCAGCCCAGCAAGGAAACTGCCGCAGGGTTGCTGGTCGTTGCCCTGGCTGCCTATATGACGAGCGCCGCATTTCTGGCCGCACCCGCCGCGCCCGTCGCGCATGCCGCGAACTTGCTGTCTCGTCCCTGGGATCTGCTTCCCACTGCGCTATTCCTGATCGCCGCGGTCTGTTTTCGCCAGCGGCTCAAGAACGACAGAGACAAGAAGGACGCCGCCAGCCTCTTCGATCACTCTCTCTTTATCGTCGCTTCGCTCAATGTTGTCTGCCACGCATCGGCGGTATTTTCACGACAGCTTTTCGATGGCCCGTTTTTTCTGGCGGAGTTGAGCAAGACGTGCAGCTATGTGGTCATGCTTTCCGGCGCGTTGCTGGATCAGGCACGCCTATTCGAGCAGGTGCGCTCGATGGCCGTTACCGACCCGCTCACGGGGTTGTCGAATTACCGGCGCCTCATCAGCGTTCTCGAAGCGGAGCTTGACCGTTCCCGCCGCACGCAGCGCCCATTTAGCGTGGTGCTTTTCGACATGGACGGCCTCAAGATCATCAACGATCAGTACGGACATCTGACGGGCAGCCGCTCGCTTGTGCGTATCGGCAAGATTCTGTGCAACCATTCCCGCGCCATCGACACGGCCGCGCGGTACGGTGGCGATGAATTCGCGGTGGTACTGCCGGAAGCCGGCAAGGACATCGCGTCGCGCGTCGTCTCTCGAATCCGCGAGCGTCTCTCCGCTGAACCAGAGCGCCCTGCGCTTTCTGTCAGCGCAGGGGTCGCTGCTTTTCCGGAGGATGGCGACACGCCCGAGAGACTTCTTGGCGCTGCCGACCGCGCGCTCTACGCCATGAAGCACCACGGCAGAAGTAGCGTTCAAAATTTCACGCGCATTGCCGCGTGCCTGTGAGGATGAGCAAAACCATGCCTCAAGGGAAGAAATTTTCTTTTCACAGAGCCGAAAGACGCATCCCGATGGAAATCCCCGTTCTGATTGACGGCCATCGTCATGCGCCTGGCTCGGAATCGACTTTTACAGAGAATGTGAGTGCGCGTGGCGCGCGCGTGGTGAGTGTGCGCCGCTGGGAACAAGGCGAATCCCTGGTGTTCGCCTCGCGCACTGGAGAGTTTCGCTCCTCGGCCCGGGTTGCTTACTGCCAACCACTGCAAGGCGACGGCTTTGTCATTGGCGTGGAGTTCCTCGAGCCAAAAGGGCGATGGGTTGTTCAATCCCCAAGATAGCTTGACGTAAAACGGCGAGCGGATAGGAGGGAAACGCCTGGAACAAGAGAAGACAGAAAACTGGTGCAATAGTTACAAGAAGGCCTGAAGCGCTTGGCGGTTTGAGAACGAACTGTCAGGCGCTTCGTCCTTTTTGGGGGCCTCATCCCTCGCAATTTTGTGGCTACACCTTTCTCGCGACCAGCATCAGACACTCCCCGAAGAGCACGGATGCCGAGAGCAGGGTCGCCAGAATTTCCTTGTTCCTGGATCTTTGGGCCAGGTCCTTTTCCTTTCGAAACGCTAGTTTTGTGTAGAGCCACATCAAGGGCGCGTAGATCGCGTATAAATAGCTTATCGGTTTGATGTGCGTGTGGCGCACTTTCATTAACCGGAAGCCGGACATGTGAAGCTCGTAACGCAGCTCGGGCAAAGTTGCGAGGCCAATATGATGAAGCGGATGTCGTGAGGATTCGTTCAGCGGCCGGGAGTCGCGGCCGAAAAAGCCGCTTCCGAAAAAGCGCACACGTGATCTCAGTGCGGTGATATTGGGCGTTGTAAGAACCAGGATGCCGCCGTGTTTCAGGATGCGGCACATCTCGCGCAGGAACGAAAAATGATTCTCCAGATGCTCGATTCCCTCCGTTGAAAAAATCGCGTCAAAAATTTGGTCCGGCCAGGGAAGGACCGCGTTTAAGTCTACTTTCGCAAACGCGTTTCCAAGACCTGATTCCGCTTTGGGATCGACGTCGGCTCCGATCGCATGGAATCCCCTCTCGAGCAGCGCCAGCGTCAGCGCCCCCGACCCGCCGCACGGCGCATCCAGCACGCGCGCACCGCGCGGCAACCCGAAGGTGGGCACGCGCTTGAGAACCGCTTGCTGAATCACTGTGAGTTCCGGCGGTTTCATGTCACTTGCCTTTTCTTGAGCACGTCCTTGTAAACCTGAATCGTGTTTTCTACCATGCGTCCTGCGGAGAACCGTTGCTCCACCTCGCGGCGGCCTGCTTTGCTGAGTATTGTTCGGAGCCCTTCATCATTGATGAGCCGCAGCATGGCGACGGCGAATTCCTTGCCATTTGGCTCCACGGCAAGAGCAGTTCGTTCGCCCTCCACTACCTCACCGAGCGCCCCGCGCGTCGTCGAAATGGATGGCAGGCCTGCGGCCATCGCTGCCTGCAATGCGGTTCCCAGACCTTCGAACTCCGAGGGAAATGCGAAAGCATCGAGGGCCGCGTACACTTGCGCGACATCCTTTACGAATCCGGGGAAAAACACTGCTTCTGTCTGCCCGAGACGTTTTGTAAGCGCCTCCAGTTCCGCGCGGCAGGCGCCGCCGCCCGCGAGCAGCAGCCGCACTTCCGGATGCAACGCTCTCACCAGGGGAAGTGCTTCGATCAAGTGCCGTTGTCCTTTTTCCGGGACAAATACGCTGACGCACCCAAACAAGAATTCGTTTTCTCGCACGCCCCAGTGCTTCCGCGCGCTGCTTCGTTGTTCCGGTGTTCGCAATGGAAAGATTTCCACGCCTTCGTTCACGATCGAGATTCGCTCTGCCGCGATGCCTGAATCGATCAGGCTTTGAGCCACATCTTTGCTGTTCGCTACGAACCGCTCCACGGCCCGGTAGCGTGCCTGCGAGACTGCGTTTCTCTGAAGCGGGAATCCAATTCGGCGGGAGAGCAGCAGGGGAACCCGCCGGTGTGCCCCCGCCAGCCATGCCGCTGTCAACGCGTGCGGCTCATTAAGATGAACAAGATCGAATCGCCTCCGGGCGATCAAACTGCGCATTGCACGAGCAGCCCAGGCACGCAAGCCAAAATGCGCAACTCGATAAACCGTGATCCCAGCTTCCAACACACGATTCGCAAGCGGCGAATCCCGCGGCGCCAGCAGCTCGACCGCATATCCGCGCTCGCGCAATCCACGGAGCGTCAGCAATGCCTGGCTTTGCCCGCCGCGCCATTCCCGCTCCAGATCCACGTAAAGCACGCTCATGGCGTCCGCGCTCCGCCCGCGCAACGCTCGGCCTCGACGAGCTTTCCGAGCTTCTTGAATTTCAGCCATGTCCCGCGCGCGGCCATCCGCGAGATGAGCCATCCGCGATAGCCGTCGAGAAAGCCAAGATGCAGCAAGTAATTCTGAAACCAGCTCCAGGGCGCCGCCAGCCACATGGCCGCTCTCCAGTTCCGCGTACCCTGGGAGAACAACTCCTGTGCCATGACCGTTGTGTAGCCCTCGACTTTCGCTTCGTGCTCCGCAAACGTGCGGATCGTGTAGTGCAGCAAGTTTCCACTCAGACGGCCCGCCTTTCCTTCGAAACGCAGGGCCGAATGGATCATTCCGGAAAAGCTGGCTTTGTTTCTCAGGTACAGCC
>WNFC01009450.1_pt1 | contig 10800 bp, 7 predicted proteins | sample 5400541 | NCBI WGS metagenome assembly WNFC01 (sample SAMN13153342, study PRJNA577476) | soil metagenome | isolation source: 120 cm saprolite under Douglas fir tree site 2 hole 2 replicate 1 | place: USA:California | collected 2015-04-18
CGCCAAGCGCGTCCTCGGCCGCCTCGACGAGCTTGGCGACGTCCGTCGCGCTGCTGACGTCGCAGGCCAGGCCACCGGCCCGGCCGCGCTGCGAGAGCATGGCAACAGCAGCGTCAACCTCCCCCTGCTCCAGGCCGGCCACGAAGACCCTGGCGCCTTCCTCGATGAAGCGCTCGGCGCTGGCCAGCCCGATGCCGCTGGTGCCGCCGCTGATCAGCACCCCCTTGTCACGAAGCCCGCGCATCAGCCACCGGCCCGTAGCCGCGCACGTACGATCGCCTTCCAGCAATAACCACGCACCATCGTCATGTGGTCTATCATTCCGCCCAACCGGACGGCAGGAGAACGCCATGGCTCGGCAGGCGGCGGGCATAGCGGCAGCAGCGGTGCTGACGATCGTGATCACGACGGCCGCCGGGAACCCGGGACCGCCAGCCAGCGCGAGCACGACCGGCGCCAGCACGAGCGCGACCAGCGCCAGCACGGCCACGGCGCACGCCGCCGCCGACCGCTCCCCCGGGCGCCCTGGGGCCCCGGTGCCGAGCGGGCGGCTGCGGATCACCGGCAACTTGCGCGACGGCGCCGCGGTCGCTGCCAGCGGCCTATCCTGGCGGCCAGGCCGGTTGCCCGCCGGCGACCGGCTGCTGAGCTTCGAGGTCGGATACTCCTGGCAGGCATGCGGCGCGAAAGGGTGCGTGCCGGGAGCTGACTCCACTGCCACGCCGTTCGCCGCGCGGCGGTACATCGTCGGCCATGCCGACGCGGGCCGCAAGCTCCGGGTGTCCGAGACGGCCACGGAGGTTGTCCAGACCGCCGCGAAGTTGTTCACGTTCACGGTGCTCCGTATCAGGCGGAGCGTCACCTCCCGGCTGACGGTCGCCGACTACCCGCGCGGGCGTCCGCCGGTGAGCGAGTTCGTCAACGGGCTGCCTGAGGCGCGCACGGGGTCGACGCAGGAATACTTCCAGGTCAGCCCGGTGCACAGGAGTTCGGCGGATGGTCCTGTTAGCCGGAAATTCCGAGTCGACCACCAGAAGTGGCGGGCCATGCCGAAGCGGGGGGTGTTCTACACGGGCACGCTGCGACCCGGGCACCACCGGGTGAGCGTGCTGACCGCCAACCGCGCCGGGCGGACCAGGCTGACCTTCGCCTGGCTGGTGCTGCCCTTGCCCGCGCCGGTCCGGTGCCATGGCTCGTGCTGGTATCCGCCGCGCCTGAACAAGGCAGGCCGGCCGATGCGCTGGGACTGGCAGATCGGGCGCACGTTCCCGCTCAAGCGCACGGGATCGCGCGCGGTCGACATCTATGACATCGACGGCTTCCTGACGACCAAAGGGCAGATCCGCAGGATCCGCGCCTCGTGGCCGGCAAGCTCGCTGGCCCATCCGAGGACCATCTGCTACCTCGACCTGGCCTGGGAGGACTATCGCCCGGACGGCAGCCCGGCGCCGCGCGGGCTTTTCCCGGCCGATGCGCTTGGCCGGATCTATTACGGCTACCCGGAAGAGCGCTGGGTCGACTTCCGCCAGCTCGACGCGCTCAAGCCCATGCTGATCGAGCGGATCTCCATGTGCGCGCGCAAGGGGTTCGACGCGGTCGAGCTCGACGACATCGACAGCTTCGACCCGCCTGCCACGACCGGCTTTTACCTCACGCCCGGTGACGCCCAGAATTATCTGGCGTTCGCGTTGAACCTGATCCACTCCTACGGGATGACCGCGGTGTGGAAGAACAGCCCCAGCCTGGCTAGGTGGGGTGTCAGATACTCCGACGGCGCCGTGGTCGAGGAGTGCTACGTCTATCACGAGTGCGGCAGCTGGCACGTGTTCACCTTGGACAAGACAGCGGCCCAGCCCACCGGCAAGTGGGTCGGCGAGGCCGAGTACGGCGCCGATCATTACGTCTGCGATCCCGGCCAGCCCTGCCGCCACCGCCGGTCGTTCGCGGCGTACTGCCGCAGGGTCTATTCAGGTCCGGCCGGCTTCGCCGCAGTGAAGTTCGACGTCAACCTGGACGGGCGGGTCTTCTTCCCCTGCCCGCGCGGCCGCTGACCAGCTGCGAGCAGCCGGCTAGCCCTGGTAGTAGGGATCGACAGCCGTGAGCACGTCGTCCAGGATCGCCAGGCCCTCCTTGGCCTCAGCCTCGGTGATCGTGCAAGGCGGCACCACGTGCAGCCGGTTGTAGTTGATGAACGTCAGCAGGCCGCTCGCGCGGAGCTGGGCGGCAAGGGTGGTTATCGCCTCGGATGTGCCGCCGTAGGGCGCGAGCATGGCCCTGGTCGCCCGGTCCGACACGAGGTCGAGGGCCCAGAACACGGCGAGCCCGCGTACCTCCCCGATCACCGGATGCCGGCTGGCCAGCTCGGCGAGGCCCGGCCCGAGCGTCTGCTCACCGATCATGGCGGCGTGCTGGACCATGCCTTCCTCTGCCATGGCATCAATCGTTGCCACGATCGAGGCGCACGCGAGCGGGTGCCCTGAGTAGGTCAGGCCGCCTGGGAACACCCGGTCGTCGAAGGTGGCCGCGACCGGGTCGGAGATGATGACCCCTCCGATCGGCACGTAGCCAGAGTTGGAGCCCTTGGCGAAGGTGATCAGGTCAGGCACCGCGCCGTGCGGGGTGAACGCGAACCAGCTACCAGCCCGGCCGAAGCCGCACATCACCTCATCGGCGATCCACATGATGCCGTACTTGTCGCAAAGGGCACGCACGCCGGCCAGGTAGCCGGACGGCGGCAGGAGCACGCCGGCCGTGCCGACGATCGACTCGATCAGGATGGCGGCGATCGTCGCCGGCCCCTCGAACGTGATGACCTGTTCCAGGTGCTCCAGCGCCCGCTCGCACTCCTCGGCCTGCGACGAGGCCCAGAACGATGACCGGTACAGGTACGGGCCGAAGAAATGCACGTGGCCAGTCGCGTACTCGTTCGGCCAGCGCCGGGGGTCGCCGGTGGAGGTGATCGCCGCCCCGGTATTGCCGTGGTAGGACCGGTAGAAGCTGAGCACCTTGTCCCGGCCGGTGTGCAGCCTGGCCATCCTGATCGCGTTCTCGTTCGCGTCGGCGCCGCCGTTGGTGAAGAACACCTTGCTGAAACCGTCCGGCGCAAGCGAGATCAGCCGTTCCGCCGCCGCCCCGCGCGCCTCGTTGGCGTGCTGCGGCGCGATCGTGGTCAGCTTCGCCGCTTGCTCGGCGATCGCGCTGGTGACGCGGGGATGCTGGTGCCCGATGTTCGTGTTGACGAGCTGGCTGGAAAAGTCCAGGTACCTCTTGCCGTCAAAGTCCCAGACGTAGCTTCCCTGGGCGCCGGCTATGACGATCGGATTCAGCGCCTTCTGTGCCGACCAGGAGTGGAACACGTGGGCTCGGTCGGCGGCGTAGATCGCGGCGCCGCGGGCTGGGTCGGGGGTGAACTCCGGCATGGTCTCTGCGCTCCCTGCTGTCGGCTTGCCGTTCACTGGTTCACCGGGAAGCCCAGGTTCACCCCGCCGTGGCTCGGGTCGAGCCAGCGCTCGGTGACGGCTTTGCCCCGGGTGTAGAAGTGCACGCCCTCGGTGCCGTGCACGTGCGTGTCGCCGAACAGCGACGACTTCCAGCCGCCGAAGCTGTAGAACGCCATCGGAACCGGGATCGGCACGTTGATGCCGACCATCCCGACCTCGACCTCGCTGGTGAACTTGCGGGCAGCTCCGCCGTCGTTGGTGAAGATCGCCGTGCCGTTCCCGTACGGGCTGCCGTTCACGACGCCGAGGGCGTCCGCGTAGCTGCCGGCCCGCACGACAGACAAGACAGGGCCGAAGATCTCGTCTATGTAGCAGCTCATCGCCGGCGTCACGCGGTCAAGCACGCTCGGGCCAAGCCAGAAGCCATCCGCCGCGCCGCCGCTGACCGGGTGGCTGCGGCCGTCGACCGCCAGCGTCGCGCCGTCGGCGACGCCAGCGTCCAGGTACGACGCCACCTTGTCCCGGTGCGCCCTGGTGACCAGCGGCCCCATCTCGGAGTCGGCGTGATCGCCAGGGCCGACGCGGAGCCTGGCCGCCCGCTCGCCGATCTTGGCGACCAGCTCGTCGCCAATCGGATCGACGGCCACGAGCACGGAGATCGCCATGCACCGCTCTCCCGCCGAGCCGAACCCGGCGGATACGGCCGCGTCGGCAGCCAGGTCCAGGTCGGCGTCCGGGAGGACCACCATGTGGTTCTTCGCGCCACCAAGCGCCTGGACCCGTTTGCCCGCCGCTGTTCCAACTTCGGATACATAACGGGCCACCGGGGTCGATCCAACGAAGCTGACGGCTCTGACCTCGGGGTGGGTCAGCAGGGCGTCGACCGCATCCTTGGCGCCCTGCACGACGTTGAAGACGCCGTCAGGCAGGCCAGCCTCGGCGAGCAGCTCGGCGATCCTGATCGAGGCCGACGGGTCCTTCTCCGACGGCTTGAGCACGAACGTGTTGCCCGCCGCGATGGCGATCGGGAACATCCACATCGGCACCATGGCGGGGAAATTGAATGGCGTGATTCCCGCGACCACGCCGAGCGGCTGGCGAATCGAGTACGCGTCGACGCCGGACGAGACGTTCTCGGAGAACGCGCCCTTGAGCAAATGCGGGATGCCGCAGGCGAACTCAACGACCTCGAGCCCGCGCGCGACCTCGCCGGCCGCGTCGGAGGCGACCTTGCCGTGCTCGGAGCTGATCAGCCTGGCCAGCTCAGGGGCATGCTGGCGGATGAGCTCGCGGAAGGCGAACATGACCGATGCCCGCTTGACGAGCGAGGTATCCCGCCAATGCGGGAAAGCCGCCGCGGCCGACGTCGCGGCGGCGTCAACCTCTGCGGCGGTCGCGAAGTCCACGGTGCCGGTCACCTGGCCGGTCGCCGGGTTATAGATCTCACCCCGGTGCGCCGGTTCTGCTCCCGTCCACGGCTTGCCGCCGATCCAGTGCGTGCAGTGTTTCCTGGCTCGCTGTTCCGCCTGGTCCGCCATCGCCCGACCTCCATGCCACGCCGCCATGCCAGATGCTCAGTCTCCTCCGGGCCCGATCGACAGCCAAGTTACAGAGCGTACGATACTGAGCATGAAATCTTACGGATCGTCAGGCCGCTGAGCCGGGGCACCGCGAGCCAGCCATGCTGCCGACCGTAGCCGACGTCCTCGCGCTCGAGCCGGTCAAGCTCGGGTTGCCTCGCGTGGTCGCGGGAGCCGGCGCGCTCGGCGCGCCGGTTCGCTGGGTGCACGTGATCGAGCTCGCTGAGGCCGGGCACCTGCTGCGCGGCGGCGAGCTCGTGCTCTCAACGGGGATCGCGCTGCCGCCGGACCCGGACGGCCTGGCCAGGTACGTGGCGGGACTGGCCGCGGCCGGGGTGAGCGCGCTGGCCGTGGAGCTCGGCTCGCGGTATGTGCGGGCCCTGCCCGAGGCCCTGGTCGCGGCGGCCGGCGCGCACGGGCTGCCGCTGATCGTGCTGGAGCGGGAGACCCAGTTCGTCGCGATCACCGAGGCGGTGCATGCCCAGATCGTGGACGCTCAGGTCGCCGAGCTGCGAGCGGCCCAGCGGCTGCACGAGATCTTCACCGGCCTGGCCCTGGCCGGGGCTGGCCAGGACGAGATCGTCAGGCGGGCGAGCGACTTGGCCGGGGCGGCGGCGATCCTGGCTGACCTGTCGCACCGGGTGCTTGCCTGCGCTCCCGCTGGCCAGGAGATGACCCAGCTGCTCGCCGGCTTCGCTGGCCGGTCCAGGGCCGCGGTGATATCCGGCCGGATGGGCTATGACCTCGCCGCGGGCTGGCTGGTCACCGTTGTCGGCTCGCGCGGTGACGACTGGGGGCGGCTGATCTTCGTGCTTCCCGCTCCGCCTGACCCGGGCACGCTGGTGCTCGCCGAACTGGCCGCGACCACGCTCGCGCTCGCCCGCCTGGGCAGTGACCGGCACGGGGAGAGCCCAGAACGCGCAGCGCACCGGTCTGTACTCGCCGCTCTGGCCGGTTCGGCGTACGCCGATCCTGCCGACCTCGAAGCCCGGATCGTCACACTCGGGGTACCACTGGCCGGGCGCGTGCTGATCCCGGTCGTGATCAGGGTCGCTGGCAGCGAGAACACGCCGGGAGATATGGCCAGCGCGCTGGCCACGGCCTGCCGGGACCTGCGGCTCCCGGCGATCGCCGGGACCCTGGATGACCGCCAGGCCGGAGCGCTGCTCGCCCTGGCTGCGGGGGCCGATCACGATGCGGCGCTGACCCGGCTGGCCGCGCGGCTCCGGCGAGCCGGGGCGCTGGGCGCCTCGCAGGTCATCGGCGCCGGGACGGGAGTCGCTGGCGTGGCCGAGCTGCCACGTGGGTTTGGTGATGCCGCGTCGGCCGCGGCCGCTGCAGCCGGGTACTCCGACCGCGGGCCGGGCCCTCGCAAGTCGTTCGCGCGCCTGTCGGATCTGCGGCTGGCCGGGCTACTTCATCAGCTGCGGGAGGATCGACGGGTTCAGGAGTTCGCCGAGCGTGAGCTTGGCCCGCTGCTGAGCCACGACGAGCGGGCCGGCACCGACCTGGTCGCCGTCCTGGCCACCTACTTGCAGACCGGCGGCAACAAGGCCGAGACGGCTAAGCGCTGCGGCCTGGCCAGGCCGACGCTGTATGAGCGCCTGCGCCAGATCGAGCAGGTGCTTGGCGTCAGCGTTGACGAGGCCGGCAGCCGGCTTGCCCTGCACGCGGCGCTGCTGATCCGGCCGCTAGCATCCGAGCAGGCCGGAGAGGATGTCTCGATCATCCACCGCCGACGCGCGTCACCGTCCGCGCCGGCTGGCTAGCGGGGCGGGCGGGCTCAGCGCGGCCAGCCCGGCGGTCGAGCAGCCACCGCGTGGCCCACTGGGCCGCCAGCACCAACAGCAGGACAATCGCGGCCGCGATGCCGTCCAGCCAGAAATGGTTCGCGGTCACGACAACCGCCAGCGTCGTCATGACCGGGTACAGCAGCGCCAGCCAGCGCCAGCGCGACCGCAGCGCGGCGATAACCGCGATGGCGACGAGGATGGCCCAGCCGACATGCACCGACGGCATCGCAGAGAGCTGATTGGCCTCGAATGCTCCGGTGGAGGAGTACACCGACTGGCCGTAGCGGGCCGCCGTATCTACCATCCCGATCGAGTCCAGCATCCGGGGAGGGGCGACCGGGATCAGCTGGATCAGCAGGCACAGGCCGGTAAACGCGACGAGAGTGATCCTGAACTGTGCGTACCGCTCTCGGTGCCGGACGAACAGCCAGATCAGGCAGGCGATCACGACCGGGAAGTGCAGGATGTCATAGTAAAGATCGAATATCTGCACGATCGGCGGATACGGCAGGATAAGCCCCTGCAGGGCGGCCTCGCTCGGGAGGTGCAGCACACGCTCCGCGTGCCAGAGCCAGCGTGCCCGGTCAATCGCCCCATCCGGGCCCATCAGCGAGAACGACCCGGCGAACTGCCACAGGGCGAACAACCCGACCACCAGGGCTGCCTCCCTGATGAAGGCGCCAGCGGCACGCAGCCGCCGTGCGGTCACTGCCCGCCTCTGGTCCGCGCGGTGCGCCTCGTCATCGCCAGGCCGGCCAGCCCCGGATATGACCCGGCCCTGGTGCAGCAATGCCGCCGCCGCGACGGCGAGGCTCGCCGCGCCTGCCGCGGCCTGCTGCCAGGTCGGGTCTAGATTGATCATGTTGCGAGCCTAATGGTCGTTTAACGGCCGGTGTGGCGACCGGGGGCGCCGGGTAGCGCCCAGGCACGACCGGCCAGGAAGGCATTGCGGCACCATGGATGGCGTGGCCGGTACTGACCTGGTGAGCCAGGCGATCGCTGACCTGTACTCGGGCGATCTCGACGCGTTCATTCAGCGGCGCCGCGATCTGGTCGCGCAGGCGCGATCGGCCGGCGATCGAGCAGCGGCGAAGACGATCGCCGGCCTCGGCAAGCCGACCCGCTCGGCCTGGGTCGTGAACAAGCTTGTGCACGCCGATCCAAGCGTGCCAGGCAGGCTTGCCGAACTGGGCGACCGGCTCAGGGCCGGGGAGGCGGCGCTGGACGGCGCGAGCATCCGTGAGCTCTCTCGCGCCCGCAGGGAACTCGTTGACGCTCTGACCAGACGGGCTCTCAGCGAGGCCGGGCAAGCATCGCTGTCCGCCGCGATCCGGGAGGAGGTCACCGATACTTTCAGCGCGGCGCTCGCCGACCCGCAGGTCGCTGGGCAGGTCGCGGCGGGGACGCTGCTGCGGGCAGCCCACTGGGCCGGTTTCGGTCTCGGGATCGGGACGGCGATCGGCACGGCTCAGGCACCTGCTCCCTCCGCCAGGCGCGGGCTGGCCGATGGCGCGGGCAGGGGCCGGACCGTCGACCGAGCCGAAGCCGCGGAGCGGGACGAAGCCGCGGAGCGGGACGAAGCCGCGGAGCGGGACGAAGCCGCGGAGCGGGCGGAGCGTGAGCGCCACCGCCAGGAGGCCATCGCCAACGCGGAGCACGTGGCGGCCGAGGCGGGCCGGGTCGCTGACGCCGCCGCGGCGGCCGAACGCCAAATCGCCGAATCGGTCCAGTTCATGCAGGAGCGGCTCAGCCGTGAGCAGCAGCGGCTAATCGAGGCCAGGCGCGATACCCGTCAGGCCGCGGCGGCCCTTGCCAGGGCGCAGCAGGCGCTCGAGCGGCGCCGCCGTCAGTCGTCGTCGTAGCGGGTCGGCGGGAAGCCGTCTTCCTCGCCGCGGGTGCTTAGCTCGCCCTCAGCTTCCCTTCTGCGCAGCTCGGCCTGCTCCTCCTGATAGACCTCGGTCCTGGTGATGTCGGGGCCGGGCGGCACGCCGGTAGCGGGCGGAACAGCGTCTGGGTCGTAGTCCTCAAGCCCAGCCTCGACCCGCTCTTCTTCCGTCAGTCTGGCCAGCTGATCATCGTCCAGATGAGCGGGGGCTCCCGCGTGCTCGCGGCGGTCACGATGGAACTGTGCGTCTGGCTCGTCGGGATCCAGGTCCGTCATCGCTCCTCCAGGTTTGTGCGGCATCGGACTCCGGCGGATTACCCACCCGCGGCCCAGCTCACACCGTGTGCAGCGCGGCGCCGACCCGGCGACCGCCATGATGGGGGCTATGAGTGAGTCCAGCCGCGACTGGGAATGGGACGAGACCTTGTATGCCGGAGCCGCCAGGTACTACGCGGCGGGCCGAATGCCTCACCCCGTCGCCATCGCCGAGTCGCTGCGCGCCGAACTCTGCCTGGGCAGCGTCGGAGGCACCATTGCCCATCGCCGCGCAATTGCATCCGAGCTCCTCATGAGTTGGGCATACCGACGCCATTAACGGCGACGCGAGGAACCTAGATCCGCAACCTGACCAGTCGCGTGGCCGCAAACTGAGCAGTTGCGGAAGCCAATCTGAATAGCTAATGGCGGGAACGGCCCGTTCCAAGGCGCAGGGCCCGGGCAGCACGCACGGGCCCTGCGCTGTGACGGCTAGCGCCTGACGAACTCCTAGTTCGTTGGGCTGACGAACACCTCGTAGGTCGGGTTGTCGCCGTGCTGCTGCGTGTAGAACCAGCGCCAAGCCGGATCGCTGAGGTCAGGAACCTCGGCGCCCAGGATCCCCAGCGCGGTGGGGTCGCCATCAGAGACGTGCACGCCAGTTATCTCGTTGTCGCCTTCGTTCTTGCCGAAGCCACCGAAGGCGGAGTCGATCGTCGCCGAGGGGTCACGGCCCTCTGCCAGCCACCGCACCGGCTGATTCGACGGGTCCGAGTAGTCGACGTTCGTGCGGAAGACATACCCCGAATCCAGCGCGTTGCGCTGGGTATGCAGCCCGTCGCCGGCGTCCTCGACGAACGTCACCGAGTTCTTGGAAAGGAACGCCACGTTATCGAACCCGCTGTGAGCCTCGTCGGACCTGTAGAACATCGTCAGCGTGCCGGTGCCGGCGCTCGGGGCTCTCTGCGTGAGCTTCATGATCGAGCCCCAGCCGCCAGCCGAGGGGTTCTCCGCGCTGGTGGCATTGGTGTCGCCCGTCTCGTCGAAGAAGAAGTTGCGGAAGCCGTTGCCCGGCTGGAACTGGCCGTTCTCTGGCCGCTTGAACGGGGTGGCTCCCGCGGCCTTCGCGGCGAGGTTCGCGTTGAAAGGCGCGGTGCCATCCACGGCCGTGTTGTGCACCGTGACCCACCGCGTCCGGAATGTGTTGCGGTACGTATGCAGCGCCAGCTGGTCGGGGCTGTTCAGCGCTGCCTGGCTCTCGAAGGTGATGGGATCGCCGGAGCTGTTCAGGACCTGCAGCGCCTCAAGCTTGCCGTGCTGCAGGTCGCCGGGCGTCGACGGCATGTATCGGTAGATGAAGCTGTTCGGCCGCTTGGCGGTCGTGCCGGTCTTGGTCGGGCCGCCGATGTCCTCGACGATCCAGATGTTGCCCGCCGAGTCGTTCTGGACGCCCTCGTAGCCGCCGCGCCCGAGGGCACCCGAGACGTCGGTCACGACGGACGGGAAGCCGGGCGTTGCCGCGTAGGTTGGCGCGCTCTGGTTCTCGGTCGTGAAGAGCAGCCGCTTGGCCCACGGGTCCCAGGTCGAGCCGTCGATGCCGGCGATCGGCTGCCCGCTCGCGTCCTTGGTGGCCAGCAGCGTCACGCGGTGCGCGGCGTCGGCGTCCAGGTTGATCCTGGTGATGTAGCTGTTCCCGGCCACGCCGAGCTCGTGGCCCTGGAAGAGGAAGTGGGTGCCGTAGTCATAGGTGGGGTCGGCGCCCGGGAGACCGTGACGGAACACCAGATACGTGTTCTTGTCCGGCTCGGACTTCTGTGCTTCGGTCAGCGCCCCGGGCAGCGGCAGCA
>WNFC01009451.1_pt1 | contig 10800 bp, 14 predicted proteins | sample 5400541 | NCBI WGS metagenome assembly WNFC01 (sample SAMN13153342, study PRJNA577476) | soil metagenome | isolation source: 120 cm saprolite under Douglas fir tree site 2 hole 2 replicate 1 | place: USA:California | collected 2015-04-18
TGAGGATCTCGGGCATCCATGGGTAATGAAGCTAGTGAAGCCGTGAGAGCGTAACTGAGCGCGGGGGCGTGTGAGGAGAACTGGGGGGGACAATGGAAATTGTTGGTCATAACAAGCAACTTCGCCCCGGCCCGGCCTGCTCCGCCTCCTTGGCACTCTTGTCCATTGTCCATGCTTTAAATCCCCCAATGGACATCGATGGCGACGACTCGGCCTTAGGAGAGAACTCAGATTTTGAGGAGGGCTCTTCATATAGTATGTCGGTATTCTCGTCCTTTTCCCGCACTCAACTCGATCAAATGCAGGCGGAAGCCGCTCTTCCGAGGGGGAGAAAGAAAGTCATAATGAAAACGAAAACCTGGAACTGCCAGGCGCCGAACTTCGGATAGAGGGCGACTTTAAGTGAGCGTCCTTCTTTTATACATATCGTTGTTTTTGACATAATCTTTTTTTTTCAGCCGCTTGGTCCAGAACATCAGGCTAGCCGACGATTCGTCTACCGTGGGTGTCTTAGGCAAAGAGTGGGATCTCAACATCGAGGAACAGGAGGTAGAGTTTCGAGATGACCTAAGAGCTGCGTCTGGGATTGGTAAAAGACGGAGGAAGGTGTGACATTACCATTGTCTACTCCCAGGACAATCGATTCAACCAATCTCTGCCGTAGCGTCATGGTCGGCGCCCGGGAGTAGTGCTATCTCAACAAGTCAAAGCCCTTATCGGAGAGGGAAACCAAGCATACATCGACGGAAAGATACAAGAGAGCATCCGAATCATGCAAGAAGTCATTCGAATAGAGCCCCGGGCTATGTCGGCTTGGTCTGTGCTCGCCAACTGCTACCATGATCTCGGACAGCCTCAGAAGGCATTACAGCTACGCATAATGGGCGCACATCTTCACCACGACGCAGAGGAGTGGGAACGTCTAGCTAAGGAATCGAGGTGGGCATAGGCATCTGCCGAGAAATGACCCAGGTATATGACAACCGCAGGGAGATGGGTTTCAATCAACAAGCGTTGTATTGCTATGGAAAAGTCCACAGTCTAGACCCGTCAAACCTTAATGCGCTGTGGGACCGCGCTGCGCTGGCCAAGGAGATTGGCGACAACCGAACAGTAGGCATTTTCGTCGCTTTGCATCTCCTGGTTCTGAGCCAAACAAGGCAAGGAATTCGCTGTTGGCGTTGCTGAAACGAGTCCCGCATGATATGGCCGTTCTCGAAGAGCTTCGACCCATCCTCATCGAACTTTCCGACCTTGGTCTATGCGCGGAGCTTTACGAGGCTGCTTTTGCACATTACTCGGCGACATTTCCAGGTGGCCACGGGATCAACCCCGAAACGAGCCAAGAAGTTCCCGGCGGTGGATACAGTCTCATGGAGGTTTTGGTCCTTGCCGATTTGTATAACACTATGGGAGATTATGACAAGGCTATCCGCATCATTCGGAGCGGATGTCGATGGCTTCAAGGACGCGTGGCGCAGAAGTTGTGGGAGTCATGCGAAGACGATAGAGAATACGATGAGACGGATTGGAGGCCGGGAAGCGGGCGTGAGCGCGAGCTGGCCCCAGGAAAATATCCACTAGATGTGAACGCGCGACATCGGCTGGCTGTCGCGAGAATAAAGATGGGCGACATTGAGGAGGGTGTGGTGTGTAATCGTGTCGTTTAAATGAGACCCTGCATACTAATACAAGACAGGCCCACGCCAGCATTGTTTTGAACCAAGACATTGTCGACTACGGCCCCTTGTTCGTGGAAATTGCGGATGCATACTTCGATCGCGAGATGTACACCCAAGCTCGGCCCATATACGAAATGCTTGGCCAAGATGCTGGGGTATGCTGCTCATCACACTGTCCCTGACGGGTTGTTTATGTCCCCCAAAGACAAATAGTCTACACGTCCTCCTCCAGGTTGCGACATGCTACCACATGCTCGGACAACTTCAGGATGCTTCTGAGGTCTATGAAACTAGTACGTAGTATTGATCTATTTACACCCTCGATGAAACATATAATATTTCTAGTACTCTCCTTGGATTCATCCTTGAACGATGTCAAGATGCGGTTGGCAGGAATCTATGAAGTACTGCATGAGCCACGCAAGGCATTGGACCTAGTCTACCAGGGTATGCTTTGGACAAGTGTTTTGAATGGGTGCTACATATCCGGTGCATTCCAGTGATTGATTCGCGGAAGAGACGCCCCAAAGATACTGTTGCCAGTGCGAACCCCGCAGATTCTCCGAGTTCATCCCTCTTCGAAGAATCGACCGCCAAAAGGAAGAGCAAAGTGTCGAGAACGGGTCGATTGACCCTACCACAGCTCCATGAACTGGAACGAAAAAAGGAAGTGGAAGTAAAACGCGGATTCAAGCTTCTCTGTGAATTCTGGCCTAGGATGCTTCTACCACGAGGCACTGACGGCCAGGAGCTTGCGGAGCGAGAGTGGCTTCTCGAGGCCGAAAAACTGGTTGATATGTTCAGGGAAACCAGAAACCTGTTCCGGACATCTAGGGTAAGCTTCCTGACACCTGTACGTTTCTCAGTATCCGAACGGGCGGCGCCCCCGTTGTCTAGAGCAACCCGTTCCGAGGCATGCTACCAAAGAGGACGAAACAATCAGCAAAAACTGCGGAAGAAAATGAAGATGAAATGGCATCTCGTCTCCACTTGGACATTGGTGAGCGCCAACCTCCGTCAAGTGTTCTGACATGCACGACCGACTAAACCGATAGAGCGAGTGAGGCTCTCTCACGACCGCGCGAATGAGAGTAGTAAGGCGGGGGCCATAGACAACTTTCGCAGTGTCACCTTCGACAATTGGCTTCGGTTATTTATGCAAGTGAGGATATCCCCCGTGTATCTACGGTGCAGAAACTCAACAAATTCTCAGTATGCATTCCTTCTCACGAAGAGGGGAAAGTATGAACTTGCAGACGAAGTTCTCAATCACGTCCTAATCTCAAATGCATACATGGATCGTCAAAGTCAGGATACCATTCACCTCGCGTTGATCGGTGCGTGATAAGCTGTCTCTAACTTTACGATTCCCGATACGAATCTATGTAGCTTGTGCTATCCACGCTCAACGTTATCCCGTCGTCGTCGAGCATTGTCGCAAATTCATCGTCATCCATCAGTTCAACAACGAGCCCCTGCGCATGCTATGCGCCTGTCTTGCGAGCGGTTACCGAGCCACTGATGCCTTCATCGCCTCTACTTTGCAGAAACACCTATTCCGCGAGATGAGACTGCATGACTTGGCTGTGCATAATAGAGACGCCTTGAAGTGGAATGCCATTCCCCGCCGGTGGGGGATGAACAAAGCTGGCGAGGCCGATGAAGGAGTGGATGATGAGCCTAACCCGGAAGGCGTGGAGGGGGACGAGAAGAACCCGGCGCCGCAGCTACCAACGAAAGATAATCCTGCGATTTTCGCGCTGTATGGACACATCTGTTTGGCGGGGAAGAGCTACCAAAGCGCGATATGTGCGTGTCCATCGCCGTCGTCCTAATTACGGGGTTGGTTGACTGGCACCTTCAGTTTACCTTCTCCACGCGTATGATTACTGTCCAAACGACCCTATGGTATGCCTCGCACTCGCGATTTCTTCAATGGGTCGCGCGATGCAGCGACAATCCGACAATAGACATCACCTCATAGCCCAGGTAAAACCCTCATTTAGAACTTATTTCCGGGTCGCTGTCTGACAGAATAAATACTATAGGCAATGGCATTCCTTACACGATACCGGGTACTCCGCCAGGTAGACGGGACAGAATCGGACGAAGTTGAGTATAACTTTGGTCGTGCGTTTCAGCAACTCGGTGAGGAAATCCTCTCGGCTGGTTCGTGTACATGACACCGGTCGTTCTTACTATCGGCGTAGGTCTTCATAGTCTTGCGGTCAAGCATTATGAGCGTGTACTTGATATAGCGGAGAGAAGAACAAGAACCAATCCTGACGTAGGTCCCACTTCCTCATTAATAAGATGAGCAGACGATGACATTGGCTCCCCGCAGGATGTTGGATTATCTAGGGAAGCTGCTTATAACTTATCCATCATATTTGTTACGACTGGCGCAAATGCCTTAGCGGAAGACCTGTACCGTCGTTGGCTCACTTTGTAAACCCAATAAATAAGTCCGGCTAAGTCTCGAAGAAAATCATAGACTAAAGGAAAGAATATGATATGTCATGGCGGAACAGAAATCGTGCCATGGTCGTGCCCGTGGTCGACTAATGTGCCGAGCAAAAAGGGCGTGAAGATACCCAACACGAGGAGCGAAATTCGCGCTTTTGTGCTAACCTCTTCGGACCTCGAGCGATCATGAGAGACCGGCTGTAGCACAGTCGCCACGTAGAGAAAACTTCCGGCCTTAAAATTACATGTTCTTAGACGTATCTCGTTGCAACGCGTTGACGAGAGAGAAACTCACAGATATGAGTAGGGCAATGCCAATATCGTCCGCCCGCCTCGATCCGAAAAATGAGAGCGACGCGTAGGAGGCGATGGCCCCGAGCGGGGTCGATGCGCTGAACAGTATCAAATGCTTTTTGCACCCCACTCGCGTGAGAGAGGTCGACATCAGAGACAGGGTGTATGCAAAGGCGGTAGGAGCTGCAGCGGGCAAGTGAGTGGGCGTAATGAGGAAAGCCGCCAATGTGACTCCTGGTAGAACGTACCCTTATGCACCGCGAGAGCCAGGAAAACCACCAAAGACAAGCCGTAGGAACGTGACGAGTCACCGGTGGATAGCATCGACATCCCGAGGGCGAGGCCATCGGCCAAGCCGTGGACCACCAAGCCTATGGTGATCGGGTACGCGGAGGGTGGCACGTTGCCCTCTCCGTTGGTCTTGGCAACGCCGGCGCTAACACTCGCACGGCGGGGAGGGGGCGCGGGCACGACGTCCTCATCGACCTCGAAACCGGCGAGCTCGACGTCAAAGGCGACGCTGGCGTGCTGGTCCTCCGCGCGGTGCGCGGGGTGACGCTGGTTCGCATGGGACGAGCTCAGCTGCTCGATGACGAGCATGAACGTGAAGCCGAAGAGGAGCGGCAAGGCGATCGACGCCCCGTCCAGCGCGTTGGATGGCCGGCTGCGCGCGAGGGCTTCGATTCCCCTGCCGGTGTATAAACGCCAATGTCAGTACTCGTCAACTTGAACGTCACGGTACGATGGCCAGTGGGCACGGTGGTGCAGTGGCGGAACAAACAAACTCACAGACGTACTCGGGTATGATGACGCCCAGCGCAGCACCGAGCAGAAGGCCTGTCCCCAGGGTGGAAAGCGTTGACATGTGCGACCCTTCAGTTCAGCGTGAGATGGGTCGGTCCGGGGCTCGTGCTGACTGAGTGTCGGGGGTAGCTCACCTGAGAACGTGAAGGATAGCGGGAGGATGCCAATGCCAAACGACGTAAGACCAAGCAAACTCGAGAACGTTAGGAGGACAAGTAGTGTCAACATAGTGGTACAAGAAACCTTGAAAGACACCCGCGCTTATAATAATCGGGTCGCTAAACGTCGCCTTGCCTTCGTACATAGCCTGAGATGACAACCAGGGCCTCTGTCTCGGACACCCGTATTTTTACATATACACTACAGTTGATACAATCTATCCCTCTGACCGTACGCATCACGAATACGGCACTCATGCCATGGGCCGAGCAATATAATCTCTTATCAATGTATCCTGGCTGGTCATAAGTCGTAGCGCTCAACCGGCACGCTTGATCACGTCGTCGTTGAGAGGGTCGCCAATTTCTGCCAAAAAGAAAAGAAAGGGGTGAGAGCGGAACGCCATCGAGCGAGATGACCGTACTTTTCTTCAAGGACTCGAAGAGCGCGACGTCCAGGAGATCATCTTTAGCCTTGGTAGGGTCTCGCCGATCGGACGGCCCTCCCTTCCTCTGGCCACCCTCCTCTCTGCGTCGCGCTTTAGAGTCGCGATTGCCGGTCGTCTTCGAGGAACCACCAGGCAGGCGGCGTTTCGCGACGCTTTTGGCAAAGGCGAGCGAGTTGGCTAGGAAGCCTGGCCTTTCTGGCTTCTCGTGGACAGCGGACCCGGAGTACTCCTGGGACATGGGAACATCGTCCGTGAGCGACTCTGTTGAGGATGAGGCGGGGGATGCTGGTTCGAGGGGCGAGTTCATGGCTGATCGTTAGACACCGTACCGTGATTGTACTGGCAAGGGCAACGGCGGAGGGCAAGCGGTTTTACCAGCCGGGCCGCGCGTCGGAGCGTTGTGTCATGTCATACGACGCGTGTGCCGTTGTCACCGGTGGGCGTTGGTCGGTCGTCAATCAGAAGCCGAGCATGCACTATTATTCTACGTTAACTTGAGTATCTGCGTTCACCAAAGCCCTCTCCTCTGCCCTCCGTCTAAACAATATTCTGGGAGACTACTCCTCCGGGGACGTCAAAATCATGTCCATCTTACCGAAAACTAGGCTACCTATGCGCATCATTGCCCTGCCTCTCACCAGCTCCGTGCGTGGCCCAAGGCATACGGAGGAACCTTCGCCGTTGGTGTATTATCACTTCCAGATGCCGCCCAAGGCCGAGAACAGGCGAGGGGGATGGGTTGACTGGGCGACGGGCAAAGCTGCCAGCGTTTGGGCACAGTTTGGCAAAGCCCCCCAGGATTCATGGAAGGTACGTGTCTGTGGTCCCCTCTCCGATTATCGCCTCGAAGACTGATCGCGCTCGTCGGTGCATTCACAATTCAGTTCAAGGTCTTTACGTACGGGGAGAGGTTGGTAGATCGCCTCGACTTTGAGGAATTGGCTCTCAAGGGCGTGGATCCATCAATGGGCCCGAAAATAACTCACCCAAGAAGCCCAAGCGAGGCGCAAAAGAAAACGGTACTTGTATGTATCACTGCTGGGCGTAGGATCACTACCTCTGAGCACCCCACCGGAACCAGATTCCGCTCGTCCATCCTAGGATTGTTGGAACGTTACCATTGGCTCACCTAGAAACGATCCTTATGAGACGATCTCCGCGGCATCGCAAGGGATTCTACATGTGGATGCTATTGGCACCGTTGACTGCGCCCTTTATGTTGATCCGTACGTCTTAGCCCGCACTCGTACCGCGCACTGCAACACACCTTACCCCTAGCTGTGATACCCAATTTGCCTTTTTTCTTTTGCGTGTGGCGATCATGGTCACATTATAGAGGTGCCGTGATTACTTTCTTTTGATGTCTCGTCTTTCTTACAGCATGCACCCCTTCTTGCAGCATACAAAGCATCCGACTATCTTCGGTCGCTTTTGCAGCGTGGTGCAATTGTCCCTCACCTCGACGCGGGTTTAGATGGTATCTATACGAGGCATGCACCCTCGGACACGATTCTCGATGCAACAAAATCCGTTTCCGAGGGCGGAAAGAGCGAAGAGAGGAGGACAGAGGAAAAGAAGGTGCTCCTCAGGCGTGACGCGGTCCCTGACATACTTCAGCTATATGGTCTACCCGAGTCTGCAGCGTCGGACATCAATCGTGCCGTGGAGCAAGCCAGTGCTCGCCTGAGAAAAGGGATCTACACATAACGAACGACAGCAGCCTTGGGATATGTGTACAGTATGTCCATACAACGTTCCCAAGTCTGCGGGTTATACGCTGGATCATTGTCCCTATTCGCAATGGCACATCTCAGCTCAATTTTTCTTCATCAGCATTTCCACCTGTCTTGAAGTGCTTGAACCGTTGAGCAAGTGCCACACATGTCATGTTCCTGGATCAGGGCAAAATGGTGTCTGGACAGAACCACGGTTCTGTTCATCATTAGTTTAATACCATGTACCATGTCTAATCGGAAGCCTGAGCAAGTTACAGTGTAATCAAGAATAAATCGCAGGGTTTTTTTTCTTTTTATCGTGGTACGACCTGCCACGGTGATCTCAAGAGACCCCACACCGTGGGACAAACCTGCTCGCAGTCGCCAAAAGAGTTGAGCTCGGACTCACCGTCAACCGTCAGCGCAGTTTTTCTATACGGCATTATTTGTGTAATTAGGATATTTGACCCGCGGCTATTTGGTGTCGCAGCAGCGCCAAGGACTGTCGCGACTCTGAAACGTCTTCCCGCCCGTCGAATGTGCAATGTCCATCCGCGCTTCCACTTTGTTCGCGTCTAACCCAAAAGCTCAGAATTGGCTTTCAGTCGTGCGTGTCTCCTTTAGTACCGCTCCGCTCGCCCGACGTCGGTCATTTGTGACCACCTTTACCTAGGTCACCTACCCCGTCCTCTTCCTTTCCCTTCAAATCCTCGATAGCTTTCGCCCGAGCACGAATGTCCTGCCGATTTCTCCGCTCGAGCTCGCCGTGATCGAGGCGTTGAAGCTGGCATTCAATGTCCTCGCCCGGTATTCGGAACGTTCCCAAGAGCGTCTCCCGTCGCCAACGCAGGGGCGAACCCTGCTATGGGACACGTCGCGAGATTTCGAGGAGCAGCCGCTGCAGAGCATGGCCGGTCAATACGACGAAGAGGCTGCTGCTGCCGTTTCTGCCGAGGGAGGCGGCGTCGGCCAACAAGAAACTCCGGCCCCTCCAGCCCCAGCCCCAGCCCCAGCTCCAGACCCGTCGTTCTCGTTCTCGGCGCACTCACGGCTCGCAGTCGCGTTCGCCTCGGTCGTATGGGCGGGCACCACATACGTCGTGCGTCTTTCGTTCTTTCTTTCTTTCTCACCGGGTCGTTGCCGCGGAGAAGCGTTTTTGAAGGAACGCATCCCATCCCGCAGTTTTCCTCCGCCCTGTTTTTCTTCGACGCGGCGACGGTGCACTTTGCCAGCGCGACGTCGACCGTCCTCGTCTTGTGCGGCTTTTACGCGTTGGTGGGACGGGGCATCACAATAGCGGTCTCTCAAAGCATCGCTCTTCAGGTCCGTCGTCGTCCTTCCCTCGTTTCCTTGATCATTTCTCATCACAGCGGTTAGCTTCTGGGCATTTTGCTCGCCAAAAGCGCGTTGTCGCACCATTCGCAGTCTCATCATGCACCATCACCCATCTTGCTCGCCGTCGCTTTCACCAGTGCTTGTAACGTACTCCTCATCAATAATGTGCCAATCTCCCCCCCCCCTTTGCTCGTATAAGCACTGACGACAAAGGTAGATTTATCGTACTCATGCAGCAACTCTACAAAATAGACTTAACACCGTCTTGTTCTCATCTGGACTGGCCCTCCATGTTTTCATCTGCATATATCAAGCAATCTTTATATCCTCTCCTTCCGTGGCACTTATACCAAATTGGCCCTTACACCGTATATCATCGCTCATCATAAGAGCGCGACTCGATTGGACTATCCTTTCCGTGATTCGCGGTAGGAGCCTTTTATCACTGTTCCTGCGAAGTTCTGATTCGTATTTCTTCAAGATCACGACGCAATTCTTGAAAGAGTCTTGTATTCTCTCAGCCTGGCACTGTTCTTCTTGATTGTCTCACTGCATAATAAGTTATTATCCCTCACCGTCTTAGCAGGCTCAGCTGTCGCTCTGTGGTCTTCCATCTCATACGTGTCAAAAGAGCTCTATAAAAGTCATCATTTATATGTCACCTCGGTACGTAAATCAGAGCGTCGAGATCCATTCTCCATGTGGCTAATGATTGACATCGCAGGAACTCGATTATTCTACTCCGACACGCCGCCGCCGATTTCTCGCTTGGGTCATCTTCACTCTCCTCTGTATCGGCTCTATTTTGGGTGCCATCGAGGCAATTCTTTTCCGCTCGGTGTCGGCTCTTGCCTCCCTAGATGCCTTGTCCTCCGTGGGTCGGCCCGTGTGCAGACGCAGACCACTGCACATATCTTTGCATGCCTCCGACAGTCGAAAGTACAGGCATTTCGACGACGTCCTCCTGATCGTCTTCTTTAGTCATGCACGCTACGATACCAACCTGGACTTTTATCGCGAAGTATACTCAGAATACTTTCCGAATGTACGCCCTTCACGGTTATGCCTGGCGCCTAGGACCTCATAGCCATGTGGCCACGCCACCCTTTTCAGATGTTATTCGTTGGCCCCGCTACCCGCGAAGACGCTGGTTTCGATCATTCTTACGACGTCCTTGTAGACACGTTTCAAGCCACGGAAGATCTGAGCGACCCCGTCAATTACCAGATAGGCGGGCGAATGGCGCACCACATGCTCTACACCGCGTTGCAGGAGCATCCGTGCTACGACGGCTATCTTTGGGCCCCCTTCGACACCCTGCTCAACGTGCCACGCCTTCAGCTATTCGATCAGAACAAATTTTGGTACCACTCGCCGTTCGGTCGATACGTGCCCAACCGGGCGCTCGAACCCTCGGCTAACGGAAACGCAAACGTCCACGCACCCTCGGCGAACATTTCGCCTGACCCTGCGAATATGACCACGCCCTGGAAGGGCTGGGGTGACGACTGGTGGTACGTAACACGCCGTCCTTCCCCCCCCCCTTTTTTTTTTCGCCCTTTGCCAGTCAGTTTGCTCCCCGCATGTTTTCGATACGGACAGGTGGGGGTAAGGCTCGCTCTCCTTTTCTCACTCACACGCCCTCTCGGCACCACCACCACGAATGCTAATTCTTTACCTTTTGACTTTCTTTTTTTTGCTTCGTGTGCCGCCGCAGGTCGCCTTATGTCGGGCTGCCGGTTTGCATGCGTGCGTTCAACAAGGTCCCCAAGGCCCAGCGCGATCGTCTCGCCGCACTCACGGGAGAACGCGATCGCCTCATAGGCGGTTCCGCCGATACGATGTACATCCCCGGACGGCACCGCGAGGCGTTCATGTCCGTCCTGGCGTTGTTCCT
>WNFC01045937.1_pt1 | contig 10800 bp, 10 predicted proteins | sample 5400541 | NCBI WGS metagenome assembly WNFC01 (sample SAMN13153342, study PRJNA577476) | soil metagenome | isolation source: 120 cm saprolite under Douglas fir tree site 2 hole 2 replicate 1 | place: USA:California | collected 2015-04-18
AGAATGCCTGAGGGCTCGGGTCGAGCTGGACCTGGTACTCGGGAAAGTCCTCGGCGAGGCGACCGCCGTTGGCGGGGAAGATGTAGTCGAGCTTGACGAAGTACCCGAGTTGCTGCGCCTGGCTGAGGAAGGTGGTGGCGAGCAGCATGCTGCTGAACACCGGTGCGCGGCGGGTGCCGGCCGCATTGGTCTGGCTGAGCAATGGCATCCGCTCGGGGTCGCGATCGCCCGGGGCCTCGACCACGATCACGAAGACGCGCTCTGGCAGGGTCACGAACTGCTAGATGAGGCGCTGGAAATCGTTCCGTTGTGGCCGTTCACGACGACGTAGGCCTCGTGGTTGTTGAATGCGCCCTGGGATGGAGCGCGAAGATGCACAATCCAGGCGCCATCCGCGTGACACAGCCAACCCGGACCCTGAACAATCCAAACCTGGCAGGACGAACGGGTCTCGGAGGAGATCAGATTCCCCAGGTCGTCGTAGACCCTGTCCGGTGCCGGGTCGTAGCGAGCCGAGACGACGACAAAACCGTGCACGCCCGGGTCCATCTGTTGTACCTGCCGCAGCGCCGTTGCTGTTGCATCGGCCTGGAAGACCCGCGGCCTGAGAGCCTGAAGAATCAGCAGCCCGCCGATCGCGACCAACACAACGAACGTGATCAGCCCCGCGGCGGCGAGCAGTTGGCGCCGGGTCATTCTCACAATTCCACCATTGGCAGGACGATGATCGGCTCTCTACCGCGAACAGCCGCCAGCTGCCAGCCACGCCCTTCAGGATGATCGACTGCCACCGCTCAGAATAAGGTAGGCTCGCAAGCCCGACGGCTTGGGATTAGTCGCAGCCGACGAAACCCAGCGCGGTAAAATGCACGACCCCGCCGGCGTCGCTGCGGAAGACGGCGTCTTCGGCGTCGACGATGGTCAGCGTGCCGTAGACCTCCGTAAAGCTGTCCTGCCCATCGCCATATGGCGGACCCTTGACGCCCGGCAGGGTCTCCGTCGTATGCCAGTGGCGGCCTGCGAACTGCTCGTCGATGAGCGTATTCCCGCCACTCAGGACATGCACGGCAAACGGGTAAGGGGTGTTCAACGCCCCGGGTAACTGGTCGACAAAGACGATCTGGTTGCCCGCCGCGTCAGAAAACCGAGCGACGTGTGGCGAGAGCAGGGTCATGCTGCCCGAAACCATCGGATTTCCCAGACCTCCGACAAACGAGACGCGGGCCGGGTAGAGCTCCGCGAGGTAGAAGGTTCGGCCGGCAAAGTAGGTCGTCAGGATGCCGCAGTGCGTGAACAGACGAAACGGCTGGCTAACCGGAATGAAGGCGGGCGCCGGCGTCGGCGTCGACGCCTTGAGTGAAGGCGTCACCTCGGTATCGCAGGCGGCGACAAGGAGTGCCACGACGACCAACCCAAGGCCGCGCCGCATAGACCTCCAGACGCAGGAACAGACGGAAAGTTCCCCTTAGACTATGTGGCGATGACGCCGGCCGAGGCACGTGACGCGCTCACGCGCCTGCTGCAAACGCCGGAGAAGGATCTGGATCTCGCGGAGGCCGCCCTCCTGATCGCGGCCGAGGAGTATCCGGAGCTTCGTCCGGCGGTCTACCTCAATCGAATCGCCCGCATGAGCACTGAGCTGAAGCAGCGGATCCGGGCCGAGGTCGAGCCGCGCCGCGTGGTCGAGAAGGCGAACACCTATATGTTCGAGGAGCTGCAGTTCAAAGGAAACCGCGAGGAGTACTACGACCCGCGCAACAGCTTCCTCAACGAGGTGATCGATCGGCGGGTCGGGATTCCGATCACGCTGGCGGTGTTGTACGTGGCGGTGGGGGAGAGGGCCGGCCTCCCGGTCCGCGGGGTTGGCATGCCGGGGCATTTTCTGGTGAAGTACGCCCCCGGCTCGTCGGGCGAGATTTTCATCGACGCCTTCAGCGCGCGCACCCTGACTCGCGAGGAATGCGCGAAGATGCTGAACGAGATGTACGGTGGCGAAGTGAAAATGCGGCCTGCCTTGCTCGAGCCGTCGACCAAGCGGCAGATCCTCTCGCGCATCCTCAACAACCTGAAGAGCCTGTACCTGTCGCGCAACGACCTTCCGCGGGCACTCAGCGCCAGCGACCGAATCATGCTCACCGACCCTTATCTCACCTCCGAGTGGCGGGATCGCGGCATGATCCACTTTCAAATGCATCACGATGCCGAGGCGTTGGCGGATTTCACCAGGTACCTCGCCGTGCGGCCGGAGCCGGAGGACGCCGCGCGTGTCAAACAGCTCCGAGGTCAGCTGATCAGCCGGGTCAATTAGTGCAGCGGATCGGGCTCGTGCTGCGCGAAGGGCTCGTCTTCGGCGTGATCGCCGGTGCGTTCGCGTTGCTCGTCCGGCTGGTGTCGGTCTTCGCTACGAATGACGTGACGCCGACCGTGTTCTCCGACTTCGTCACTTCGGCGCTCGGCCTTCTCATCATCGGCGGAGCCGGTCGCAAGCTCGCCGCGGCGACCAAGGGCGTGGGCCCGGCCGTGCCCATGGGCGCCATTGCCGGCGGCATCAGTGAATTGTTCCGCACCGTCCTGGCCGCGCTGATACTGTCTTACCTGCCCGTCGGTCAGACAGCGTTCAACCACCTGAGTCCGCTCGAGCAGCAGCAGGCCGCAGACCTTGGCAATCTGATCGTGACCCTGGGTCTGGATCTGGCACTGGCGATGGCGTTTGGGGCACTGATCGGCTGGCTGGGGGCCTGGTCGCTTTTACGCTTCCGGCCGCCGCGCGAACCCGAAGCTTGACGCGGTTAGAGATCCGGCGACCGGTGGGTAGAATGATCGCGATCGCGCTAGACGGGGAGTTAGCGGTGCCCTGTACCCGCAATCCGCTACAGCGGGGTCGAACTCCCCTTTGAGGGGTGCGCTGTCCGGAGCGTCGTTTCGTGTGACTGCGTTGATGGCTTGGTCCTGCGCGACCTGGTTCCGTGAACCCTGTCAGGTCCGGAAGGAAGCAGCAGTAAGCGGGGTGCCGGGGGCGCCGCAGCCCACCGGGCCTGAGTGGTCCGCGTTGCGTGCCCGGGCGGCGGAGGGGTGCGCGGTCAACTCCCGTCCTTTGAACCGTTTAGGCGGCGAGTCGCACGGGGCAGCGCCTGAGAGTAGCCTCGAAGGCCTTCGCGACATCGGTCGTCGGGATCCGATATGGCGTCCATCGATTGGCGCGATGCGGATTCAGCGTCGTAGTGAAGAGCAGGTAGGCGCCTTTGCCGGCCGCCAGCTTGGCGAAGTCCGTCGATGGAATCAGCCAGCTCCACGGATACCACTGCGCGGCGCGGCCATCGTAGTGCTGCACAAGGATGAAATGTCGGTGGTGAGGGACGAAGGTTGCAACATGGATATTGGCCTGGATCAGCTCTGTCGCAGGGGTGGCCGTGCCCCCGTGGATGGCGACTGACGCCCACGCGCCAGTTGACTTCGAGAAGGCGAGGCGGTGGCGGCCGAAGACGTCGGGCTGGGCGGCCATCAGCACCTCGTCGCCGGTCGCTGCCTGGAGGAATGCAGCATCGAAGGCGCGCTTGAAAAACGCGTTCGCCTCGAGGGGCTGGGCGGAAACGCCGGGCAAAGCGAGTTTCGGTGGCAAGACGGACCAGCCGTTAGAGCCGGCTAGGTCGCGTATGGCGATCTGGTATTTCGAGGCCCGATCGCGCGCCACACCTGACCGGCTGGCGGAGAACACCCAGCGCGAATCGCGGTGACCGGGAACGGGAGTGCAGATGCGGTCGAGGTCCAAGCTCGGTACCTTCCAGGCTGGATCAGCCGTTCCGCGTGTGGCCAAATCGAAATAGACAAACGTGAAGTTCAAATTGGCCCGCGGATGGAGGGCGGGCGTGTCGAAGGAGAGATGGACCTGGTTGCCGGAGCGCAAGCTGGCTGTGCCCTTGATCTGATCAAGCCGGAAGTCGTAGCTGCCCATGGGTGCTCGGGCGCGGTCGTACCCTCCCGTGTCGTGGACCGGCACCCACGTCTCGAGCTGCCCGGGCCATGAGAGGATATACGCCTCATCGATTCGGTTTTCAATAATCCAGCCGAGCTCGGCATCACTGGGCCGCCAGCTCCCGGCGGGCCGTTCGGTGAGCCGGCGAGTGTGGCTGGCCACGCCAGATCAACGCCGGTGTTTTAAGGCTCCTGCATGGGTCGCGCCCAGACTCGTCACTGGATTGTCGAATTGCAGAATTGCAGAAATACCGATATTCAAGCTAGACTTGGGGCATGCCTAGGCGGTTTCTTAGTGTTCACGATCGAGGCAATCTGACGCTACCGGCTGATATCCGCCGTCAATATGGCCTCGACAAGCCAGGCGTTCAGGTGGAGGTCGTGGCGCGCCCTGGCGTTATTGAGTTGCGTCCCCATGTTGCGGTGCCGGCCAGCCAGGCCTGGTACTGGCAAGCAGGGTGGCAGGTGGGCGAGCATGCTGTCGACGAGCACGTGGCCGCAGGACGTCTGGAAGTCGCGGAAAACATCGACGAGTTCTTGACCGCCATGGATAAGGTGCGGAAGAAAAAGACGAAGAAGGCTTAACACCGGTTGCGGTTCGAGTGGACCCCGCAGTTCAGCGCTGACCTCAAGCGGCTAACCGGAAATGAATACCGGCTCTTTCAGAGAGTCGCCCGGGAGGACTTTTCGCCGACTTGCGATCGCTACATTGCCGACCCTGGTCAACCGTGGCCTCGAAGACTACGGGTCCAGCCGATGAGCGGAACCGAACACGTATGGGAAATGACCTGGTCATTCAGCGGGCCTGACGGACGCGCGACGTTCGAATGGGTTCGCAGAGAACCAGAGGTGCGCATTCGTTGGCGCCGGATCGGCGGCCATGGGATCTTCAGAAAGCCTTGAGCCCGGCGCGATATCTGGACAGCAAATGAAGGTGCACGTGATTGGCCCGTCCGGCGCCGGCAAGAGCACACTGGCGCGCGAGCTCGGCGAGCGGCTCGGCCTGCCCGTCTACCCGCTGGACGATATTGCCTTTACCGACACCCACTGGACGATTCGGCCTCTACCCGACAAAATGCAGGCCGTCGGGGACATCCTTCGCGAGCCCGGCTGGGTCGTGGAAGGAGGACACGTTGGCTGGACGGAGCCTCTGCTCGACGCCGCCGATGCCATCATTTGGCTGGATATCCCACTGGCCACGACAGTCGCGCGGCGAACCCAGGGACTAAGCGGCCGCCAGCTGTTTTTTGAGATCCCACAAATATGGTGGCAAGTGCGCTGGTACCTCCGTCGCTATCGGACCGATCAAGACATAGACCGGCTGCCGAGCAATTCAGCGATACGGCACTTTCTCACGCCCAGGATGGCGAAAGTCCAACGATTCCGCGGTAACCCGGCGGTTGAGCTTGTTGAGGCAGTGATCCGAGCTCGGTGAGTCGTGTGGGACGATGAGCTGGTGACTACCATTGCCCGCCGCTCGGCAAGAAGCGCGCTTCTGGCGCTTATCGGCGTCTCGTTGGCGGGGACTGCTGACGTCGTGGAATTCCTTGCCACGCGCAGCTCGATGTTTACGGACGCGCCTGGCCGCGCAGCGGGTTCGGTCGTCGGGCTGGTCGCGTGGGCCGCACTCCTGGGAGTCGCGGCCGGGCGCTATGCGGGAGGCGAGCGACGCTGGTCGCGCGTCGCCACCATCGGGCTCGCGGGATTGGTCGCCGCCGGTAGCGTCGGTCTGACGGCTATCCACCTGAAAGCTGGCGTCGGAGGACTGCGACCGATCATTGGCGGTGTTCTCGGGGTGTTAGCGCTGATTCTGGCGCTCGCCGCCACCCTGCGCTCCCCTAAACGTCTGCCTCTGAGGGCTCCTGCGTAGGAGTAGGCTGTAAAACCGGGTCAACCTTCGATGAAGAAGGAGGCGGGAGGTATGTCGAGGCGTAAGCTGGCGACCGCGCTGATTTCGGTTCTGGCCGCGCTCGGATTGGTGACGAGTTTCGCCGCGGCGTCATCGGGGAAGCCGGCGGGCACTGGGATTCCCACCAATGTCGATGTCAGCCAGAGGCAGCACAACGAGTCGGAGGGCGCGATCGCCGTCAACCCGACGAACCCCAACAACATCGTGATCGTGACCAACAACCTGGGCGCCGCCTGCTGCGACCCTACGCTGTCCTTCGACAAGTACGGAAACCTCTTTCTCGCCTACCTCTATAACGTCGGAAACGTCGTTCCGATCGCGCTCAGCACGGATGGCGGCCAGCATTTCAACCTGATCGCGAACATCCCGAAGCCGGCCGGTTCGAACTCGAATACCAGCAAGGCGAAAGGGTTGTTTAGGTTCGTCGACCAACCCACGATCATTGCGGGCGAAAACGAGGTCTGGATCGTTTTCAACGGTGGCGGCCCGATGGTCGCGACCGGCACACAGGTGACCGGCTTTGACCAGGTCGGGAGCTTCCCCGCGGTTCAGGTGGTTCCGGGAACCAACAACTGCACGTATGGCGACGTTTCCATCGGCCCGAACGGAGCGGTCATGAACGTCTGCACGCTGACCGAGACCGGCACCGGCGGCGGCAGGCTAATGGTTAGCCTCAACCCTACCGGGGTGGGCGGCACCTTCGGAAAGAGCACTGTGGTGACCGATAGCCACGTCGGCGGCTTCGATTTCATCCCGGCGCAGCCGGACCGGTCGGTCGACGCCGAGCCCGGGCTGGCATGGGACCGGACGGGCGGGCCGCATAACGGGAGGGTCTACCTCGTCTATACGTTCAGGTTCACGAACCAGGACAACAACATGGACATCTTCAGCCGCTACTCAGACGACCAGGGCGCGACCTGGAGCGCGCCGGTTCGGGTGAACGACGACGCGACGAAGAACAGTCAGTTCCTGCCCAAGATTTCCCTCGACCCCACAAGCGGGAACCTTGCCGTGGTCTGGTACGACTGCCGCAACGATCTCGGCCTGGGCGGGTCCGGCGATACGAATGGGATCCCCAACGACGACGCGCAGTTCTGGGGCGCCTTCAGCAGTGATGGCGGGCAGACATTCACGAAGAACTTCCAGGTCAGCGCGGGGACGTCGAATTCGCGTGACGCTCAGAACGGGATCGACTTCGGCGATTACACCGGCCTATCGTTCTACGGCGGCATTGCCCATCCGGTGTGGGCGGACAACTCGAACAGCACGGGCACGAACCCCGACGGAGCGCTGCACCAACTCGACGATTACACGGCGGCAGTGTCGATCGCCGGAAGATAAACCGCAGGCTCGCGGGGGCGGTTGTCAAGTCGGCGACCGCCCCTGCCGGCTCTTACAGCCCGGGGTTGACGCCGGTAGATTGGCGGTCTAACGTCTCATGTAGGCGATGAAACGGTCCGATTCAGGAGGAAAAGCGCTATGCCAGTCTATGAGTTCAAGTGCTCGAAGTGCGGTGATCTCTTCGAAGTGATGGGGAGTTACGCGGAGCGTGAAAAAGAGCACGCCTGCCCGAAGTGCGGCAGTACAGAAGTGAAGCAGGCGATCTCGCTCTTCTCCGCAGCCCCGCCGAAGTCTTACTAGGGCCCCCACTCCCGGAGGGGGAGGGAGAAAGAGACCGTTCCCGGAGGGGGAGGCGCTAGGCGCCGGTGCCTTCCAGGGCCGGTGCGACCGATAAGAGCGTCGCGGCGTGCACGCCCGATGCAGCTGGGAGGCGAACGACGAACGTGCTGCCTTCGCCGACCTCGCTGCGCTCGAGCGTCAGCGAGCCGCCGTGGCGGTCGGCCAGCTCGCGACTGATGAAGAGGCCGAGGCCGGTGCCGGGCTGAGGCCCGAGTCCGGGATCGTCGATCCGGAAGAAGCGCTCGAAGACCTTGTCGTGCTTGTCGCGCGGGATGCCGACCCCGTGGTCCTCGACGATCAGCGCCGGACCGCCTTCGTTGACGACGGTCAGGCGGACCCATGGGCGACCCACGCTGTAAGTCAGCGCGTTGTTGATGAGGTTGTCGATGATTCGAGCCAGCTGCTCACGGTCGGCGTTGACCGCAACCGGCTCGTCCGGCTCGCTGTAGGTTATCTCCGCCCGGACCAAGCCGGCGCGCGCCTCGGCACGGGCGAGGGCCTGCCGAGCCATCTCGCGCAGATCGAGGGTCTTGGTGTCGGTTGGGACGGTGCCACCCTCGATGCGGGCGGCGGTCAGCAGATCATCGACGATACTGTTCAGCTCGGTGGCCTTGCCGATCAGGACGCGCAGCGGTCGCTCCCACTTGTCGGGTGTGAGCGTTCCGTCCTGGAGCATCGATAGGTAGCCGGTGATCACCGAGAGCGGCGTGCGTAATTCGTGGGCGGCCATGCTGAGGAAGGCGCTCTTGCTCTTGCTCGCCTCCTGGGCCTCGGCGAAGAGGATTTGCGACTGCTTCAGCAGCTCTTCGGTGCGCATGTTGGCCTCGATAGTGTTCAGGACGACGCCGATGCCGTCGGTCAGCTGATCCAGGAAGTCGAGATGGGTCTCATTGAACGGTTGGAGGGAGGCCAGTTCGACCACCGCCTTGACCCCACCCTCGAAGAGCACCGGGAGCACCACGATGCTGTTGGGGGCCGCCTCGCCCAGGCCTGAACGGATCCCGATGTACCCGGAGGGCACGGTGGTCAGCAGGATCCGGCGTGCATCGCGAGCGCACTGGCCGACCAGCCCCTCGCCCCAGCGGAAGGCCTTGCCGGCGCCTTCGCTTTCGCTGATGGCGTAGCCGGCCGCCATGCGAAGCGTCGGCTCCTCGGTGTCCCCGGCGTCGACGATGTAGAAGGCGCCGTACTGCGCCGAGACCAGCGGGGCAATCTCCTTGAGGATCAGGTCGGCGACGGTGCGCAGGTCTCGTTGACCTTGCAGCATCCGCGTGTGCTTGGCGATGTTGGTCTTGAGCCAGTCCTGCTCCATGTTCTTCTGCGTCGTCTCTTTGAGGTTGCGGATCATCTCGTTGATCTTTCCGCTGAGCAGGGCCACCTCGCCGCGAGCCTCGACCCGGATCGACCGAGTGAGGTCGCCCTCGGTCACCGCCGTCGTCACCTCGGCGATCGCCCGTACCTGGCCAGTCAGGTTAGCGGCCAGCTGGTTGACGTTGTCGGTGAGGTCCTTCCAGGTACCCGCGGCGCCCGGGACGCTCGCCTGGCCACCCAGCTCACCCTCGACACCGACTTTTCGGGCAACGGTTGTGACCTGCTCGGCAAAGATCGCCAGCGTATCGGTCATTTCATTGATGGTGTCGGCGAGCGCCGCGATTTCGCCCTTGGCTTCGAAGACGACTTTGCGGCGCAGGTCGCCGTTCGCGACGGCGGTCACGACGCGGGCGATACCGCGCACCTGGTCGGTCAGGTTACCGGCCATCAGGTTGACGCTATCGGTCAGATCTTTCCAGGTGCCCGCCACACCTTTCACCTGGGCTTGGCCGCCCAGCTTGCCTTCGGTACCGACCTCGCGGGCGACGCGGGTGACTTCCGAGGCGAAGGCATTCAGCTGGTCGACCATGACGTTGATCGTGTCCTTGAGCTCGAGGACCTCGCCCTTGACCTCGACCGTGATCTTCTTGGAGAGGTCGCCCTTTTGCACCGCGGACGTGACCTCAGCGATATTGCGGACCTGGGTCGTGAGGTTGGCGGCGAGCTGGTTGACGTTGTCGGTAAGGTCTTTCCAGGTGCCGGAGGTCCCGAGAACATAGGCCTGGCCGCCCAGCCGGCCTTCGGTGCCGACCTCGCGCGCCACGCGCGTGACCTCGCCCGCGAAGGCGTTGAGCTGGTCGACCATGCCGTTGATGGTGTCCTTCAGGTCGAGGATCTCGCCGCGGACGTCGACCGTGATCTTCTTCGACAGGTCGCCATTGGCGACCGCGGTCGTCACCTCGGCGATGTTGCGCACGTGCGCGGTGAGGTTGCCGGCCATGAAGTTGACGTTGTCGGTCAGATCCTTCCAGATGCCGACCACGCCGCGAACCTGGGCCTGGCCACCCAGCCGGCCCTCGGTACCGACTTCGCGCGCCACGCGAGTAACTTCAGAGGCGAAGGCGTTGAGCTGATCGACCATGACGTTGATCGTGTCCTTCAGTTCAAGGATTTCGCCCTTGACGTCGACGGTGATCTTCTTGGACAGATCGCCGCGGGCGACGGCGGTCGTGACCTCGGCGATGTTGCGCACCTGGGCGGTGAGGTTGCCGGCCATCGAGTTGACGTTGTCGGTGAGGTTTTTCCACGTCCCCGATGCACCGGGGACATGGGCCTGGCCGCCCAGGCGGCCTTCGGTGCCGACCTCCCGCGCCACGCGCGTGACTTCCGAGGCGAAGGCGTTGAGCTGATCGACCATGACGTTGATCGTGTCCTTCAGTTGAAGGACCTCGCCCTGGACCTCGACCGTGATCTTCTTGGAGAGGTCGCCCCGCTGCACCGCGGTGGTCACCTCGGCGATGTTGCGCACCTGGGTCGTCAGGTTGGCGGCGAGCTGGTTGACCTGCAGCGTCAGGTCCTTCCAGGTCCCGGATGCCCCCGGAACGCTCGCCTGGCCGCCAAGCCGGCCCTCGGTACCGACCTCACGCGCGACGCGCGTGACCTCACCGGCGAAGGCGTTGAGCTGATCCACCATCGAGTTGATGGTGTTCTTCAGCTGGAGGATCTCGCCGCGGACGTCGACGGCGATCTTCTTGGAAAGGTCGCCCTCGGCGACGGCGGTCGTGACCTCCGCGATGTTGCGCACCTGGGCGGTGAGGTTGCCAGCCATGTAGTTAACGTTGTCGGTGAGATCCTTCCAGACACCAGCGACCCCTTGCACCTCCGCCTGGCCACCCAGCTTGCCCTCGGTACCGACCTCGCGCGCCACG
>WNFC01009453.1_pt1 | contig 10799 bp, 10 predicted proteins | sample 5400541 | NCBI WGS metagenome assembly WNFC01 (sample SAMN13153342, study PRJNA577476) | soil metagenome | isolation source: 120 cm saprolite under Douglas fir tree site 2 hole 2 replicate 1 | place: USA:California | collected 2015-04-18
CGCCGCCGGCCTCTGTGCGCTGAGCCACGGTGGCGACGGCGGCGGTTCGATCCGCATTCCCGCCTCCTGTTGCGGCGTGGTCGGGTTGAAGCCATCGCGCGGACGGATCTCGAGCGGCCCGATATTTGGTGAGGACTGGGCGGGCCTTGCTACGAGCGGCGTGATCGCGAGGACGGTGTCCGACGCGGCGCTCGGGCTCGATGCGATGAGTGGACACCTGGCCGGCGATCCCTACTGGGCCGAGATTCTGGAGCCATTCCTGCCGGCGACACAGCGGGAGGCGCCCAGTCTGCGGGTTGGCTGGACGATCGATGCGCCGGCGGCCGTCGACGCCGAGGTCGCGGCGGCGGTCGAGTCCGTCGCAGCGGAGCTCGCACGGCTCGGTCATCGCGTGAGCCGCGTCAAACCGGACCTCGGCGGATTTCGCCCGCTGATCCAGATCCTCGCGGTCACGTCGGTCGGCACTCTGCCGATCACGCACCCCGAACGGCTCGACCCCCTCAACCGGCGCATGTTCGAAGTCGCGCCGATGTCGACCGCCGTCGATTACCTGCGAGCGTTGACCGAACTGCATCAGCAGGCGCGAAAGTTGATCTCGACCTGGGACCGGATGGACGTACTGCTGACGCCGACGCTCACCTATCCGGCGCCGAAGATTGGCGAGCTCGGCCGGGACGTCAACACGGCGTCGGCGGAGTTCCTCGACTGGCTGAGCTTTACGCATCCGTTCAATTGCACTGGCCAGCCGGCGATCAGCCTTCCGCTCGCTACGTCGAAGGCAGGACTGCCGATCGGCATTCAGCTGGTCGGCCGGCCTCGCGATGAGTACAGCATCCTGTCGCTCGGCGCCCAGCTGGAGTCAGCGGTCAGGCCGCCGGCGGCCGTTACGACGTCCGGGTAATTCAGATGGCAACGGACTGGCTGCTGATCGATGGGTCGAGCGTGATGTTCCGGGCCTTCTTCGGCATCCCGGTCACGGCCTTCAAGGCGCCTGATGGGCAGCCGGTCAACGCGGTGCGCGGCTTCCTCGACATGCTGGGGCGGCTCGTCACCGATCGCAAGCCCCGCGCCATCGTGGTGGCGACCGATAAGGACTGGCGCCCGAAGTTCCGGGTTGATGTGCTTCCGAGCTATAAGACGCACCGCCTGGTGCAGGGCAACATGCCAGCGGAGCTGGAACCGCAGGAACCGATCATCCTCGCGGTGCTGGCGGCGATCGGCGTCGAAGTCATCGGCGCCGATGGCTTCGAGGCCGAAGACGTCATCGCATCGCTGCTGCCGAAGATCACCGGCAGCGTCGAAATCGTCACGGGAGACCGCGACCTTTTTGCCCTGGTGCGCGATCCGGATGTCCACGTCCTCTACACGCAGCAGGGGATCGGCCGTCTGCTCGTCGTCGACGAGGCGGAGGTCGAGCGCCGTTACGGGATCCCGGGCCGCTCGTACGGCGACTTCGCCGTCTTGCGCGGCGATCCGTCGGACGGTCTCCCGGGGGTGACGGGCGTGGGGGAGAAGACGGCCGCGCAGCTCGTTCGGCGGTTCAAGGATCTTGATGGCATCGTGGCCAGTGGAAAGCTTGGCGAAGCGGCGAATGCGTACATCCAACGAGCGCGCCGTGTCGGCGTCCCCGTGAGTTTCGCGCCAGTGCCGACGCCGAAGGGCACGCGCCCGGCGACCGCACGCGATCCTGCCGCCCTGGCAAAACTGGATAAAACGTACGGGATCGGCAGCGTGACGGAGCGTCTGCTGCGGGCGCTGGCGGGTCCACGCGCGGCCGTTCGTACACCCTGAGCTCGATGCACCGTCGGCATCTCATTCCCATATCCCTCCGCCGCGTGCGGTGGGAGCTGCTCGTTCTCGCAATCAGCCTCGCGGGTTGCGTCGGATCCACGCCGGTTGCATCGCGCCCGCCAACTCCCCAGGCTGGGTTCGTGTACCTTCCCAACTTGCCCGGCGCAGCCGCCGCCGGCGGCGATCAGCTCTGGATCGCCGGATATGGCGTGGGGCGGCTTTATCGGGTCAGCGGCGCTCCTCGGCTGGACGTGCTAGCTATCCCAATTGGCGACCCGCACCTCTTGCAGCCCGCCTGTGAGCCCGGCACGGTCCACGATGCGCCGATGGGCTCCTTTCTGCCCCGACGCTGCGACCTTCCGAGCGGTGTCGCGGTCGGCGCCGGCAGTGTGTGGACCGGCCGCAACGACCGTCAGGCGGTGCTTCGCCTCGATCCGGCATCCGGGCGGGTCGTCGCCACCATCCCGGTCGGATTTCACGTCTTCAACCTGGCGGCCGACGCCGCCTCGGTTTGGGTCGTATCGTTCGAGGACAATATGGTGGCGCGCATCGACCCGGCAACCAATATCGTGACCGTTCGCCAGTCCCTGCTCCATGCGCCGTCGGGTGTCGTGGTCGCCGATGGGTCGGCTTGGATCTCCCGGTCAGGAAATGCGACCGTGGTTCGGCTCGACGCGATGACTGGCGCGCTGCAGGCCGAAATTCCGGTTGGACGACGCCCGCTCCCGTTAGCCGTGGGGAGTGGCAGCATCTGGGTTCGCTGCGAGCAGGACAGCGCGGTGTCACGCATCGATGCTTCTACGAATCGTGTAGCGGCGACCATCGCGGTCGATCCCTTTTATGGCCTCGATGGGGTCGACAGCATGGTCGCCAACGCCGGCGGTGTGTGGATAAGCGGGCTAACCCTCCAATGGATCGATGCGTCCAGTAATCAGGTCACTCGCAATCTAACGCGGTCCGGACGGCCCTACCAAGCCGACGCCAGCCAGCTCTGGGTGCTCGGCCTTGCGGGACAGATCTCCCAAGTTGCGCCATGAGCCGGCCCAACCGCGAGGCCCTTTCCGTCCTTACCGACCCCATCGCCCTGCAACGGCTCGAAGGTGGAATGATGCTCGCGCTTTCGCTGCTCCTGTTCTGGAAATATTCCGGCGCCTGGCTGTTGTATGCGCTGCTCATCCTTGCTCCAGACGTCTTCATGCTTGGCTACCTGCGCGGTCCGCGGGTGGGGGCCGCGATTTACAACCTTGGGCATACCTGGCTCCTGCCTGGGCTCATCGGAATCGTCGGGCTTCTAGCTGGCCCGGGCGCGGACGTGCCGATCGCGCTCATCTGGTTCAGTCACATCGGCGTAGATCGGCTCCTGGGATATGGCCTCAAGTTGCCAACCGGGTTTCAGCACACGCATCTGGGACGGATCGGCCGCAACCGCTGATACGCTTGGCTGATGCTTGATCCAAAGCATCGCGTCACGATCGAATACTGCGTGCCTTGAAACTACCTCGAGCAGGCCGTCGGTCTGGCGGCTGAGATCCTGGGAGACTGGGCGCCGATCATGATCGACGTATCCCTGCGCTCGGGAAGCAAGGGACGATTCGAAGTCACGCTCGACGATCGCCTCATCTTCAGCAAGGCGAAACTGGGGCGATTCCCAAAACCCGGAGAGATCCGCGAACTCGCTGAGCCGGCGCTCGGACCGCCCATCGCCTGGCGCTAGGGCATAACGGTCCCGATGCCGCCTGGCGCCTCACGCGCGGTTTCCAGCCGGTGCCCCAATCCACGGGCTTGATATCGATGCCGTCGGGGATGAACAGCAATCCATCCGTTCGGCCGCGACGGTCGTTGATCCCGTACTGCCACACGATCTTGTCCCTCGCGGGATCGATGACGATCACCCGCTGGCGAAAGTCGTCGTTGAGGGCGATCAAGCCGTTGCTCAGCTGAATTGCGAGCGAGGGATGGTCGAGCATGGCCGGGCCGGATCGCGGTGCGTAACGCCAGACCGGTTTGCCCTGCTGGGTCATGATCAGGATCTGACCCGGCCGCGTGTAGTCGACCAGCAGGATGTTGCCATCGGGGAGCATCTGCGCGTCGGAGGGATAGTGGATACCCGGCGCTCGGGCCATCCAGTACAGAGTCCCGTCCCAGCCAAGCTCGCTGACCCAACCACCCAGGATTTCGGTCACCAGCACGTGGCCGTTTGATATCGGCGTGTCGCCATTGGGCAGGCCAAAACTTTTTGGCGGGTTGTGCGCGCAGTACCCGATCCGGCCGAGCTGAGCCTTGATCGCCTTCGAGACCCGGTCGATCAAGATCAGTCGGCAGTTGCGGATATCGGCGACCCCGATGCTGCCGTCGGGCCACATGTAGGCGTCATCCGGCCCGTTGAGGTAGCCCTTTGCCGACCCATGGCGTTCCGACACCCCGTATTGCCAGACGATCCGACGGGTCGCGTAATCGATCAGTACGATGGCGTGCGATTCCTCCTCGTTGACCACGATCGATTTCCCGTCGGGTGCATAAAACGCGTCGTCGGGCCAGCGAAAGTGCTGGCCGGGCTGCAGGTCGCCCGGCCGTGGGAACTCCCAGACCAGCTTGCGGTCGGGCGTCACCTCGATCACCCGGTTGTTCGCGCGATCCGCGATCGGGAGGTTGTCGGGCAACTCACCGGGAAGCGCGGTGGGGGAGAGGGTTGGCCCAGGGTCCGGGGTAGCCGATGGTGGCGGGAGTTCCTCAGCCTGCTGCACCAGTTTCTGCGGTGGGGAAGAGGTTTTCGGGCTCGAGCAGCCAGTAATCAGCAAAACGAGAACGATCGGCGTAACGAGAGCGGGCAGGCGCCGAGAAGCTAGGCCCACGCCGGCGAAGTATAGGTGCCGACCCGGTGCAGCTCGCTGTTTGCGACGGGAGGAGCCGGGTATAACGATGGCGAAACCGTTCAAACGTCTCTGATCGAAAGAAAGGAGCGACACCGTGAGCATCAATTCACCGACCTCTGCGCCCGATACCTCCGCCTCGCTCACGCTAACCCCGCCGGAGCCGGTAGTAGCGATCACCGATGGGGAAGCGGCGCGCATGGTGCGGCTCGATCCGACGACCGCCAGCAAGATCAACGCCATCGTCAGCGGCTATGTCCAGTCCATCGCATCGGTCGATCCGCAATCTCCGGACTTCGCGACCAAGCTGAGTGCCATTCAGAGTATGGGCGATGACGAGATCCGCCAATCGGCAAGTGTTTCCAACCGGTTGCTTGACAAGCCGGTCAAGGCGTTGGAGTCGGGGCCCTTCAGCAAAGGGGCGACCGTATCGAAGTCGTTGGTCGACTTGCGGCGGACGGTCGAAGACCTGGATCCCTCGCAGCAAGGGCTGCTCGGTCCGAAGCATCTATTCGGCCTGATCCCGTTCGGCAACCGGCTGCGCGACTATTTCGCCCGCTACCAGTCCGCCCAAGGGCACCTGAACGCCATCATCCAGGCGCTCTACCATGGCCAGGACGAGTTGCGCCAGGACAACGCCGCGATCGAACAGGAAAAGGTCAATGTCTGGGACATCAGGGGCAAGCTCGAGCAGTACATCTACATGGCGGGTAAGCTCGACGCGGCCCTCGAGGCCCAGATCGATCAGATCGGCCGGACCGATCCCGAGCGGGCCAAAACGCTCCGCGAGGATGCGCTCTTCTATGTTCGGCAGAAGCGGCAAGACCTACTCACCCAGCTCGCCGTCAACGTGCAGGGCTACCTCGCGCTCGAGCTGGTGCGCCGCAACAACCTCGAACTGATCAAGGGAGTCGACCGCGCGACGACGACGACGGTGTCGGCCCTACGCACGGCGGTCATCGTGGCGCAGGCGCTGACCAACCAGAAACTGGTCCTCAACCAGATCACGGCCCTGAACACTACGACCGGCAACCTGATCGAATCCACGTCCGCGATGCTGAAGGAACAGTCGGTCCAGATTCAGCAGCAGACTGGCAGCGCCACCATTAGCGTGGAGAAGCTGCAGGCGGCCTTCGCCAACATCTACTCGACCATGGACATGATCGATGCCTACAAGCTGCAGGCGCTCGACGGTATGCAAAAAACCATCGACGCGCTGAGCGGCGAGGTCATCAAAGCGCAGTCGTACCTTCAACGGGCGCACAACGCACCGTTGACGCCGGTGGTGGGCGGTGGTAGCCGAGGTGAGCTGGCACTCAACGCACACTCCTGAATTCGGCAGCCTCTTTGAAGGCCCAGCTTTGTTAGTGTGAAAACGAGGGCTGGATCATGGGATTCACGAGCAAGCCAGTCAGGGTCATCGAGATACCGGAGCCGGCTTCGGAGCCGCTGATCGCGCCGGAGCGCGAACCGCAGCGCACCGAGAGAGAAGAAGAGGCCCCGGTCACAGCACCGGCGTGAACCTCGCCGTCGGGTACCGCTTCTGGCGGGTCGACCCGGACGACGCCTGGACGCGCGGTCGGCTCCAGTCGCCGGTGGCTGAAACCTTGTGGCCGCCGCTGGAGACCCTCGAAGCTGAATGCCAGACCCGCCCCGGCCTCCGCCTGGCGCGTGCCGGCCTGCATCGGCACGACGAACAGCGCATCTCGCCCGAGCCGAGCTGCAGCTGCGGGATCTACGCCTACCACGACATCACGCCCATGACCCGGGCACTGCGCGAAGAGCCGTACATGTTCGGGGGGGCGGTGCTCTGCTGGGGAAGGATCGTGATCCACCCCGAAGGTATGCGGGCCCAGCACGCGCGGCCGCTGGCCCTTTGCCGTCCCGAAAGCCCGGGGGTCCAGCTTCGAACAGCTGCGCTGCTGGCGGAGGTCACGAGGGAGTACGCGATCCCGCTGCTCGAGCTTCGCGACCTGGTCGCCTACGCCAGCGAGTTCGGTGCCAGCTACAAGCCCGAACCGGCGCCTCCTTCACGGCGGGGATTGGACCGGGTCAAGGATGCCCTGTCCTGGCGTCAGATGGTTCGCCGGATCGGCAAAGCCTTCGGCGGCTAAAACCCAGCCGCTCAGCCGGCCGCGACGCTCGCGCTCCGATCCGCCTCGTCCGCCCGCGCCGTTGCCTTCGCCTGCCCCTCGATCAGGAGGCAGCTCAGCGCGCCGACGGCCAGCACGGCGATGGACACCGCGAGCGTGGGCTTGACGGCGTTGACGTACGCGTTGGCGAAGACATCGCGAAATAGGCGCTCCAGCGTCGGAAGCAGCGCCGGCGGGACGCTGGCGGGTAATTGAGCGCCCGTCTGGCCGACCCCCACCTTGAAGCCGCCCGAAGCCGCGTTGGAGAAACCGCTGACGAAGGTGTTGCGAAAGGCGGGCGGCACCTGGCTCGAATAGGCGACCGCCTGGTCGTGCAACTGGGTGGCGAGCCGGTTTTGCAAGACGGCGCCGATCACGGCGCTTCCGATCGCGCCGCCCACTTGCCGAACCGTATTGAGCACGCCCGATGCGGCGCCGGCCATCTGTGGCTTGACATTGCGCATGGCGACGGTCGTCAGGGGCGCGAAGGTCATGCCCAGTCCCAGCCCGGCGAGCGCCGCGGGTCCCCAGAAGGTCGCCTGGCTCGCGTTCAGGGAAATCACCAGCACCACGAGCCCCATCCCGGATGCAAAGAATGTCAGCCCGGCCAGCACGATGTACTTACCACCAAACCGATCGGACAGGCGGCCAGCGATGGGGGCGACGACCATCGAGACCAGTGACATCGGCACAAACGTCAGCCCGGCTTTCAGTGCGGAGAATCCCAGGACTGACTGAAAGAAGATCGTGACCGGGATGAAGAACCCGAGCATGCCGAAGGCCACCGCGGAGCTGACCCAGATCGCGATGCTGAAGTTCCGATTGCTAAAGAGCGAGAGCGGCATCAGGGGCTCGGCCTGGAATCGCTCGAAGACTATGAACAGCGCGAACAGCACCACGCCGGCCGCGATGATCTCTGGAATCGTGATCGGTCCCCAGATGGCGCCCCAGTTGAAGCGCTCGCCCTCGACCAGCCCGAAGATGATGCCGAACAGGCTCGCGCTGGCGAGCAGGACGCCCACGATATCGAGCCGGTGGCGCCGCCCGGGACGGAGATCGGGCACGACCAGGAGCGCACCCGCGAGGGCGACGATCCCGACCGGGACGTTGACGAAGAAGATCCAGCGCCAGTTGATGTAGGTGACGAGGAACCCGCCGAGGGTCGGCCCCGTCACGGTCGCGACACCCGCGACCGCACCCCAGATGCCGAAGGCTGCCCCGCGGCGCTCGGGCGGAAAGATGATGGTGATAATGCTGAGGGTCTGGGGGGTGAGAATCGCGCCGCCGACGCCTTGGAGGATACGGGCGGCAATCAGCTGATTCCCATCCTGGGAGAGCCCGCAAAGCGCGGAGGCGACCGTGAAAATCGCCAACCCAAGGGCAAAGAGCCGGCGCGGGCCGAAGAAGTCCCCCAACCGGCCGGCGGTGATGAGCAACACGGCGTAGGCCAGCAGGTACGCGTTGATCACCCAGAGGATCTGATCGAGCGACGAATTGAGGCCCGAGATCATCGCCGGGATGGCGATGTTCACGATCGTGGTGTCGAGCAGGATCATGAAGAAACCCAGGCTCAGGAACACCAGGACGAGCCATTCGTTTTTCGCTTGCACGGGTCTTGCCATCGCCTAACTCCTCCGATTACGATTGCTCAGGATTTTTGATACTTTAAAGATCAAAGTATTCTCATGTCAAACCGCAACTCGAAAGAGCGGCTGATCGAGCAGACCCTCCAGGAAATGCGAGCCCTTGATGGCGAGCTGGACCTTATGGACCAGGCAATTGCCGATCGCCTGGGAATGAACCGCACTGACGCTCAGTGTATGGATATCGTGAGCCGCCTGGGGCCGATTTCCGCCGGGGACCTGGCGGAACGAGTTGGGTTGACTGCCGGCGCCATCACGGCTGTGCTCGACCGGCTCGAACGCGGTCACTGGATCCGGCGGGAGCGGGACACCGTCGACCGCCGCCGCGTCATCGTTTACGGGAGCAAGGCGGAACACGCGAAGATGCAGCCGATCTTTGCCGGGTTGCGCAAGTCGACCCGCGAGGTCCTCGGCCGCTATTCGAAGGAGCAACTGGAGCTGATCGCTGACTTCCTTCGGCGCACGGCCGCCATCGCCGCCCAGCATCGGCAAAGACTCCGCCGCTCATAAAAATTTCCCTCCCCCGCTTGCGGGGGAGGGTAGGGTGGGGCCTCGCCGAACTCGTAGTTTGACAATCGACACGGAGTGGTACATAGTGAAGCACTTCACTATGCAGTTCTCTGAGATCAAGGGCGAGTGTCGGTTCAACGGCACGCTGGCTAGCGACCGAGCCGGACGCCTGTATGACAGCCGCTTCCGCGACGCACTCCGGTCGACACGCCGGCCGCTATCGGAAAAGGAGATGCGCACGGTGGAGGCCATGACGGCGCTGCGCATTACCGCCCGGCTGACTCATGGGCTCATGGATCGCTGGGCCGACAAGCATGGCTTGAGCGAGGGCCGCCTGCACGTCCTTTGGGCGCTGAAGGCCGCACCGGAACGCCAGCTGCCCCTCGGGGAACTGGCCGACCAGCTGGAGGTTACACCGCGCAACATCACCGGCCTCATCGATCATCTCGAGCGCGATGGCCTGGTGGAACGCATCGACGATCCGGCCGACCGCCGGTTGACCTATGCCCGACTTACGATGGCGGGCGCGAAGCGGCTGGAGGGCATGCGGGAGCAGGGATTGGAGTGGCAGCTCAAGATCGCGGCGGGACTCTCGACCGAAGAGCTCGAGCAGCTTCGCCATGCCTGCCTGCAGCTGATCGAAAACATGACCGGCGCCACGGTCGCTGAGAGGAGTGCATGACGAACAACGACGCGCAAACGCCCGCCAACGCTACCGGCGGTCACCTCACCGAGGGGTTGACCCGCCGGCAGACGATCGGCGTGGTCGCGGGGACCATGCTTGCGCTGCTGCTGGCCGCGCTCGACCAGACGATTGTTGGGACCGCGATGCCTCGGATCGTGGCCGAGCTCAACGGTCTCAATTACTACACCTGGGTCATCACCGCTTACCTGGTCGCCTCGACGATCATGGTTCCGATTGCGGGCAAGCTGGGCGACCTCTTCGGTCGCAAGCCATTCTTGCTCGCCGGCATGATCGGCTTTGTCGTCGCCTCGGCGCTGTGCGGCCAATCGCACGGCATGCTCGAGCTGGTCGTCTTCCGAACCATCCAGGGCATCTTTGGTGGCATGCTGTTCGCCACCGTCTTCGCGGTGATCGGCGACCTCTTCCCGCCCTCGCAGCGCGCGCGTCTCGCCGGCCTATTCGGCGCCGTCTTCGGCCTGTCGTCCATTGTTGGCCCGACCGCCGGTGGATACATCACGGATACCTGGGGCTGGCGCTGGGTCTTCTACGTCAACCTGCCGGTGGGCATCATCGCGGTCCTTCTCGTGCTTGCCACGATGCCGTTCGTGCGCTCATCGGCATCCTTGCGCGACATTGATTTCAAGGGTGCCGCGGCCTTGGTCGCCGGTCTCGTTCCGCTGATGATTGCGCTCTCGATCACGCGCGACCATGGGTGGACGTCACGTGAAGTCCTGGGACTCCTTGGCATCGCGGCCGTGATGCTCGCCATTTTCTTCATCCTCGAGATACGGTCCGATCATCCGATCGTGCCCTTCGATCTCTTCAAGAACTCCACCTTCAGCGTCTCGATGATCGTCGGTTTTCTCTCGGGCTTCGGCATGTTTGGCACCATCGTCTTCGTCCCCCTGATCTATCAGGGCGTCCTGGGCGTCACCGCCACAAACTCGGGTCAGCTGCTGACCCCGATGATGCTCGGCCTGATCGTCGCGAGCACGCTGGTCGGTCAGTTGATGGTGCGCATTCGCCTCTACCGTTTCCTGGGGACGGCCGGCGTCGCGGTCATGCTGGTCGGCATGTGGTTGCTCTCGCAGGTCACCGTCAGTACCTCGCGTCTCGAAGTGGTCCGCGATATCGTGATCATTGGCGCGGGCTTGGGCTCGACCTTCCA
>WNFC01017389.1_pt1 | contig 10799 bp, 7 predicted proteins | sample 5400541 | NCBI WGS metagenome assembly WNFC01 (sample SAMN13153342, study PRJNA577476) | soil metagenome | isolation source: 120 cm saprolite under Douglas fir tree site 2 hole 2 replicate 1 | place: USA:California | collected 2015-04-18
TGCGACATAACAGCACGCCAGGACGACGCCGCGCGTGCCGCCGCCGACGATGACCGGCCGCTCGGCGAGATCCGGCCGGTCGCGCTTCTCGACCGTGGCGTAGAAGGCGTCGCAATCGATATGGGCGATCGCCAGGTCGGCCAGCTCGGCATGCGCGACGAGGCGCGGCGAGCCGCATTCGCCGCAGCGCTCCGCCACCGCCTCCAGCGCCGCGAGCGCGCCGCAGTCGCGGCACAACACCGGGGTCACACCGATTCCTCCGGCCGCCACAGCCAGGCCGCGCCGCGCACCCCGCTCGAATCGCCATGCACCGGCGGCAGCAGGCGGGTCACCACCCGGTCGGAAAAGACATGCCGTCCCCAGCGCCGCGGCACTTCCTCATACAGATGGGCCAGCGAGGAAAGACCGCCGCCGAGCACGATCACGTCCGGATCGAGGATGTTGATGACCCCGGCGAGGGCGCGGGCAAGCCGCCCCGCGTAGCGGTCGAGGGTCGCCCGGCAGGCCTGATCGCCGGCCACGGCGGCGGCGGCAATCGTCGCCGCGTCCATCGCGCCGCCGCCGTGCCGCCGGTGATCGGCGGCGAGCCCCGCTCCCGACAGGAAGCTCTCGATGCAGCCCGAGCGGCCGCAATAGCAGGGCGGCCCCGGCAATTCGTCGGGCTCGGGCGCGGGCAGCGGGTTGTGGCCCCACTCGCCGGCGATCGCGTTGGCGCCGACCAGGATCCGTCCACCGATCGCGATGCCGCCGCCGACCCCGGTGCCGAGGATGACGCCGAACACCGTGCCATGGCCGGCGCCGGCGCCGTCGATCGCTTCCGACAAGGCGAAGCAGTTGGCATCGTTGGCAAAACGCACCGGCCGGCCGAGCGCCGCCTCGACGTCATGGCCGAGCGGCCGCCCGATCAGCCAGGTCGAGTTGGCGTTTTTGACCAGCCCGGTCGCCGCGACGATGGTGCCCGGAATGCCGATCCCGACCGAGGCACGGGCGCCGATCTCCTGCTCGATGCCGGCGACGAGCCACGCGATCGCGGCGATCGTGCCGGCATAGTCGCCGGCCGGCGTCGGGGTCCGCCGGCGCAGGCGCATCACGCCGCCTTCATCGAGCGCCGCTGCCTCGATTTTGGTGCCGCCGAGATCGATACCGATGCGAAACGTCGTCATCGCTCCGCGCTCGCGAGACCGCCGGGTCCAATCTCCGGGTCGCCGGTCCGCTCTTGATATCGGAAAAGCGGGCGGCCGCCGCTATCCTTTCACCGACAGTTACCAATTATTAAACCTCAATGCCTAGAACGTCAGTGTGGATTGCGGGCGATCCGCCGGGGCCGACTCCGGAGCCGGAGCGCCGGGGGCTGCGGCCCTACCGCAGGCGGGTGTTCGTGGGGGCATGAGGATGACGCTGGAGATGATCAAGCCAGACGGCGATGTCCCTCAGCCGATGCCGAAGACGGTGCTGATCGTCGAGGACAACGAACTGAACATGAAGCTGTTCAACGATCTCCTCGAGGCGCATGGCTACTTCACGTTGCAGACCAAGGACGGGGTCGAGGCATTGCGCATGGCGCGCACCCACCGGCCGGATCTGATCCTGATGGACATCCAATTGCCAGAAGTCTCCGGGCTCGAAGTTACCAAATGGCTCAAGGAAGACGACGATTTGCGGACCATCCCGATCATCGCGGTGACCGCCTTCGCGATGAAGGGCGACGAACAGAAGATCCGCGACGGGGGTTGTGAGGCCTATATCGCCAAGCCGATCTCGGTGGCGAGCTTCATGAACACCGTCGAGCGGTTCCTGTCGTGATTTAGCGGCGCGACCCCGCCATGACCGCCCGAGTTCTGGTCGTCGACGACGTCGAGCTGAACGTCAAGCTGCTCGAGGCCAAGCTGTCGAGCGAATATTTCGAGGTGATCGCCGCCGATAACGGCCCGGCGGCGCTGGAGCTCGCCGAGAGCGAGCTGCCCGACATCATTCTCCTCGACGTCATGATGCCGCGGATGGACGGCTTCGAAGTCTGCCGGCGGCTCAAGGCAAATCCGCATACCATCGACATCCCGGTGGTGATGGTGACTGCGCTGTCCGATGTCGCCGACCGCCTGCGCGGGCTCGAATCGGGGGCCGACGAGTTCCTGACCAAGCCGGTCAACGACACCGCGCTGTTCGCGCGGGTACGCTCGCTGGTCCGCCTGAAGCGCATGATGGAAGAGCTGCGGCTGCGCGAAGAGGTGTGCCGCCGCTTCGGCAATGCCGAGGGCGAGGGCGGCTTGGCGGAGGATATCGGCCGGGCCGGCATGCTGCTGCTCGAAGAGAGTGATTCGGCCGCGGCACGGATCATCGACACGCTGGCGCCGGTCGCGGCGTCGGTGCGGCGAGCCCAGACCTGCGCCGAGGCGCAGACGCTGCTCGACGGCTCGATCGAGCTGGTCATCGCCAGCCTGACGATGCCGGATGGCGACCCGTTACGGCTCGTCTCGCAATGGCGCGCGAGCGAGGCGACGCGCCAGTTGCCGATCCTGCTGCTCGCCGAGGAGCGGGCGCTGCCCCGCCTCGCCAAGGGGCTCGATCTCGGGGCCAACGATTATCTGGTCCGCCCGGTCGACCGCAACGAGCTGTTGGCGCGGGCGCGCACCCAGATCCGCCGCAAGCGCCTGCAGGACAGGCTCGGCGAAAACTATCGGCGGAGCCTGTCCTTGGCCCTGACCGACGAGCTGACCGGCCTGTACAACCGCCGCTATGTCTTCGCGCATCTGAGCGAGCTGATCGTGCGGCATGCCGAGGGCGGCAACCACACCGCGGTCATGATCTTCGACATCGACCATTTCAAGCGCGTCAACGACCGCTACGGCCACCCGGCCGGCGACGACGTTTTGCGCGAATTGGCCGCACGAGCGCAGCGCAATGTGCGCAGCGTCGACCTGGTGGGACGACTGGGCGGCGAGGAGTTCGTCGTCGTGATGCCGGAGACCAACCTCAGCGGTGCAGCGGTTGTCGCTGACCGCCTGCGCCTCGCGGTCTGCGAGGAACCGTTCAACCTGCCGGCGAACGGCGAGCTGGTGCCGGTGACGATCAGCATCGGCGTCGCGGTCACCCCGCCAGGCGAAGACACGCTGGAAGGGCTGCTGAAGCGGGCGGACGAGGCGCTCTACGCGGCGAAGAACGGCGGGCGCAACCGCGTCGTCACCGCCTCGGGCCGGGGCGCGGCGATGGGACGCTCGATGCCGATCGCCGTCGCCTCCTGAGCCTGACCGGGCGCTCGCGCCATCCCCCTTGAGATGAAAACGCAAACGCCCGGCACAAGGCCGGGCGTCGGCGCGTCTAGCGGCATTGCGACCGCTATTTGATTTTTGCTTCCTTGAAGATGACGTGCTTGCGCGCCACCGGGTCGAACTTCTTCAGCTCGAGCTTGTTGGTCTTGGTCCGCGGGTTCTTCTTGGTCACGTAAAAAAAGCCGGTATCGGCGCTGCTGACGAGCTTGATCAGTACGGTGTTGGTCTTGGCCATTGCTGGATCTCGCCGGGCTCGAGGTTACCGCTGTCGGGAAGATAACGCTCCGTCGACATCTGTCAAGGCGCGCTCGGGCTGCCCCGCCGGCGCGGCATTGCGGGCGAGCGCCGTCGCACCGCGGGGCGGGTGGAGCGCCGCGGCGTAGAGGCTGGGGTCAGCGAGGACGCGCTCGGCCATTTTCAGATCGACCGCCGGGCTCGTCTGCCGGGCCGGGCAGGATCGGCGCAGTTCGGACCACGCCCGCTCATCGAGCCCGGCGCGCGGCCGCAACGCCAGCGGCGTCGCCGGCGCGCTCGCGCTCGCCCGCTCGAGGCCGCGCTGGAGCGAGGTCTCGTCGTCGCTGAGATCGCTGGTGCACAGCGTCGGCACGACCCCATGGGTCTGCAGGTAATAGCCGGCCGGGGTCACCAGCCGCGCCCAGGTCAGCGTCAGCTCGCCGTCATTGGGCAGCCGCAGCACGGTCTGCACCGTGCCCTTGCCGTAGGACGAGCTGCCGATCACGACGGCGCGCCCGGCATCCTGCAGGGCAGCGGCGACGATCTCCGATGAGGAGGCCGAGCCGCCATTGATCAGCACAACGACCGGGATCTGCGCCGCGACGCTGCGCCCCGAGGCGGCGAAATACTGCTGGCTGGCAGGATGGCGTCCGACCGTCGAGACGATCGGGCCGTTATGGATGAACAGATCGGCGAGGCTCACCGCCTGGTCGAGCAGACCTCCGGGATTGCCGCGCAGATCGAGCACGATGCCGGCGAGCCGGCCGCCGGTCTGCCGCCGCGCTTCAGCCAGCCCCTCGGCGAGGCGCTGGGTCGTGCTCTGGTTGAAGCTGAGGATGCGAAAGACCGCGATATCGCCGTCGCGCGATATCGTGACCGTCGGCACGATGACGAGCGTCCGCGGGATGTGGAAATCACGCGGCTGTGCGCTGCCGGGCCGCGCTACCCGTACCGCGACGGTGCTGCCGACCGGCCCGCGCAGCAGATGGATCACCTCGGCCGGCGCGCGGCCGACGATCGAAACGCCATCGATCGCAACGATCTTGTCCTCGGGCTTGAGGCCGGCGCGCGCGGCCGGGCCCTGCGGCGTGACCGCGGCGATGCGGAACGCATCGTCGGTCGTATCGAGGGTGATGCCGATGCCACCGAAGCCGTCGCGCGCGGCCCGCTGGTCGCGCGCCGCCTCGGGCGGCGAATAGCGGGAAAACCGGTCGAGGGTTCCGGTGATCCCATCGAAGACCGCCTTCTCGACGCCCTCTTTGGGCATCGCCGCGACGTTGGGCGATGCGCCCTTGGCGGCGACGATCAGACCGGCGAGGACGTCACCCCATTCGCGGGTATCGGCATCGGCGGGCATCGCGAACACCGCGACGTCGCGGCCGCCATAAGTCAGGCCCAACGCCTTGCCGGCAGCGTTTCCGCCTCCGGACACCGCGAGCTTGTCGTCGAGGCGCGCCAGCCGCGCCGTGCCGGCAAGCGCGAGCTGCCGGGTCGAGACCGGCTCGATATAGAGGTCGGTGATCTCGTCGAGGCCGCGGGCGAACAAGCGCCCATTGGTTTCGGCGGTCGGCGCCATGCCGCCAGCGCAGGCGGCGAGCGGCAGAAGTGTCGCGAACACGCCAGCCCGGGCCATGCCCAGCGCTGAATGGCGCGACCCTAACGGCAACCACGCGCGGATCGACAACCTCTGAATCCCCCGTGTCAAAGTGCGGGCGCGCCCTTCCCCCAGGCAGCCTCGATCGCGTCAGGTTCGCCGTGTCTCACGGTCCCAGCGCGCCAATTGGCAACACAGTAAAATGCCGCGCCGCGGCGATCAATGGCGGCGGCGCAACCCGCGGCGCGGGCGGAACGCGGCGACGCGGGGCGAGGCGAGCGACTCGTCTTCGAGCCGGAACATCAGCCGGCCGCCGACCGCATCGGCCTCGACGAGGCGGACCGTCACCGCATCGCCGAGCGCGAAGCTCCGCTCGGAGCGGCGCCCGACCAGGCGGTGGCGCCTTGGATCGTGGTCGTAATAATCCGAGGGCAGACTCGAGACCGGCACAAGCCCGTCGGCGCCGCTCTCGGGCAGGGTCACGAACAGGCCGAACGGCGCGACCCCGGTGATGCGCGCCTGATAGGTGGTGCCGATCGCCCCGCCGAGCAGGCTGGCGCGGTAGCGGTCGAGCGCGGCGCGCTCGGCCGCCGCGGCGCGCCGCTCGGTCATTGAAATATGCTCGGCGATCGCGGCGAGCGGTTCTCCCGCCAACGGCGGCCGGCCCGGGTCGGCGGTCAGCGCGCGATGCACGACGAGGTCGGCATAGCGCCGGATCGGCGAGGTGAAATGGGCGTAGCGCGGCAGGGCAAGGCCGAAATGGCCGATATTGTTCGGGCTGTACACCGCCTGCGCCTGGCTGCGCAGCACCAACGGGTTGACGATCGCCGCCTCAGGTGTCTCCCGCGCCCGCGCCAGGACCCGGTTGAACAGCTCCGGGCGCAGCACCTGCCCCTTGGCGAGGGCCACGCCTGGAAGCCCCAGCTCCTCCAGGAAATCGCGCAAGGCGGCGAGCTTTTCCGGGTCGGGGGCGTCATGCACCCGGTAGAGGCAGGGCTGCCGCGCCGTCTCCAGCTGCTCGGCCGCGGCGACATTGGCGAGGATCATGAATTCCTCGATCAGCCGATGGCTGTCGAGCCGGGCGCGCGGCACGACCGCGATCGGACGGCGGTCGCCATCGAGCACGACGCGATGCTCGGCAAGATCGAGCTCCAGCGCGCCGCGCGCCCGGCGCGCCCGGTCGAGCACGGCGAAGGCGCCGTAGAGCACCGCCAGGCGCTCGGCCGCGAGCGGCAGCGGGTGAGCGGCCGGCTCATCCTGCGCCGCCTGCACGGCGTCGTAGGTCAGCCGCGCCGCCGAGCGCATCACCGCGCGCTCAAAGCGGTGGCGCCGCTTGCGGCCGTCGGCGTCGACCCACAGATGCGCCGCGACGCAGGCGCGGTCCTCACCCGGCACCAGCGAGCACAGATCGTTGGACAGCGCCTCCGGCAGCATCGGCACGACCCGGTCCGGGAAATAGACCGAATTGCCGCGCCGCGCCGCCTCGCGGTCGAGCGCGCTGCCCGGCCGGACGTAATGTCCGACATCGGCGATCGCGACGACGATGTGCCAGCCGCCGCGATTGCCGGGATCGGTGTCGGGCTCGGCCCACACCGCGTCGTCGAAATCGCGCGCGTCCTCGCCATCGATCGTGACCAGCGCCAGCTCCCGAAGATCGGCGCGGCCGGCGGTGTCGGAGGGCCGCGCCGCCGCCGCTTCGGCGAGCGCCTCGGCCGGGAACTCGCTCGGGATGTCGAAGGCGGCGATGACGAGCCGGCTGATCGCACCGGGCGCATCGGCCGGGCCGAGGCGCTCGACGATCCGCGCCCGCTTGCCGAAGCGGCGCGACGGCAGCTCCTCGGCGACAACCAGCTCGTTGTCGGCGAGGCCGACCGCATCATGCCCGAGCACGCGGTACTCGCTCTTGTCGCGGCGATCGGCGGCGATGATCTCGCCGCCGTCGCGGGTGCGGCGGAACACGCCGACGATGCGGCTCGCCGCATCGTCGAGCCGACGGACGATCTCGGCCTCGACCTCGCCCAATTGGCGCCGAATGAGGCGCGCCAGCGCGCGGCCGCCGGGCGGCAATTCGTCGCCCGCGCCGCCGCCGGTCAGGCGGAACAGCGGCGGGTCGTCGGGGCCTGACCAGCCGACGGGGCGCGCCAATGGGAAGCCGTCGGCATCGCTGCCGGCGCGTTCGACCGGCATCATCTCGGGCAGGCGATCCCCGGCGGCAAAGCGGCGATCGCCGCCGCGCACCAGTTCGCCCGAGCGCGAGATCGTCCGCAGCATCGCGCGCAACGCCGGCTGATCGGCCGCGCCGAGGCCGAAGGCGCGGGCGATCTCGCGGGCGCCGATCGCCTCCGGGTTGTCGCGCAGAAATTCGAGCACCGCCTCCGGCGACGGCAGAGCCGGACGGCGTGAATGCGGCGCGTCGCGACTATTTCGGCGGTTGGGCAAGATCTGCTGACCGGCGGCGAGACGCGAGCAACGGCAATGATGCGAAATCGCTGCGGATCAATGCTTCCTTCTTCTCACGTCGCCAGCCTTTGACCTGCCGTTCGGCGGCCACCGCATCCTCGATGCGCTCGAAATGCTGGTGAAAAACCAGGTTCACTGGCCGTCGACGCGCTGTGTAGCCGTCGAAGGTGCCAGCCTCATGTTCGCCGAGACGCTTTTCCAAGCTATCCCTCGTAATGCCGACGTAATAAGAGCCGTCGGCGCAGCGCAGGATGTACAGAGTGGCATTCATGCCTATTGGGAGCCAATCAAGTTCGCAGCCGATGATCCATTTATTGCAGTGCGGACCGCGCGTCCTTCGAGACGGCGCTTCGCGCCTCCTCAGGATGTAACAGGGGCAAAAGGCCGGGCACGCTGAGGGGCGCGGCAAATCGACTCGCCTTGCAGGTGAGCGATTCCCGTCACGGCAAAGTTGGGATTCTGTGGCGGCATGTCGCCGCCGAGCAATCTTGATGATCTCTCTCCTGNNNNATCTCGTTCTGGGACTACCTCGGCGCCAGGCTCGTTATCGCCGGAAACCCAGCCATCCCCTACCTCCCGCAACTCGTCGCTCAGCGTTGCTCAACAGCCTAACCCGCCCGGCCTTTTGCCCCTGTTACCTCAGGATGAGGTAAATCTATGATGGCATTAAGAAAAGACCCTCATCCTGAGGAGCTCGCGTTAGCGGGCGTCTCGAAGGACGCAATTCGCTGATCCAGCGCCTCGCATCAGGCGGAGGATCGAGGCCGGGCAGGTGGTTTCGCGGTTTTCGGTGCGGCTGACTTTGCCTTCGGTTTCGCTCGTGCAACTGCCGTGCTGCGCTTGGCGGCGGTGCGGCGCACCGGCTTGGCCACGCCGTTCCCCGCAGCGCCGGCGGCTCTGCGGGCCGGGCCGGTCTTGCCTTTCGCCTTCTGCGCCGCCAGCAGCGGCACCGCCGCGTCGAGCGCGAAGGTGTCCGGGTCGGCGCCCCTCGGCAAGGAGGCGATGACCCCGTCATGGCTGACATAAGGCCCGTAACGGCCGCGATAGAGCCCGACCGTGCCGCCCTGCGGATGAGGGCCAAGCTCGCGCAGCAATTGCGGGCCGCGGCGCTGCCCGCTTTTCGCTTCGGCCAGCAGCGTGACGGCGCGGTTGAGGCCGATCGTCAGCACATCATCATCCGCGCCGAGCGAGGCGAACGCCGCGCCATGCTTCAGATAGGCGCCGAAGCGGCCGATGCCGGCGGTGATCGGCTCGCCGGTTTCGGGATGCCGGCCGAGCTCGCGCGGCAAGGCGAGCAGCCGCAGCGCGGTGTCGAGATCGACATCGGCCGGCTTCATCGAGCGCAGCAGCGCCACCCGCTTCGGCTTCGCGCCGTTGTCGCCCTCGCCGAGCTGGATGTAATGCCCGTAGGGGCCCTTCTTCAGGCTGACCGAGAGCCCGCTCGCCGGATCGTTGCCGAGCACCGTGTCGGTGCCGCCGGTCTCGCCCTCGCTGTCGATGCCGAAGGCGCGGGTGTAGCGGCATTCGGGGTAGTTCGAGCAGCCGATGAAGGCGCCGAAGCGGCCGAGCTTGAGGCTGAGCCGGCCGGCGCCGCAGGACGGGCACAGCCGCGGATCGGCGCCGGACCCGTTGTCGGGGAAGAAATGGCGGCCGAGCTCGGTGTCGAGCGCTTCGAGCACCGCCTTGATCGTCAGCTCCTTGGTGCCGTCGACCGCGGTGGAGAAATCGGCCCAGAACCGGCGCAGCAATTCCTTCCAATCGACCCGCCCGCCGGACACCTCGTCGAGCTGGTTTTCCAGATCGGCGGTGAAATTGTATTCGACATAACGCTCGAAAAAGCTGGTCAGGAAGGCGGTGACCAGCCGGCCGCGGTCCTCCGGTATGAAGCGGCGCTTCTCCAGCCGGACGTAATCGCGGTCCTGCAACACCTGCAGGATCGAGGCGTAGGTCGACGGGCGGCCGATCCCGAGCTCCTCGAGCTTCTTGACCAGGCTGGCTTCGCTGTAGCGCGGCGGCGGCTGGGTGAAATGCTGGTTCGGCGTCACCGCGCCGCGCGCGAGGCGCTCGCCGTCCCGCATGGTGTGCAGGCGGCGCCCCTCCCCTTCCTCATCCGCAGCATCGTCACGGTCTTCCTGGTACAGCTTCAGGAAGCCGTCGAACACGGTGACCGAGCCGGTGGCGTGCAGCCGGATGCGACCGCTCGGGTCGGCGAGGTCGATGCTGACCTGATCGAGCAAGGCCGAGGCCATCTGGCTGGCGATCGTGCGCTTCCAGATCAGCTCATACAGCCGCCGCATGTCCTGGTCGAGATGGCGCCCGACATCGCCGGGCCGGCGCGCCAGATCGGTGGGGCGGATCGCCTCGTGCGCCTCCTGCGCGTTCTTCGCGGGGCTGCGATAGACGCGCGCCTCCGACGGCAGATAACGGCCGCCGAACTCGTCGCCGATCAGCCGGCGCGCCGCGGCGATCGCCTCGGCGGCAATCGCCACCCCGTCGGTGCGCATATAGGTGATCAGGCCGACCGTATCGCCGTCGAGGTCGATGCCCTCGTAAAGACGCTGGGCAACCTGCATCGTTCGGGAGGCGCCGAGGCCGAGCTTGCGCGAGGCCTCCTGCTGCAAGGTCGAGGTTGTGAACGGGGGAAACGGGTTGCGCCTGACCTCGCGATGTTCGACCGAGGCGACGTTGAAGCCATCGGCGGCAAGGATCCGATCGGCGGCGGCTCGCGCCTTCGCCTCGCTGTCGAGCTCGAAGCGGTCGAGCTTCTTGCCGTCGAGATGCGACAGGCGGGCGGTGAAGCGGTCGCCCGCCTCGGTCTGGAACTCGACCTCGATCGTCCAGTATTCGCGGGCGCGGAAGGCCTCGATCTCACCTTCGCGCTCGCAGACCAGGCGCAAGGCCACCGACTGCACCCGCCCGGCCGAGCGGCTGCCGGGCAATTTGCGCCATAACACCGGCGACAGCGTGAAGCCGACCAGATAATCGAGGGCACGCCGAGCGAGATAGGCGTCGACCAGTTCGTGGTCGATCTCGCGCGGATGGCGGAAGGCGTCGAGCACGGCGTTGCGCGTCACCTCGTTGAACACGACGCGCTTGACGTCGATGTCCTTGAGCGCGCGGCGTGTCTTCAGCACCTCGCGGACATGCCAGGAAATCGCCTCGCCTTCGCGGTCGGGGTCGGTGGCGAGGAACAGCTTGTCGGCGCCGCGCACCGCCTCGGCGATCGCTCGCATATGCTTCTCGGC
>WNFC01035697.1_pt1 | contig 10799 bp, 17 predicted proteins | sample 5400541 | NCBI WGS metagenome assembly WNFC01 (sample SAMN13153342, study PRJNA577476) | soil metagenome | isolation source: 120 cm saprolite under Douglas fir tree site 2 hole 2 replicate 1 | place: USA:California | collected 2015-04-18
TCGTGCGCGGCCATCACGTCGGATCCTTGAAAATGACGAAGCCGACATGAAACGGGCGAAGCGGCGTTTCAACTGGCTGTCGAGTGTGGAGTGTTCCGTATCCGTCGTAAGTCCGCGGTACTGGCGGCAACGCGTCGCCCGTTCGCGGCGGCTGCGGTGCTGACCAAGGTAGATCCTTCGTCGGCATGTCGCCCGGTGGCGGCACTTCTGATGGGAGCCGACCGGGCTTCGTCGGTGACCAGTTGCGCGAAATGGTGCGCGGTCCCTTGCGAAACGGCGCCAGCAGCTTGCGCAAGTCGTCGTTCATCGGCGCGACGGTCACGACTTGTCCTTTTCCAGGAAGATGGCGCACAAACAACTGCTGCCGCGCGTCGTCAGGTCGCGGAGCGCTTCGAGCGGAATGCCGCATTCCCCGTTCGATGATTGTGCGACCAAGTCGGCGTGTTCGGCTTTCACGCGCGTCTCTAGCCAATCTTCGAGGTCGAGTTGAATCGCCTTTACACGGGCCGCGAGGCTAGGCTGTGGCGGGTTCGGTAAGGGGCGCAAGGTGGCCATGTGTCTTTTCCAGTTCTCTCTTGAGTGCTTTGGCTTCTGCTGCCAGGTTCTGCGCGTTGCGGACGATCAGATCCTGCTCGGCGGCCCGGGCGGAAACGTAGACTTTCAATTCATAGGGAAGCGCCTCGAACCGCTGCCAAACGCCCTTTTTCCAGCTCCGCGGAATCGCGATCGGCGCCACCCTGTCCAGGGCCGCGGACACAATGGGGCCGAGAGTGGGATCGGCGTGGTGCTCTGCGACGTGAAACGCGCTGATGCTCTCGACGACGCGGAGAAGCCGATCAATACCGAGTTTTGCGTTGTCGAGTATCCAGAATCCGACCACATGCGGCTTGGCAGGAAAAGAGCGAAGCGCCTTCTCTTTCGCCCAGCTTTCGAACACTGGCCATTCGGCGCGGGACAGATTGCGAGGTAGCAGGCCGAGCCGCGTGTTGACGATCCCGGCAGCGGCGCGCTCGCGTGCGGAGGCATCACGCTCTATCTCGGCAATTCTGGCGTCTAGCTCAGCGGCCCGCGCTGCCGAGAGCGCCTGCATGACCGGGTTGCTGCTCAACGCCCGACGTCTCTGAGCCGCGAGTGAATCCCGTGCAAAGCCCTCGTGTACCCGATGCGTCGCGCGGCCTGGTCGACGGTCAGCGTGTCCTCGGTGTTCAGGTTGCGCAGGTGTTCGACGCGGACGGCAAGCGGATGAAGCGCGAGCTGGGCGGCAGCTTCCTCCGGCGTTAATTCCTTGCCATAGGTAAGGCGCGCGGTAGCCTGCATGCGGTCTAGAAAGTCTTCAGCCATTTTTTCCTCGCTTACTCATCAGTAGTTTGAAGGCATCAGCGGTCGAGCCTGTGCGGCTCAACTGGTTATCGAGGGCTTTGGTACGTTCCGCATTGCCAGCGCCGCGAGGCTGAGAAGTGCCCGGTTTTTGAACGGGCGGGATAGGCGCGCGGGCCTTGTTATTTTTCCAGCCGCCGGCAGCCTTTTTCTGAGCGATGCGCAATTGAACCGCGTCGTAGATAACTTTTTGAAACGCGGCGCTCTGAAGTACCGGCTCGGTTTTCATCAAATGCACGAGCTGGTTTTGCGGAACGCCCAGCTCTTGCGCGTATTCGACCATCTCCGCGCCGAATTCTGGACTGCGCGGGCCGACCATCTTTTCGAAGCGCCAATTTTCAGCCTTGGCCCACTCTGCGCGGCCAACTTGCGTGTGCGCCTCTTCCGCCAGCTTGGCGCCCTGAATTCGAAGAACATTGTCAAGCAAGCGCACTATGCTCTGATGCCGGACCGGGTCCACACTGGCGAGGTGCGCCATCGCGGACATGAAGTGTTCGTGCGGAACGCTCTGCAGGGCAGCAGGCATCAATTCCATCAGCGCGGCTTGGCTGAAGGCCATCGCGTTGTCCAAGCCAGTGCTGTACGCTTGTCGCGTGGCCGCCGTCTGGTTCAGTTCTGACTCGATCGCGTCACGCACCTGAGGATGAGCGAGAGCGGTTGCCAGATCCGGTTCGAGTCCTGGTACCTGTTCGAGCTCGACGGGCGCTGCTGCTTGCGGCGCGGCGGGCTTGACGCCGCCATGGAGCATATCGGCCCGCATCTCGTCTATGGCGTTTGCAAAGTCCGCGCTAATCGAGCGGCTGCGCGAATCTGATTCCGCCGCGCGGTATGCCGTCAAGAGATCGCCGGCGGACTCGGCTGTCAGCGTTTCGCTTGCGGGCGCCACCCCGGTGTTGCTCGCGTTCACATAAACCACAGGCGCGGTCGCTGCGCTTGCCGCTGGCGGATTGGCCTTGGCTGCCTCGGCGGCCGTGGCATAGGTCTCGCTCATTCTAGACGACCTCGGTCAGGGACAGACTTCCGGCACCGACGGACTGGATTGCCGAGACCGTCTGGCCAGGGTTGCAGATCACGTACTCGGGCACGTTCGGCGGGAAGTAGACGTCAGCCACCGTCGCCGCGCCGGAACCGATGCGGACGAATGCCGCGGCGGTGCAGACGATCCTCAATTTGCGCGTTTGCGCTCCGACCGGGTTGCTTGTGCCGGCCGTTGCCGTGAATGCTACGTTCTGCGTAACGTCGAGCCGGCCTATGGGAGCGTTGAGGGTCACTTGGGATCCTGTGTGTTTTCCAGGTTTGAATCCATTGCCAGGCTCAAAGCAATTGCTGACCGCAAATACTCCGAGACCTTGATTCCACGCGCAGCGGCACACTCGGCAATCGCCGCAGCCGTGTCGGGAGAGACTCTGAATTGTTGGAGGATCGTGTAGCGCGTCATCGTGTCCTCACGTGGCTGGCCATGCCAGAGCCCATTTGCTGCACATTCTCGTAAGGCGCGGCGTTAGTGCGGAGCCCAGAAGGATGCTGCTCTGGCAGCATGATCTTGCGGCCCGCGAGAAGGCGCCGGAACCAATCTGCTGGATCGGGAAGCTCGGACATGGTTGTTACGGCTCGGAGATGGGTGACCAGATGGTGAAGGCCATCGTCGGTTTCGATAAAGTGCCGGCGCGGGTGCCGCTCCTCGGCGCTGATTAATCTGTAACCAAGATTGACCAGGTGGCTGAGGACTTCGCTGGCCATGTCCGTCGCTTGCGGCGCGGCGCCCATCTTGTCAGCGAGGCGTGCTGATGCGGCGGAAGCCGCAGCTCGCTCACCAGGTGTTGCCCCGCCGACGGCGAGCGCCTCGACCTTGCGACGGCGTTCTGCGGCGGCGTCTGTCACTTGCTGGTGCGCTGCCCGTGCGGGCTCTTCGCGGCGGTGTCGACCTTGGTCGCAATGCTGCGCGGCTTGGCGCCGGTGGCAGTCGTCGCCTTTCCGGAGATCGGGTCTTTGTGCTTTTTCAAGGGCGCAGGGTCGGGACGTTTGGCCATCACTTCACCGCCGGAACGGAAGCGGCGGGAGCTACGAATCCCAATTCGCTCAACTTGACCATGACGACGTGGGCTTCATCATGGGTGAGCCGGCTCAGTGGCGTCGTGGACTGCAAAGTCATAACGAGTTCGTTAAGTTCGGTGGGGGTCATTTGGGGTTTCCAGGGTATGAAAAATCCCCGCCGCGTCCCTTCACAGGGCAGAGGCGGGGTGAGAGTGACGTATGCAAACATACGCTAAAAAGATGTGGATGTCAACAGATAGCTCTTGACACGGAGCCGTAAGTGTTGCAGGGCGGCCGGCGGCATAGGATACCGCTGCGTAAGCGCCTCAGCTGGCTAGGGTTTCGGCCCCCCGGCGATCAAGCGCCTCTGGCCAGCCGCCCAATCGTCGTGTGAGCGACGTTGAAGGTGCGGGCGATCTCGCGTGACGCCTCGCCAGCATTGAGCCTCGCAAGCGCCTGTCGCCGCTGCTCCGGGCTGAGCGCGTATCCCCGACCGAGCTTCACCCCGCGCGCCACGGCGCGGGTGCGCCCTTCCGAGGTCCGGGCCAGTATCAGCTCGCGCTCGAACTCAGCCAAGCCACCGAGCACGGTAAGCATCAAGCGCCCGTGCGCTGTCGTGGTGTCGGCCCATGCGTCGCGCAACGATTTGAAACCGGCGCCCGCCTTGGCTATGTCGGCGAGCGTATTGAGTAAATCGCGGGTGGATCGAGCCAAGCGGTCGAGCCGTGTCACCAAGAGCACGTCCCCATCGCCAAGGCTCCTAATGGCCTTCCTGAGCTGGGCGCGGTCGGTCTTGGTACCACTAGCCGTTTCCTTGAAGACCCTATCGGCGCCGGCCGCCTTCAACTCAGCGACTTGGGCATCGACGCTCTGGCCGTCGGTGGAGACGCGCGCATATCCGATTTTCATTTCAGCAACTCCAATGTGAGCCGCTATTGTGCACCGGATTTATGCACCAGTAAAGCTTTTTGTTTACCGACTGTTAGTTTTGGTGCGAAACTTGTGAATTGCGCACCAGACGCTGCTAACACGGCGTCAAGTCGCTGGCTCTCGCACACCATAGTGGATCCTGAGCGCGCGATCGACCACGTCAATGACCTCGTTGAGCAGCATGCGCGGATCAACGTCCTTGGCCTTGGGCACATTCTTTTTCACCGCGGCGATCATCCGAGCCAGTATTTCCGAATCGAGGCTGGCCGGCAGCGGGCCAGGGTCGAAGGTCAATTGAAGCGGCGGTGCGGGCAGCGCGGCCGGCAGCGGATCCACGATCGTTCTCGTGATGCGAGTGACGGTTCTCGCCGGTTCGAGCGCTATCTCGGGGCTTTCCCCGAAGGCGCGCGGAGAGTATTTCGCCATCAAGAATTTGAGCGTGTTCACGGCCAGTGTCGCGCGCTGCACATTCGGGTAGTTGATGCCGATCGGGTTGCCGTTCTTGTCCCAGAGAAAATCATTGCTCGCGTCCATGCTGATCTTAACGATTAATTCAGCATAGTGCTCGGACCAAGCCTCGCGCGCGCGCGCGTAAGCGTGCCGGAAGCCCGGATGGTCATTTCGCCACCGATGCACGGTCGTCTTCGAAGGCATGTCCGGCGCCTCGCAGATCGTCGCCAGTAGCTTTCCATCGCTGATGGCATCACAGATAGCCTTCGCAATCTCGTCGGTGTAGCCGCTCGGGCGGCCCATCGGGGCGGACACGGGGCAATTCGGAATCTTCTTCTTCGTCATGGTCTAGGTTTTCCAGGTTGTTGTTCCCCTGTTGAATCAGGAGGTTTGGTTCAATTACGTGTTGACTCTTGCTCAGCGTGTTCATGCGCCTGTCCGCCCGTCAGGGCGCGACGCAAGGCGCCAGGGGGGTTCTAGGGGGGTCACGGCACACACCCTGCACATGTAACGATTTCAATGACTTAACCGAACACTATTTTGGGTCATTCATTTATGAGTTGACATAGAGTCGGAACTGCTGTTTCGACGGCGCCCCGTATGGTGCATTTTCAATTGCGTTGCTGTCGATGAGGCGCTGCATTGCCTCTTTCATCTCCGCAAAGGTCACGCCCTGCTTGCTCGCATCAGCGCGGAACATCGTTGGCGCATAGCAGCCGCCCTTCGGCTGCAAACTGACTCGGTTGTTTTGCGCGATACCCTTTCGGAGCAAGTCCAGGAACACACGATCGGCCCTTCGCGTCCTCCACATCGGATCGAGCATGCTTGTTTCATTAGAGCGGAGCACGTAGCAGCCGTTCTGATAGCGCAACTCGATCTCGCCACCCTGCGGGCCGTAGTTGAGCTTTTTGCTCCGTAATACGCGATGCGTCGGATCGGCTTCGTTGTCCTGTTCATCAAGCACCTTGTCGAGATAACCGCGCCATCGGAATGAATTGTTCCAACCGGTACTGCCCGACGTCCCTTTACCGCTCGACATGCCCGACAGGGATGGATGCGCGAGAATCAAACCCGTTCCGCCGTGCGGGATGACAAGCGGCCGCATCATCTTGACGAATTGCTTTGCCTGCATGCGGTCGACTTCCGAACCGGCGAAGATATCGGCGAGCGTGTCGCCAATCAGCAATTGCGGTTTTACATCTTTCGTTAACTCTAAAAGCTGCGCATAGAGCGGCGTTGTCGCGAGCACGCTTGACCGTCCGTCCGATCCAGCCAGCACGCTTTCTTCGTCGGCGAGCGGTACGATGTGGAAATCGGAGAGCGCAGCCATGTCGACGCCCATCTCGCGGCAAATGTTCTCCAGGCGCCTATGCACCTCCGCCTCATCGTCTTCGCAACAAACGTAGACAACCGGACCTTTCCTCACGATTCGATTGAGCCAGGGGCGCCCGGTAGTGACGGACACGCCAAGCATCATCGCGAGTAGCGATTTGCCGACCGCGCCGTCACCATACAGCCCGCCAATGATCTTCGCGGGAATTAGGCCGGCTACAAGATCCTCGCGCTCTGGCGCGGGCCTGCCGGCGAATGACGCTGCCGAGATGACGCGAAGCGGCTTGGCCTTTGGCGTGTCGTTTTGCATGCCCGGCTGCAGCGGTGCCTCGCCCTCCGCCACAATCTTCACGGCGATTTCGTCAAACATGCGCCTACTCTCTTCGTTCTTCCACGCGGCGATTTCGGCGGGCGTTTGCTTGATGCCGATGTCCGCGCACATTTTCCAAAATGAAGCCAGCGATACCGTACCTGCGCTTGCACCGCGGTCGTTCCAAAACCGGTTGACACGCTCAACCCGCTGCGTTTCCGGAAAGGCGTCATGGCTGCAAATCAAATCGGCGATGCGATAACCTTCGCGGCCATAGCCGGCACGCTTAATGCCCCAAACGGTATGAAGCGCGTGTTCGCGGTCTTCGAACCACTCAAGATTCTTGCCCAACGCCAAGAGCACGAAGCGCTCCAGCTTGGCGATCTCGGCGGGTGGCTGCGTGGGTTCGTCATCCGGCGGCGCGTGTCTGACGATTCGCTTTTCTTCGTCGGTAATCTTGCGGGTAACCAGATTGAGCAGCCATTCGGGCGCGTCGACGATTGGCAGTTGATTGCGCCACCTGTAAACTCCTTTGGCGGTGACGGACGGCGCAGCGATTATCATGCCGCCGTCGCCCTTGACGTCGATGCCGAGCCCAATCTTATTCGCGGTACTGGTGATGTAGAAATCGCTGCCCGGATGCTTGAAAAGGTCGTGGCGCGATCCGGTCGGGCTTTCGGCCTGCAGCGTGGCCGGCAGCTTGCCGTGCTCGGCTTCCAGCGCCGCTAGCTCCGCGAAACCGTCCTTGCCGTGGCCGACGAGCGTGTCGATATCGAGTGCGAATATTCCCGAGACCTCGCCACAGACGATGCCGATATTCGCTTCGGGACGCAGCTCGAACATGCGCCGGACTTCGGCGGGGTCGTTCGTGGCGCCCCACCTGCGGCCGGTGTGCTCCACGGCGAATTCCGAATACCCCATCTTCGTCCCCGGCGGGACGGGGAATACGTTCCACTTCATTGTTTCGGCGTAGTAGAGAGCGAACTGTAAGGTATCGCTTGACACGGTATCGGTAGTCATGTACGGTATTTATTCCTAGAGTTAGCGTTAAGGCCCTGCAAGGCCACCAGATTTAGAAGCCGTCGCGGCTCGTCACCGCGGCGGTTTTTCGTTATGCGCGTTCGAGGCGCATGCACTCAAGCAACTGCATTGAGCGTTCGAGCGAGCATGAATGATTGAGCGCGCGAGCGCGGTCGTACAGTTGGCGCCAGAAGCCAAGACGACCTTCGACGGTCGACGTCGGCACGTCCGGAACGGGCGCGGCGCTACGCGATTCCTTGCCAATTTGTTTGAGAAGTTTGACGGCGTTGTCGTGCGCGCGCCGGTCTAGCTCGACTAGGAACATCGAATGTAGTTCGCGAAGTCGGAATTCTGATTCAAGCGTCGTCATTGGGTTCCTTCGTTGTTGAAGTGAACCCCGATCGAAAAAGTGCTTGTAAGATTCCGAAAACGTGATATCGAAAAGCTGTCAGGAAATTCGAATATCCGCCTCCGGTCATTCTCGATCGGGGGCGGTTTCGTTTAGTAGAGGTTGTTCACGCGGCGGCCACGTCGGAAGTAGAGAGCCGTTTGCCGGCTTCCAGCCACGTGTCGAGGTCGGCGGGAGCGTATCGTACCAAGCCGCCGCGCTTGATGAACACCGGACCGCCGCCAAGGCAGCGAAGTTTGTTGAGGTAACCATCCGTCACTCCGACGTAGGCTGCGGCGGCAATGGTATTGAGCGGCGGTCGGTGCGTTTTGATTTCATTCGACATCGTAAATCCCTAAGGTTGAAAAGCATCCATTGGATAATGCTTGCCAATCTTGGGACATAAAAGGGGCCCCTATTTCGTCCCAAAAGTTCGACGGGCTTTGCCGATCAGTTTCCGCAGCCCCTCGACTCCGGCTTTTGTATCTTTCCCCCTTGTTTGGAACGGTGAAGTCTTGTCGTTGGCAAGCTTTTTGGCCAATTGACCGTTTGTTAAGTTTTTCAATCTGTCGGCCATGATCGTTTCGTAAAGTAGCATTAGCTGCTCTGGCGTTCTCGTTTTCGGGGCCCCTCGTTTGGTCTGCGGCGCGGAAAAAAGCAGACTCATATACGACGCCATCATTCGCCATGACCAAGGGTCGTCAGGATTGAGGTTGAATTTTTCGAACGTGACGCGCAGGTCGCGGGCTACTGTATCGACAAAATCCGGCGGCACGGCTTGCCAAACCAACTTGGCACCACTTGCATCGGGGAAGAAATACCCGGTGGCATCTTCCACACTGAGAGCCGCCCGCGCCGCTTTTTGCCAAGCAAGCTCGATCAGTTCGGGCGATGACGTCGGATCTTGTTTGATGGTGGCGAATATTGATGACCTTCTTTTTACATCCTTGGCGCCGCGTTCCACCGCTTTCATCCGCTCGCCTTGGTCGACTTTTTTGCGTGTCATTTGCTCGCCCTCGCCAATTGCACAACGTTGCCGGCCGGCGGATTGAGAATCAGTTTCACGAGGTCAGCCAGCGCCTCGAATGCCTTACGCTTTTCATCAAGGTATTCGTAGCAATCGTATACGCCGCGGACGCCTGGAATGGCGTGGCCTATCGCCCGCTCTATGTGTTCGTCGGGAATGCCGGTGCGGCCCATCAGAGTGCGCCCAGTGCGCCGCAGATCGTGCAGTGTCCATCGTGGCATCGCAGGGCGCCCAGCGGCCTTGCGTATCTTAGCAATTTGCAGGTCTAGTTCGGCCTTGGCCTTGCTGAAACCGCTGAAAGCCTTCTTTCCCATCGGGCGGTTGGTCGTCGCCGTTGAAAACAGGAAATGCGAGTTTTGCCCCTTTGCGGGCGGGGGCGCCGTTTTGAGGTTTTCCAGCGCCATTGGCGACAACGGAATGACGTGATCCAGCTTGCTTTTGTACCGCTCCGCAGGAATTTTCCACACGTCGCCGTCCGTCTCCGTCGAGTGCATTTCCGACGACTCATTCCGCCGGGTCATGGTCAGCAAGAGGTTGCGCACATAGGCCGGATAACAGGCCGGCGCCGCCTCGACCTGATTCAGTGCCGCCCAAACGTCCCGGATCTCGTCATCGTTCAAGGTCCGCTTGCGCTTGCGCTCGCCGGGCTTTGTCTTGGCCATGCCGCGAACGATGGGGGTCTTAAAATCCTCGTCACGGACAGCCCACCAATTGAAGCACTTGCGGACATGCGCTAATACCCGGTCAGCCATTACGGGGCCGTTCTCATCCTCGATAGCATCCAGCATTTCGTTGATGTCGCGCCGCTTCAATTCATAAATCGACTTGGTACCGATCCGCGGTCGCACATAGACCGTAAATGCTCGCTTGATCTGATCGCCACTGCGCAGATTTTTGACGTGGCGGGCTTCGAACTTGTCCAGAATGGCGTCAACGGTGTTGGTCTCAGCGACCTTGGCGAGCCGCGCAACGGCCCTGCTCTCTTCCTGCTCTGCCACGGGGTCGCGAGCGTCGGCAACCTCGCCAGCACGCTTCTTTGCCAATACGCGCGCTTCGTCGGCGGTGACTTTGCCGTGCAACCCTAAGCCCACCCATCGTTGCTTCCCCGTGCTCTTGTCGCGATAGCGAAAGCCATAGGTCGCCGCTCCGCTATCCAGGCGCCGGGCGACGAAGCCCTTGATTTCCGTGTCCGCTAAAATTCCAGATTTGAGCGCGTCTACCGACCGCTTCGTGATCTTGGCTTGCATTGAAATCCCCTGCACACCGAAAAATCAAAAGGTCTTCTTGCACACTCTATGCACACAGACCTTAACAAACGCAAAGCATTTTTGGGATATCATGGGAAAGGCATGGAAAGCCAATAACTGCAGGCATTTCCGGGCGAAACGAGAGAAAGTCAATGATTGCAGCGCTAAGTCATGCACACGCGGCCATAACTTTTAATCATGGGGTCGAGGGTTCGAGTCCCTCCGCGCTCACCAAAAAAATCAATAATTTAGCTGAAATTTAGCCAACTGCCCAAGAGCCTCGTGTGGGCTGTGTGTGGGCAATTCATTGCCGCGCTGTTGCAGGCACGCATATTGCCTCAATCTCGGTCCTAGGCGATTGTTGGGGGCTTTGATTCGCAAAGCGGCGCGACGTCGCGTTGGAAGCACGACGCCGCACCTAACCACCGAAACCGATAGGAGCGGTTCCATTGGCTGACGAAACTTCTGCATCCATAATCACCCTGCATCAACCCAGGCCCAAGAAGACCACCAAGACCCCGGCCGAACGCGCGCGGGAATACCGACAGCGCAAGAAGGCGGAGAAATCCGTCACTGTGCCGGATTTGCCGGTCCCGGCATCCGTCCCGGCCACTGTCTCGACCCCGGTCACACCACTGCCTCCCCCGACCGTCGCGTTGCGCGCGATCACGCCGTCGCGCCGAT
>WNFC01028399.1_pt1 | contig 10797 bp, 9 predicted proteins | sample 5400541 | NCBI WGS metagenome assembly WNFC01 (sample SAMN13153342, study PRJNA577476) | soil metagenome | isolation source: 120 cm saprolite under Douglas fir tree site 2 hole 2 replicate 1 | place: USA:California | collected 2015-04-18
GGGTGTGGGGCTTCTCAAAGAGACTCATAGTCGCGTGCTCCCCCGAAAACTGGGATTCTGGTCGAGTGAGGGCCGCCCGTTCTTGGTCCAGCCAAATAGTGAAATTCTCGCCGTCTGAAGATCACCCATTTTAGGTCGAGTTAGAGAGTGAAAAATCCGGGTCTTGCAGAACCAGCAAGGGCGGTGCTAACCTCCCCCTTGCTCGCGAATTCGCTGGGTGGCACGTGTCCCAACGCTGTGTGAGGACGACTCACGTTGTACCCGTGGCCCACCCCCGATCTTGGACTGCGGTTTCTCCGAACTCAGACACGAATTCAGATTCAAACATTCTTCGTGCGGCTGTCCGTTGAAAGATTTCATGCACAAGTTACCCGTCGGCTTACAGAAAATGATTTCCTACTGCGAGAAGTCCTTTTCTGGTTGGATCATCTCCAGTCATGCCCTTGGCGGGCTTAAGTCCTTTGTTTAGAATTAATTATGTGAAGTGACAGCCCAAGCATTGGCAAGCGAATTGCTCCCCTTCACCTCAATTCCCAAGATTCGACTGGAGGCTATGTGGAGGTGAGATTCAGACATGCGATTGCGCTTGGAATACTGGGTATCTCGCTCAATCCTCTCCTCGTGTTAAGTGCTGTTGAATCAATAGGGCAGGAGCCGGCGAGAGAAAAAGATTCACCCAAGTCTGTTCCGAAGAATTCTGGTTCTTCCCGCTCATCAAACGGAACAGTTGCGGACCCAGCTAAGGGCGACGAAACTCCCGATACAGCGAGGAAAAAAGCAGGTGACCAGCCCGACCCGGGCGTTTACCGCATCGGAATCGAGGATGATCTCCTGATTTCCGTATGGAAGGAGCCGGACCTTTCGACCAGCGTCGTGGTCCGTCCCGATGGAATGATCACGTTGCCACTGCTCAACGACATCCAGGTAGTCGGATTACAAACTTCGGAGCTTCAAGCTTTACTCACAGAGAAACTCAAAGCTTATGTCAACGAGCCTCAAGTTACCGTCATCGTGAGAGGAATAAAGAGCCGCAAAGTTTACGTTTACGGCCAAGTTGCCAAGGCTGGTGCATACCTAATAGTGGGGCGGAAGACTGTTTTGGAAGTACTGGCAGATGCCGGCGGTTTGTCTCCCTTCGCAAAAAAGGGTTCCATTTATGTTATGAGAAACAGCGGCGGCAAACAAAGCAGGATTCCCTTCAATTACGGCAAGGCGCTCAAAGGGGAAAAACCGAGCGACAATTTCGAGCTATTGCCGGGTGACATTGTCGTCGTGCCGTAGTCCTTCCAACGGCTACTTTAGATATGGCGAGGTGGCACATGAGCGGTCGTCTCAGTTGGAAAGCAATCTCCCTGAGCTTAATCCTGCTGCTTTGTTACGGGTCTACTCGGGCTCAAGATAGTTCTTCCTCTTCGCAGGATAAGAAAAGGCCGACGTCGGGAGCCCCCGATTATGAGGCCGTTAATTCGGGCTCTTCACAAGACATTCCATCTTCTGACAACGAAGTAAAGACTCCGGTGCCAATCCCTCCTGAGCTTGAAGTTCGACCAATAAGTAGTTCATATCCTTTGCCTACGTACGAGACACTCTTACGGTGGGGACCGGTTTACGTTCGTTCGCTTGAACTAATGCAGAATTATAGCAAGTTTAGCAATGTTACCAGTGGGGCTCAGAACATTTTTGATCAGAATAGCTTCAATGCCACTGTGCTCAGCACGGACATCGTTTATGACCGGCTTATAAAGCACAGTCGTTTGGCCGTTGAGTACGCCCCCAACGTGCAATTTGTCAACGGACAAGTCAGCAGTAACTTTATGAACCAGACGGTAAGCCTCAATTGGGTCGAGCCGCTTAGCCCTCGCTGGACCTTAGGGTTGTCCGACAACCTTCGTTACTATAGCGTTCGGAATTTATATGGCTACTATACAAGCTAACTTTGCTTACGCCCTCAGTCCGACATCGTCGATTTCTGTGGCCCCGGTCTTCGCCTACAACCACGTAACGGGGCAAATCAATGGCCCCGCGACCACCGACAGCTTCCTGTATGGAGCGACGGTGGGCTGGAGTAAACAAATATCCCCCAACAGTTCAATTAATGCGAGCTATGGCTATCAAATTATAGAGCAGAACGGCGCCGGCACTCCCTATCAATATGGCCAAGTTGGATATTCCCGAAAGTTTGGACCGTCTACCGTAATCTCACTTTCCGTAGGATTGCAAACTGAGAGTTTTGTGTCGGGACGAAATTGGAATCTAACAAGTTCAGTGCAGGCCTCTCGGAAAATTGGCCGCGCATCAGCTTCCATTTCGTACTATCGTGGCATGCCTCTCTTTTCAGAACTCGGCTCGCAAGGCCTTTCCCAAATGGTTTTTGGTGAATTTCGTTACAACTTTTCGCAACGGTGGTACGCGACGGCCCAAGGCGGGTACGAAGATTCTCTGACTACGAGTATAATTGATCTGTCTGGAAAATTCGCTTCTGCTGAGGTCGGTTACCAAGTGTCTCCCCAGATCAGGTGTTTCGCTAGCTATGCATATAAGATACAGGGAGGCGCTGATCCAAACCTGCTGGCAGGCACACGCTTCTACTATGCTGGCGGAATCCGGTGGAGTGCTCGTCCGGCGCGGTGAGCTAGCGGGAGATGTAACGCCAGCATGGGACTCGATGCGGGAGTATGTTGACTCGACTTACCTGGATGCAGACCCGCCAAATGGACCGTGGCTTTCTTTTCATCTTCTTCAGACTTCTCGTCGCCGCTGAAGGCGATACTCGGAGGAATTATTGACAGGTGGAATTCAGGTTCCCGCGAGTGACTGTAGCGACGAGGAGGGCCTATCGGAGCAGGGCCCGCGACAGTCTATTACATTGGAAATTAAGGACTTATATTAGAGCTGCCAATTCTGTCGGGTTGGGGATTGGTCACCAAATTGCAATCAGTTAGTTGCCGATAATTTGTTTCCGCTGAATCAAAGGTAGGGAGAAAACGTTTTGGACATGGAACGAATCGATCCAATTCTCGGATTGCATAGCTCACCGCTCCAGTTGAGACAGTACATAGATGCGGCACGACGCCGCAGATTGGCGATCATACTGCCTACAGTTGGTGTTTTCTTGGCGACTGCCGTTGTGGCCATACACCTACCCAACGTTTACCGCGCTGAAACGGTTATTATGGTGGACCCGCAGCAGGTGCCAAATAACTACGTTGCGTCTACTGTTACCAGCAGTATCTCCTCTCGCCTTGCTACCATTCAGCAGCAGGTATTCTCGCCCTCGCGACTCCAAAAGGTCATCGATTCGCTCGGTCTCTACTCCGATCTGAAGGGGCGGCGCAGTAAGGAGGAGATCATCCGAGACATGCAAAGTTCGATCTCGGTCGAGGTCCTTGGCGGGGGCACATCACAGACGAGCGCGTTTCGGATCGCTTATCGCGGGCAGCATCGGACGGAAGTGGCCGAGGTAGCAAATCAAATAGCGGCGATGTTCATTTATGAAAATCTAAAGGTTCGCGAAGAACAGTCCGAAAGTACTGCCGAATTTCTGAATCATGAACTCCAGGAAACTAAGAAAGAGCTCGAAAAGAAAGAATCAGAGGTCCAGGGAATCAAGACCCGAAATGTAATGGATCTACCCGATTCCAAACAATATCACATCGAAGTTCTGGGCAACCTCAGGTCCCAGCTCCAAGCGAGTCAGGATCGGGTAAATCGGGCGCAGCAGGAGAGAGTTTATCTACAATCGGTCTTGATTTCCTCTCATCCTACCATCGATTTGGATGCGGGAGGTGCGTCCGGATCCCCCACTTCACCGCACCAACATGAGATCCAGAAGCTGGAAGCACGGCTCTCGGAACTGGAGACTCGCTACGGGCCCAATCATCCCGATGTGCGCCGCGCTAGGAGGGACCTCGAAGACCTGAGGAGACTGGACGCGGCTGATGCCCCAAAGATGAGTGCCCAATCCCAGCAACCCGAGGTTTCAACCGAAACGTTGGCTGCGGAGGCACACAAGAATCCAGTGGTCGAATCACAGCTCACCAAACTGAGCGAGGATATTCAGGCACAGACAAAACTTCAGGCCCAATTGCAGCAGCAGATCGATTTCCATGTTTCAAAGCTGCAGCAGATACCTATTTTTGAGCAACAGATCGCTGGCTTAATGAGGGATTACGATACTCTGCGTGGGCATTACGCAAGCCTCCTGGACAAGAAGCTGTCGGCTGAGATGGCTAGCTCCCTCGAGAGTCATGAGAAGGCCGAGAGGTTTGTGATTCTAGATGCCGCCACGCCTCCCAGCAGCCCTTTTTTTCCCAATCGCCCGCTGATCTGTCTGGCCGGATTGCTAGGTGGCTTGTTGGGCGGAATCGGGATTGCCGCCTTTCTTGAGACGAGCGACGAATCCGTTCGTAACGAAGTCGAAGCGGCGAGGATAGCGGGTAGGCCTGTCCTGGCCGGGATCCCCCAGCTCGTCACCAAACAACAGCAGCGACATGGGCAATTGCGAGCACTCGGCGCCATCTTGGGAACGGCTGCTTCCTCACTCGTGTTAGGTTTTGCGATCTCGAAGGTTACGACACTGTTTTTCTGATATGTTCACCGAATACTACCATCTTAAGGAAGAACCCTTCCGTCTGACACCGGATCCTCGGTTCCTGCATATGGCTGAGCCCCATCGTGCAGCTCTGAATGCCCTTCTCTACGGTGTCACCATGCGCAAGGGCCTTGCCGTTGTAACTGGGCCAGTCGGTTGCGGCAAAACAACTTTACTTCACACGCTCTTGGAACTGCTCGCGCAGGGCCGTGTTTCCAAAGCAGAGTTTACTTCGGCCCTCATCGTAAATCCCACACTGACCCGTGATGAGTTCTTCGAGTTGCTTCTCGACGAATTTGAGATTACTTGCCCATCGACCAGCAAATCTCAGCGGCTATTGGCGCTTGAGAAGATATTTCGCAATATCGACCGTCGCGGCGGCACGTGCATTCTCTTCATTGATGAAGCCCATCTACTCAGTATCGAGTTACTGGAGGAGATTCGCCTCCTAAGTAATATCGACACGCACAGTGGCAAGCTTCTGCAGGTCATTCTTTCTGGTCAAGTCGAGCTCTTCCAAATCCTCGACAAACCGGAGACGCGAGCATTAAGACAGCGCATCGCGACCCGTTGCCAGATTCGTGCGCTCAGCCTTCCGGAGACACAACTCTACATCGCCGAGAGACTCCGCGCCGCTGGACTCTCAGGCCCAGACCCTTTTTCGAGGCAGGCGATCGAAGTGGTCCACCGCTATGCGCAGGGGGTGCCGCGTCTAATTAACTTAGTGTGTGATGGTTGCTTGTCCATCGGTTTTCAGGCCCAGCGAAACATAATTGATCCGGATATCGTGCACGAAGCGGCGAACGCCCTGGATTTGACCGAAGTAAAGGTCGAGGAACCGGCAGTGAGCCGGCATCTCCTCCCAACTGTGGCGACAGAACCCAACGAGGCTCGAGGTTCCACCGTGGATGTATTGATTCAAGCAATGAAAAAAGGTTTGAACGAAGCAAGGGAGCAAAGACACTTTGCGATGCGAGAGTGAAGGATGAGCCGATACTACAACCAAGTCCGTAGTGAATATAAAGGAGCGGTTGTGGAAGCTCCAGCGGGAGTACCTTCTGCGCCAAGCGCGCCAGACGTCATTCCCGAGGCAGAACATGTTCGGAGCGAGAGTAAGGCTGAGCGCTTCCTCCAATGCGAGAAGATCTGCATTGCAGCTGATCCGCATAAGCCACTGATTCTCCGCGACACGAAGCTATTCTCTCGCGCAGAGGACTCCTACCGAGTGCTGCGCACGAGGTTATTCCGCCTGATGACATCGAAGGGATTGCGCTCTGTAGTGATAAGCAGCCCAATTCCAGAAGAAGGCAAGACTCTCACGTCGATAAACCTTGGACTTACCTTTGCGAAACTCCAAGACCAAAAGGTTCTTTTGGTAGACGCGGACCTCCGCACTCGCGGGCTCTCACAGCTTTTCGAACCCCATAGTTTTCCAGGGCTGAACGAAATTCTCCAGGGTGAAGCAACTTTCGAATCAGCAGTTTTAGCTACTGGCGTTCCGAATCTCTGGGTCGTCACCGCAGGGCACAATTTTGGAGGTAGCCCGGAGGCGTTCGCCGGCGAGCGTTGGAAGGAGTTCATGAACTGGGTCAGCAAATCGTTTGAGGTCGTTCTCGTGGACGCGCCTCCGATTCTGCCCATGGCCGATTTCGAGCTAATCACTGCGGGCTGTGATGGTACGATCTTGGTAGTGCGCGCCCTCAAAACCAGCCGCGAATTACTGGGCAACGCGGTCAAACATGTTGATTCGAAGAAGTTTCTTGGGATCGTGTTCAACGGTTCCGGTCCGCAGAATGGACATGGTTATTATGGGTACGGGACCTACGATAGCTCTGTTCTGCCATGATTCCCAGCGCGAAGGCGGAGGCTCCGTGTGTACTGGCGTCCCGATCAAGACAGCTCTTGTTTACTGCAGAAATAGTTTGTTGATTCATATAATTCCCGATTGGCAGTTAAGCCACTTCGTCAGCTTGGAGATGTTTATATGTACCCGAATCTGAAAATTGCCATCTTTAAGAAGGGAATGCATCAGAATCGCATTTCAATAGTGCTGGCCATCAATGAAGCAACTCTGAGCAAGATCATTCACGGTTACCGGGAACCATCTGAGTCCCAGAAAAGACTGCTGTCTAGCTATCTCGAAACCGACGAAACCTGGCGGTTTCAGAGATTTGACGGTGAAGCTCCCGCGCGGGTTCACGGGGAGTCCAGATTTTCAGCAGAATTTGAAAGACGATGAGCTCAATTCCAAAAACAGATGAAACTCTCACCGGGGAACGCCTGCGGCGTCCTTCGGCCGTGCATGTGCATTCGTTAACACCCGAAGCCAGCGAGCGCTGGGATCGCTTCGTGCTTGAACAGCCAAGTGGCACGCTTTTTCATCTCTTGAGCTGGAAGCGCACCATTGAGAAAACCTTCGGATATGAACCATGTTATACCTACACCGAACGCGACGGCGAAATCACTGGCGTGGTGCCAGTTTTTTTTGTATCCAACTGGGTCGTCGGCCGCTGCTTAATTTCTACGCCGTATGCCGTATATGGAGGTATCTGTGCGGCGGACACCGAATCCGAAGAAAAACTCGTTCAGTATCTGAAGGAGCTTGCTCGCACTCGGCGGGTAGACTTTCTCGAACTGCGTTTCCGCCAGCGCGAGACGCTTCCCGATTTTGCCCCCAGCTCGCTATATTCGACGTTTTCGGCTCCGCTTTTTGCCGAGCACGAAGCCAACCTCAAGCGGCTCCCTAAAGATACCCGCTACATGATCCGAAAGGCTGCGAAAGGCGGATTGCAGACCCGACAGGGATTGGACCAACTCAGCGATTTTTATCGTCTCTTCACGCAAAGCATGAGACGTCTTGGCACACCGGTTTTTCCGCGGGCCCTGTTTGAAAACTTATCGCAAGAGTTCGCTCGGGAGGTCGATTTGCTCCTTGTTTACGCAGATTCGAAGCCCGTTGCAGGCGTGTTCTCCTTCCGCTTCAAGGACACTATCCTTCCGTACTATGCAGGCGCAAACTCTGAAGCGACTACCTTGGCGGCCAACAATTTCATGTACAGCGAACTAATGAAAATTGCTTCTGAAGAAGGCGCCCGCCGCTTCGATTTTGGTCGGAGTAAGAAAGGTACTGGTGCTTATGCCTTCAAATTGCAATGGAATATGAACGTCGAGCATCTCACTTATCAGGTTCATCTTGTGAGGCGTAAGGAGTTGCCAAATTTCACTCCCTTGAATCCGAAATTCGAATTAGCCACGCGAATGTGGAAGCAAATGCCACTGGGACTAACAACCTGGCTCGGCCCGCGAATCGTGCGGTGGTTTCCGTAGGGTGGGAGACTGCTCCATTCAAGTATCGGATGCCGTTGGGGGGCTGAACCCCGACAAAAAGGACAAAAATGAAGTGGCTCGAATCGCAACTGTAGAACACCAGTCATTGACCGACAGAGCTGGAAATGACGTTGCGAAGTGCGGTGGCAGGCCATCGGTTCGATCTTGCGATGAGCAGCGTATCTCCGCGGGCTCCATACCCTTGCGGTTTTTGAGACGATCGTGGGCATTTACGAACGTGGGCGCACAAACCAAGTGGCGCGGGAGCTTATTCACAAGATGAACGAAACAATCGTTCACCGCGGACCTGACGATGAAGGCGTCTACACCGGAGCGGGAATTGGCCTAGGATTTCGTCGCTTGAGTATCATCGATTTGCAAGGTGGCCACCAACCTATTTCCAATGAAGACGGCACCATCTGGGTAATGCTCAATGGTGAGATCTACAACTACCTCGAGCTCCGGCGGGACCTCGAGCAGCGTGGTCACCGTTTTGCCACGCGGTCGGACACCGAGAGCATCGTCCATCTTTACGAGGAGTACGGGGAAGGGTGCTTCGCTAAGCTTCGGGGGATGTTCGCCATCGCGCTGTGGGATTCCCGGGAGCGCAAGCTTTTGCTGGCCCGCGATCGAGTCGGGAAGAAGCCACTTTTCTATTCGGCGGAAGCTGAACGCATCCTATTCGGTTCGGAATTGAAAGCGTTGCTCGCAGGAGGCGTTACCACGGACCATCTCGACGCATGCGCACTGAGCGACTATTTCTCATTCGGATATATTCCAGCACCAAAGACAATTTACAGTTCGGTTCGCAAGGTTCTTCCCGGTCATTACATTGTAGCTTCCGAGTCCGGACTCCGTGACGCCAGTTATTGGGACCTCTCTTTCGGGGAAGTGGAAACGCGGAGCGAGGAGGAATGGTGCGAAATCGTTCGCGGAATGCTGTGTGAAGCCACACGAATCAGACTCATGAGTGATGTTCCGCTAGGGGCCTTTCTGAGCGGTGGCATCGACTCTTCGTCGATCGTCGGAATGATGAGCCGGGTCATGGATAGGCCCGTTTCGACTTGTTCGATTGGTTTCGATGTCAAGGACTACGATGAATCCCAGTTCGCGCAGCGGATCGCGAAACTTTTCGGTGCCGAACACCATGAATCCGTGGTTCGTCCCAGCGCGGTTGAAATTGTGAACAAGTTGGCCTGGCACTTCGATGAGCCGTTTGCTGATTCGTCGGCGGTACCCACCTACTACGTTTCAAAGGTGGCGCGCGAACACGTTACCGTTGCGCTCGGTGGAGACGGCGGCGACGAAAACTTTGCTGGGTATCGCCGATACATCTTCGATCGTTACGAAAACCAGTTGCGCCGCCACGTGCCAGGCTGGATGCGCCGCGGAGTATTTGGCCCTCTCGGAGAGTGGTACCCGCCACTGGCCGCTGCCCCCCGCGTGTTTCGCGCCAAAGCGACATTGCAAAGTCTTTCCCGAACGCCGCTCGAGGGCTATTTCAATTCAGTCTCCATCTTTCGTCCTGACGACAAAGCCAACCTGTTCTCCTCCGATTTTGCCAGCACGCTGGGGGGGTACGAGTCCCTTGGGGTCCACGCATTCAATACGTAGATATCAAGACCTATTTACCCGACGATATTCTGACAAAGGTGGATCGCGCCAGCATGGCCGTATCGCTCGAAGTGCGTGCCCCGCTTTTGGATCACCATCTTATGGAACGTATAGCTTCCATGCCTTCCTCTCTGAAGCTCCGCGGCCGTACAGGGAAATACATCTTGAAGAAGGCTCTGGAAAGCATTTTGCCGAATGACATTCTTTATCGGCGGAAGCAGGGATTCGCGGTTCCGATCGATCGCTGGTTTCGGAATGAGTTAAAAGATTTCGCGTACGCCGCGCTCATTCGTTCGAACGATGGCATTTTGGATGCGAAGTTCTTGCAGAAGATTTGGGACCAACATCAAAGTGGTCACTACGATCGATCGGCGCATTTGTGGTCCATCTTGATGTTCCGGAAATGGCAGGAGACCTTTGCGGCGTAGGAGAACTGCATGAGCGGGCTCTGTGGAATCTGTGAAAGGGGAAGGGAGTTAGGTTCCAGAGTATTGGAGCCCATGGTTGCTGCCTTAGCCATGAAAGGGGAGCAGAGGCCATCCGCAAGCACCGGCAATTCAATCGCCCTGGCCGTCTCCCAAAGATGGGAGGGCCAGGAAGTTTCTTCGACACAGAGCGTGCGGATCGCCGTTGATGTCGATTTATATAACCTGAAGGAATTGAAAGATCGGCTCGCCACACGCGGGCTCGATTCGAATGAATGGCCGGTCGGGCTTTGCCTTGCCCATCTCTACGAAATCGATGGTCCCGACTTCCTCCGGCAGTTGCACGGAGCATTTTCAATCGCGCTATGGGATGAGAAGAAGCAACGGCTACTACTCGCAATCGATCGGCTTGGTGTGAAGAGTTTATATTGGAGCCGCGAAGCCGATCGCTTGTTGTTTGCAACTCGTGTCGGTGCCATTCGGGCCACCTGCAAGGCACCCTTGGAATTGAATCCAGCCTCTTTGCCGCAGTACCTGCTTTTTTCCGTCATCCCGCACCCCATGACGGTTTACCGAGGCGTAGAGAAGCTGGCGCCTGCCACATGCCTGATATACGAGAAGGGTGAAGTTCGGCAGCGGAGGTATTGGGAGCTGGAATACGCCGAGAGCGATAACCACAGTGAGAGCCATTGGGCCCAGCAGGTGCAAGAGGGGATGCGCACCGCGGTTCACGTGAACATGAGTGGTTATAGGCCAGAAGAGCTCGGTGCGTACTTAAGCGGGGGCACAGACAGCAGCAGCGTTGTCGCTTTCATGAACGAACGTCACTCTCCTGTGAAT
>WNFC01009458.1_pt1 | contig 10795 bp, 6 predicted proteins | sample 5400541 | NCBI WGS metagenome assembly WNFC01 (sample SAMN13153342, study PRJNA577476) | soil metagenome | isolation source: 120 cm saprolite under Douglas fir tree site 2 hole 2 replicate 1 | place: USA:California | collected 2015-04-18
GTCTGAGATCGCCTGCCGATGCATTTTCATTTGCGTGTAGGCGCGCCCCAAATTGAAATAGGTGAGCACAAAAGTCTCATCCAGCTCGAGGGTCTTCTTCGACTCGTCAATCACCTTTCCGTATTGCCGTTCGAGGTACAGCGTGGCCTGCAGCGCGGCGCGAATGACTAGCGACAGTGGATCCAATTCAAGTGCAAGGCGCAGCTCGTCTAGGGCGTCATCAATGCGGTCAATCGTTTGCAGATACGCCGAATACCACTGGCGCGCTGGCGCATAGGCCGGGTTCAGCTCCAGCGCGCGCCTGAAGCACTGCTCGGCGGCCGGCCAGTTCCATTCGTACCAGAGTCGCGCGTGGCCGAGCGACGCATGCGCCTCAGCCAGCAACGGATCGATCTGAAGAGCCCGATTCGCCGCCGAAATGGCCTTCGGCATCCCCACTTTCGGCGCTATCGCACCCACATGAATTGATGCGAGGAGCGCGTAAGCGTCCGCCAGCCCCGGGTGCGCCAGGGGGTAGCCCGGATCTTGTGCAATTGCCTCTTCAAAACACCGAATTGCCCTTTGCAGAGCATCCGGCGTCCGTCGATTCCATAAATAGCGGCCGCGGAGATACGCGCTGTACGCTTGCGGGTCAACGCGCGAGGCGCGCGCGAGCCGGGCGCGTTCGCGATCGGAGACCTTAACCGCGATCTCTTTCGCGACAGTCTGTGCGACCTCGGCTTGGAGCTGCAAAATGTCGCGCAAATCGCGTTCATAAGCTTGAGTCCACAAGCTCGTCTGATCGGATGCACGGATCAGAGCGACTGAAATTCGCACACGTTCGCCGTAACGGCGGACGCTTCCTTCCAGCGCGTAATTTACGGATAGTTCTTTTGCTATCTGGCTGATCCCCTTGCCGCCTTGCTTGTACTTCATGGCCGAAGCACGAGCGATCACACCGAGCTGGCTGGGATCTATTCGTCCAATTTGGGCAATTAACTCTTCAGTCAAGCCATCGCTGAAGTACTCCTGTTGCGGATCATCGCTCAGATTGCGCAACGGCAAGACGACCAAAGCGAGGCGGCCGTCCTTCGCTGTCGCTTGGGCAGTGAGAAGCGGCGCAGGGATCGGATGTCTGCCGTGATTCCACCACTCGTCCAACTCAGATTCATAGGCATAGACGCTGGGCAGCTTCGTGTGAGGCTTTCGATGGACCGGCAGGCCCTCATTTTTCTCCCAACGTTGAACTGTCCGTACGTCTTTTTGCAAATAAGCGGCAATTTCCTTCCAGGAGTTAAGGCGCTTTTCACCGCTTAGGCGCACGTTTCCGCCAGTGTCGTGCATGACTTGCGATCTTCCTTCAGCGAGCGATCTGACACAAGCCGAGCGACAAGATGCGGCAAAGAGCGGCGGCTGGCTAATGCCGCTGGTTTCCGCATTCCCCTGCCGAGCTTGGAAGCCTACGTTTGCATTGTGCGCGCCGCTGATCGTCACAAGGAGATATCAAGTGAGCCATCAAGCTGAATTGATTGTCGTCGCGATCGCGGCCCTCGGCCTGCTGATGATGATAGTCGAGCGATTACTCCCCGGCCGCGGTTTTCCGATAGTCGAAGGCTGGCTCGTGAGAGCCATTTCGATAAATGGCTGCCAAGTGCTGGCGATATTGCTCGCCGGCGTCGGTTGGAACGGCTGGATGGTGCAGCATCGGCCTTGGTCTGCCGATCATTGGGGCACGGCGGCGGGAGCGCTTACCGGCTACGTGGTGCTCACATTTGTTTATTATTGGTGGCACCTCTGGCGTCATCGCTCCGATTTTCTGTGGCGCTGGCTGCATCAGATCCATCACAGCCCGCAACGACTCGAGCTCCTGACTGCCTTCTATAAGCACCCCCTCGAGATCGTTACTGACAGTCTGCTTTCGAGCGCCATACTCTACCTCGCGATTGGACTCGGGCCTAAAGCAGCTGCGGGAGCGATGACTCTTAGCGGGATTGGGGAACTCTTTTATCACTGGAACGTCAAGACCCCGTACTGGCTCGGGTTTGTTGTTCAGCGGCCGGAGAGCCATCTGATTCACCACGAAGAGGGTCTTCACGATTATAATTATTCAGATCTGCCGATCTGGGATATCCTCTTCGGTACTTTCAGAAACCCTCATGAATGGAACGAACGTTGCGGCTTCGGATCCAGCCAGGAACAGATGGTGATCGAGATGCTGCACGGAATGGATGCATCGAAGTCAGCTCCAAAACGCTCGGTAAACGTCCGACCCCAGCCGCTTGCCTCACGGCCGCCACGAAAGGCCTTCGGTCGTATCGCTCGGCGATTTCATCAGAAAAGAGCCGAACCTCAAGCGGCTCGAGCATGCGGCGCAGGGGGCAGCAGCTCTAGGTGAACATCGCCGCGAGGCCCTTGGGCCGCACCAGCTTGCCGGCCGGCTTCAACTCCGCCGCCAGCCGCTCGAGCCGCTCCTTGAAGGCCTTGAGTTCTTCCGCCTGCCGGCGCTCGAACTCGGCGCGATCGAGCTTTAGCTCGACGCGCTCGAAAGCCTCGCGGGCGCGCTTGCGCGGCCCCCAGAAACCCTCGAACACCTGGCGCATCTCCTTGGCGATGGTGGAGTTGGGAACCCATGAGCCCTGGCACGACGGGCAATGGAAGACCACGCCGGCGTGGAAGTTGCGGTAGGGCACGACGAACGGCTTGTCGCAATCCTTGCAGATGAGCGGCACGTCCCATCCGAGCGGATCGAATTCGTCGATTGGCTGCGGCTTGGGCGGCGGTGCCACCGGCGGTGGCTGAGGCGCGGCCGCCTTGACCGCGGCAGGCGGCGCAGCGCCAGCAGGAGCAGCAGCGGCGGGAGGTTTTACCGCCACCGCCGCCGCTGCTCCTGCTGGCGGAGGGACGGAGGAACTCGCGCCGGCGCCTTCGGCGCCGGCGCGCACATCGCTGGCGCCCTTCGCGGCGGACGCGCTGTGCGCGTCCGCCGCAAGGGGCGTGGCGCCGGCGGGCGCGGCAGGCGCGCCAGTCGGCGCGCCTTGCGACGCGTCGCTCTTGTCCGGTGGGGCGGTCTTGTCTTGTGTATCCTCGGGCGTCATCGATGCGTTCATTCGCGCTCGCGTGGCGCTTTCCTGCTGGCAACTTATCAATGGGTTGCCAGCCCATCAATTATGACACCATTCGCAACTATGGCAGCACTCGCAATCAGCTTTTAACCGCGGGCCGCTTTTGACTATGCTTGGGCGAGCTTTGGCCCCGGAGGTTCGAGCGCCCGCCAATGGATCTCGAATTCAGACCAGAAGAAGAGCAGTTCCGCAAAAAGCTTCGGCAGTGGCTCGAAGAGAACGTGCCGCTAAGCGGCTTGCGCGGCGCCGATCCCAATGCCACGCGCGACAAGGCCGCGATCGAAAAGGCCAGGGCCTGGCAGCGTCGCCTCTACGACGGGGGTTACGTCGCACTCGCGTGGCCCAAAAAGTATGGCGGCCAGGAACTGGACCCGGTGCGCCAGTCGATCGTCAACGAGGAGATGGTGCGGGCGCGCGCGCCGGGTCTCGTCGGCGGGATGGGAATCTCGATGCTCGGTCCGACGCTGATTAGCTGGGGCAGCGACGAGCAGAAACGTCGCTACCTGCCGAAAATTCTCACCGCCGAGGAAATCTGGTGCCAGGGCTACTCGGAACCCGGCGCGGGCTCGGACCTCGCCGCGTTGCGCACGCGCGCCGAGATCGTTGGCGACGAGTTCGTAATCAACGGACAGAAGGTTTGGACCTCGGGCGCCCATTACGCCGACATGATGTTCTGCCTGGTGCGCACGGATCCCGAAGCGCCCAAGCATCGCGGCATCTCCTACGTTCTCGTCGACATGCGCTCGCCCGGCATCACCGTGCGTCCGCTGATCCAGATGACCGGCGCGCACAATTTCAACGAGGTTTTCTTCGACAACGTGCGCGTGCCGCGCGAAAACCTGGTCGGCAAACTCAACGAAGGATGGCTGGTCGCCAACGCGACGCTCTTTCACGAGCGCAACATGCTGGGCTCGACCACCACGAGCCAACAGTCGATGGCGCGGCTGATTGCGCTCGCCCGCTCGGTCCATCGTAACGGCCGCCCGCTAACCGCTGATCCGGTCTTCCGCCAGCGCCTGGTCGATCTCGAGATGCGGGTCGAGGCGATGAAGTATCACATGCTGCGCCAGCTAACCGACCAGGTGCGCGGACGCAATCCGGGAATCGAGGCAATGATCAACAAGCTCGCGGGCACCGAACTCAACCACGACATCGCGACCGCCGCGATGGAGGCGATGGGCGACTACGCGATGCTCGCGCGCGGCGAGGAAGAGGCGATGGACCGTGCGTTCTGGCCCTACGAATGGATGTTCTCGCTGGGCCTGGTGATCGGCGGCGGTACTTCGCACATCCAGAAAAACATCATCGCCGAGCGCGGGCTTAAGATGCCCAAGGCGCTAGATCGGCGCGGAAATTTAGACGGGAACCTTGAGATGGATTTCGGTCTTAGCGACGAGCAGCGCCAGTTGCGCGAGAGCGCCCGCGAATTTCTGACCAACGAATGTTCGCCCGCTTACGTGCGCAAGACGATGGCCGACGAGGCGGGCGCGGCGCGCGAACTGTACGCGGCGGTAGCCAACCTTGGATGGAACGGGCTGATCGTGCCGGAGCGCTATGGCGGCTCGGGCATGGGCATGCTCGACATGGCGGTGCTGCTGACTGAAACCGGCTACGCCGCGATGCCCGGTCCGTTTCTGTTTTCTTCCGCGCTCGCGGCCAGCGCGCTCGCGCATGGCGGGTCGGAAGAAATCAAAGAGCGATGGCTCGCCGCGCTCGCCGCCGGCACGATTATTGGGACGGTAGCTATCACCGAGCGCAACGACTCGCTCAACCCCGCCGAGATGGCGACGAGCGCCCGGCGCGAGGGCGCGGGATGGGTGCTCAGCGGGACCAAGATGTTCGTGCCGTACGCGCACGCCGCCGCCTTCATCGTGGTGGTGGCGCGCACTGGACCGTCGCCGGCCGACATCGGCCTGTTCGTGGCGGAGACCGGCGCGCCCGGCGTGCGGATCAGGATGCTCCACGGACTCGATCTCACGCGCCGCGTGTGCGCGCTCGATCTCGACGCGGTTGTCGTGACGTCCGGCGCGGAATTAAGCGGCGGTGCGGCGCTCTACGCGCGGCTGCTCGATATCGGCGCGGTCGCGATCGCCGCGGACTCGCTCGGCGGAATGGATCGCGCGCTGGAGATGGCGGTCGAGTACTCCAAGGTGCGCGAGCAGTTCGGCAAGCCGATCGGATCGTTCCAGGCGCTAAAGCACGCGGCAGCCGAGATCGTTGCCGAACTGGAACCGGCGCGCGCGCTGCTCTGGTACGCAGCCTATGCGCAGGATGCCGGAACGCCGGACGCGCCGCGCGCCGCGGCGATGGCCAAGGCGCTGCTCTGCTCGATCTATACGCGGGGCACCGACCGCGCGGTGCTGATGCACGGCGGAATCGGCTTCACCTGGGACCACGACATCCATCTGTGGTTCAAGCGCGCACGCTTCAACGAATCGTTCCTCGGCTCGCCGGTCTACCATCGCGAACGCGTCGCGGCGCTCGGCGGATATTGAATATCGGGTGTATCGGGTGAAATTCGACCTCTTCTACCAGTTGCCGTCCGCGGACTCGCAGAACCCGGCCGCGCGCTACCGCGAGCTGGTGGCCGAGGCGGTCGAGGCCGACCGGCTCGGCTTCGACACGCTGTGGCTGGCCGAGGTCCATTTCACGCCACGCTTCTCGCTGATGCCCGCGCCGCTCCTCCAGCTCGCCGCGATCGCCGAGAGCACGACGCGGCTGCGCCTGGGGATCGCGGTCAACCTGCTCCCGCTGCATCATCCGGTGCGCCTCGCCGAGGAGATCGCGACGCTCGACGTGCTTTCAGGCGGACGAGTCAACTTCGGCGCGGGGCGCGGCGCGTTTCCGAGTAACTACCATGGCTACGGCGTCGACATGGCGACCAGCCGCGAGCGCTTCCAGGAGATGCTCACGTTCATCAAGCGCGCGTGGACGGAGGATCGCCTGGATTTTCGCGGGCGGTTCTATGAAGTCGAAGGCGTCGAGGTGATCCCCAAGCCGATCCAGCGTCCGCATCCGCCGTTTCGCCTAGCCGCCAACAGCCCCGACACGTTCAGCTTCGCCGGCGCCAATGCGTATCCGATTTTCGCCGGTGGACCGGTGAATCCGATCAACGTGCTGCCGGAGCGGCTTGCGGTGTATCGCGGCGCGCTGGAGGCGGCGGGCAGGAAACTTCCTGAGGATTGGCTGGCGGCGATGTTCCTCACATTCCCAGGCAAGGACCAGGCCGCGGTGCGCGCGACCATCGGGCCGAGTCTCGAAAATTACTTTCATACCATCACGGAAACTATCCGCCCCGAGAGCCTCGCGCAGCCCGACGAGTTCCAGCGCGTGGTCGAGCGGATGCGCGCGATCAAGTATGAAAACGTGGATTCGCTTATGGGCGTGTTCGGCGAGCCGCAGCGCTGTATCGACCGGATCGCCGCGCTCAAGGAACAATTCGGATTTACCCGGATGGTCTGTTGGTTCGAGATCGGCGGTCTGAGCGGCCATCGCAATTTGATTGAGGCGATGCGCCTGTTCGCCGAGCACGTAATGCCGCACTTCAGCTGAAAGCGCGAGCGTGCGGCCCCGTTGCGCTCAGCCGCGGTGTCGGCTGCGCCGCTGAGCGCGCGCTATCAGCATGCGCGCTCAGCGGGGTCGCCGCGCGCTCCACCGCCGCTCGCGCCGTTGCCCAGCGAGCGCAGGATGTCGGTCTTGGTGACGATTCCCTCGAGCGTTGCGTCGTGTGAAATGCCGAGCGATTGCGCGGCCGAGGTCACCAGCAGAATCTGTGGCGCATTCTCGCCCGCGAGCAGGCGCGTGGCCTCGTTGAGGTCGGTGTCCGGCGTGATCCAACGCACGTTGGTATCGGCGATTTCGCCCACCCGCGTCCGCTCCCAGCGCTCCGCCGGAACTTTGCTGAGCGCCCACGCCACCACGGTGCCGATGGTGCGCGCGCCATCGTAGACCGGAAAGACCGCATAGCGATGATGGGCCGCGACGCTGTCGGCAAACGCGCGCAGCGTCGAGGAGGCCTGTACTCCCACCACGTGGCGTTGCATCACGTCGCCGACCTTCATCCCACTGAGCTCGCTGATGCGCGCCGCCTGGTGAAGGCGTTGGTCGCCCGAGACTGAGGCCTCACCCGAGACCGCATAGGCAACCGCCGCGCCGATGAGCGTCGGTATGATGTAGGAATGGCTGCCGCTGGTCTCGGCCACGAACACCACCGCTGCCAGCGGTGTCTTGTAGCCTGCAGCGATGAACGACGCCATCCCCACCGCCGCAAACAGGTCGCCGCGAGTGGAACCTACCACCAAGTGGGCAAAGGCCTTGCCGATTGCGCCGCCGGTCAGAAATAGCGGCACGAACATCGCGCTCACTCCGCCGCAGCCGAGCGAGAACAGCGTCGCCAGCAGCTTCGTCAGCGCAAACGCGATCAGCTCGCCCGAGCCGCGCGCCTGATTGAGGATCATGTCGACCGCTTCGTAATTGGGACCCAGCGGAATCAGCTTGCCGGGATAGAGCGTGACATACGCCAGGCCACAGATTCCCGTGAGCAGGCCACCGATCAGCAGCTTCACCGTGTGCGGGGTGCGCAGGTTGACGAAAAAGTTTCGCGTGCGGCGGAAGCCGTTGGCGAAGTTCATCGCGATGAACCCGCAGATTACTCCCAGCAACGCCGACCATAGCAGGTCGCTGTCCGAGAATGGCGTGACACCGCCGAAGGCGAACAGCGGCGCGGTCCCCATGAACGCGACCAGTACCGCGTAGGAAACCACCGAGGCGATGAGCGAGGGTAACAGCGCCTCATGCGCGAGGTCGTCCTTGTACGGCATCTCGAGCGCGAAGATGAGTCCCGTGAGCGGCGCGCGAAACACCGCCGCCATTCCGGCCGCCGCGCCGCTGATCAGCATGATGCGCCGGTCGCGCGGCTCGAGCTCCAGCCCCAGCCGCTTGAGCGTGGTCCACAGCCACGACCCGATCGCGCCGCCACCGTAAATGCTCGGACCCTCCAGCGCCGCGCTGCCGCCGAAGCCCACCGTGGTGACCGCGGCGATCAGTTTGTACCAGAACGGATGCATGTCGATGTCGCCTTGATGCTCGTGGTACGACTGAATGATCTCCTCGGTGGAGTGGCGATCCGGATCGCGTGTCAAAAATTGCATGATGAGTCCGGTGAGCAGAAAACCGAAGAGCGTCACGGGAATGATCGCGCTGTGATGGTCGAGGAAGAAAGGACGTATCGCGGCCCAGATGCCGCTTAGGATCAGCAGCGCGATGCCCGTGATCACGAGGCCGGACGCTATCCCAATAAGCGGCGCGACCAGCAGCCACTTCTGGATGTCGCGCGAGTAGGTCGCGGCCAGATCCTCGCTGACCAGCGCCGAGCACTTGCGCATCAGCGGATTGTCGAACCATCGCGAATTCTTGATCGACACCAGCAAGTCCACCCCGAAAAACCTCCTGCCCTTGATAGCTGTCGAAGCCGTGCATCGCGTTAGAATCCGGTCAAGGTTGTGCTGATGTGCAACAGTTGTTGCGATAACGACTCTGCGGCCGTCTCACTCGCGACCTGGAATTCCGCTGCGGCCCTCAGATCTGAAGCGACGGTCCGACGATGTTTGTTCTTTATAGCTAGTCAAAAGCGAATTATAGCTTACTTTCTCGATGCTTTGGCCAGGCCCCGCGCTCACCGCAAATCACACGGCGCCATGTGAAAATGAACAAAGATTGCGCCAAGCAGAGGACGATAATCACACCGCTATGGCACGGCAATTGTATTAGAAATCTGTAACGCGGAGCGTACCCGCGGCGTTTTGCGGCCCTGAGTCGCGTTACTTCTGCCGCGATTAATGTATAGTGCTGGATGCGAGGCCGTAATGGATATGGATAGAAATGAGCAAGCGCCGCCCGAATTCGGCGTGCGAGTTTTCCTGGTCGAAGATAATCCTGAGCACTCCTTTATCGCGGTGACCGTAATTCGCCAGGTGCTTGGCGATGCGAGCGAAGTTATCGTGGCCGAAAACGCCGACGAAGCGGTCGAGTTGATCCAGCAGTTCACCGACACCGATCGCCCCGACCTGATGCTGGTCGACCTTCGTCTGCCCGATAACGGCGGCTTCGCCGTGCTGTCGGCGGCGCGCGCGCACGACCCATGCTCGCATGTGCCGATGTTCGTGATCACCAGCTCGCTCTACGATCTCGACATCGCGCAGAGCTACGAGCTCGGCGCCTCGGCGGTTTTGTGCAAGCCGCTGTCTCGGGCGATTCTGAAGGAAGAGCTCGCGCGCATCGGCGTGATTCCCAGCAAGCCGGGCTCGGCGCCCGCTTCGTCCTGAACTTTCTCGAGCCGCCGTCAGCCGCGCCGCTTATCGGCGTGAGCGTGACACCGCCGCTTCTGCTTGCGGTAATGTGTCCTTACAATTCAGGCCAGCTTTCATTCCACGGCCGCACCCGCTCGTAAGCATGCGCTGCCTGCAGCACGAGGTCGTCGCGATGGCGTTCGGCGACGATCTGAATTCCGCACGGCAGGCCGCCCGCGGTCAGTCCGGCGCGCACGACGATGGCTGGATGGCCGCTTAAATTGAACGGGTAGGTGAACACCAGCGCCGCCAGCGGATCGGGCAGGCGCTGCCCCTCGATTTCCGTCGGCGGTGGCCCATTTGCGGCAAACGCCGCCGTGGCGCTCGCTGGGGTCAGCAACAAATCGTAGCGCTCGAAGATGCGGCGCGCCCAGTCGTTAAACACTGCGCGCACGCGCTGCGCCTCGCCGTATTCGCGCCATCCGGTTTTCATCGCCGCCTCGGCATAAGCGACGAACGAGCGGTTCATATCCGTGCGATGCTGCGGCAGGACACCGGCAAGCTGCGCCAGAAGCTGCGCCGCGCGCACCGTGGTCCACGCGCCTGCGGTCTCGGGCACCGGGTCTTCGATCGTTTCGACCGCGCATCCGAACTCGCGAAACGCACCCGCCGCGGCCTCAGCCTCGCGCAACACCTCGCGTTCTACGGCGTGGCCGAAGTCGGGATGAAACGCGACGCGCACGCGCGCCGATAAGTGCTCGAGCGTGGCGAGGTAGGAGATGCCCGGATGCGGTAGCGAGTCGGGGTCGGCGGCATGATACCCGCAGGCCACGTCAAGAAAGAGTGCGGCGTCGGCAACCGTGCGCGCGATCGGCCCGACCGACGAGATGCCGTTGAACGACTCCATCCCCATCCGCGGCCCAGCCGGAATCCTGCCATGCGACGGTTTGAGTCCGACGCATCCCGTGTACGCGGCAGGCAGCCGGATCGATCCGCCGGCGTCTGACGCGGTCGCGATCGGAACCATCCCGCTTGCCACTGCCGCCGCGCTGCCGCCTGACGATCCGCCCGGCGTGCGTTCGAGGTTCCATGGATTGCGCGTCAGGCCGAAGAGCAGGTTGCGGGTGAACGCGCTGTGGCCGAACTCGGGCGTGTTGGTCTTGCCGAGCACGATCGCGCCCGCGGCGCGCAGGCGCGCGACCTCGATCGCGTCCTCGACGGCGAGATTGTTGCGAAATGCCTTGGAGCCGAAGGTGGTCGCCATCCCCGCCACTTCCTCGAGGTCTTTGACGCCGATCGGCACGCCGGCGAGCGCCCCAACTTCCTCGCGCCGCGCGACACGCTCGTCCATCGCACGCGCCTCCGCCATCGCCCGCTCCGCACGCATCGCGCAGAAGGCGTTGAGTT
>WNFC01013227.1_pt1 | contig 10795 bp, 14 predicted proteins | sample 5400541 | NCBI WGS metagenome assembly WNFC01 (sample SAMN13153342, study PRJNA577476) | soil metagenome | isolation source: 120 cm saprolite under Douglas fir tree site 2 hole 2 replicate 1 | place: USA:California | collected 2015-04-18
TGGTCGTCGACCTCGACGGGCGCTCCCGGCCGCTCACCGAGCTCACCACCGGCAAGATCACCCTCCTGAGCTTCGTGTACACGCGCTGCCGCGACGCGTGGGGCTGTCCGCTCGCCTACCGGGTCTTCGACGCGGTGGGCACCGCGGTCGAGCGGTCTCCCGCCCTCCGCTCGCGGGTGAGGCTGGTGACGCTCTCCTTCGATCCGCGCCACGATACGCCGGAGGTGATGCGGCAATATGCCGGCGAGCAGGCGGCGCGCGGCATCGACTGGCGATTCCTCACCACGCGCTCGGAGCACACGCTGATTCCCCTGCTCGCAGGCTTCGGGCAGGACGTCCGCGCCGCCGCGACCGGAGGGCCGGATGAAGCCGGCCAGCTGACGCACATGCTCAAGGTGTTCTTGATCGATCCGCGCGGCGTGATCCGCGAGATCTACAGCACCGCCTATCTCTACCCCGAGGTGGTCGTCGCCGACATCGAGACCCTCCGGCTCGAGCGCGCCGGTCACCCGATGACGCGCACTCCGTCTTTGATCCGTCCGGTTGAGAGGTAGGAGACGGCGAGGCTCTCTGGATTGTAGGGCGCCAGCTTCGCGGCCCGCAGCCGATCGGCTCCGGCGAGCCGCTCCACCACCGACCGATGGACGGCCAGGCCGGGTAGGAACGTGCGCTGGCCGGTCGGCAACAGGGTCCAGGGCGGTTGGGCAAGGGGGCGTGCCGCACAAAACACGATGCTCTTCATGCGCTCACCGGCGGCCTGGTCAGCCGCTGCAGGACCTGGAACTGGTAGTGGTACGAGTCCACCCCCGACCCGTTGTAGCGCCGCACCGCGTAGGGCCAGTCGCAGCCGAGCGTCGCCCGGGCCGGCACCCGGGAGTATGCCGTCTCCGGATGGTACCGGGTCGGATGCAGCGTGTCGGTGGCTCCACGATAGACCGGAGCCCCCGCGGCGATGTCGACGAGGTGCTCGACCGCACACCGTGCGCAGTCGGTCATGTAGCGCGGATCGTCCGGGGCGAAGCGGCAGGGCCGGAGCGCTCCGTCGCCGATCTCCTGGATCCGGTCATCCGCCTGCTGGCCGGGGGTCGAGTCCGCGACGAAGAGCTCGTACTTGCTCCTTAGCTCCTTCACCGCGCGCTGGGCGTTCTTGACCGGATCCACCATGACGGTGGCGACCTCGGCGGCGGTCGGAGGATGGTGAAAGAGCGTGAACTGCCCGATGCCGTATCCCCGCGACGTGATGCGGTCCGGATGGCCGTGGTCGCCCTGATCGAGCCCGACCACGATGAAGTCGTCGGCGTTGTCACCGCGCTGTTGGATCTGGGCCAGGGCGCCCTGGTTGGCCCGCACCGGGTCGGCGGAGCGAGGCAGCGCCGGGATCCGCGGGTCGCCCAGGATGTCCTCGATGCACCCGGCCAGCCGCTCGTCGACCACTCCGGTCAGCCCGGTCACGCGGCCGCGATTGAACGTCTGCAGCGCCACCGGGGCGTCGCCGTCACTCCCGTGCTGCCCGGCGGTCAGGAGATCGTACTGAAGCGCGCGAACCGCGCTCGCGGTGCCGGCGCCGAACCTCCCATCGATCCCGGCCCGCAGGTAGCCGAGCGACCGCAGGTCCTCCTGCAGGGCCTTGGCGAGCGGGTCGGGCGGTCCCGATCGGGGCCGCAGCTCGAGCCCAGGCTGACGATACGGACGCCTCATCGGCCTCCCCAGCCTACGAACCACCCTGGGGCCATGTCAACCTTGCGCAGTCGAAACGGTAGCCATGAACAAACCGGCGGCGATCGAGCGGCGGCCCCTGCTGGCGGCGGACCTGACGGGCTGGACGAGCACCAGGGTCGACGTTCGGTCCATTCCGCTCCACTTCGTCGCCACCTACCTGCTGAGCGGCGAGCAGCCCCTGATCGAGATGCTGCAGTAGCGGACCCGCCGGCTAGACGAACTCTTCCCCCAGGATCCGCCAGATCTCGCGGAAGTCGCCCAGGTATTCTTCGCTGTCCTTCACCTTGATGACGTCGCGCGGGCGCGGGATGCGGATCGGGTAGGAGGCCTTCACCCGCCCCGGCCGACCGCTCATGATGATGACCCGGTCGGACAGCGTGATCGCCTCCATCAGGTCGTGGGTCACGAAGATGATGGTCTGTCGCGTCTTCTCCCAGATCTCGAGCAGCGAGGCGTGCAGCCGCGTCTTGGTGTGGGTGTCGAGCGCGCCGAAGGGCTCGTCCATCATGAGGATCTTGGGATCCACCACCAGCGTCATCATGAGAGCCACGCGGCGGCGCATGCCGCCCGAGAGCTGGTGCGGGTACGAGGCGCGGAACTCGGTGAGCCCGGCCGCCTCGAGGGCCCACTCGACGCGCGGCCTGGCCTCCGTCCGGGAGATCCCGCGGTACTCGAGGCCGAGGCCGATGTTGCGCTCGACCGAGAACCAGGGCAGCACCGTGTCCTCCTGGAAGAGATACCCCATCTCGCTCGGGGTCGTGCCGGTGGTGTCCCGCCCGTTGACGGACACCGTGCCGCCGTCCGGCCGCTTGAGGCCGGCCACGATGTTGAGCAGGGTGGACTTGCCGCACCCCGACGGGCCCACGATGGCCAGGAACTCACCCTGGGAGACCTCGAAGGAGACCCGGTCGAGCGCGGTGAAGGCGCCGGCCGCGCCGTGGGTGAAGCGGCGGGTGATGTCGCGCGCGACGATAACCGGGGCGGGCACGGGGGCGGGCACGGGGGCGGACCCCGGAGCGGCCATCTACACCCCGCCCTCGTGCCCGACGTGCTCGGGGCGCCAGTGCAGGAGCCGCCGCTCGAGCCGCGAGGCCAGGTGGATCAGCACCACCGCCAGCACGCACAGGGTGAGGAGGGCGACGAAGAGATCGGTCGCCTCGAGCTGGCCGAGCGCCACCGTGATGATGAAGCCCAGGCCCTGAGCGCCGCCCACGAACTCGCCGACCACCACCCCGATGATCGAGGCCGACATGGCGAGGGGCAGGATCGCGAAGGTCCAGCCGGCCACGTGGGGGATCACCACGGTGCCCAGCAGGGCCCGGCGCGAGGCACCCAGGATCCGGCAGCTGTCGAGGATGGCGGGCTCGATCGAGCGTCCACCCGCATACGTATTGAAGAACACGATGAAGAAGACGATGAGCCAGGCCAGCATCACCTTGGCGAGCAGCCCGGTGCCGAAGATCATGATCAGCAGCGGGACCAGGGCGATGCGGGGCAGCGCGTTGAACGCCACCAGGTACGGGTGGAGGATGTCCGCCATCGTGCGCCACTGCGAGAGCACGAGCCCGGCCAGGAAGCCGCTGCCCACTCCCACCACGAAGCCCAGGATGGTAGCCCAGAGCGTGGACCAGAGCTGTACGAAGAGGTTGCCCGACTTGAGCACCGCGCCCTGGTCGCCGCTGGTGGTGGCCAGCTCCCAGAACTTGGCCGCGATGCGGGACGGCGCGCTGATGAAGAACGGATCGAAGATGGGCGCCCATCCGGTGACGCCCGGGATCTGCGGCACCCACTGCCAGACCGCGAGCACCGCCGCGATCAGCGCGAGCCGCGCCGCCATCATGCCTCGCCCGCTCATCAGGGGCTCCGGTACTCGGGCCGCCAGTGCAGCACGCGCCGCTCGGCCAGGCGCATGAGGCCCACCAGGGCCGCGCCCATCGCGGCCAGCACCAGGATCGAGACCATGAGGTCGGTGGCGCTGCCGGTATTCATCGACGTCACGATGATCGAGCCGAGCCCGATCGGCGAGCCGAAGAACTCGGCCACCACCACCCCGATCAGGGCGTAGCCTACCGCGGTGGGAAAGGCGGTGAAGGCCCAGCCGATCGCGGAGGGGATCACCACCGTGCGCAGGAGCGCCCAGCGCGAGCCGCCGAGCAGCCGGCACGAGGCCTGGAGCGACTCGGGCAGCGCGCTGCCGCCCTTGTAGGAGTTGTAGAAGACGACGAAGAAGACGATGTAGACGCTGGTCGCGATCTTGGAGCCGGTGCCGAGGCCGAAGACCAGGGTGATGAGCGGCACCAGCAACACCGGCGGCACCGCCGAGAACGCGTCGATGAAGGGCTTCAGCAGGCCACGCGCGCCGTCCGACTGCGAGAGGGCCAGGCCCATCGCGAACCCGAGCAGCGCCCCGCCGAGGAAGCCCACGAGCGCGGCGCCCAGGGAGGCGCCGGCGTGGATCCACAGGTAGCCCGCCTTGGCCCCGAAGGTGGTCTCCCAGAGGCGCGCCGCCACCAGGCTGGGGAGGCTGATGAAGTTGGGATCGAGGAACGTGCGCGCGCGCAGCATCGGGATGCGCGGCAAGATCTCCCAGGCGGCCAGGAACAGGACGAGGACGGCCACCCGCCCCGCTCGGACGATCGCGATCTGGCCGGACACGGACTAGGCGGCGCCGGATGCCTTCTTCAGGAACGAGGAGTCCACGATCTCCTCGTAGGGATAGGTCTTCTCCGACTTGATGCCCTTGGCCACGTTGTTGACGTTGTCGTAGTTCTGCTTGGTGAACACCATGTCGTAGGTCCACACCGGCTTGTACCAGGCGAGCGCCTTGCGGATCGACTCGGGCGCGAGCCCCATGGTGTCGCCGTAACGATCGAGCAGCTTGGCGATGTCCTCGATCGGGGCGGCCTTCATCCACTGCACCGCCTTGTAAACCGCGGTCACGTACGCCTGCGTCTCGTCCTTGAGTGTCTGGGTGGTGGTCTTGAGCGCGTAGCTACCGGTGGCCGAGATCGGCCCCTTGAAGACGGGCAGCCACTGCTTGTCCTCGCGCACGTCGAAGAGCAACGCGCCGTAGCCCTCCGCGTCGCCCTGGATGATGACCTCCGGCGTGGCCATGTTGAGGTCGATCTTCTCGGTCTTGAGCGCGCCCAGCGCCGACTTCACGCCGCCCACCCCGATCCACTCGACGAGATCGTTGAGGGTCTTGCCGTCTGCGATCGGATGGCTGCGCAGGATGAAGTTGCCGTACAGCCACGTGCCGGAGCCGACCGCGGTGGCCCCCGCCTTCCACTTGCCGCCGCTCTTGGGCTTCATGGTGGCGAGCTTGTCGAGGGAGGTGAGGCCGGCCTCCTGGAGATCCTTGCGGGTCTGGATGTTCGCGTAGGGGCACTTCTGGTCGGTCACGAAGAGCACCACGGTGGGCTTGCCCTGCTCGGTCAGCCGCTGGGAGTGCGAGGTGTCGCCCAGCACGTAGTTGACCTGGGCCGCCGCGAGCATCTGGGCGCTGCGCGCCCCCGCCGGCGAGGTGAGCAGCTCGACGTCGACCGACTCCTTCTTGAAGTACCCGCCGGCCTCCGCGACCAGGTGGGCCGCGTAGAGCACCGCGGTGACCTGCGTGCCCTTCACCGGGCTCCGGCCCCACGCGGGCGGGACGCCGAGGGCGGCGATCCCGGCGCCGGCCAGGCCGATCTTGAGCACGTCGCGTCGAGGAATGCTGCGTCGGATCATCGATGACCCCTCCGGTCTTGGATGATGGGGTTTCAGCCTAGACGGCCCCTCGCCCAAACGCAAGCACTCGGTGCTACCATGTGAGGCCGTAGGCCACCTTCTCGAACGAAGGAGCGCAGCCCGTGAGCACATCCGACCGCAACGACCGCGCCGATCGTATGAAGGGCGTCCTCTCCCCGGTCGTCACCCCGTTCAAGGCCGATCTCTCGCCCGATCCGGAGCGCTTCGTCCGCCAGTGCCGCTGGCTGGCCTCGCAGGACGTGGGCCTCGCGGTGTTCGGGACGAACTCGGAAGCCAACTCGCTCTCGACCGACGAGAAGGTCGAGCTGCTCGACCGGCTCGTCGCGGGCGGGATCGACCCGGCGCGGCTCATGCCGGGCACCGGCTGCTGCGCGCTCACCGACTCGGTGCGACTCACCGCGCACGCGATGAAGCTGGGCGCGGGCGGGGTGCTCATGCTTCCGCCCTTCTACTACAAGGGCGTGTCGGACGACGGCCTCTTCCGGAGCTTCGCGGAGGTGATCGAGCGGGTGGGTGACCGCCGGCTGCGGCTGTACGTCTACCACATCCCGCCGGTGTCCCAGGTGCCGATCACCCTCGGCCTCATCGAGCGCCTCCTCAAGGCCTATCCAGACGTGGTGGCCGGGGTGAAGGACAGCTCGGGCGACTGGAGCAACACCAAGGCGATGCTGGACGCCTTCGCGGCCGGGGGCTTCGACGTCTTCGCGGGGAGCGAGACCTTCCTGCTCGCGAACATGCGCGGAGGCGGCGCGGGCTGCATCAGCGCCACCGCCAACGTGAACCCGGCCGCCATCGCGCGCCTCTTCCGCGAGTGGCAGACCCCGGAGGCGGACGCCCAGCAGACGCGCCTCGACGAGATCCGCGGCATCATGCAGCGCTACCCGATGATTCCGGCGCTCAAGGCGGTCATCGCCCGTTACGGCGGCGACGCGGCGTGGGTCACGGTGCGCCCGCCCCTGGTGGCCCTGACCGCGGAGCAGCGCGCGGCGCTGGCCGCCGAGCTGGGACGCGCCGCCTTCACCATGCCGGGCCTGGGGGAGTAGCGCCATGAAAGACCTGGCCGCCCGCCTCGACGCCCTCTGCGACACGCTTCCGTTCCAGACGAGCTGGTATCTCAAGGACTGGGCCACCGGCGTGCGCGCCGATCGTCTGGGCGACGTGCCGGTACCCTCGGCCAGCACGCGCAAGATCTCGATCATGATGGCCGCCCTCAAGGCGGTCCACGACGGCAAGCTGGCCCTCGACCAGAAGGTGACCATCGACGCGAAGTACCAGGACAACGACTCGGGGACGTTCCAGCACCTGACTCCCGGCTTCTGGATCACCTTCCGCGACGCGCTCGTGATGATGATCATCGTCAGCGACAACACGTGCACCGGCCAGGTGGTGGACCTGGTCGGCCTCGGCGAGATCCAGCGCTTCTGCGAGTCGGTCGGCATGACGCGCACCGTGCATCGCTTCGGCATCCCCCCGCGCCTCGGCCCCGATCACGCGCTCGACCAGGTGACGACCACCACGCCCAACGACCAGGGCATGCTGCTCGAGCTGATCCTGCGCGGCACCACCGACCCCGCGGTCGCCGCGCGCATGGGCGTGACCCCGGAGCTGTGCCGGCTCGGCCTCGACATCCTGTCCTGGCAGAAGCTCAAGGCGCGGCTGCCCTCGCAGCTTCCGCTCGGCACCAGGATCGCCCACAAGACCGGCACCGGGTCGCGCGGCTTCATGGACGCCGGCATCGTGTTCAAGGCGGAGCGGCCGCTCTTCATCCTGACCGCCTACACCGAGCACGTGCCGGCCGCGCTGCCCGACGGCACCCCCGGCTTCACCGCCGCGAATACCCTGATCGGCCGGATGGCGCGTCTCGCTTACGACGCGCTCGGCGGCTAGGACGCTCACGTGCCCGCCAAAACACCCCCGAAGGAGCCGCCCGCCCCCAAACGGGCGATGAGCATCCACGCGCATCCCGACGACCAGGAGTTCACGGTCGGCGGCACGCTCGCCAAGTGGGCGCGGGCCGGCTGCGAGGTCGTCACGGTGTGCATCACAAGCGGCGGCGCGGGCTCCAACAAGTACACGCCGCTCGACATGACCCGCCACGCCCTCGTCGCCATCCGGGAGGACGAGCAGCGGGAAGCATGCCGGCTCCTGGGAGTAAAGGAGACGATCTTCCTCGCCTACGAGGACGGGATGCTCGAGCCGTCGATCGGCCTGCGGCGCGAGCTCACCCGCCTGATCCGGCGGCATCGCCCGGAGACGGTGGTGTGCGGGGATCCCACCATGCGCTTCTACGGCACCACCTACATGAATCATCCCGATCACCGGGTCGCCGCCGACGTGGTGCTCGACGCGGTGTTTCCGTCGGCGGGGACGCGCCTGATCTTCCCCGAGCTGCTCGACGAAGGGCTCGAGCCGCACGAGGTGCGCCAGGTCTTCATCCACGGCGCGGAGCGGGCCGACACCTACGTGGACATCGGGGAGGTGCTCGACGTGAAGCTGGCCGCGCTGCGCGCGCACAAGAGCCAGATGGGCGAGTGGGACCCCGCCGAGATGATCACCCAGTGGGCCCGCGAGCAGGGCAAGCGCCGCAAGCTGGCCGCGGCCGAAGCCTACCGTCGAATGGTCCTGCAGGACCCCTGAGCTACTCGGACCGGGGCGCGACCTGGAGCCAGCCGCCCGGGCACGCCGCCACCGTCGGATAGTAGCCGGCCGGATCCTGGCAGTAGTACCAGTAGCCGGCATCGGGCGCCCGCTGGACGTACTCGGTGGGCGGGGGCGTCACGACGACCGGCGGCGGATAGTCGTAGTAGGGATAGGGATACGGGTAGCCGTAGTACGGATAGAAGCCGGGCTCGTAAAACCGCGGACCCACGAACACGCGCGGGCCGAAGAAGCCCCGGTGCCCGTGGAAGCCGTGGTGGAAGCCGCCCCGCCCCCGATCCCAGGCCGACGCGTCCCCCACCGCGAGAACCCCCAGCAGGAGCGCGATACCCGTCACCACCGCCGTCCATCCGACCAGCCGCCTCGTCATGCTTCGAGTGTCCACCCACGCGGAGCAGCTGTCTAGCCGACGTAGCCCTTCTGGTGGAAGTAGTTGGCCCGGTAGAAATCGACCACCAGGTCGCGGTAGACCGCGGGCGGATAGTGCGGCGGATCGTCGGGGCCGGTGCAGCTCGGCAGGCACTCGATCACCGCGGCCGGAGCCGGGCTGTAGAAGAACGCGATCGAGTAGCGATCGGTCCCGGTCTCGTTCAGCACCGCGTGCGGGGTGGAGAGGAAGCGGTCGTTCGACCACCGCTTCATCATGTTCCCCAGGTTGACCAGGAACGTCCCCGGGATCAGCGGCGGCGCGAGCCACTCTCCCGAGGGCAGGCGCACCGCGAGCCCGGGCACGTCCATCCGGGCCAGGATCGTGATGAACGAGTTGTCGGTGTGCGGGCCCTGCCCGAACTGCTCGTCGTCCGCGATGTCCTGGGGCGGGTAGTGCAGGAACCGCAGATTGATGTGGGCCTCGCCCGCGAAGGACGGCGCGAAGTGACCGGCGGGCATCCCGAGGGCCCGGGCCAGCACCGGCAGCATGCGCTCGCCCACGCCCTGCAGCGTGGTGAAGTAGGCGACCATCGCCGCGCGCATCGCGGCGTGTCCCTCCGGCCACTGGTTGCGGCCGCGCAGCGGGGTGCCCGCCAGCACGTCCGGGTGAACGGCGGCCCGCTCGTGGCTGATGAAGAAGCTCTCGTTGTAGTTCGGGCGGGTCGCCTTGTGGACGGTGGAGGCCTTCTGGATCGACTGGTTCACCGGCAGGTAGCCGATGTTGTTCTCGTTGAGCTGCAGGCGCAGCTTCTCGTCGAGCGGCAGGGCGTGGAACTCGCGCGAGGCCGCGAAGGCCCGCTCCACCACCGCGTCCGACACCCCGTGCCCGGCCAGGTAGAAGAAGCCGACGGTCTCGCTGGCGCGCCGGACCTCGCGGGCGACCGCCTCCAGCCCTTCGGGGTCGGCCGGAGAGGACCGGAACGCGGGGGAAAAGTCGATGATCGGGATAGCCCGCGTGGCCTCGTCGATGTCCTTGACCGCCAGGCTCTTGAGGATGTTCATGCCGGCGATCGTAACGCAACCCACCCGACCGCGGCAACCACGGGCGGCGGGGCCGGAGACCGACCCCGCCGCGAATTCAGCGGACGATCAGCACTTCGGCAGCTCGCGCAGCTTCGCCTCGATGTTGTCACCCACCTTGAGATCCTGGAGCGTCTCCTTCGAGGCCTTGAACTCGTGGGTCGTGCCGTCTTTCTCGGTCACCGCCACCAGGCCCTGCGTCTGGTCCACCCGCACGACCTTACCCTCGACCTGCTGGCGCGCGCCGGCCTTCATCTGATCGCAGGACTGCTTGGTCTGTCCGGCCGCGAACCCCGCCCACAGCGGGACGGCCAGCATCATTCCCATTGCCACTGCCTTGTACGGCGTCATGAATTCCTCCAGACCCTAGTGCTTGGTGATGTCGTAGATGGCGCCGGCGGCTGCGCCGACACCCGTACCGATGAGCGCGCCCTTGCCGGCTCCGTAGCCGGTTCCGGCGCCGACCGCGGCGCCGGCACCCGCGCCGACCGCCGCGCCACCCAGGGTTCCGCATGCCGTCGCGGCGAGCGAGACCAGGGACAGCCCGACCACGGCGGAGAGGATTCTCGTCTTCGTCGATTGCTTGGTCATGGTGCACCTCCTGTCGTGCCGATAGTGGCAACCCGCGTGCCACGGAGCGCGCACGGTGGCGACGCGCAACCCCCCGTCCACGCATGCAGCGAGTTCCGCGCGATGAGCGAAGTCGTACGGCGGCGGAAAAAGGTACACGGCGGGTGACGTAAGAATTACCGTCTTGCCCGGCGGGCGGGGATGGGACATCCTTGCCCGTCCGCTCGCCGACCGGGCGGCAAGGAGGACGCATGGGACAGCTCGATGGCAAGGTGGCGCTCATCACCGGCGCCAGCAAGGGTATCGGCCGCGTGATGAGCCGGCTGTTCGCCCAGGAGGGCGCCGCCGTCATCTGCGCGGCGCGAACCCGTGACCTGGTGGAGGAGACGGCGGGGCTGGTGAAGGCGGCGGGAGGCCGGGCCATCGCGGTGACCGGCGACGCGGCCACCGAGGGCGACGTGCAGCGGATGATCGAAGCGGGTGTCCGCGCCTTCGGCAAGCTCGACGTCCTCATCAACAACGCGGGCGACGGGGGCCCGACCAAGCGCGTGCAGGACTACACCAGCGACGACTGGTTCTACACCATCAACTCGTGCCTGACGAGCTCCTACATGTGCATCCGCTTCGCGGTGCCGGAGATGCTCAAGGCGGG